>Ga0256841_1000884_pt1 | contig 28160 bp, 21 predicted proteins | sample 356308metaG_FD_185971 | JGI IMG/M metagenome (GOLD analysis project Ga0256841, IMG submission 185971) | Hydrothermal vent microbial communities from Mid Atlantic Ridge, Atlantic Ocean - 356-308 | ecosystem: Environmental > Aquatic > Marine > Hydrothermal vents | place: Atlantic Ocean: Mid...
ATCCCAAAGCCACGGCGACCGGCCGAGATGGCTAGGCTCAAACTCAGCAAACAGGCCCTGACCCAGGAACAGGAACGTCTCAAGCTCTATCAGCGGTTGCTGCCGTCGCTAGACCTCAAGCGCCGCCAGCTGAGCGTCGCGGTCAGGCGGGCCGAGACCGAGCTGGCCCTCCTGGAGGCGGAACGGGCGGCGCTGACGGAGCGCATCGGGGAGGAACTGCCGATGCTGGCCCATCCCGATTTCAACCTCGGTGGTCTGGTCGTTCTGGAACGGGTCGAGACCGGCGAGGAGAACGTCGTTGGTGTGCGCCTGCCCGTCTTTCGCGGAACCCGATACCGGGTGGCCGATTACTCCCGTCTGGCCACCCCGGCGTGGGTGGACGTGCTGGTGGCGCGGCTGAAGCAGGCGCTGGAATTGGAGGTGCGGCGCGACATCGCCGCCCGGCGGCTGTCCATCCTTCGTCACCAGCTGCGCAGGGTGACCCAGCGGGTCAACCTGTTCGAGAAGGTGCTGATCCCGACCGCCCGGAACAACATCAAGCGGATCCGCCTTCATCTGGACGAGGCCGACCGGACGGCGGTGGTCATCTCCAAGCTGGCCAAGCGCAAGCAACAGGCCGCCCGTGGAGGCATGGCATGAGCATCGTCCCCCTCGACAAGATCACCCTGATCGGCCTGAAGGGGGACGAAGGCCCCCTGCTCACCCGGCTCCAGGACATGGGCTGCGTCGAGTTGATTCCCCTGAAGGGACCTGCCCCGAAGACGGATACGGGGGAACTGGCCTTCCACCACGAATGCCCGATGCATCCGGGGCGGGACAAATGTCTGTGCTGTCTCGAGGAAGCGCTCCAGTTCCTGCGCGATTGCCCCCAGCGCCGCCGCCAGATCCGCCGGGCATCGGATTTCGACCCCGAGGCCGTGGTGCGCCGGGTGTTGGAAGTGCGCCGCCGTCTCCTCGACCTGGAAAGCGAACGCGACGCTCTCATCCGCCGCCTGCGCCTGTGGCGTCCGTGGGGGGATTTCGAATTCGCCCCCCTCGAGGAAATGGACGGCTGGCGCTTGTGGTTCTACGTGGTACCCCACACCCAACTGGCTGCCGTCCGCACCCTACCCTACTATCAGGAGGTCGTGCGCCGCGACCAGCGCTTTAGTTACGTGGTCCTCATCTCCCGCGAGGAGCCGCGGGGGGTGCCGGTGCCTCGGGTGCATCTGGGCGCCCGGTCGCGGCGCCGGCTGGAAGAGCGCCTCGACGCGGTGGAGTTGGCCATTGAGGATGCCCAGGCCGAACGCGCCTGGCTGACCCGCTGGTACACCCTGCTGCGCCGCAATCTCGCTGCCTTGCGGGACCGCGCCGCCCTGGAGGCGGCCGCCGAACAGCTGCTGGCCGCCGCGCCGGTGGTGGCGTTGCAAGGTTGGATGCCCTCCCGGCGGGTGGTCGAACTGGAGGCTTACGCCCGCGACCGCCGCCTCGTGCTGCAGCGGGAAGCGCCGTCCCCCGCCGACGATCCTCCCACCTTGCTGGAGAATCCCGCCTGGCTGCGGGCCGGCGAGGATCTGGTCAACTTCTACATGACCCCCGGTTACCGCACCTGGGATCCCTCCCCGGTGGTGTTCTTCTCTTTCGCCCTGTTCTTCGCCATGATCCTGGCCGATGCCGGCTACGCCGCCCTGCTGGGGCTGGCTCTGTGGTTCGCCTGGCGCCGCCTGGAGCGCACGGCGTCCGGCCGCCGCTGGCGCCCGCTGGTCCTGACCGTGGTGCTGTTCTCCCTGGGCTACGGAGTCCTGGTAGGCAGTTACTTCGGTCTGGCCCCGCCCCCGGGCTCGCCCCTGGCCGTCCTGCACCGGCTGGACATGAGCGACACCGAAACCATGATGGCGCTGTCGGTCCTCATCGGTTGCCTGCACCTGCTGCTCGCCACGGTGATGGACGCCCGCCGCCACGACGACCGGGCCGCGGGACTGGCCCCGGCAGGTTGGGCGCTGGTGGTGGGCGGCGGGCTGGTGTGGGTGCTGGAACGGGGTTTCGGGCTGCCGCTGCCGCCGCTGCTCGGTGCGGGACTGGCCGCCGTCGGTCTGCTGCTGGTGCTGTTCTACGCTGACCCCAGGCGGCCGTGGCCCGGGCGGCTGCTGGCGGGACTGAAGGAATTGACCGGGGTCACCGCCCTGTTCGGCGACGTCCTCAGTTATTTGCGTTTGTTCGCCCTCGGTCTGGCGAGCGGTTCCCTGGCGATGCAGTTCAATCACATGGCCCTCACCCTTCCCGAAACCTTGCCCGGCGTCGGTCTGGCGGTCGCGGTGCTGGTGGCGCTGCTGGGTCACGGCGTCAACCTGGTCCTGGGGGTGGCGGGAGGCGTGATCCACGGCCTGCGCCTCAACGTCATCGAGTTTTTCAAATGGGGGCTGAAGCAGGAAGGCCGTCTGTTTCGCCCCCTGAAACGGAGTGAAATCTGAGGAGGTGGAACGATGGATTCCCTGATCGTCACCCTCGGCTGGGTAGGGATGTACGCTCCCCTGGCCCTGGGCGCCATCGGCAGCATGGTGGGCTGCGCCCGCGCCGGCATGAGCGCCTGCGGCGCGTTGCTGGACGTGGAAAGCGGCTACGGCCGCTACATCGGCGTGGCGGCGATGCCGTCGTCCCAGAGCATCTACGGCATCGTGGTCACCATGGCGCTGCGCCGCGAGCTGACGGTGGACAACTCTCCCGGTATCTTCGGTCTCGGCCTGCTGGTGGGGCTGGCCCTGATGGCGAGCGCCTTCGCCCAGGGGGACGCCTGTGCCGCCGCCATCAACGCCGCCAAGAACAAACTGGAGATCTTCGGAATTTCCCTGGCGCCGGCGGCCCTGGTGGAAGGCTTCGCGGTGTTCGCCTTCGTTTTCGCCCTGGTGCTTTCCGCCGGGATTCCCCGATGAATGCCCCGAACGAATCCCGCCCCCTTGGGGTCCAGGAGCTGATCGACCGCATCCGCGAGGAAGGGGTGCGGGCCGCCCGCGAGGAAGCCGAGCGCATCGTCAAGGAGGCCGAACGCCGGGCCGCCGCTTTGGTGGCCGAGGCCCGCCGCGAGGCGGACGCGCTGCGGGCCCAGGCCCACGAGGACATCGAGGCGGAGAAGGCCGCCGCCGAGGAAGCCCTGAAGCTGTCGGCCCGCGACACCATCCTCCATCTGGAAACCCAGGTCATCCATGCCTTCGAGCGCTTCGTCCGCCGTCTGGTCTCCAAGGCCACCTGCGACGAGTGCTTCATCCGCGATCTGGTGCTGGTGCTCGCCGGCAGGGCGGTGGAGGAATTCATCCACGACCGTCAGATCCAGATCTTCGTCTCCGAAGTCCTCCTCAGCGACAAACCCGACGAACGCCTGCGCGAAGCCGGCCGGCAGACCATCCTCAGCCTCGCCAGCGACATGCTGCGCGAGGGCGTGGAACTGGTACCCGCCGACGATCTCCACGGCGGCGTGCGGGTACGCCTGGTGGACGATCAGATGGAGATCGACCTCAGCGACGAGGCGGTGGCGCGGTTGTTGAGCGCGCGGCTGCTGCCCCGCTTCCGCAACCTGCTGGAAGGCATCGAATGAACCAAAGTTACTACACCGTCCTCGGCAGCCTGCCCCATCTGCCCCATTTCCAGCGGGCCGAGCGTCTGCCTCTCACCCGCCTGCGCCTGGAACAGCGCATCGGCATGCTGCCCGATGACGAGTCCCGCCAGATCTGGGAGGCCGAGGCCCTGGTGAGCTGGCGTCACGCTGTCTCCCGTCGTCCCGACGACGACGCCTGGCTGCACCGTTGGCGCCGCGCCATGCCGCTGATCCGGCAATCCGTGTTGCGGGAATACGTCCAATTCCGCCTCGACCAGCAGGTGGCGCTGGCGGCCCTGCGCCTGCGCCACGCCGGCCTGGGTCCCGAGACGGAGCCGGAGATCTGGACGGTCAGCCCTTACGGTCGCCATATCCGCGCCCATTGGCAGGCTCCCGATTTCCATCTGGCCGCCCGTCACCCTTGGTTGTCGGCGGTGCGCGCGGCCCTGGAACGGGAGGACGCCGTGGCCCTGGAACGTCACCTGCTGGAAAGCTGCTGGCGCCACCTGGACCGGCTGGCCGCCGCCGAACCTTTGGGATTCGCGGCGGTGGTCGCCTTCGTGTTCCAATGGGACATCATCAACGCCTGGCTGAGTCAGGATCCCCGTCCAGCCGCCACTTGTTTCGAACGTCTGTTGCAGGAGAGCCGCCATGTCCCGTGACGCCGCTGCCCTCCGTACCGCACACGTCGTCAGCGTCCGTGAAAGCCTGGTGGTGATCGAGGTGGACGAGGACACCCCGGTCGTCAAGAACGAGATGGCCCATATCTGCGTCGGCGACGAACGTCTCAAGGCCGAAGTATTGCGGGTCCGTGGCCGCCGTGCCGACGTGCAGGTGTTCGAAGACACCCGTGGGGTTCGGGTCGGCGACCGGGTGGAGCTGAGCGGCGAGCTGTTGTCGGCGACCCTCGGTCCCGGTCTCCTGGGACAGGTGTTCGACGGCCTGCTCAACCCCCTCCACGGTCTGGCCGAGCGTTACGGTTTCTTCCTGCCGCGGGGTGTGGCCCTGCCCACCCTCGATCCGGCGCGCAAATGGGCCTTCACCCCCAAGGTCGGACCAGGCCAGCGGGTCCCGCCCGGCGGGGTGCTCGGCACCGTGCCGGAAGGCCCGTTCCAGCACCGGATCCTGGTACCTTTCGACGAACCGGCACCGGTGGAGATCACCTGGATCCGCGAGGGAAGCGTCACCGTGGACACCCCGGTGATCCGTTACCGCCGCGGGGACGACGACACCGAGCGCGAACTGACCCTGCAGCAGCGCTGGCCGGTGCGACGCCCGATTCCCGAACCGCTGCTGCGGCGCGGTTTCGCCGAACGCCTCTATCCCGACCGCCCGCTCACCACCGCCATCCGCATCATCGATACCTTCTTTCCCATCGCTCAGGGCGGCACCGCCTGCATTCCCGGGCCCTTCGGCGCCGGCAAGACCGTGCTCCAGAGCCTCATCGCCCGCTACGCCGACGTGGACATCGTCATCGTCGTCGCCTGCGGCGAACGCGCCGGCGAGGTGGTGGAAACCATCACCCAATATCCCAACCTCGAGGATCCGCGCACCGGCGCCACTCTGATGGACCGCACCATCATCATTTGCAACACTTCCTCGATGCCGGTGGCCGCCCGCGAGGCTTCCATCTACAGCGGTCTGACCCTGGGAGAATACTTCCGCCAGATGGGCTACCGCACCTTGCTGATCGCCGATTCCACTTCGCGCTGGGCCCAGGCGATGCGGGAGATTTCCGGGCGCATGGAAGAAATCCCCGGCGAAGAGGGCTTTCCCGCCTATCTGGACTCGGCGATCAAGAGCGTGTACGAGCGCGCCGGCGTGATCCGCGGCGCCCACGGCGAGACGGGGGCGTTGACCATGATCGGCACGGTGTCGCCGGCGGGGGGCAATTTCGAGGAGCCGGTCACCCAGGCGACCCTGGGGACGGTGAAGGCCTTCCTGGGACTGTCGGCGGAACGGGCCTACAAGCGCTACTACCCGGCCATCGATCCGCTGATCTCCTGGTCGCGCTATCTGGATCAGCTCGCCGACTGGTTCCGCCGCGAACTGGATCCCCTCTGGGTGGAGGACGTCAAGCGCCTCCAGACCTTGGTCCGGCGCGGCGAGGACATCCACCAGATCATGCAGGTCACCGGCGAGGAGGGCATCACCCTGGAGGATTTCGTCACCTGGCAGAAGGCGGTGCTGGTGGACATGGTCTATCTCCAGCAGGACGCCTTCGATCCGGTGGACGCCTGCTCCCCCCGCGAGCGCCAGCTCGAAAGCTTCCGCCTCCTCAAACGGATCGTCGACGCTCGCTACGACTTCCCCGACAAGGAAACGGCGCGGGACTTCTTCGTCAAGCTCACCGCCCTGTACAAGAATTGGAATTACAGCCCGCCAGAAAGCCCGGAATACCGCCGCCTGCACCAGGAAATCGAAGCGCTGGTCGCACACCGTTCCCTGGAGGGGGATGCCGCGTGATCCGTCGGAAATTTCTGCATCTGTTCCGTGCCGAGCCGGGGAAGAAGATCCGTCTCGCGGATTATCCCACCGCCTGGGATCAAATCGAAGGGCTCAAGCCCCTGGGAAAACGGGTGGTGCGAGAGCGGGCCGCCGAGGTTCTGGAACGCAGTCGCCGGGAACTGGCCGAAATGCAGGAGCGGCTCTACGCCGACGACCGCTATTCCCTCCTGATCGTGTTTCAGGCCATGGACGCCGCCGGCAAGGACGGCACCATCAAGCACGTCATGTCCGGGGTCAATCCCCAGGGGTGCCAGGTGTTCAGTTTCAAGGAGCCCTCGGCCGAAGAACTGGACCACACTTTCCTGTGGCGCTATATGAAGGCCCTCCCCGAGCGGGGCCGGATCGGCATCTTCAACCGTTCTCACTACGAGGACGTGCTCGTAGTCAAGGTCCACCCGGAACTGCTAGAGGCCCAGAAGCTGCCGCCGGGCAAGCGGGGAAAGAAGTTCTGGGAAGCCCGCTACGAGGACATCAACGCTTTCGAGCGTCATTTGGTCCGCAACGGCACCGTGGTGCTGAAATTCTTTCTCCACCTGTCCAAAAAGGAACAGAAGAAACGTTTTCTCGAGCGTCTCACCCGTCCGGACAAGCACTGGAAGTTCTCCGCCGCTGATCTGGCCGAACGCCGCCACTGGGACGCCTATATGAAGGCCTACGAGCAGGCTATCAGCGCCACCAGCACCGAATGGGCTCCCTGGTATATCGTCCCCGCCGACAACAAATGGGCCACCCGCGCCATCGTCGCCGACCTCATCGTCCAGACGCTGAAGAAGCTGGATTTGCACTATCCTGAACCGACCCCCGAACAGTTGGCTGCCCTTGAGGCGGCCCGGCGAGAGCTGGAAGACGAACCCGACTGAAGGAGATTTCCACGAGCGCCGGGGAAAAGCTGCGCGACCGGCGGCTCGTCTGCCTTCAGCACGCTGACGAACACAGATGGACCTGGCCGAGATAGAGAGTCCTTGCTGACCGGTTTTCCTCAGGATGGCGTTTGGGATCGTCCCCGCCGGCCGCGGCGCCGACGCAGTTCGATCAGGGTCCACAAGGGGCCGGAGACGGCGTAGCCGGAGAAGATGGCGAACAGCATGAGCTGGGGATTGGTGGACACCAGCGCCAGGGCCAGGACGATGGCGATGATGACCACGAAGGGGACCCGGCGGCGAATGTCGATCTCCTTGAAGCTGTAATAGCGGAAATTGCTGACCATCAGGAGACCGGCGGCGGCGGTGATGAGGGTCGCCACGTAACGCATCGCCTCGCCCTGCAGGCCGTAGGTTTCACCCACCCAGATGAAGCCGGTGACGATCGCGGCCGCCGACGGGCTCGGCAGCCCCTGGAAATACCGCTTGTCCTCGACGCCGATCTGGGTGTTGAAGCGGGCCAGGCGCAATGCCGCGGCGGCGGCATAGACGAAGGCAGCGAACCACCCCAGCTTGGCCAGACCCGACAGCGACCACAGGTACATGACCAGGGCCGGTGCCACTCCGAAGGACACCATGTCCGACAGGCTGTCGTATTCGGCGCCGAAGGCGGTCTGAGTGTGGGTGAGACGGGCGACGCGGCCGTCGAGGCCGTCCATAATCATGGCGGCGAAGATGGCGATCGCCGCCAGATCGAAGTCGCCCTTCATGGCCGCGGTGATGGCGTAGAAGCCACCGAACAGACACCCGGTGGTGAACAGATTGGGCAGCAGGTAGATGCCGCGGCGGCGTTTGTTGGCGGTCGGCGCTGGCATGGGCGGCTATTTCCCCCTCCGGTGAATCGGGGGGCGGACGCTGACCGCGTCTTCCGGTAACCGGGACCAGAGCACGCCGACCCCACCGGTCCGTTCCCGCCGCCCGGGCATGATCCGGTTCAGTTCTTTTCCTGATCCACCAGGCGGTTGGCCTTGATCCAGGGCATCATCTCCCTCAGTCTGGCGCCGACCTGTTCGATGGGGTGTTCCTTTCCCAGACGGCGTTTGGCCTTGAGGGTCGGGCAGCCGGCCTGGTTTTCCAGGATGAATTCGCGGGCGAACTCGCCGTTCTGGATTTCCTTGAGGATGCGCCGCATCTCTTCCTTGGTCCGCTCGTCGATGACCCGGGGGCCGCGGGTCAGATCGCCGTACTCGGCGGTGTTGGAGATGGAATAGCGCATGTTGGCGATCCCGCCCTCGTACATCAGATCGACGATCAGCTTGAGTTCGTGCAGGCATTCGAAGTAGGCCATTTCCGGGGCGTAGCCGGCCTCGGTCAGGACTTCGAAACCGGCCTGCACCAGGGCGGTGGCGCCGCCGCACAAGACCGCCTGTTCCCCGAACAGGTCGGTTTCGGTTTCCTCGCGGAAGGTGGTTTCGATGATGCCGGCCCGGCCGCCGCCGTTGGCCGAAGCGTAGGACAGGGCGATCTCCTTGGCCTGGCCGCTGGCGTCCTGATACACCGCGATCAGGGTCGGGACCCCGCCGCCCTGGGTGTAGGTGGAACGCACCAGGTGTCCGGGCCCCTTGGGGGCGATCATGATGACGTCGAGATCGGCGCGCGGCTCGATCATCTGAAAATGGATGTTGAATCCGTGGGCGAAGGCCAGCGCCGCTCCTTCTTTGATGTTGGGTTCGATCTGTTCCCGGTACAGTTTGGGCTGATGCTCGTCCGGCGCCAGCACCATGACCACGTCGGCACCCTGGACCGCCTCGGCGACGGGCTTGACCTTAAGGCCGGCCTTCTCCGCCTTGGCCCAGCTGCCCGAACCGGGACGCAGACCGACCGTCACCGCCACCCCCGAGTCTTTCAGGTTGTTGGCGTGGGCGTGGCCCTGGGAGCCGTAGCCGATGATGGTGACCTGCTTGGACCGAATGATGGAAAGATCGGCGTCTTTGTCGTAGTAAACCTGCATGAATGTCCCTCTTGTCGCGAAGTTTTCGGTGTGTTTCACAGATGCAAGCCGCGTTCGCCCCGTAGGATGCCGGTCGGTCCGGAACGGACCACCTCGATGATCTGCCCCGGTGTCAAGTTGGCCAGGAAGGCGTCGAGTTTGGCGCTGTCGCCCGTCATTTCTATGACGTAACTGCAGGCGGTCACGTCGATGATGCGGCCGCGGAAGATGTCCGACAGGCGCTTGATTTCCTCGCGGTCGTAACCGTTGTGGGTGCGCACCTTCAACAGCATCAACTCCCGTTCGATGTGGTCGGCGCCGGAGATGTCCAGCAGCTTGATGACGTCGATCAGTTTGTTGAGCTGCTTGGTGATCTGTTCGATGATGCGCTCGTCGCCCCGAGTGACGATGGTCATGCGCGACACCGTCGGATCCTCGGTGGGCGCCACGGTGAGCGCCTCGATGTTGTAACCGCGGGCGGCGAACAGCCCGGCGACCCGCGCCAGGGCGCCGGCCTCGTTTTCCAGCAGCAGGGAGATGATGTGTCGCATCAGGCCAGCTCCCGGTCCACATTGATCCAGGGCGGCAGGCGCATTTCGTGCTGGGCCTTGCCGGCCTCCACCATCGGATAGACGTTTTCGGTGCGGTCGGTGATGAAATCCAGGAACACCAGCCGGTCCTTCATTCTGAAGGCTTCATCCAGGGCCGGGCGCACGTCCTCCGGTTTTTCGATCCGCATGCCGACGTGGCCGTAGGCTTCCGCCAGGCGGACGAAGTCGGGAATGGTGTCCATGTAGGAATGGGAGTAGCGGCTCTCGTAGGTGAATTCCTGCCACTGGCGCACCATGCCCATGTAGCGGTTGTTGAGGTTGACGATCTTGATCGGGGTCTTGTACTGCAGCGCGGTGGACAGCTCCTGGATGCACATCTGGATGCTGGCTTCGCCGGTGACGCAGACCACGTCGCTATCGGGATGGGCCAGCTTGACCCCGATGGCCGCCGGCATGCCGAAACCCATGGTCCCCAGACCGCCGGAGTTGATCCAGTGGCGCGGTCGGTCGAACTTGTAATACTGGGCCACCCACATCTGATGCTGGCCGACGTCGGAAGTGACGTAGGCCTCGCCGCGGGTCGCTTCCCACAGTTGTTCGATGACGTACTGGGGTTTGATCAGGGGGCTTTCCCGGTCGTAACGCAGGCAGTCGACCGCGCGCCAGCGTTCGATCTGCTGCCACCAGGCGGCCAGGGCATCGGCGTCCGGTTTCTTCCCCGAGGCCTTGAGTTCGGCGATCAGATCGGTGAGCACCGGTTTGACCTGACCGACGATGGGAATGTCCACCGGCACGTTCTTGGCGATGGAGGCCGGGTCCACGTCGATGTGAACGATCTTGGCGTAAGGGCAGAAGGCGTCCAGCTTGCCGGTGACCCGGTCGTCGAAGCGGGCGCCGATGGCGATGAGCACGTCGCATTCGTGCATGGCCATGTTGGCTTCGTAGGTGCCGTGCATGCCCAGCATACCGAGGAACTGCCGGTCGGTGCCCGGATAGCCCCCCAGTCCCATCAGGGTCAGGGTGATGGGGAAACCGAGCAGGCGGGTGAACTCGGTCAGTTCCGGGGCCGCCTCGCCCAGGATCACCCCGCCGCCGGCATAGATCATCGGCCGCCGGGCCTGCAGGATCAGCTCCGCCGCCTTCTTGATCTGGCGGGGATTGCCCTTGACCTTGGGTTTGTAGGAACGCAGCGAGATGGTTTCCGGGTAGTGATAGGGAACCTTGACGTTGGGATCGGTGATGTCCTTGGGGATGTCCACCAGCACCGGGCCGGGGCGGCCGGTGGTGGCAATGTGGAACGCTTTCTTGATGGTCTCGGCCAGTTTGCGGCGGTCCTTGACCAGGAAGTTGTGCTTGACGCAGGGGCGGGTGATGCCGACGGTGTCGCATTCCTGGAAGGCGTCGCTGCCGATCACCGGGGTCGGTACCTGTCCGGTGAGGACTACCATCGGAATGGAATCCATGTAGGCGGTGGCGATGCCGGTCACCAGATTGGTGGCCCCGGGACCGGAAGTGGCCAGCACCACGCCGGGCTTGCCGGTGGCGCGGGCGTATCCGTCGGCCATGTGGGTGGCGCCCTGTTCGTGACGCACCAGGACGTGCTTGACGTCCTCCTGACCGAACAGAGCGTCGTAAATGTGCAGGACCGCCCCGCCGGGATAGCCGAAGATGAATTCGACCCCTTCGTCCTTCAACGCCTGGACAACGATTTCTGCGCCGCTCAGCTCCACCCTGAACACCCGAAAGACCATGTAGGAAAATAGCTAGTTAAAGTACCCCAGGGTGGGGTGGAACGTCAAGATGGGCGAGTGTCAAACCGCCTTTCCGTCTTCTGCCGTGGAAGTAGGTGGGGGAGTCTCGAACAGACGCGCCAGCGGTACGGCGAAGCGGTGGCCGATCTCGTTTTCCACCGGCGTCAGCAGCGGGCGCAGTTCCGGCTGGGCGGTTCGGCTCGGGGGCAGGATGAAGGGATGGCTCCGGTAAAGATCCAGCAGGGAATGCAGATGGGGGTCGCGGCGCAACAGCCAGTATCCCTCTTCGTCCCGGGCGACCCAACGGTGGCGGCGCAGGCGATGCAGAACCCGGTCCAGGGTCGCCGGATCGATGTGGGGCAGGGAGCGGATCAGTTCGCTCTCGTCGCTGCCGCTTCCCTGGCGCTGGCCGCGCCAGATCTGCCGCAGTACCTGATAGGCCAGGTCGAGGTCGTGTTCCGGCAGCGGTGCGGCCTGTGCCGGATCGCCGTAACGGAAGGTATGGAGACAGAAAGTGAACTGGGCCCCCAGCAGGGTCACCATCCAGGAGAGGTACAGCCACACCAGGAAGATGGGAACCGCCGCCAGCGCCCCGTAGATCGCCTCGTAAGTGGGGAAGTGGGTGATGTAGGCGGCGAATCCCGCCTTGGCGGCCTCGAACAGGGCGGCGCTCAGGAATCCCCCTGCCACCGCCAGGCGGACTTTCACCCGGGCGTTGGGTACGACGAGGAACAGCAGGGTGAAGGCGACCCCTTCCAGCAGGAAGGGCAGCAGTTTCAGGAGCTCCGGACCCGGCTGTTCCTCCAAGTGGGCCGTGGCGACGATCCGGGAAGTGAGCACGATACCGGCACCGACCAGCAACGGTCCCAGGGTGAGAACCGACCAGTACACCATCAGTCGGCGGTGAAGGGTACGGTAAGGGGGGGCGCACCAGATTTCGTTGAGAGCCCGCTCGATGGTGACCATCAACATCAACGCGGTGACGATCAAGAACAGGACACCCGGACCGGTGAGCTTTTTCGCCTTCTCGGCGAAGGTGTAGACGTATTGCTGAATGGTTTCCCGGGCGGCGGGAACCAGGAGTTCGAAGGCCGCGTTCATCAACTTGTCACTGACTTCGTGAAAGGCAGGGAAGGCGGTGAAGACGGCCAGCGACAGAGCCAGCAAGGGGACCAGAGCGAGCAGGGTGGTGTAGGAAAGGGCGGCAGCGCTGTGGGTGCAGTGACTTTCGTCGAACCGGCGCCAGAAGTAGTGCCAGAACGCCGCCAGCCGGTTCAGGCGCGTCACGAGGGTGGAACGCGGGAGGACGTTGGTCGGCGTTTCAGCTTTGTGATACCATTTCGCCACTGTTTCCCATCGGCACAACGAAACAAGATCGCATATTCATGGCCAAAGAAGACGTCATCGAAATGGAGGGAACCGTGATCGAGACCCTGCCCAACACCATGTTCCGGGTGAGGCTCGACAACGGTCACGTCATCACCGCCCACATTTCCGGAAAGATGCGCAAACATTACATCCGCATCCTCACCGGCGATCGGGTCAAGGTGGAGATGACCCCTTACGACCTGACCAAAGGCCGCATCACTTTCCGCCTCAAGTGATCCGGCACCCCGTCACGCCGGGGTGACCGGCTTGCCGCTCTCCACCGAGAACTTCAGCTCGCCGTTCTGCACGAAAAACTTCACGTGACCGCCTTCGGTCAGGCGGCCGAACAGCAGGTCTTCGGCCAGTGGTTTCTTCACGTATTCCTGGATCACCCGCGCCATCGGCCGCGCCCCCATTTTGGGATCGTAACCGCGCTCAGCCAGCCATTCCCGCGCCTGGGGCGTCAGTTGCAGGGTCACGCCACGCTCGGCCAGTTGCGATTCCAGTTCGAAGATGAACTTGTCCACCACCTGGCCGATGACTTTGCGATCCAGGGGATGGAACTGGATGATGGCGTCGAGACGGTTGCGGAATTCCGGGGTGAAGGTCTTCTCGATCACCTTCATGCTGTCGGAAGAGTGGTCCTGGGGGGTGAAGCCGATGGAGGCGCGGCTGGTTTCCGCCGCCCCGGCGTTGGTGGTCATGATCAGGATGATGTTGCGGAAATCCGCCTTGCGGCCGTTGTTGTCGGTCAGAGTGCCGTGGTCCATCACCTGGAGCAACAGATTGAAGACGTCCGGATGCGCCTTTTCGATCTCGTCGAGGAGCAGCACCGCGTGGGGGTGCTTGTTGACCTCCTCGGTGAGCAGCCCGCCCTGGTCGTAGCCCACGTAGCCCGGCGGGGCGCCGATCAGGCGCGACACCGTATGGCGCTCCATGTACTCGGACATGTCGAAGCGGATCAGTTCCAGGCCCAGCAGTTTGGCCAGCTGGCGGGTGACCTCGGTCTTGCCCACCCCGGTGGGGCCGGCGAGCAGAAAGGCGCCGATGGGTTTTCGTTCTGTCCGCAGGCCGGCGCGGGCCAGCTTGATCGCCGCCGCCAGTTCCTCGATGGCTTCGTCCTGGCCGTACACCAGCATCTTGAGGTTCTTTTCCAGATCGCGCAGCTTTTCCTTGTCGTTGGCCGACACCGTCCGGGGCGGAATACGGGCGATCTTGGCGACGACCTGCTCGATCTCCCCGGTGTCGATGACCTGCTTGCGTTTGCTTTCGGCGAGCAGGCGCTGGCGGGCACCGGCCTCGTCGATGACGTCGATGGCCTTGTCGGGCAGGTGCCGGTCGGTGATGTAGCGGGCCGACAGCTCCGCCGCCGCCCGGAGGGCCTCTTCGGTGTATTTGACCTGGTGATGCTCCTCGAAGCGGGATTTGAGGCCCTTGAGGATTTCGAAGGTCTCTTCGACGCTGGGCTCGTGGATGTCGATCTTCTGGAAACGGCGGGCCAGCGCCCGGTCCTTCTCGAAGATGCCGCGGTATTCCTGGTAAGTGGTCGAACCGATGCAGCGTAGCTCACCGGAGGCCAGCACCGGCTTGATCAGGTTGGAGGCGTCCATCACCCCGCCGGAGGCGGAACCGGCGCCGATGATGGTGTGGATTTCGTCGATGAACAGGATCGCCTCCGGTTGCCGCTTCAACTGGGCCAGGAGGGCCTTGAGGCGCTTTTCGAAATCGCCCCGGTACTTGGTGCCGGCCACCAGGGCGCCCAGGTCGAGGGCGTAGATCACCGCATTCCGCAGCACCTCGGGGACTTCCTCCTCGACGATCTTCTTGGCCAGTCCCTCGGCGATGGCGGTCTTGCCGACCCCGGCCTCGCCCACGAGCAGCGGATTGTTCTTGCGGCGTCGGCACAGCACCTGGATGGTGCGTTCGATTTCCGCCTCCCGGCCGATCAGGGGATCGATGCGGCCGGCCCGGGCGGCTTCGTTGAGATTGGTGGCGTATTTGGCCAGCGGATTGCCGGCGTTGGCGGTCGGGTTTTCTTCGCTGTTCTCGCCCATTTCTTGAGGGGAAGGGTCGCTTTCCTGCTCGTCCTTCACCTTGGATATGCCGTGGGCGATGTAGTTCACTACGTCGAGACGGGTGATGTCCTGCTTGTGGAGCAGATAGACGGCGTGGGAATCCTGTTCGCTGAAGATGGCCACCAGGATGTTGGCGCCGGTGACTTCCTTTTTCCCCGAGGACTGGACGTGGAACACCGCCCGCTGCAGCACCCGCTGAAAGCCGAGGGTCGGCTGGGTTTCGCGGTTGACCCCGGGGGGGATGAGCGGGGTGGTTTCGTCGAGGAACTGGACCAATTCCTCACGCAACTGATCGAGATTGCCACCGCACGCCTTCAACACTTCCACGGCGCTGGAATTGTCGAGCATCGCCAGCAACAGGTGCTCGACGGTGATGTATTCGTGGCGTTTGGTGTGGGCGTATTTGAAAGCCGCGTTGAGGGATTGTTCCAGCTCTTTGCTTAACATGACAGGACCCGCTCGGTCTGTTGATCTTCAGGCTTCTTCCATCGTACACAACAACGGATGCTGATGGCGACGGGAATATTCGTTGACCTGCTGGACCTTGGTTTCCGCCACGTCGCGGGTGAAGACGCCGCATACTCCGACTCCCCGGGTGTGGACGTGCAGCATGATCTGGGTGGCCTTTTCCTCGCTCATGCCGAAGAACCGCATCAACACCTCGACGACGAAATCCATCGGGGTGAAATCGTCGTTCAGCAGGATCACCTTGTACAGCGGCGGCCGCTTGAGCTTGGGGCGGGCTTCCTGGACCGCCGTACCGGTGCCGCCGTCACCCGTCTGCACATCGTCATTATATTGTGACATCGCTCGTTGCGGGAATCTCCTCGGTTGTTTTTCGCGGATGTCGTTCATGGTTGGCCTCGTCTTCGACCGTTTCGTTCGGAGCAGGTTCAATGGCGTGGCCGTAAGTAGCGGGCGTAGGATTCGGTCCGGATCGTTTGCCGGCGTTCCCGTAGGGGAAGGATCCACATCTCGTACATGGACACGATCCACATGAACACGAACGACATCGCCATGCCGGCCCCGCCGGCCACCACCAGCCAGGCGAAATGGGGCGACAGCTTGGTCAGCCACCAGGAGGCGATGTCGGTCATCTGGAACACGAAGGGCATGGAAACCGCCACCGCTTTCAACAACTCGGGTACCCCGGAGGCGAAACAGAAGATGATCCCGACGAACATGAAGATGAAGGCGATACCGAACAGATGAATGTGGGAAACCCGCACCAGGGACTGAATCGTGGCGCCGGTGTCGGTTTCTGCCCGCTCCTTCAGCGCTTCGTAACGGGTGAAATCGGGCAGGGAGGAATTGGCGTTGTGACACATCACGCAACGTTTCTCGACGATGGGCTTGACGACCTTTTCGTAGCCCTCCCTGGGCGCCCCGTCACGGACCCACTGGATGATCTTGAACCGATCTTCCGGGGGGGCATAGGGTTTCATGGGACCGTTGAGCATGATCTCCAACTTGGAGCCGGAGCGGTTGCCGTAATAACTGTAGACGATGTCTTCGATGGAAAGGCCGAACTTGCCGTCCGCCAGGCCGTGGGTGAACAGAATCTGCAGCATGGCGACGAAATAGCCGATGGCAATGATGATGAGATAGGCGGAGAACAGCACCTTGGCGGAGAACGGCAGGTTGCGCAGTTCGTAGGTCATGAATAGTCCCTGGAAGCAGCGAAAACGGTGGATTGGAGATTGCCGTTTTCATTATTTGCCGCGGCTTGGCGTTTGGCAAGACGAAATCCAGTAGAATAATCGGCTGTTTGAACACACGCCGCCTATGATCTGGAAGCCCAACGTCACCGTCGCCGCCGTGGTCGAACGCGGCGGCCGTTATCTCCTGGTGGAGGAAGTCGTCGAAGGCCGCCGGGTCTTCAATCAGCCCGCCGGCCACCTGGAGCGGGGCGAATCGCTGCCGGCCGCCGCCCGCCGGGAAGTGCTCGAGGAAACCGGCCGCCTGTTCACGCCCGAAGCCCTGGTGGCGGTGCAACTGCTGCCGGTGTCGGAGACCTTGACCTTCCTGCGCTTCGCCTTCTGTGGCCAGGTGGACGATCACCGGCCCGACCGCCCCCAGGACCCGGACATCCTCGCCGTCCACTGGCTGACCCGGGCCGAGATCGAGGCCCGCCGGGAACGGCTGCGCAGCCCCCTGGTCCTCGATTCCATCGCCGCCTACGAATCCGGGCGGCGCTGTCCCCTGAACCTGTTGAAACACTATCCATGAGCAAAGTCATCGTCGGCATGTCCGGCGGGGTCGATTCCTCGGTCACCGCCCTCAGGCTGTTGGAGGAAGGCCACGAGGTCACCGGCCTGTTCATGAAGAACTGGGACGAGGACGACGGTACTGAATACTGCACCGCGCTGCGCGACTTCGAGGATGCGCGCCAGGTGTGTGACCGCCTGGGCATCGAACTGCAGGCGGTCAACTTCGCCGCCGAATACTGGGACCGGGTGTTTACCCACTTCCTCGAAGAATACCGCGCCGGCCGCACCCCCAATCCGGACATCCTCTGCAACAAACACATCAAGTTCAAGGCGTTCCTGGACTACGCCCTCGATTTGGGCGCCGAGGTCATCGCCACCGGTCACTACGCCCGGGTGCGCCGTCATCTGGGGCGCTTCGAGCTGCTGCGCGGCCTCGACGGCAACAAGGACCAGAGCTATTTCCTCTACGCCATGGGGCAGGAGGCCCTGTCCCGGACCTGGTTCCCCATCGGCCATCTGGAAAAGACCGAGGTGCGCCGCATCGCCGCCGCCGCCGGTTTTCCCAATCACGCCAAGAAGGACAGCACCGGCATCTGCTTCATCGGCGAACGCAAGTTCCGTGATTTTCTCCAGCGCTATCTGCCGGCCCGTCCCGGCCCCATCGTCACCCCGGAAGGGGAAGTGATCGGCGAGCACCAGGGGCTGATGTACTACACCCTGGGCCAGCGCCAGGGTCTGGGCATCGGCGGTCGTGCCGGCGGCGCCGGCCGGCCCTGGTACGTGGCCGCCAAGGATCTGGAACGGAACGCCCTGGTCGTGGTCCAGGGCCACGATCACCCGCTGCTGTTCCGGCGCGGTCTCGAGGCGGGCCAATTGGAATGGCTCGCCGGCCATCCCCCCGGCGACGACTTCCGCTGCACCGCCAAGATCCGCTACCGGCAGCCGGACCAGCCTTGCCGGGTCCGCCGCCTCGGCGAAGACCGGCTCCAAGTCACCTTCGACCAGCCCCAGCGGGCCGTCACCCCGGGGCAGTCGGTGGTGTTCTACGACGGCGAGGTTTGCCTCGGCGGCGGCGTCATCGAAACCCTGAACCAAGGAGCCTGAATCATGCACACTCCCCTGACCGCCATCTCCCCCATCGACGGCCGTTACGCCGACAAGAACGAGGCCCTGCGCCCCCTGTTCAGCGAATACGGCCTGATCCGTCACCGGGTGCTGGTGGAAGTCCGCTGGCTCCAGGCCCTGGCGGCGGAACCGGCCATCGCCGAGGTGCCGCCGCTGTCGCCCGAAGCCCAGCGTTTCCTCGAGGATATCGTCGTCAACTTCAGCGAGGCCGATGCCGAGCGGGTCAAGGCCATCGAGCGCACCACCAACCACGACGTCAAGGCCGTCGAGTACTTCCTCAAGGAGAAAGTGGCCGGCGTGGCGGAACTGGCCCGGATCGCCGAGTTCATCCACTTCGCCTGCACCTCCGAGGACATCAACAACCTGGCCTACGCCCTGATGGTGAAGGCCGGTCGCGACGAAGCCCTGCTGCCCCTGGTGGACGAGGTCGTCGAGGAGATCGCCCGCCTGGCGCACCGCACCGCCGCCGTGCCGATGCTGTCGCGCACCCACGGTCAGCCCGCCAGCCCTACCACCCTGGGCAAGGAGATGGCCAACGTCGTCCACCGCCTGCGGCGGCAGCGCCGCCAGTTGGCCGCCGTGGAAATCCTCGGCAAGATCAACGGCGCGGTGGGCAACTACAACGCCCACGTGGTCGCCTACCCGGAAGTGGACTGGCCGGCCCTGTCCCGGCGTTTCGTCGAGGGGCTGGGCTTGGTCTGGAATCCCTACACCACCCAGATCGAGCCCCACGACTGGATCGCCGAATTCTTCGACGCCCTCGCCCGCCTGGGCACCGTCCTCATCGACTTCGACCGCGACGTGTGGGGCTACATCAGCCTGGGGTATTTCCGCCAGAAGACCACGGCCTCCGAGGTGGGCTCTTCCACCATGCCTCACAAGGTCAACCCCATCGACTTCGAAAATTCCGAAGGCAATCTGGGGATCGCCAACGCCGTCGCCCGCCATCTGGCGGAGAAACTGCCCGTCTCCCGCTGGCAGCGGGATCTGACCGACTCTACCGTGCTGCGCAATCTCGGGGTGGCTTTGGCCCACACCCGTCTGGCCCTGCAGAGCACCCTCAAGGGGCTGGCCAAGCTCGAGGTGGACGAAGGGCGCCTGGCGGAAGACCTGGACGCCAACTGGGAAGTGCTGGCCGAGGCGGTGCAGACGGTGATGCGCCGCTACGGCGTCGAGCGCCCCTACGAGAAGCTCAAGGAACTGACCCGCGGCCGCCGCATCGACGCCGCCGGCCTGCGCGCCTTCATCGCCGGGCTGGACATCCCCGAGGACGCCAAGCGCCGCCTGCGGGACCTGACCCCGGCGGACTACACCGGCCTGGCCCGCCAGTTGGCGGAGGGGATATGATTTGAGCGATGGATATTTTTGCCTTTCACCGCCAGGTCATCGCAGACTACCAACGCTTCGCCAGAAGCTTCATCCGCGTCAGGGCGGACGATATCCGCGCCTTTCTGGATCGGGAATACGACTCCGGGAGATTCTGGCCCTCGCCGCTGATCCAGTTCAACCCCCGCTTTGTCCGCGGCGCTTCGATCGAGCGTCTGGTGCAACAAGGCCTCCTCCATCCGGAATGCGCGCGCATCTTCCGGACGGGAAAGACCGATACCCGTCCCGGCACGCCGTTGATCTTGTACCGTCACCAGGAAGAGGCCGTCCATATCGCCAAACGCAAGGAGAGCTACGTGCTGACCACCGGTACCGGTTCAGGAAAATCCCTCAGCTATTTCGTCCCCATCGTCGATCACGCCTTGCGCGACAAGGAGAACCGCCCTACCCCCCGCATCCGCGCCATTGTCATCTATCCCATGAACGCCCTGGCCAACAGCCAGTGCGAGGAATTGGAGAAATTCCTTTATCGCGGCTATCCGCAAGGCCAGTATCCGGTTACTTTCGGCCGTTACACCGGCCAGGAAAGCCAGGAAGAACGGGAACGGATGGCGGCCGAGCCACCGGACATCCTGCTGACCAACTTCATGATGTTGGAATTGCTCATGACCCGCCAGGACGATACCGACAAGGCGGTCATGCGCCATGCGCAGGGTTTGGACTTTCTGGTGCTCGACGAATTGCACACCTACCGGGGACGTCAGGGTGCGGATGTGGCTTTGCTGGTCCGTCGCGTCCGCGAAGCTCTTAACGAAAACCTGTTGTGCATCGGAACCTCAGCCACCATGGCCAGCGAAGGTTCCCTGCAGGAGCGTAACGAAGTCGTCGCCCAAGTCGCCAGCAAGCTGTTCGGTGCCGTAGTCAAACCGGAATGCGTGATTACCGAAACCCTGGAACAAGTTACCACTGGAGAACCCCCGTCTCGAAACGCACTAGCCGAGGCGGTCGAATCCTGGCTTACCGTGCAACCATCGGATTTGGACGTCCTGCGCAACCACCCTTTGGCCGTTTGGGTGGAAACCCGCCTGGGGTTGGCGCAACAGGACGGCCGTTGGGTACGCGCCAGGCCGAAAACACTCTTTGATGCGGCTGAATCGCTATCCCATGATGCCGGTCTGTCCCAGGATACCTGCCACCGGGTCTTGACGGAATTCCTGTTGCACGTTCAGGCACAGGGTTTGTTCGCGTTCCGCCTGCACCAATTCATCTCCGGCGCCGACAATCTGTATGCGACCCTGGAACCGGCACGGCAACGTTATCTGGATCTCAGCGGCCAGCAGGTCCAGCCGGGCCGGCGCGACAAACGGCTTTTCAATCTGGTTTTCTGCCGCGAATGCGGCCAGGAATACCATCCGGTCTGGATGACGGACACCCATCTGGAACCGCGGGAACTGGACGACACCAGCCGCGAAGAGGCACGGTTCGGCCTGTTCGTGCCGGCGCAGGAACTCGACTTCGATTCCGACAATCTGGAGGACTATCCAGAAACCTGGCTGGACTTCCGCCATGATCCACCCCGTCTCAAAGCCCATTTCCGGGCCTTTCGCCCCCGCCCCGTCACCGTAGCCACCGATGGCCGGCTTCTCGACGAATCGGAACCGGAACAAGGGCTGACCGGTTGGTTCATCCCCGGCAAACTGCGTTTCTGTCTCCACTGTGGCGTCAGTTATTCCGGCACCGCCAAGGAAGTCAGCCGCCTGTCGGGGCTGAGCGGAGAAGGACGCAGTTCGGCAACCACAGTTCTGGTGCTGTCGGCCCTGCGTCATCTGCTCGGCTTAAAGGACGGGAACCTGCCCAAAGAAGCCCGCAAACTCCTGGGATTCACCGACAATCGCCAGGATGCCGCCCTCCAAGCCGGTCATTTCAACGACTTCATTCAGGTTGTCCTCCTGCGCAGCGCTCTGTTGGCCGCGGTTGAATCCCGGGAGGAACTCAATGATGAAAACCTGACTCAGCAGGTATTCGGTTTCCTCGGTTTCGGCGATGACGATCCCGCCATCCGCCAGGAATTCTTGAGCAATCCCAATCTGAAAGGGCCGGGCTTGAGACGGGCCGAAAAAGCCCTGCGCGACGTGCTGGGCTACCGCCTCTACCGCGACCTGCGCCGGGGCTGGCGCTTCACCCACCCCAATCTGGAGCAATTGGGGCTTCTGCACATCGACTACGACGGCTTGGAAGAACTGTGCACCGACGAGCAGGTTTGGCAGGATCGCCACCCCCTGCTGGCCGAAGCCTCACCTGGCGCCCGGCGGGAAGTTCTACGGCAAGTGCTGGACTTGATGCGCCAGAATCTCTGTCTCAAGGCCCGCTACCTGGACGATGCCGAACTGGAGCGCATCCGCCAGGCCAGTTTCGCCCACCTCAAGCCACCCTGGGGGTTCGATGAGGACGAAACTCCGATAAGTTCGGCTTACCTGGTGCTGGGACCCAAACGGGACAAGATCAAGGTGCCCACGGTTTCCCTGTCCAGCCGTTCCCGCCTGGGCCGGCAACTGAGCCAACCCTCCGCCTGGGAAGGCCGGGGCCGTTTGGAGAACGAAGACACCTTCCAAACCGTATTGAACGATCTGCTCGATGCCGCGGCCCAATACGGCCTGGTGGAACCGTCCGCCTTGCACCGGGACCTGCGCGGCTGGCAACTGATGGCCGACATTTTGCGCTGGCGACCCGGAAAAGAAAGGGAAGTAACCGATCAGACCAAAGACGACCGCCTGGCCTCTCGCCGGATTCGCAACCCCTTTTTCCGGGCGCTGTACCGCAACGTCGCCCAAGCCCTGGAAAACCGCGACCGGACTTTTTTCCGTATCGAAGCGCGGGAACACACCGCCCAGGTGGACATGGAAGATCGTTTGGAACGTGAGGCCCGTTTCCGCCAGGGTGATCTGCCGGTACTGTTCTGCTCCCCCACCATGGAGCTGGGCGTGGACATCGCCGACTTGAACACGGTCTATCTGCGTAACGTTCCCCCCACGCCGGCCAATTACGCCCAGCGCAGCGGTCGGGCGGGTCGTTCGGGGCAGCCCGCCCTGGTCATTACCTACTGCGCCGCCCGCAGCCCCCATGACCAGTATTTCTTTCAGGATCCGGCCCGCATGGTTCACGGCCAGGTCAGTCCCCCCATGCTGGACCTGGTCAACGAGGATTTGCTCGTCAGCCACCTGGACGCCATCTGGCTCAAGGAAACCGGCCAGAAACTCAGCCCCTCGGTCAAGGACCTGCTGCAAACCGAACGTCTGGATGACGGCATGCCACTGCGTGACGATCTCCTGGCGCAGATGGGGCGGTCCGGGGTCTTCGACCGGGCCCTGCGCCGGGGACGGCGGGTACTGGCCATGATTCCCGAACTGGAACAGGCCAGCTGGTATCACGACCAGTGGTCCGACCACATGCTGAAAACCGCACTCAAACGTTTCGATCGGTCATTGGACCGCTGGCGGGGATTGTACCGCGCCACCCGCAAACAGATGGATGAAAGCCATACCATCCTGAGCAATCCCAGCATCGCGGAAAAAGACCGCAAAGAAGCCGAGATCCGCTATCGGGAAGCAGTACGCCAGCACGAGCTGTTGCTCGACAGTAGCGCGGTGATGTACTCGGATTTCTATACCTACCGTTACCTGGCAAGCCAGGGGTTTCTGCCCGGTTACAACTTCCCCCGTCTGCCGCTGATGGCCTTCATTCCCGGCCGATGGGAAAAGGCAGCCAAGCAAACCTACCTGTCCCGTCCGCGCTTTTTGGCCATTTCCGAATTCGGTCCCCGCAGCCTGATTTATCACGAAGGGAGCCAGTACCGGGTTTACAAGGTGTTGCTGGGTGTCCGGGAAGAACAGATGGGGGAAGGTCTCCCGGTTACTCAGGCCCGGTTGTGTCCCCAGTGCGGCTACGGTCACTTTGGCGATGACGCCAACGCCGAGCGTTGCCGGGGCTGCAACGCCCTATTGGAAGACGGTCTGTATCTGCATGCCCTGTACCGCGTCGAAAATGTGGTCACCCGCCGGGTGATGCGGATCACATCCGATGAGGAAGAACGGATCCGCCAGGGTTACGAGATGCAGACCACACTTCAATTCGCCGAAGACGGTGGCCAACTCAAACGCCGCCGTATGGCTTTTTCCGAAGGGGATGACCACCTGCTCGAACTCCAATACGGCCCGGCAGCGACGGTCTGGCGGGTTAATCTGGGTTGGCGCCGCCGCAAAGAGAAGAGCATCTTCGGTTTCAATCTCGACGTCCATACCGGCTTTTGGGCCAAGGACGAACAAGCCCCCGACGATACCGGTGACGCTCAGGAAGGCCGCACGGTACAGCGCATCATCCCCTACGTCGAAGACCGGCGCAACATTCTGGTGCTGCGTCCTGGCCAGGCGCTGGACGAGGCCGGCACGGCCACCCTGCAATACGCCCTGAAGCGCGGCATCGAGGTTCAGTTCCAACTGGAGGAAAACGAACTGGCCGCCGAACCTTTACCGACCCGGCAAACCCGCAACGCGATCTTGTTTTTCGAATCGGCCGAAGGCGGCGCTGGCGTCCTGAACCGACTGGTGGAAGATGACAAAGCCCTGGGGAAGGTGGCCGCTGTGGCCCTTAGGGTGATGCACTTTGCCCCCAAAGGGGAGGTTTGGCATCCCGAACAACTCGAAGACCAGAACCGCCAATGTGAACGCGGCTGCTACCGCTGCCTGCTCAGTTATTACAACCAACCCGATCATCCCCTGATCGACCGCAAACACCCCCAAGTACTCGAGCTGCTGTGCCGCCTGACCCGGGCCCAGGGCGATACCGACCCGGACGGCCGGCAAACCCGAACGCTGGAGGCCCTTTCGGGCAGCTCCCTGGAACGGGCCTGGCTGGATGAGATCCGCAAACGCGGCTTGCGCCAGCCGGACCGGGCCCAGTTCACCCTCAAGGATTTCCCCGTGCGCCCAGACTTCGGTTACAGTGATTATCAGGCCCTGATCTTCATCGACGGCCCCCACCACGACGCGCTCCATCAACAGGCCATCGATGTCAAAATCACCCAAGAACTGGTAGAGGCCGGCTATCTGGTGATCCGCTTTCCCAAAGACCGGGATCAATGGGATGCCGTTTTTGACCAATACCGCGATGTATTTCAACCATGACCCCGCTTAACTTCCAACCCGGCACCCTGGTCCGTGCCCGCGGCCGTGAATGGGTGGTGATGCCGGACTCCTCCGCCGATTGTCTTGCTCTGCGCCCTCTGGGCGGCGGTGAGGACATCGTCCGCCTGATCCCCCAATTGGAACGCAGCCCGGTGGAACCGGCGATCTTCCCGCTGCCCGATCCGGATCGCTGCGGCACCCGAGCCTCGGGGCGGCTGTTGCGCGATGCCCTGATGCTGCGCCTTCGGGCTGGAGCCGGACCATTCCGCAGTTTCGGCCATCTGGCGGTGGAACCCCGGGCCTATCAACTGGTGCCATTGCTCATGGCCTTGAAACTACCGGTGGTACGGTTATTGATCGCCGACGATGTCGGTATCGGCAAAACCATCGAGGCCGGACTCATCGCCCGCGAACTGCTCGACCGCGGGGAAATCGCCCGCCTGACCGTGTTGTGCCCGCCCCACCTGTGCGAACAGTGGCAAGCGGAACTGCAGGACAAGTTCCACCTCCAGGCCGAGATTGTCCGCACCAGCACCGCCCCGCGCCTGGAACGCGGGCTGCCGCTGGGTCAGTCCCTGTTCGACGTTCATCCCTTTACCGTGGTCAGCCTCGATTACATCAAGTCCGACCGTCGCCGTGACGAATTCCAGCGCGCCTGCCCGGAACTGGTCATCGTCGACGAAGCTCACGCCTGCGTCCAGGGTAGCGGCAGCGGCCGGCATCAGCGCTTTCAACTGCTGCGGGGGCTGGCTGGCAATCCCGACCGCCACCTGCTGCTCCTGACCGCCACCCCCCACAGCGGTGACGAAGAGGCGTTCTACAACCTTTTGGGGCTGCTGGACCGGGATTTTCTGCACCTCAGGGAGCTGCAAGGCAGGGAACGGGAAAAATTGCGCCAGCGCTTAGGATCGCACTTCGTCCAGCGCCGCCGCGCCGACATTGACGAGTGGCGCGACGCCGGTCTGTTCCCCGACCGCCTCAGCCGGGAGGTGACCTATACGCTCACCGGGGCCTGGAAGAGCCTGTTCGACGACATTCTGGAAGTGGCCCGGGAACTGGTGCGCACCGGCTGCGCCGAAACCGAACATCACCGCCGCCGCATGCACTGGTGGGCTGCCCTGGCGCTGATGCGCTGCGTGTCCTCATCGCCTGCTGCCGCTGCCGTGGCCCTGCGCACCCGCCTGCTGGCCGAAAGCCCCGAAGCACTGGAGCAACTGGGCTGGGAAACCGTCATGGACACCGCCCCGGACGATCCCCGCCCCCTGGACGACACCACCCCCGCAGCCCAGCTTTCCGAACAGGCCCAATATCTGGAAATGCTGCTGGCCGATGTGGAAAAACTGACCGGCCCTCGCCACGATCCCAAGCTGGCCATTTTGATCGAAGAAATCCGCCAATTGCTGGCGGATGATTTTCAACCGGTGATCTTCTGCCGCTACATCGCCACCGCCCATTACCTGGCCGATCATCTGCGCCGGGCTTTTTCTGACGCGGCGGTCGCCGCGGTCACCGGCGAACTGACCCCGTCCGAGCGCGAGGAAGCGGTGCTGGCCCTGGGTGACCATCCCCAACGCATCCTAGTGGCCACCGACTGCCTGTCGGAAGGCATCAATCTGCAGGAGATTTTCAACGCTGTGGTCCATTACGACCTGTGCTGGAATCCGGCCCGCCACGAACAGCGCGAAGGCCGGGTGGACCGCTTCGGCCAGACCGCCCGCGAGGTGCGTACGGTCATGCTCTATGGCGCTGACAACCCCATCGACGGCGCCGTGCTCAAGATTATCCTGCGCAAGGCCGAGCGTATCCGCCAGGAACTGGGCATCTCGGTGCCGGTACCGGAAGACACGGAAAAGGTCACCGAAGCGGTACTGGAAGCGGTGCTGCAAAGCCAGCCGCAGCAGATGGCCCTGGATCTGGGGCTGGAGGAACTGGAACACCATCTGGAGCAAGAGTGGGTGTCACTGAAGGAACGGGCCAAACGCAACATCACCCTGTTCGCCCAAAGGCGGCTCAAGCCGGAGGCCGTGCTGCCGGAATGGCGGCGGATGCTCGAAGTGCTCGGCAGTGAAGACGATGTCGCCCGCTTCGTCCGCCAAGCCGCCGAACGCCTGGGCGCCCCGCTGGCGCCCAGGCCCCGCGGCGGCTTCGACCTGCCGCTGCGGCATCTGCCCCAAGGATTGCGGGAACGGCTCGCTCCGTATGGAATGGATCAGGACCGCCTGGCCATCGACTTCCACCAGCCGCACGCCCCCGGCACCCAGTTCATCCACCGCACCCATCCCTTGGTTACCGAACTGGCGGATTTTCTGGTAGAACAGGCGCTGGAAGCCGACGGCAAAACGGTGGCCCGCAGCGTCGCTCTGTTTTCCGATCAGGTGGACCGGCTCACCCGGATCTATCTGCTGCGCCTGCGTCATCGCTTGACCTTCACCCGCCAGGACAGCCAGCGGATCATGCTGGCCGAAGAGGTTCTGGCGGTCGCCGTCAGCAGCGACGATTTCCAGATCGGGGCTCAGGCGGCACGATTGCTGGATCTTCCACCCAGCCGCAACATGCCCTTAGCCGTGCAGAAACGCCAAATCCAGGCTGCTCTCCAGCACCTGGAAACCCTGCAGCCCCGTTTCCAGACTCTGGCGAAGGAACGGGCCCGCCAAACGCTGGCCGACCATCAGCGGGTCCGCGATGCCGCCCAGGCCAAAGGGCGCTACGAAGTCGCCCCCCTGCTGCCGGTGGACGTGGTGGGGGTGTTCGTCCTGGTACCGGATCGGAGTCTGTGACCATGCGCTGTCAAGGCATCGCTTTGGGCTTCGAAATCGCGGGTGGCAATCGGGTGGGCAATGCTTTGAAGATCCTCAAATTGGAGGAATGACCATGACTGCCGCTGCGGATGATCTCCAATGCCTGAAGGTGAAAAACCTTGGACCTATCGTCGAGGCGGAGGTCGAATTTGGCGATTTGACGGTGCTGGTCGGTCCTCAGGCAACCGGGAAAAGCGTCTTTCTGCAGCTTCTCAAGTTGGTCGTGGATACCGCTTCGATTCATCAGGAATTTGCCCGCCATGAAATCGATTGGCGCAACAAACTGGACGGCCTGTTTGAAATCTACTTCGGGGAAGGCATGTCCAGCATCCATAGCCGGAAAAGCCAGGTTTTTGTCGATGATGTCCTGCTGGCGCTGGAGGATCTGGCCAAAAAGCGAACGGGAACAGCGGCGTCAGAACGCATCTTTTACATTCCCGCCCAACGGGTTCTCAGCATGCGCGATGGCATGACCCACCCTTTTGCCGATTACCGGGCGGGCGATCCCTTTTGCCTGCGGGAGTTTAGCGAAAAATTGCACTTTCTCGTCCAAGGCGAGTTCGTCAGCGGGAAATTTTTCCCTCAGTCCAACCGGCTCAAGGAATGCCTCCGCAATCTGGTGGAAAAACAAATCTATGGAGGGCTTTCCCTGATCAAGGACACTTCCGGCTACCAGAAACGCATTGTCCTGGAAACGGGGGAAAAAGCCCGCCTGCCTTACCTGGTCTGGTCTGCGGGACAACGCGAGTTCACCCTTTTGCTGTTGGGTTTCTACTGGTTGTTGCCGCCTTCCAAGACGCCTCGCCGCCAGGCTTTGCAATGGGCCATCATTGAAGAGCCGGAAATGGGC
>Ga0256841_1000885_pt1 | contig 28142 bp, 33 predicted proteins | sample 356308metaG_FD_185971 | JGI IMG/M metagenome (GOLD analysis project Ga0256841, IMG submission 185971) | Hydrothermal vent microbial communities from Mid Atlantic Ridge, Atlantic Ocean - 356-308 | ecosystem: Environmental > Aquatic > Marine > Hydrothermal vents | place: Atlantic Ocean: Mid...
GTGCCAGCACCCTGGAGGCCTGGGGAAGTGCTGGCAGTGCCAGCACCCTGGAGGCCTGGGGAAGTGCTGGCAGTGCCAGCACCCTGGAGGCCTGGGGAAGTGCTGGCAGTGCCAGCACCCTGGAGGCATCGGGCTATGACGAGATCGTGATCGCCGAGCGGTGTTCCCGGCCTTCCCTTTTCCCGGCCGAGGTCATGGCAGGCCTGGGGGCGCGGCCATGACCTTGGAGCTGCCCAAGCCGGTCCCTGCGCTTCTGGCGCCCGGGAGTCTGCCGAGCCGCTCGGATCCCATCGAGCTGCACACGCTGCAGGGCGTGCATTTGTTCCTGGGGCAGCAGCGGCAAGGTTCGCGTCCGGGCCACCCCGGGCTGCGGCAGTTCGCCCGGCATGTCGGGGAGGCGTACCGGAACGCCGCCCTGGACGACCCCTGGGCCGACTGGAAGCTGATCCAAGTGGAAGAAGCTTTGGAGCGGTCCGCCCTGGAACTGTCGCAGCTCGATGGGAGACTGGCGGAGCGTCTGGCGCAGTGCCCGGTCCGGCCGGCGGACGAGCCCTGCCTGTCGCCCACGCGGATCGCGTTTCAGTTCGCTTCCCCATACGGCTATCTGGGCGCCCGCTTGCTGCAGCAGTACGACGCCTATGTCCGCAGGCTGGTCCATGCCAGGCACGCGGCGCTCCTGACGCGTGACCAGCTTTCGCGCTGGATCCGCGAGGGGCGGCGCCGGGTGATTCGCGCCTGGCTCTCCTCCATGGGCTATCGAGCCATGGGGGTTGCCCGCCGGGACCTGGACCCCATGACCAGCCTGGCCGCCAAGGCCGCGCTCAGGATGGGCGAACTGCCTCCGGAGATCGCCGACGGCAGCAAGCGGGCCGCTCATGCGCCAACCATCATGGGTCGCGGGCGTGCCGGGACGCGAATAGATTGACAAGTTCCCTGAAAATAGATCGAGGAATCCGAAATGCTTAGATCGAAAACTCCGTTTTCCGGGAATGTCCCCAAAAGGCCCTTTAAGGGCAAGGGGGGACTGCGCCAGTGATCGGGAGGTGAACATGGGAGACGCGCGAGAGCTCGACAGGATCGGCGCCATTCGGCGGCGCCTGCGCGAACTTGAATCCATCAAGGCGGAGCTGCGGCATCGAAGAGACCGGTTCATGCGGCGGGCGGACGCCACGTTGCGCGATCCGCCGCTCGTTCTTCGACTCGCGACGCGGCGGGGAATGGTATGGCGCAAGCGGGTGAAGGTGACCGGCGGCCCGCAATCCACCGTCGAGTTCCACACGGAGGAAGGTCGAGCTGCCCTGTCAGGGTTCAGCCCGCAGCTACAGGCCAAATACCTGGAGCTGGAGCAAGAGCGGATCCTGCTCAACATGCAGGCCAAAATCGTGTCGAGCGAAATTCGGCACATCAAGCATTATCTCGACAAGCACGAGCATGCGCGGGAGTTGCAGCGGGAGTTGAAGTCCGGATGACGCTTCTGAACGACACCGTTTCCTACGTCGCGCGCCTGATCGAGAACGGACGAGTGCGCCAGACCATCGAGTTCGAGGCTCGCGACGACGCCGATGCCTGGGCGACCGCCAACGAGGGGGTGGATCCGCTGCGCGGCCTCTGGGTCGAGGTCACGCGGAAGGCGAACCCCCAGCAGCCGCTGGAACTGTCCGTCGAGCCGTAGATGAATACGGGCCGGTCGAACCCCCCGCGACGAATGAGCGATTCCCTCTGTTCGATCATTCGCCGAAGTGCTCCAATTCTCCTGCGCGCAACCGGTGGGTTCCGGGGGGGGTCGCCCGCCTTCCGCGATGAAACGCCACCGCAACGCCTGCAAGGCGCCTTGCAGGGGGTTGCACCGGCAGGCCCGCGCCGATGCGTGCGGGCGGCCTGTGGTGCTCACAGGCCTCGAGGGCTCTGCCGCGAAGAGGGCGGTTAACCTCTCCCCCGGCAGATGGAGAGAGGAAGCTGGTCCCCGGAACCCACCACTCTTAATACCGGGTGTGATCAATGCACACAAGCGAGGCGAAAGGGCTGCTCCGAACCCTTTGTCGGCACGGCATTCCACTGACATTGTCCGTGCCTTTTCTCCTGCGGGCGCAAAGGGCGGGCATTCAGGAAACCGCCGATCGGGCAGGTTGCAGCCGCAGCCTGTTCCGCATGGCCCTGGAGGGGCGGCGCGCGCCGCCTCCGGAGCTGATCGAGGTCTTGCGGGCGAAACTGGGTTGCGATCCCTGGCAGCTCGAGGCCGAAGTTCGCGCGGGACCACCTTTCCCGTCCGGCGGGCGGTAGCGGCGGCTGACGAGGCGGTTTCCTGAACCACGGAGCGCTCCTGCATGATTACATTCATTACCGACAACCAGCCCGGCGAGCCGGACATCCTGGCCCCGCTGCGCCACGAGGCGCTTCTGATCGCCGACCTTAGCGGCAACGTGATCGACTGGGTACCGCCCCCTCGCGGCGGCTGGACGCACGAGCTGCTGGTCCAGGCGGCGGAGCGGTACGCGCCCAGAACCAGAAACGGCGCGAACGCTTTCCTGGGGGGCAGCTGGGTGGGCGGCACCGAGGTCTGAGAACAGCCAACCAAGAGGACGCAGATCATGTCGAATTACTTCATCGGGGACGGCAACCTGGCCGACGCTCCGAAACTCACCACTTTCGAGCAAGACGGCGAGGAACGCGCCGTGGCCAGGATGCGGATCCACATCAATCGCCGGCGCAAGAACGCCGACGGCGAATACGAAGACCGGGGGGGGTTCTGGCTCAGCGCCAGTTGCTGGAATGGCAGGGCGAAGGAAGCGGCGCGCCTGCTGCAGAAAGGCTCCCTCGTGAGAGTCGAGGGAGAGCTCGAGCAGCAAGTCTGGGTGGACGATGAAGGCAAGGAGCGCGCCGGCTTGGCGCTAGACGTTCGCGAATGGGCTCTGTTGCCCTATCGGATCGAGTCCGTCTCCTACCGCTCGCGGGCGGGCGAAGACGATGACGGATGAGCCGACCCCCCGCGATCCGGACCGGGGCTGCCAGGATCGTGAATGCGAGACCTGCCCCGCGTGTGACGGATGGGGAACCATCTGGGACGGCGGCATGTCCGTCAATCCGGAAATCGACAACGCCCGCCCTTGCGCCATTTGCGGCGGCCTGGGCGAAATACCCGTCCGGAAATGACTCCTCCCCACCGGTTCCGCTTCCATGCAGAACCGGAAGACCCCTCGGCCCGGCCGCGAGCCGGGCGTTTTTTCTTTCGCCCGGTGTTGTCTCGAGGCACCAACCGGATTATCCTTCCAGTCGAATCCGAGAATTTCCGAGTTTCCGTCCCCCGCGGCAGGGATGAATGCCGCGCCCTTGCAGGCCATGCCTGCGCCCTCGCGCCTCGAGGACCTTACGCCAGGCGCGAAGCGCGAACCGCTCTAGCGCTTCAGGTCCATGCCCGGCGAACCGGAGTTACCCCCACGTAACGCAGCCTCAAATCCGGTTGTCGGACCAATATGCGGGAAGCCCCGGAAAATCTTCCCGCCTCCCTTCGGGGATCCGACTTTCCGACGCTGGATCTCTTTATCGAATACGGCAAGCGCCGAGCCTTCCCTGTGCTCGCGGCTTTTCGTGACCAGAGGGAAGGCTCGGCGCCTTCGCCCCACCGCCCGGCTGCCGGCGGACAATGGGCAGCGCCCTCGGCGCATCGCGCCGATGTCCACCACCCCTGCTCCGGGACATGGGAATCCTTGCCGTTGCGAGGCAGCATCGATTTCTCAGGGGACCTGAACCTTGCACGAACGGGCCGGGCGGCCAGCCGCCGCTCCGGCCCGTACTTCATCCGGCGCCGTCCGTCCATGCGACATTTCACGGTTCCGTTTTTATCCCGCGACGAATGTTCGATTTTCCCTTCCCTCGCCGCCTCGGGCGCGGATAGTTTCACGCCTGTGCAAACCCCCACTAAGGCTTGCACCCGGGGGGCGGGGGGCTTCCCCGCCGCCCCGGTCGTCCGAATCCAACGGGACGGGATCGATGACGCGGACCACCGTTTTCCTGCTCGCCATGCTTCTGTCGACGCTTTCCTGGGCACGGGAAGCGGATGCCCCGGCGTCGCTGTACACGGCCTATTTCGACGTCGGGAGCGCCCGGATGGCCGCCGCGGACCGCGCGGCCATCCGGCGGCTGGCCGGCCGGCTCGGGGGGCGCCGGCTTTTACGGGTCGTCGGCCGCGCCGACGGCATGGGTCCGTCCGAATACAACGCCCTGCTCGCCATGCGGCGGGCCGAGGCGGCGTTTCGCGTTCTCGTGAACGCGGGCCATCCGGCCCGCCTGATCCAGGTCGAGGCCCGCCCCGCCAACCATACCGCGACCTCCCGGAGGGAAGTGCGCCGCGTCGACGTCTTAGCGGCTGGCATGTCCCCCAAAAGAGACGACTTCCCGCCGAGCCTGCGGCGAGACCCCCTCCGGGTAGGCCGCTACTGGGTGGTCGCCCCCGTGCCCACCGAAGCTCAGCGCGACCCCCTGCGCGCCATCGTCCGCATCGCTTTCCCCCAGAGCGTGACCAGGATCGGGGAGGCGCTCGACTACCTGCTTGCCAGAAGCGGCTGGCGATTCGCCGGTGGGGCGAGCGCCGACCCGACGTTGCCCGGCTTGCTCGCCATGCCGCTGCCCGAAAGCCAGCGGCGGCTTGGCCCCGTCTCTCTGCTCGACGCGGTCAACGTGCTGTGCGGCAGCTCCTACGACTCCGTGGTCGACCCTGTGCACCGGCTTGTTTCCTGCGAGCTCAAACCGGGCTTCGCCAAGCTGTACAGGAGGGGGACACGTCCATGAACGGCGCGTTCCTTCCTTGGTTGGCGATCGCGCTTTTCACGCTCGGAGGGTGCGAGTCCATACAGGAGATCGACCGGGCCGCAGGCGAGTACGCCAAAGCGATCGAGGCGCGCCAGGCAGCGGGGCGAAGGTCAGGCGGTCGCATGTCCGGCGCCGAACGCGTCCCGCGCTGCGAGCAGGTGTCGGGAAGACTCGTGGTGCCCGTGGATCCGGACACGGCCTACGTTCGTCTGAAGCGCTACTTCGGGTTCAACACGCCCAGGGAGGCGCAGCGCACCTACCCGAATCCGGATTGGCTAAAGTACACCCAGTACCGTCATGAGACGCTCCCCGGCGTTCGGTACGCCATGAGCGAGTCGGTCGTCTGGCCCGACGTCGGCCGGGTCTGGCTGAACCTCGAGATCGAGAAGGAAGGGCGCGGATCCAGGATCGCATGGAGCCATTGCCGGGACGCGGACGGTTGGGAGAAGCTGGGCGATCCCGCCGAAGTGCAGCGTCGCCTTGCTGTAGACGTCGGGCGCGTGGCCGGGGGTGGGCGATGACGGACCGTTCGACAACGATCGGCGTTCGGGAACGCCCAGCCGGAGAGCGGACCCCCGGGGAATCGGCTGGCGCGGATTCCCGTCGAGCCGATCCCGGCACCCACCTGCCGGACATCGACGCGCCGCCCCCCGCCGCGCCGGGGGACCAGGCGGGTTCCGCGGCTACCGTGAGCGTGCGGACGAAGATCCTGGCCATGGCGATCCTCGTGGCCGTCCTGGGCGGCTCGCTGTTTTTCTTGGTCTCCTTGTTCCGCAAGTCCGGGGACGCGGCCCGGGACGGGGAGCGCCCCGGCGCCACGACGGAAACGGTCACGACGGCATCGGCCACGAGGACGTCTCCGGCCGGGCCGACGCCGGGCATCCCGCTGCCGATGGCGGCCGGAGGTCCGGTTTTCCTGCCGCCCGCGAAGGTGACGCCGCAACCCAAGAGCGGCGCGGAGGCCTCGTCCGCCGCCGCAGCGGGGGCCGGCCAGGCCGAAACCGCGCCACAGTCGAAAGACCGTCCGCCCTCGGCCGGGGAGGACTCCGCAGCCACGGCTGCGACGGCGGGGGAGGACGAGAGCGCCGCGCCGCCGGCCCGGAACAGTCAGGCCCTGGCCGACGCCCTCATGGAGCTCTCGGCGATGAGGGCCGTCCTGGAGGCGCGCATCGGCGGGCTTGAGGAGGCGGTCCGCGCCCTGGTCTCCCGAGTGGACGAACTGGACCGGGCCGTCGCCCGGCGCGAGGCGGCGGACGGCCTGGAGAAACGCGTCGGCGCCATGGAAGCCGGCCTGCGCCGGCTGGAGCGGCGTTCCCTGGAAAACCGGCGGATGTTGCGCGGGGACGCGGGCGCCCGCCGCCGGGGACGGACGCTTCCGTTTCGCCTGGAGGCCATCGACTGGTGGGGCGGCACGCCCTCCGTCGCCGTGTCGGCCGGCGGGAAACGACGCTTCCTCTCGCCGGGCGAGAGCCTGTCCGGCTGGACGCTCGTCTCGGTCGACGCCGCGACCGGGGTGGCGCGTTTTTCGAGAGACGGCCGCCAGGCCCTGCTGGAGACGGGCCGGTGAAGTGGGCGTCCGGACTGGCGGCGGCGGCGCTTCTCCTGCTGGGCGGCTGTTCCTGGATGCCGGCCCGCGACGCGGAGGCCTCGCTGCGGAGCCTGGCCCTCGTCGAAGGCGGCCCCGCGCCCGCGGACGCCACGAAGACCCCCCCTTCCGCGTCGCGTCCCTCCCTGGCGGAGAGTGGATCCGCCGACACGGTAGGACGCGGCGCGGCATGCGCCGGCGCGCAGGAAGGATTGCGCGTCCGGGACCTCACCCGCCCCTGGAGCCGGCGGCTCTACCTGCTGCCTGACGGGCGCCTTTGCAGCCCGCGGAGGGCGCGATGATTCCGCGCGCCCTCCGCCTCGCGTCGTTCGCCGTCCTGGCCGTGGCGTGCGCGCGCGGGATCGCGGGCACGAGCCGCGCGGAAACCCGGCCGATCGACGTCGAACACGCCCGACCCGCGGAGACGAAGAGGAACGCTGCCGTCGTGCGGCAGTGGGGCCTGACGCCGGACGAGTACGCCCGCTACAAGACGCTGATGGCCGGAGTACGCGGAGCGTTCTCGGCGCCGAACATTTCGCCGCTAGAGGTGCTCGGCATCCATGCCCGAACCCCCGAAGAACGCCGTCGCTACGCCGACCGTCTGGTGCGGTTGATGTACGAAGACACCGAGCGGGTGCTCGCGTTCGAGCGCGAGGTCCAAGCGGCCTGGCGGCGCCTGGGCGAGCCGATGTTCGATCCGGACCTCGCAGGCGCGCCCATGATCCCCGGTCCCGCCCTCGCCGCGGCGCTGGGCGGCCGCCGCTTGGCGGCGTTCGTGGCCGCCGAGGGGTGCCCCTCGTGCGCCGCCCAGGTTCGCGCGCTGGCGTCGCGGACGGATCTGCCGGGCCTGGACATCTACGTGACGGACACCGACGACCCCGACGTGATCCGCGCCTTCGCCCGCTCGGCCGGCGTGCCTCCCGAAGCGGTGCGAAAAGGGCGGATCACGCTGAACCGGGGCGCCGCGCTGCTGGCCCTGTACGAAGGCCCGCCTCCCCGCCTCCCGGCCCTCTTCGTCCGCGTAGGCGACCGGTTGCTGGCCCTGGGGCCGGCGGGCCGGACCGGAACCGCGGAAGGAGGGAGGCGGCGATGACGGGAAAGCTCCTGCGCGCTGGCGCGCTCGCGCTTGCGCTCTTGTCGGCGCCCGCCTGGGCGGCTCTCGATGTGCCGCCCGCGTACCGCCAAGTGGCGCGCGAGTACGACGTTCCGGCGTCGCTGCTCTTCGCCGTCGCCCTCGTCGAAAGCGGCAGGCTCGTTCAGGGCGGGCGGATCCTGCCGTGGCCCTGGACGATCAACGCCGGAGGCCGCGGCCACTACTTCAGGTCGCGCCGGGCCGCCGAAGCGCGCCTGCGGCGGCTGCTCGCCGACGGCGTGCAGCCGGACGTGGGCCTGATGCAACTCAACTGGAAATACCATCGCGACGAGCTCGGCAGCGCCGCCCAGGCCTTCGACCCCTGGCTCAACCTGCGCGCCGGCGCGCTCGCGCTCCGGCGCGCCTACGAGCGGACCGGCGACTGGTGGAAAGCGGTGGGCCGCTATCACTCCGCGAACCCCGCCCTGGCCGAACGCTACCGCCGACGGGTGGCCCGCTGGCACCGGAGGATCGGATGAGCGGGCGGAGGCTCACGCGATGGCTGGGCGCGGCGGCGCTGCTCTGCGCCGCCGGTTCGCGCGCGGGCGTGATCGTGCTGCACGACGCAGGCGGCACCGAGCCGCTGGCTCCCTTGCTGGAGGCGTCGGGCCTTGCCGGCGGCTCGGTGCCGCCTGCCGAAGAAGCCGCGCCGGAGCTTTCCCGCGAACGGATCCAGTTCCTGCGCGCCCGGGTGCGTTCGCCCGGCCTGACGCCCGGCGTCCAGCCGCGCGTCGCGACGGGCGAGGCTGGCGCCATGCTGCCGCGCCCCGTATTCCTGGTGGGGGCGGACGACTACTCGCTGCGGTGGCTCGCCCGTTTCCGCGACCGGCTGGAAGCGGTGGGCGCCGCCGGCTTGGTCGTCCAGTCCGACGGGCCGTCGGATCTGCGCAGGATACGCGACGCCGCCGGCGGATTGCCCCTTGCGCTCGGCAGCGGCTCCTCGCTGGCCGAACGATTCGGATTGAAGCACTACCCCGTCCTCATCGGACCGGAGTGGATCGAGCAATGAGCCATCCCATCGAAGCCCTTCTCCGCCCCCCCGTCGAGGCTTGGTCCGCCGCCGTCGCGGCGGTGAGCGCCGCTGTATGCCTGCTGGCGCCCTGGGCGCTGTTCATGACCCCGGGAGTTGCCTACGGAGCGGCGCTCCTGTTCAGTTTCCTGGCGCTGCGCCGCGGCGGACAAGCCTGGCGCGTCATTCGCTACCAGCGCCACATGCGCGTCCTACCCCGCTATCGCCTCGACGCAGCCAGGATTCCATGGTCCCCCACGAAGCTCTTTCTGGGGCGCGGATTCCGATGGACGCAAAAGCACACACAGCGGCTGCGCGACGCACAGCGGCCCGAGGCCGAGCCCTACCTGGAGCCCGGCATCCTGAAGCGCTGGGCGAGGCGAAACGAACCGTCCTGGGAGCGTTCCCCCTCATGGCGCTGGCTCTACCGCCTGACCACCTGGGACAGCCCCCTCAACCCGCTTCGGCCGCCTCCCCCGGTGGGCGGCAAGCCGGTGCTGCACGCCGTGGAACCGGACGAGGAGCAGATATGGATGCCGCTGGAAGAGCGCAACGGACACACGCTGGTGCTCGGTACCACCCGGGTCGGCAAAACGCGCATGGCCGAGATTCTCATCACGCAGGACATCCGCCGCGGCGACGTGGTGATCGTCATCGATCCGAAAGGAGACGCCGACCTGATGCGCCGCTGCTACGCCGAGTGCAAACGCTCCGGCCGCCTGGACGACTTCTACGTCTTTCACCTGGGGTATCCCCGCCTTTCGGCCCGCTACAATCCCGTGGGGGAGTTCTCCCGCATCACCGAAGTCGCCAGCCGCATGGTCGGGCCGCTGCCCGACCAGGGGAACAGCGCCGCGTTCCGCGAGTTCGCCTGGCGCTTCGCGAACATCGTGGCCCGCGCGCTGCACGAGCTCGGGCGCAAGCCGGACTACACCCTCATCGCCCGCTACGTCACGCACATCGAGCCGCTGCTGGTGGAGTATTACCACTGGTGGCTGGACCGGGACGGGCCGGAGGACTGGCGCTCGGGCGTGCGGACCGTCGAGTGCGACGACGGTTTCTTCAAATCGCTGCCCATGGCGCTGCGCGGCCGGGACCGCCACGCCCTGGCCCTGGTGGCCTACGCCAAGGAGAACGGATTCTACGACCCCGTCGCCGACGGGCTCCGCGGCGCATTCGAGTACGACAAGACCTACTACGACAAGCTGACATCCAACCTGCTGCCGCTGATCGAGAAACTCACCTCCGGCGAGATCGGCGGCCTGCTGGCGCCCGACTACGAGGATCCGGACGACGACCGGCCGATCATCGACTGGTACAAGATCATCCGCGAGGGCGGCGTGGTCTACGTCGGCCTCGACGCCCTGTCCGACGCCGAAGTCGCGTCCGCCGTCGGCAACTCCATGTTCGCGGACCTGACCTCCATCGCGGGCCGGCTCTACAAGCACGGCATCGAGCACGGCCTGCCCGACGTGGCCCCCGGCGAGAAGCGGAGGATCTGCCTGCACGCCGACGAGTTCAACGAGCTCATCGGCGACGAATTCATTCCGATGGTCAACAAGGCCGGCGGCGCCGGCTTCCAGGTCACCGCCTACACGCAAACCTGGTCCGACGTGGAGGCCCGGGTGGGCTCCAGGGCCAAGGCGGGGCAGGTGGCCGGCAACTTCAACACGCTGGTGATGCTACGGGTGAAGGAGCAGGCCACCGCCGAGATGCTCACGAACCAGTTGCCGACGGTGGAAGTGAACACGCTCACCCAGGTCTCGGGGGTGAACGATTCCTCCTCTCCGGGCTCCGGCGTGGACTTCACGTCACGCAACGAGGATCGCCTGACCACCTCGGAGGTGCCCATGCTGTCGGTCAACGACGTGATGAGCCTGCCCAAGGGCCAGGCGTTCGCCCTGGTGGAGGGCGCCCGGCTCTACAAGCTGCGGATGCCGCTTCCGGACACTTCGAGCGACCCCAGCCTTCCAGATGACCTCGACGCCATGGCCAGTGAGATGGCGGAGCGCTACCGCACCTCGGAACACTGGTTCGACGACCGGGGAAGCGCGCCCATGGCGGGCGTGGTCCTCGCGGGAGGACAGGCATGACGGCGGCCCAGGACGCCAGGCGCGCCGGCGGCGCGCACGCCGGACAGCGCGCCGTCCAGGAGTCGCCGGGCGCGCTGCGCCGGGCGCTCAGGCTGATCTACTGGCTGTTCCTGGCGCTGATCGCATCGATCGTCGTCGAGTGGATCGGCATGATCCTGTGGTGGCCGGACCAGGGCTCGAAACACAGTCTGACGATGCTTTCCAGCGAGCTGGGCTATCTCTCCGGGGACCTGCGCTCCACTCTCCTGGTATCGGACACGGCCCGCTACGCCCGCGACTTCGCGGACGCCGCCTACGAATGGCTGTGGCGCAGGACCGGCCTGGAGGGCATGGTTCTGTGGGCGGCCGCCGCGCCGCCGCCCGGCGACTCCGGCGTGCACGCCCTCGCCCACGGCCTCTACGAGGTGTTCGCCGAATATGTGAGCGCGGCGGTCAACATCACCCAGGTATTCGCCGTTCGTCTGGCGGTGATGACCCTGGCCATGCCCGCTTTCCTGCTCGCCGTCCTGGTGGGAACCCTCGACGGCCTGGTGGCCCGCGACCTGCGCAAGTGGGGCGGCGGCAGGGAGTCGAGCTACCTCTATCATCACGCGAAACGCTGGATCTGGCCGCTGTTCGTCGGGGCGTGGGTGTTCTACCTCTCGCTACCGTTCAGCCTCAGCCCGGCGTTCGCCATCTTGCCCTTCGCGGCGCTGGTCGGCCTTCTGGTCGCGATTACCGCGTCGTCGTTCAAAAAATATCTGTAGGAGTGACGCCATGAAAATCCAGCCTCTTCTCGTTCCCGTTTTTTTGACGCTTCTTCCCGTCGCCGCGTCGCAAGCCGCGACCGAGCGGGAATACCTCGCCCGGATCGCACACGAAATCGACGCCCTAGAGCCATTGATCGACAACGCTGAAGCCCACGCGGACCGCGCCGCGCGTGTCCGCTTCCGCTACGACTGGCTGCGGCGCGACCTCCAGCGGGTGCGCGAAGGCGTGATGGAGCACGCCACCGCAGACCAGGCGGCGCCTGGGCGCTATCCGCCTCTCCGAGGGGACTACCGCCGATGACCGGCACGCAGCAAGCGGCGTTTCAGGCTGCCAACGGCGGCCATTCCGTTGCTGAGGTATCCACGCTCGTCGGCAGCGTCTTCGCCGTGCTGGTTTACATCTTCACCGCATGGCTCGTCGCCCGCGCCCTGTCCGCCTTCTACCGGGGCAACGCCACCGAAAGAGACCTCCTGTGGGTCGGTCTGCGGTCCTCGGCTCTGATTGCGATCGCCCTGTGGTGGGTGCATACCTGAGCGAAACGACTTCAGCCGGATTCCCGCACCGGCGCAATTTGCGGGAGCTCGATTACTGGAAACAAAGATCGGAGGATCCATCATGCTGCACGAAGCGAAACGCACAATCTTCTTCCGCGCCGCCGCCACGGCCTTGGCCGCGGTCGCGGCGTCTCCCGCCGCCGTCATGGCCGCGGTGCCCACCCCGCCGACTCCCTCCACGAAGCCGGCGAGCAACGACGCGATCGCGTGGTTCAAAGGCGTGTTCGAAGACGCCTCGGAGGTCGGCATTCTGGCGCTCGGCGTCGTCCTGTTCGTGATGGGGGCGGCAGGAATGATCTGGGCGGTGGCGCAGGTCATGGGCGGCAAGCGCGAAATCGGCGAAGTCGCGAAGATCGGACTTGCGTCCGCCGCAGGCATCGCGTTCGGAACATACGCCCTCGGGCAGGCGTCCGGCATCATCTGAGGCAATGCCGCTGGAACGTCAAGCCGACCCGGCCGAGACCTACGGGGTGCTCGCCGACCGCGTGGACGGCGAGCCCCCGGCGATCCTCGGCCTGACCACGACGGAGCTGATGATGGTTTCGGCTGCCGTAGGGCTCGTGCTGCTGCCCCTCGTCGTCGGCACGTCGTTCATCTTCGGGCTGGGACAGACAATGCTCGCGCTGACAGGCTTCATCTTCATGGCCGGGATCTATGGCGGCTCCATCCTCTTCCGAAAGCTCAAGAGAGGGCGCCCGCAGGGCCACTACCAAGTCCAGTTCGCCGTTCTCGTCCAGCGCGTTTTCGGCGGCGAGAAATTCATGCTGCGCAGCGGGCCATGGTCGATCGGCCGCACGAGGCATCCGGCTCGGCACCCGCGAAAGAGGAGCTAGTCCGGTGATTTCCCGCTACCGCCACGAAATCGACAACGCCCGCGCGCACATCGTCAGCCTTTGGCTCGTCATCATCATCCTGTCCGTCTTCCTGGCCTACGCGTTTCACGGCTGGTCGGAAGCCCCGAAAGAAATCGAAGTGCATGTGCCGCCGGACCTCTCGAAAGGGGTCGTCATGCGCGTCGGCGACGTGCCCAGCCCGAACGTGTATGCCTTCGCGTTCTACATTTGGCAGCAAATCAACCGCTGGCACGAAAACGGCGCCGAAGACTACCCCAAGAACCTGTACCGGTTCTCGCCGTACATCACGCCGCGGTTCCGCGCCGAGCTGCTTAGAGACATGAAGCAGCGCTCCCGCCACGGCGAACTTTCCGGCCGCGTCCGCGCGCTGATGGAAACTCCCGGGTCGGTTTACGACGACTCGAAAGTGAAGCAGGCGGGAAACGGCGCCTGGGAGGTCGAGCTGGACACCACGGTCTCGGAATCGGTGTCCGGAATGGAGGTCAAGCGCACGCGCGTGATCTGGCCGCTTCGCGTCGTCCGGTACGACGTGGACCGCGAGCGCAATCCCTGGGGCCTGGCCCTGGACGGCTTCGCCGGCGAGGGGCCGCGCAAGGCGAAACCGGACGACGCCGGCAATCCACGAAGAAGCTGAGAAGAGACTGAACATGAAGATCTGGCTTTCGTTGTTGTTCGCTCTGCCACTCTTGTCGGCGCCTGCATGGGCCGCGGACGGGGCGGCCGACGGAGAACCGGAGCAAGTGGTATGGCGGGGCGCCCCGATCCGGATTGACCTGCGCCTGGGCGAGGAGCGCGTCTTGTCGATGCCCGGCGCCGGCGAAATCCGCGTGGGCCTTCTGGGGGGTCCAGTGCCCGGGCTGCGGGTCCAGGCGCTCGGCGACCACGTGTACCTGCTCGCCAAGCAGCCGTTCGCCGGTACCCGCGCGATCCTGAAGCCGGACGCCGGCGCCCCGGTGTTGATCGACATAGCCGCCAGCGCCCGGTTCGGCGCCGGGCGCCCGATCGAGATACTCGCTCCACGCGCTCCCGAAAGCGCTCGCGCCGACAAGTTCGGCGAAGAGGCTGCGCCGGAAACGGAATCTCCGGCGGAGCCGGTGGGCTACGTCGAGCTCGTGCGCCACGCCGCGCAGTCCATTTACGCCCCACCGCGCTTGGCGCCCCGATCTTCGCGAATCGTCCCGATCCCCGTGCCGCGCCTGCCAAACGCGCCCGGCCTCATGAGAGGGGGCGCGGTCCGGAGCGAGCCGGTGGCGGCATGGAGAGCCCGCGGACCCGACGGCCCGCTGTGGGTCACGGCGGTCCGCATGCGCAACGTCGCCGACACGCCGGTCGTCCTCGACCCCAGAGACCTGCGCGGTTCCTGGCTGGCCGCGGCATTCCAGCACGGGCGCCTCGCTCCGCACGGGGACGAGACGGACACAACCACCGCGTACCTGGTGTCCAGCAGACCGTTTAGCGAGATCGTCGCTCCATGGCTGGTTCCCACGCGAAAACCCGCAGACCGTCGGCACGGAGACTCCGCAGCGAACGAGGTGCCCGAGCCATGACCATGAACCGGATCATCCCCATCATCGGCGGAATCGTCCTCTTGATCGCCATCGCGGTGGCGATCCGCAGCGGACACCGCAAGCCGGAGCCCAGCATGATGAGCAGCATACCCAAGCCTCCCGAGCCCGACGCCGACACTCCGGCGGACACCGTGCGCACGCTCTCCGCCAAGGTGTCGTCGCTGCTCGATCAGACCAGGAGGCTCGCGCAGGAAAACCAGCGGCTTCGGCGCGAAGCGAACGAAAACCGCGTCCAGGAGGATCGCATCGTCGCCAAGGTTCGCTCCCGCCTGTCGTCTGAGATCGAACGGGCTGGAAACGACAATCCGGCGGTGGAATCCCTGAAGGCCGAAATCGGCCGGTTGCGCTCGCGCCTGAGCGAGCTGGGATCCCGTTCGCTGCTCCTCCCGAAGGCGAAAAAGGAACTTCCCGTCGCGTCTCCCGACCTGCCCGCGGGATTCGGCTTCGAGGGCGCGCAGGTCCGTTGGATCGAACCGCTCGGCACGGGCGCTCCGGGCATCGCGCCAGACGGAACTCCGGTTGCGGCGTCATGGCAAGGACGGGGAACGAAGAACGGCTCGCTCCTGCGTTCTTCGCGCCGCTCTTCGGAACGGGGCGAGGCCGCCGGCGGGGCGGCGCGCGGCGGCAGGTCCGGGCGCGCGATAAGACGGGCGCTTCGCGCGGCGAAACCCGTCTACACGATACCCGCCAATTCCACGTTGCTGGACTCCACCGCCTTCACCGCGCTGGTGGGGCGGGTGCCTGTCGGCGGCCAGGTCCAGGATCCCATGCCGTTCAAGGTTCTCGTGGGCGCGGACAACTTGGCGGCGAACGGACACCGGATTCCGGGGCTTCGCGGAATCGTGATGTCGGGGTACGCCGTGGGCGACTGGACGCTGTCCTGCGTGAGGGGCTACCTCACCTCCGCCCTGTTCGTTTTCGAAGACGGCCACGTGGTCGTCTTCGGCGGCAAGAAACGGTCGCAGAACAAGAACAAGAACGACCGCCGGATCGGCTGGATATCGGACCGCTTCGGCGTTCCGTGCGTCGCCGGAAAGCGCGTCACGAACGCCCCGGCCTTTCTCGCACAGCGCATCGGCGTCATGGGCCTCAAGGCCGCCGCCGAGGCCGCCGCCGCGGCGCAGACGACCACCTGGTCCTCCCCCGTCCAGGGGACCTCGGGCACCACGGTGGACGGCGACAAATCCACCTACGTGCTGGGCAAGACCCTTTCCGGAGCGGCCGGCGAGGTCGGAAACTGGCTCGAAGAGCGCCAAGCGAACTCGTTCGACGCCATCTTCGCCCCGGCGGGAACCCGGGTCGCCGTGCACATCGAAACGACCCTGCCCATCGACTACGACCCCGCGGGGCGGATGCTCGACCGCCGCGCGGCGGCTATCGACGACGAACCCGGAGGCGGCCATGGCTATCTGGACTAGAGCGACCGCGCTGCTCCTTGCAAGCCTGCTGAGCGCATGCGCGACTACGAAGGACGACGTCCTGCCCCAGGGCGGACCTACGATGAAGCAGATCTACGAGCGCCACATGGACCAAATGGGCCAAGCCGCTTCCGGCGCCGCGGGGCGGCCGAGCATCCGCCGGCCAAGCCCCCGAAAGAAGTACCTGGCCGGCTTCACCCGCGCCGCCGCCGATGAGATCGAGCAGTTGTTCCCGCTGCTGCCGAATCCCCAGATCGTGCTCTACGTCTTTCCCCACCTGAGCCGCGAGGGCGCTCCGGTTCCCGGCTATGCCACCGCCTTCCCGTTGTACAAGGTGGATCAGTACGCCATGCCCGGCGAGGACTACCAGCCATGAGCCGGCTGCTTTCCCTGTTCGGCCTGTTTTCCACCCCGAAGGCCGGGGAGAATGCCCGCCAAAGGCCCGGGCATCGCCCCGTGCGGGTGTCGGAAGTGGCCCGGCGCCAATACAGGATGCCTCCCTCTTTCACCGACCTGCTGCCATGGATGGAGTACCTTCCCGGCGAAAAAGCCATCCTCCTCGAGGACGGCCGCAGCGTGGGCGCCGTCCTGGAACTCTCCCCGGTCGGGTGCGAGGCCCGCCCGCGAAAGTTCATGGAGGACCTGCACCGGGGCCTGCTCGGAACGCTGTCCAACATCGTCGAACTGAATCCCTCCCCTTGGGTCGTGCAGGTGTTCGTGCAAGACGAGACCGACCTGCGGACCGTCTCGGCCGGCCTGCGGTCGTACGTCCGGGAAGGCCTCCGCGACACGGAGATGACACGGCACTGGCTCGATCTGATGGATCGGCACCTCCGCGACACCAGTCGCCCTGGCGGCGTGTTCGACGACACCATCGTCACCAACTGGCGGTGGGGCGGACGAATCCGCCGGGTGCGCCTGGTTCTTTACCGCCGCCTGCGCGAGGAGCAGCCCCTCGAGACGGCCCTGGAGCAACTCAGGGACCAGGTGGGCCGGCTGCAGGCATCCCTGGACGCCGCCGGCGTGGGATCCAGGCTGGCGGACGGAGAGCACATCTACCACTGGCTGCTCCAGTGGTTCAATCCAAGGCCGGCGGCGTGCGGCGGCGACGCGGACCGCCTCGGCGACGTGGCGCCCTATCCCGGCGACGACGACTTGCCGTTCGGGCGGGATTTCGCGGAGCTGCTGACGCTATCGGTGCCGGAATCGGACACGGAGGGCAACGTCTGGCGCTTCGACGGCCTCCCTCACACCGCCGTTTCCGTCCAGGCTCTGCGCCGCCGCCCGGAAATCGGCATCCTCACGGCGGAGCGCAGGGCCGGCGAGCACGTGTACGCCCTTTTCGACCGACTGCCGCCGGGAACGATCATGGCCATGACCATGATCTGCAGGCCCCAGGACATCCTCCGCGCGCACGTCGCCAGCGTTAAACGCGCCTCCGTCGGCGACGGCGCAGAGGCCGTGCTGGCCCGGGAGAACGCCACCCAGGTGGAACTGCAGATGGCGCGCGGCGACCGGCTCGTGCCCACATACCTGAGCTTTTACCTCCGCGGCGACGACGAGGACCAGCTGCGTAGGCGGGTCAACCATGTCGAGAGTCTGTTGCTCCAGGCCGGCATCCAGACCGTCGGGCGCGAGGCCGAATCCCTGGCCTGCGACGCATGGATCCGCAACCTGCCCATGAACTACGATCCCGCGCTCGACCGCACCGCGCGCCGGTCCCGGCTGATGTTCGGCACCCACCTGACTTCCCTGCTGCCGGTGTACGGGCGCTCGCGGGGCACCGGAAACCCCGGGCTGATGTTCTGGAACCGGGGCGGCGAGCCGTTTGCCTTCGACCCGCTGAACAAGAACGACCGGCGCAAGAACGGCCACATGCTCATCATCGGCCCCACGGGCGCGGGCAAGTCCGCGACCCTGGTCTATCTCATCCTGCAGATGCTGGCGGTCTGGCGCCCGCGGATCTACATCATCGAGGCCGGCAACAGCTTCGGCCTGCTTTGCGACTACCTCCGAGACCGCGGGCTGAAGGTCCACAGCGTGGCCATGCAACCCAACGCCGACGTGAGCCTGCCGCCGTTCTCCGGGGCGCTGTCCTTGCTGGACGACCCCAGGGCCGCGTCGCCGGACGCCATCGTCGAGCCGGACGACGAGCCGGACGAACCCGACGAACTGGACGAGGCGCGGGACCTGCTCGGAGAAATGGAAATCGCGGCCCGCATCATGATCACCGGCGGGGATCCCCGCGAGGAGGCCAAGATGTCCCGCGCCGACCGCATGGTGATCCGCCGCGCCATCCTCATGGCCGCCGAGAACGCGCGCGGCGCCGGACGCGACCAAGTGCTCACGGAAGACGTCGCCGCCGCGCTCCGGCAGATCGGCGAGGACCGGTCCGTCGATCCCCGGCGCCGCGAGCGTGCGACGGACATGGGGGACGCCCTGCTGTTGTTCTGCTCGGGGCTGGCCGGGCACTTCTTCAACCGCCCGGGCACCCGCTGGCCGGACGTGGACGTGACGCACATGGAGATGGGCATCCTCCAGCGCGAAGGCTACGAAGACCAGCTCACCGTCGCCTACGTCGCTCTGATGAATCACATCAACAGCGTGGTGGAGGCGCGCCAGCACGACGAGCGGCCGACCCTGGTCATCACCGACGAGGGACACATCATCACCACCAATCCCCTGCTGGCCCCCTACGTGGTCAAGATCACGAAGATGTGGCGCAAGTACGGCGCTTGGTACTGGATCGCCACCCAGAACCTCAACGACTTCCCGGACGCCAGCCAGCGCATGCTCAACATGATGGAGTGGTGGATGTGTCTCGTCATGCCCAAGGACGAAGTGGAGCAGATCGCCCGCTTCCGCTCGCTCTCCGACGAGCAGCGCGAAATGCTGCTGTCCGCCCGCAAGGAACCGGGCAAGTACACGGAGGGCGTCGTACTCACCGACTCCATGGCCGCGCTGTTCCGCAACGTGCCGCCGGCCATCGCCCTGGCGCTCGCCCAGACGGAGAAGGACGAAAAGGCGGCGCGGTCGGAAATCATGCGCCGCGAGGGATGCACCGAGGTGGAGGCCGCACTGCGCATCTCCGAGCGCATCGAGCGGATGCGGGCCGGCGACGCGGAGGAAAGCAGGTGATCCTCCGAATGGGCAGCCTTGCGCGGGCCGTCTGCCTCGCCTGGCTGGCGACGACCGGCCCCGGCGCGATCGCGGCCCCGGATGGTTCCGCGCGGGCTCCCCGCATCGAGGTTTTCACCGACCGCGGCCATCCGCTTCTCCATGCGGAGGGGGTTTCCGACGTCACGACATACCGCATCGACGCCTTGGCGAGAATCGTCGAAGCGGCATCGCGGGACCTGCCGACGGACGAGGCGCGGGCCAGGGCCATCGCGTCGAAGCGGCTGGAGGCGATGGATCGTGCGGCGGCCAGAGAGGCGGCCAGGGGGCTGGCGCTGGCTTGGCTCCAGTACCGGCTGGACCGCTATCCGGCGATCGTCTTCGACGGTCGATGGGTGGTCTACGGAATGACCGACCTGCGAACGGCCCTGCGCATCTACCGCCAGGCCCTGGAGAATCGACCGTGAGCAGGAGAATGACCCTCATCGCGGGTCTGACGTGTCTCGTCGCCTTCCTCGCGCCCCCACCGGCGCCCGCCAGCGGCTTGTGGCGGGCGCCCGACGCGGCGAAGTCGGCGATCGACGCCCTGCCGGCATGCCTGCGCTGGAGAATCGTGGGCCTGTGCTTCTGGCTCGACTGCGGATGGCACGGATGCCACGTCCGCGTCTCGCTCAAAACGCGAAACTACGCTCCGGACGCCTTCGCCACGACGTTCACGTCCGACATGGCGCTGACCGACGCGGCAGGCCACATAGAAGCCCGCAAGCACGAGGGCGGAGCCCGCGACCACCAGATATTCCGCGACGCCGACCTCTATGGGCATCCGCTCGGCGCAGCCGGATTTCTCGGCGCCGCCGCCAAGATCGTCGGCATCGGCGCGGGCCTCCTCTGCCTGCCCCGCACCGTGCCGCTCTTCCCTTACTTCGAGTCCACCCTGGACGCGGCGGCGTGGCGGGGCATCGTGCCAATCGAGTCGCTTTACCCCGCCTCGACGATTCCAGGCCTCCGGGAAATCGGCAGTTTCCCGGCGAACACGTGGGGCAACCTCTATCCGCGCACCGGCCGGGTCGTTCAGCAGGAGGAACCGAAGGCCGGCGCCGTTCTCGTCCAGCGCGCAGGCGACATCGCGACGCGCACCGGCCAGCCGCATGCGTACGTCCCCCTGAGTGCCCTCCAAACCTCGGGAAGCGGCATGAGGTACTGGAACCCCGGACCGCTCGTCGAGGGAAACGCCGACACCGGCACATGGCAGATGTTCCATCCACGCGAAGACCACAGCTGCTACGCCTTCGGAACCAACGACGCCAGCGGCGGCAGCAGCTGGTCGGACGGCCGCCGCAGCGCGGACGGCGAGTACGCCTTCAACCTCTGGCGCCCGTACACATGCTGCCGCGACCGCGGCATCTTCCTGTTTTCGATAGATTTTTGATCGACAGCCATCACGATGTGCATGAACGCATGGAACCGAATCCGCCGACCCCTCCTTCCCACCGCGCTGGCCGCGGCCGCGCTGGCCGCCGCCCCGGCGCCCGCGGCTCCGTCGCTCCCGTCCGGAAACCAGTCCTGGTACTACGCGATCGGCGGCGCGAGCCCTGTCGCGCGGGTGTTCAACCCGCTCGGCAGCAGCGCCAGAATGAACGGTAGCGCGTCGCTGTCGATGCGCTACAGCTGCGGCGACTTCAGCATCGTGACGTCCGTCAAGAACTCCTTCACGAACGTCGCTTCGAACGTGAAGAACGCCGTCATGACGACAGCGAAGGGAGCCATCGCCTCGCTCCCGCTCTACGTCTTCCAGCGCGCGCTGCCGGGCCTCTACGAACTATTTCAGAGCTATTCCGCCGACTTCGAGCTGGATTTCGACAACGCGGTGAAGACGTGCGAAGACTTCGAGCGCGACATACTTGCCGGCAGGGACCCGTATCAAGATTGGATCGAGTCCGCGAAGGCCGCGAGTTGGAAGATCGCGGCCGGCTCGACGGCGGACCCGGTCGCGGCGAAGAAGACCGTCGAATCGCAGCGCGGCAACGGCGGCGTGCCGTTTCCCAACATTTCGGCCGGCAGCGTCGTCCGCAGCGGCGGCGCGGGACAGCCGGAAATCCGGCCGATCTATCAAACCGCCGCCGCCGGATGGAACGCGGTCCTGGGCCGCGCCCCAACCGACAACAGTCCCTACGTTCCTCCGCCCGGCGTCGACATGCGGCTGGCGCAACTGTTCCCCAGTCCGTCCGCCGCTGCGGACTACGCGGTCGACGTCGTAGGCGACCAGGCGGTCGGAACCTGCGACGGCTGCCCGCGCGCGGCGTATCCGGGCAACGGACTCGGCCCGAAGTTCGAGTCGCACCGCAAGAACGCGCTGACCAAACTCACGGTCCTCGTCGTGGGAACCGGCGTGCCGGCCGCTGCGGACCTGAAGAAAGTTTCCGCGCCCAACGTCGCGGTGACCGGCAAGGTCATCAGCGCCTTGCGCTCCATGCCCGCCGACGAGCGCGCGATACTCGTCGCGCGCCTGGCGTCCGAAATCGCCATCGCGCAAACGATAGAAGAAGCGCTTGCGGTGCGCAGAATGCTGCTGGCCGGCAGGCGGGTGCCGGAAATCGCGTCGTCGCAGCCGGCGACCAAGGCCATCGACGCCGCGATCGCGGCTCTGGAGCGGGAAATCGACAGCTTTTTGTACGAGCAGCGCGTGAGCCGTGAAATCACGAGCAACACCGCAGCGATGATTCTGGCGCGAAGCGACCAGCTCAACGCCGCGAGTCAGCAGGTGCCGCGCCAAGCGCGCCCGGAACGAACGCACTTGGATACCCTGGGGCGCTTCAAGTGACCAGGCCGCCGTTCGATCCGGCACGGGCGCGGCGGCGGCTCCTGGGACTCGCGCTCCTGCTTTTCGCGGCCGCCGCGCTGCTGACGGCATCGGCCATCGAGCTCTTCGGCTACCAGGCCGTCCGCGCTTTATTGGACTCCGCTCGGCCATGGGCGACCGCGGTCAAGTGGATCGGCCTGACCGCGGTCATCGTTCGCTGGCGGGAATTCATCGACTGGGCGGCAGCTCGATGGAGCATCGACGATGACTACAAGAACTATCTGATCTCGATGCGGTGGAAGGTCGCCGCGGCCCTTCTGGCGCTCGAGCTTCTGCTCGCGCAGAACCTCGTGGGCCGGGCGCTCGGATGACGGAGAAACGCGATGGCTGTGGATTCCTATCTTGAACTGTTCACGACTCTGTTCGGGTGGAAATGGTATGGCATCGTCTGGGACGTGCTCGCCTCGACCGGCATCGTGCTGATCCCCTTCGCGGCCCTGCTGCTGCGCGCTTGGCGCGACTCGGCGCGCGGCGGCAGCTACGGCAGCGTGCACGAGCTGGCCCTGCGCTCCGTCGAACTGGAATTTTACGTGGCGATCTTCGTCGCAATCATCGCCGGGCCGCCCACCGTGACGCTCAGCGCCAGCATGATGAGCTACCAGGCGCCGCCGACGCTCTCTCAGCCCAACCCCCCGCCGGCGACGCCGGCCTCGCCCCGTTCCACCTACGGCTCGGCGGGGGCGTTCGCGGGCGCGCCAGCCAGCGTCAGAATCCCTGTCTGGTGGTACACCGTGCTGGCGCTGACCAAGGGAATCGATCACGCCATCCTTGCCGGAATCCCCGACGCCGTGGGCATCCGCGAAGTCCAAGAGCAAGCCAAGCTCGCGTCGATCACCGACCCGGTGCTGCGCGCGGAAGTCGCAAGGTTCTACTCAGAGTGCTTCGTCCCGGCCCGCTCCCGCTACATGCGGGAGAAACCGACCGGCAGCGTGGTGGCCGGCATCCTTTCCGATTTCGGCGAAGACGATCCGGACTGGATAGGTTCCCACCTCTACCTGACCTTCTATTACCCGAACATGCGGGCAATGCGGCCGGTCGCGGGTTGGGCCTACGATCCCACACGCGACAAAGACTTCGACCCGGCGCTACCCCATACGGCGGGATCCCCATGGTGCAGCCAGTGGTGGACGGATCCGAACCAAGGCCTCAAGGCGCGGATCCTGGCGCTGCCGGAGGCCAGCTCGCTCAAGAACATGCTGTCGGCCGCGGCGACGAAGCTGGCGGGATGGTTCCCGTCGATGACCCACGCAGCCCAGAAAATCGCCGACGACGCCGTGCGCGCGGCGTTGAACAACTCGCGCGTCGAAGCCTCGGGCAGCTACCAGCCCGACAACATGGAACGCGAAGACCGTTCGACGATCTGGGGAATGGCGCAGGATCTCGGCACGGTCGTCGGCGCTGCCGGCGCGAATTTCATGTTCGGCACATTGCTCAAAACGCTCAAGCCGATGCTGCCGATCGCCCAGGCCGTGCTGCTGATGATCGTCTACGCCCTGCTGCCCCTGATCGTCGTGATGTCGGGCTACTCGCTGTCGATGCTGGCGACGGTCGCGCTCGGCATCTTCACCATCAACTTCTGGACGGTGCTCTGGAAGCTGGCCCAGTGGATCGACGAAAAGCTGGTAGCCTCGATGTTCGACGGTGTGGGCGCCATGGACCGCGTGATGGCCACCATGTCGCACGACGGACTGATGGGCGGGGTCGCCAAGGATTTCCTGCTCGACACCTTCTTCGCCATGCTCCTGATCGGCATGCCGCTGATCTGGACGATGTTGATGGGATGGGTGGGGATAAGAGTTGGATCGGCCATGCAAGGCGTAATGTCTGAAATCACCGACAACAGCAAGGACGCAGGAAAATCAGGTGCAAATAGCGTGAAGAAAGCGGCTTCTGGCGCTCGGGGTCTATTCAGAGGGAGGAAATGAAACAATGATTAGGCTCGAGGTAGCTTTCCTTGGCTTGCCATCCAATCGTAGTCATAGGAGCTCAAGTCCCGAGGGTCTCCATAAACGGAATCACCTTGTTTTTCTGTTTCCCCTTCCTCGCTCCCATACCGAATCGCCACGTACATGACCGCCATGAACGCCAGCGCGACTGCGAGAAACGCCAGGGAAACCGCCGCCAGCGGCACCGCGAGGCCCGCCGCCAGGGCGGGGAGCCAGCCCAGGGCCAGGGGGCGGCGCCGGACGGCCCGGACGACCCCGCCCAGGACGGGAACCCCGCCGAGGCGGTCCGCCAGGCGGCGCGCGGAGCGGCGGGCCGCCGCCGGCAGCCATCCCAGGCGCGCCAGCGCAAGCCAAGCCAGGACCAGGACGTACAGGACCAGGGCGACGAGAATCCCGGATTCGAGCGGATGCTTGAGCAGTTCGATCATTGTCTTTCCCCGACGGCTTGCGGGAAAACCTAGCCCAACGGGAGAAGGAAATCAATGCGGAGCGGGTTTGGCGGCCAGCCAATCCTCGCAGCTCTTGGCGAGGTATTCGCCTCCCCGGTTGTCCCACCACACGGAGTAGATTTTCCAGCGCCCATGAATTTCCCTGAACTGCACCTTGTTCACCAAGCCGCCGGGGGACTTGAATTCGAGTTCCGCAAGCCGGCTGGCGCCATGAAGCGGCTCCTTGTATTCCTCGTATCTGGATACCCTGGTGAATTTTGGAACGAACACGTTCCCGATATTGGGACTTACAAGCGCCTGCTGCAGGGAAGAGACTCGACCGGGAATGGCCGCTCCGATTTCGCAGGCGGCGGGGAAATCCCTTGCCTTGATCGCCTGCACGGCCCTGCCGGCCAACGCGGTCAATTCCTTCAGGAGCCGGGCATCCCGTTCACGAATCTTCCGTTCCTTCTCCTCCCTGGCCTTGCGCTCGGCTTCCTTCTTCCTGAGCAGGGCAAGCTGCTGTTTCGCTCGTCGGTCCACAATCTCCAGTTCTTGGTCCGTCAGCGGCCAATAGCGCTTTTCCGCCGTCATTCCTTTCTTCATCTTCTCCACGGTTTCCCGGAAGCTCTCCAGCTGTCCGGCCTCTTTCTTCCTCGACAATTCCTGTATGGTTGCTTCCAGGACGGCTTTCAGTACCTGCGCAAGCCGCTGGCGGCGTTCTTCCTTCCATTGAAGAACCACCTGCTCAATCCTTCGCCCGCGTTCCGTTTTCTCCAGCTCCGGCATGGCATCGAATGCCATTTCCGCCAGATCCCGCTCGAGCCGCTCCCATCGAGCCATCTGCTGGAGCGTGGGAAAAGCGTCGTCCTGGCCGACGCCGGCGGGATCGTGCAGCTTCCTGAATGCAGCGATGGCCGCTGCCCCGGCCATCGCCCCGGGGACGCTTTCGCTCAGGCGGGGCTGGACGGCGAGCGCACGCCTGTTTTTCCGAAAGTCGAGGACAGAAGAGGCAAGTCGATCGAATCGGCGACGGCTGATCCAGTCCAGAAGCACCTTGCCTGCGGCAACGCGGGCAGTCTGATCGTCGGCGATCAGTTCGCGGATCGCCCCGATCCGATCCGTTTCCGGAGATTCCGGGTCGGAAGCGACCCGGAGAATCCGCAGGGCCAGCCTCTCCTCCCCGCCAGCCACCTTCAGCGCCTGCTCAATGCTTGTCAGCGGCACTCTCAGCATGCCCGACGTGGAGAACCCGCGGAATGCCCTTGTCAGAAGCTGACGGGCGACAGCCCGCTTTTCATGCGCCTTCCTGCCTTTTTCCACAGGCTGGAGTTGTTCCTCGGGAAACCACTGGACATTTCCCGCGCGGAAAACCTCCTTCAGCGCGCCGATGCCTGCAGATTCAGCCCGCTCGATTTGCACCTGGACCATTCGCTCCTTGGTTTCGAGAACCCTGCCAACCGCCCAAGGCGCTGCAATGATCCAGCTTCCCGGCCGGGCCCCCAGCCCGCCCGGCTCAATCCACACTTCCTGGCCACTGGCGAACCGGTCTTCTCCGCACCCGGAGACCAAAAACAACAACGCCGCCGCGCAGGCGGCCATCCATTTTCCTGCCGTCATCGCCTCCCCCACGTTCAGTTTTCTTCCAGAAGACTCCGCTTTTTCCTCTCGAACTCCTCCTGGGTGAGGATCCAATCCTCCAGCATTTCATGGAGCTTGCGGATTTCATCGGCCGCGCCCCTGGGCTCGATGAAGCACCAAACCAGGGCGACGATCCATCCGATGCCGCCCAGGAGGCCGCCGAAGACGTTGACGAGGATGATCGGGGTCTTATGGGGGTGGTTCTTCCTGATCGCGATGATGGTCGGCGCGAAGTACACCGGCAACATCGCCAGGACGAACAGAGTTTGGGTGAAGGATATTCCGAATCCCATGAGCTTTCCTCCCTGTTGGAATTCCCTGGCCGCGCCAGCGGCCCCGAAGGACGGCCATCGTAGATCGCGATTTCCGAGCGGTCAATATGCCGGAAATGCCCGGCAACGAAAAACGGTTCAGCTCGAGCGGGAGAAAACATGACGCGCCATCGACCTCGCATCGATTCGCTGCGGTTGGCCAACGCGGGATTCGTCTCCATTCGCTACGCGCTGGAGCGCGGCGAGTGGGACATCGCCCGCGAGATCGCCGACGCCCTGCACAACCTGCCTTCCGGAGAACCGGACGACGGCTTTCGAGAAGAATTGACCATAGCCAACGTGCTCGAGCTGTTTCGGCTCTACCCGGATCACGAGGGGGTGCGGGCGCTACGGTGCCACATCCCCGCGAGGGAGCAGCTCAGGCCGGTGTAGGCGCGCCGTATCCCAACAACTTGTCGACAGGGTTGTCCACGGATTCTGTGGATAACCGCCTCATAGGAAAAATCCTACACGGAAGTCGGAACCAATCCGATCGAACGTGGCCGAGGGACCGGCCATCCTGCTTTCCGGCCTCGCCCCGCGGCGCATCGAACCAGAACGCGCGATTGCCGCGAGCACCGTCCATGCCCTATACTAAGCGCCATATACATGCACCAGGATCCAGGCATCGCCCGCATGTCCGGCCCGCTCGCGGCGCCGGGGATCCACGTGCCGGCCCCGCAGCCGGCTCTCCTCGAGACCGGTCCCGCCGCTAGACGTCCCGGTCACAGAAAAAACCGGCGTTCTTCGCCGTCCGGCCGCTGCCGGATGGCTTGTGTTCGGCGCCGTTCCGTTCCTGTTTTTCGAGGATCCTGGGCATGGACAAAAACATCGATCGCGAGCAGTCCCGACCGACCGACCGGCCGGGCCGGTTGCGCGGCAACTACAGCATCACCCTTCATACCCGCCAAGCGCAGCGTCTCTTCCTGGGGCGGCGCAAGACCGACGAGAAGCCGGCCATCGTCGGCCTCACCGCCTTCTCCTCCATGATGGCCCGCGTCTGGGACGCGGCCGCCGCCGACGACCCCTACGCGGACTGGTTCCTGCTGCAGGCCGAGCAGGCCATCGAGGACGCCCAGGCCCGGATCGCGGTCCGCCAGCGGGAGGTGGACGCCCGCCTGCGATCGAGGGACCGCGTCCACATCGAGGTGGCCTCCTCCCTGTCGCCCGTGGAGATGCCGCTGAAGTTCCCCACGCCGTTCGGCTACATGGGAGCCTACCTGATCGAGGAGTACGACAAGCTGGTCCTGAGCCTGCTCACCGCCGTCCACGTGGCGCTCTTGCCCCGGGAGATGGCCATGTCCATCCTTGCCCAGACCGGCCGCGCGATACGCCGCGCCTTCCTGGTCCCGACGCGGCACAAGCTGCTCGGGATCACGCGCAAGGACCTGGAGATGATGACGCAGCGGGGCGCCCAGGCGGTCGAGGCCATGGGCGAGCTGCCCGCGGAAATCCTGGAGGGCGGGAAACGGTCCCGCTACGCGCCCGCCATCCGCGCCCCGGGCGGCGGCGAGGCCCCGAAAGTCGATCTCCTGGACGACGAAGACGGAGACGACACCCGGGAAACAGGGGAAGACGCCCCCGGCGTCGGGGTGATTCCCCTCCAGGGCGGGCGGAAAGGAGGGTGATCCATGGCGAAACCGGTGCTCATCGTCGAATCCCCGAACAAGATCAAGAAAATCTCCGCCCTTCTGGGCAGCCGGTACCAGGTGGTGGCCAGCGTGGGCCATTTCCGGGACCTGCCCAGGCGCGAAATGGGCGTGGAGCCCCCGGACTACCGGCCCAGGTACGAGGTGACCAGGCCGGACGTGGTGAAGCGCCTGCGCGCCGCCACGCGGGGCGCCGAGGTGTACCTGGCCACGGACCCGGACCGGGAGGGGGAGTCCATCGCCTGGCACCTGCAGCAGGCGCTGCGGCTGTCCGACCCTAAGCGCGTGACCTTCCAGGAGATCACGCAGGACGCCTTGCGGCGGGCGCTGGCCGCCCCGAGGCGCATCGACGCCGACCTGGTGCGCGCCCAGGAGGCGCGGCGGGTCCTCGACCGCCTGGTCGGATACCGTGTCTCTGCCG
>Ga0256841_1000886_pt1 | contig 28139 bp, 26 predicted proteins | sample 356308metaG_FD_185971 | JGI IMG/M metagenome (GOLD analysis project Ga0256841, IMG submission 185971) | Hydrothermal vent microbial communities from Mid Atlantic Ridge, Atlantic Ocean - 356-308 | ecosystem: Environmental > Aquatic > Marine > Hydrothermal vents | place: Atlantic Ocean: Mid...
GGTCTTCCGGAGCAGGTCCTCGACCTTGCCCGCGTTGGCGTCCGAGCCGAAGCCGCCGGTCAGCCTCGGCCAGAGGAAGGCCAGCGACTGGAGGGTGAGGGCCCCGACGAAGGCACCGAAGGTCGCCAGCATCGCCCGGTTGAAGAACTGTCGCCGGGTGACCCCGGCCTCCTCGGGCGAGACCTCGACGACGCGAGGCTCTTCGGTGACGACGACCTGCGGAGGCTCGGGAGTGGGCGGCGCGGGCGCGGCCACGGTGACGAGCTCTCGCTCAGGGGCACGGGTCAGGACTTCCGAGAGGGCAGGCTCCTCGGGGCGGCGGCGGGCGGCGACGACGAGGGCTCCGGCCACGGCGGCCAGTCCCACCGTCACGACTCCCAGGAGGACCCATGTCTCGGCCGTCATCGGGCACCTCCGTGACCTGCGTCCAGAGTACTACATATCGTCGTAGTTATCTCCGGCAACCACGGTCGAAGGTCCCATCGGGGGTCGCCGACCGGCGATTCGCTCAGTCGAGACCGGGGGCAGCCCGCGCCCTGGCGAGGTCGCTGGTGCCGAGCACGACCTCCCCGTCGGCACCGACGTAGGCGATGTACACGGAAGCCCCGGCGTCGGAGATCGCCCGCGCCATCTCCGCGATCGACCCCCGACGATCTCGCGGCACCACGATCACCTCCCGCACGTCGAGGACGGCGGCGCCCTGCTCCACCACCACCTCCCTCGCCGTCTCCACCTGATCGTCGGGCACGGCCACATGGGCGACCCGCCCCTCGATCCGAGGGAAGAGGCAGCCCGCGACCACCTGCACCCCCCTGGCGGCGAGCGCCTCCAACAGTGCAGCGGGCGCGCCGTGTCCGGTCCCCATGGGGATGGTGATGTCTCTCATTCCCTCTCCTTCGTCATCGGGAGCCGGGGATCGGGAGGAACCCCGGCCCATGCGTCCCACACCCAGGCGTGGCGGGGGTCGGTGCAGATCAGCCAAACCCGCTCCTCAGCAGGACCGGCCATCACGTTCAGGTAGTACATGTCGTACCCGGGGGCGGCGACGCAGGGGCCGTGGTAGCCGCGGGGGATCAGGAACACGTCGCCGTCGACGACGGTCACCGTCTCGTCGATCTCCCCGTCGCTGGTGTAGGTCCGATGGAACCCGAACCCGTCGTCACCGTCGATCCGGAAGTAGTAGATCTCCTCCAGGGGGACCTCGTCGGCGGAGAGCTCGTCATGCTTGTGGGGCGGGTACGACGACCAGTTCCCCTCCGGGGTGAGGACCTCCACGACGATGAGCTTCTCCGGACCCTCGACGTCGGCGGAGAGCAGGCCGTTGATCTGCCGGGTGGCCGCTCCCGCACCCCGGATCTCCACCGCCACGTCCGAAGCGGGGTGGTACCGGGCGGGGCGGGGATGGGAGGCTCGGGCCGTGGCCAGGGCGAACTCCCCACCCTCCTCCGACCAGATCTCGAACTTCGATCCCACGCCGAGGTAGCAGAGGTCGGTCACCGAGGAGAAGACGTCGGTGCGGCCGGTCAGCTCGAAATGGTCGGCCGCGGTCTCCACTTCGCACGACCCCGACAGGGGCACGACGGCCACCTCGTCGGTGGGGAAACGCAGCGACCGATGCTCTCCGGGCTCGAGGCGCAGCACATGGAGCCCGCAGAAACTCCATCCAGCCCGCTCCGGGGTGAGGGAGACGGGATCCGATCCGGTCGAGAGGGATCCATGCGGTCGATGCAGGGTCACGACTGCCCTCCGTGCACGATCGAGACGGCCAGGTCGACCCAGCGTTCCACCTCGCCGTCGGCGGGATACAGGAGACTCCGGCCCACCACCAACCCCCGCACGTTGGGAACCTCCAACGCCTCCCGCCAGGCGGTGACCAGTGTCTCCTCCCGACCGGACGGGTCACCCCCGAGGAGGAGGACGGGGAGGGTGGTGGCACCGAAGACCCGGTGGGGATCATCGGGGGAGGGAAGCTTCAGCCAGGTGTGGGCCGAGGTGGCACCCAGTCCTGACGCCACGGCGACCGCTTCCACGAGCCGGTCGTCGTCGTCGACCAGCCGCACCCGGCCGTCGTCGCCTCGGGTCGCCGGTAGCGGCTCCACCATCGCCGCCAGCCCCCGGGCGGCCAGATCGCTGACGGCCCTCGCACAGGCGGTGAGCGTCTCGTTGGTACCGGGGTCGTCGGGGTCGAGACGGAGCAGCATCTTGCCGCCGTCGAGACCCATGGCCTCGATCGCGGTGGCGTCGTAGGCGGTGAACCGGTCGTCGAGCTCCCAGACCGAGCCCGCCAGTCCGCTGCGGTTCATCGAGCCGAACACCACCTTGTCGTCCAGCTCCCCGAGGAGGAGGAGATCCTCGACGAGGTCGGGGGTAGCCAACACCCCGTCCACGCCGGGTCGACTCAGCGCGGTGACGAGGCGGTCCAAGAGCTCCCGGCGGTCCGCCATCTCGTAGGGGTTGGCACCCACACCGAGGCTGCGGCGGGCCGGATGGTCGGCGGCGACGATCATGAGCCTGCCGTCGCCGTCCACCAGCGGCCTCCGTCTCCGGCTTCGGGCCCGCTCGGCCACGAGTTCGGGCTGCCGAGCCCGATCCTCCAGCAGACGCCGGTAGCGGTCGTCGGTCAGTCGCATCGTCCCCGTATCCTGTCGCCATGCTCAGGGTGACGGTGTCGGCGGTGGCGTTGGCGCTGGTGGTCTCGGCGTGCGGCGGACCCAAGATCACCTTCGGCGCCAACACCCCCGACGATCTGCGGGGACTGGTCGACGACGTGTGGGACCAGTTCCGTGACGCCTTCCCCGCCCTCGACGACTGCGTCGGCGAGGTCCGGCTGGAGGGTGACTGGGACCTCGACGAGCAGGGCGAGTATCGGGCCCTCACCGCCACGATCACGGTCGGCATCCCCGGACCACCCTCCCGGCTCTCGCACACCATCGTCCACGAGCTCGCCCACCATGTCGAGTCGGTCTGCCCGACCCAGTGGGACCTGCGGGGATCCTTCCTCGCCGCCCAGGGACTGCCACCGGGTACCGCCTGGTTCGAGGCCGAGACATGGGAGGAGATCCCCTCCGAACAGTTCGCGGAGGCGGTGGTCGAGGTGGTGCTCGGCTGGCCCGCGGTGCATTATCGGATCGACCTCCGGCCCGAGGCGGTGGAGCTGGTTCGGCAGTGGGGTCTCACCGGTCGGACCTGACGTGGGGACGGTCAATCGGCCTCGCCTCGGGCCTCTGCCTCGGACCCCTCGGCGACCTTCTCCAGCTCGTCGGCTCACGGACCGCCTCCCTCGGCGGCTTTCTCCAGCTCGTGGGAGAGGACCTCGAGGTCGGCGCCGCCGGCCATCATCTGGACGAGCTGCTCCAACGGGATCTCGTCCTTGGTGAAATCGCCGTAGATCTGGCCCCGCCGCAGGATAACGAAATGGTCGCCGACGGGGTAGGCGTGATGGGGGTTGTGGGTGATGAAGATCACCCCGATGCCCCGCTGCTTCGCCTGCACGATGTAGCGGAGGACCACTCCGGCCTGTTTCACCCCGAGGGCGGCGGTCGGCTCGTCGAGGATCAGCACCTTGGCACCGAAGTAGACGGCACGGGCGATCGCCACCGACTGGCGTTCCCCACCCGACAGGGTGCCCACGGGCTGGTCGGGATCACGAATGTCGATCCCCATCTTGCCCAGCTCCTCGCGGGTGGTGCGTTTGGCGAAGTCGACGTCGAATCGCCGGAAAGGGCCCCAACCGACGGTGGGCTCGGACCCGAGGAAGAAGTTCCGCCAGATCGACATGAGGGGGATCATCGCCAGGTCGTGGTAGACGGTGGCGATACCGAGGTCGAGGGTGTCGCGCGGCGAGGAGAAGCTCACCTCGCTGCCCTGATACCGGTAGACGCCTTCGTCGGGTTTGTGGACGCCGCTCAGCACCTTGATGAGGGTGGACTTGCCGGCCCCGTTGTCGCCGAGCAGGCAGGTCACCTCCCCGGCGCGGAGGAACATCGACACGTCCTTCAAGGCGATGACGCTGCCGAAGAATTTGGAGATGTTCTGGACTTCGAGGATGGGTTCACTCATCGTTTCGTCGCCTGCTGTCGCACGAAGTTGTTGAAGATGACGGCCGCCACCAGGATCCCGCCGACGAAGACCTTGAACCAGTCGCCGTCGACCCCGGTCATGATTCCCTGCTGCACCATGGCGAAGATCAGGGTGCCCAGCAGCGCCCCGATCACCGAGCCGTAACCACCGGTGAGCAGGGTCCCGCCGATCACCACCGCGATGATCGCCTCGAACTCCTTGAGGCTGCCCCGGAGGGAGTCGGCGCCGTTGAACTGGAAGGCCTGGATGAGGGCCGACAGGAACGCCGTGAACGCGGTGGTCATGAAGAGAGCGATCTTGAGCCGGTTCACCGGGACGCCGACGTTGCGGGCGGCGACGTTGTCACCTCCCACGCCGAAGATCCAGTTCCCCACTCGGGTCCGCATCAGCACCCAGGTGGCGACGATGGTGAGCCCGATCCACCAGACGATCGCCACGTCGAAGCGGGCCCCGAAGAGCTCCAGCTTGGTCCCCAAGATGGCATCCATCGGTCCGTAGCTGGACACCTCGTCGAGCCCGCCGAGCTGGGTTCGGTTCGTCGCCGACCGAGGTACCGCAACCGCCAGCCCCCGGAAGATGAACAGCGAACCCAGGGTGATGATGAACGACGGGAGCTTGGTCGTGACCACCAGCACGCCGTTGAAGAACCCCGTCGCCAACGTGATGAGCAGGGCGACGCCGATCGCCGGGAGGATCGTCCAACCGAACCCTCCCGGCTCCACCGGGGTGACGAGCATCATGATCGCCATCCCGCCGAACCCGACGAGAGAACCGATCGACAGATCGAACTCACCGGCGATCATCAGCAGGGCGACCGCGATCGCCAGGATCCCCAAGGGCGCCGCCCGGTTGAGGATCGCCGCGGTGGTTGCCCAACTGATGAAGTTGTTGTCGGCGGCCACCACCGCGAAGAACAACCACACCACCACCGCCACCAGCGCCCCGAGCTCGGGCCGAGCCATCAGCCTCGACAGGACACCGACCTCGCGGATCCGCTCGTCAGCCGCCGCCTGCGCCGGTTGTGTGTTCACCGCCAACGAACTCACCTCCTCTCCTGAGACCATCCGGGTCTGCTCAGCGGAGACCCTTCTCGGAGAAGGCGATCACGTCGGCTGCCGTCTCGGCGGTGACGATCTGGGGACCGGTGAGGATCACACGGTCCAGCGAGCCGAAGGGAAGGGCTCCCGTCTCGAGGTACTTCGTCAACAGCACGATCGGCAGGTAGCCCTGCAGGTACTGGGCCTGGTCGATGGCGAAGAGCATCTTGCCGTCGATGATGGCCTGCAGCACCTCGGGTCCGAGGTCGAAGGTGGCGAGCTTGATCTCACCCACCTTGCCCGCCTCCTCGAGCGCGTTCAGCGTCGGGAGGGCGCCGGTCGGCCCGAGGGTGAGGATCCCGTTGGTGTCGGGGTTGGCCCCGAGGGCGCCGGCCACCGCCGCCTGCGCGCCCGCCGGATCGGCGAGGTCCACGGGGATGATCGTGACGTTGCCGCCGAGGCCGTCGGTGAAGCCCTGACACCGCAGGTCGAGGGCGGCGTTGCCGACCTCCTGGTTGATGCAGAGGGCGTTCGTCACGCCTTCACCGGCCATCCGCTGACCGGCGATCAGACCCGCCTCGTACTCGGTCTGCCCGACGTGGACGAGGACGCCGAGGTCGGCGAACACATCCGAGCCCGAGTTCATCGAGATCACCGGAATGCCGGCGTCCACCGCCGCCCGGATCGAGGGCCCGGGGGCGTCGGCGTCGGGGATCGTCACCACGAGGCCGTCGAGCTTCGAAGCCACGGCGGCGTCGATGATCTGCGACATCTCGGCCATGTCGAACGTGCCCGGCGCCTGGTACTCGACCTCCACTCGCATGTCGGCCGCGGCGTCCTTGACGCCGTTGGCCGCCACCGACCAGAAGGGGTCGGAGGACTGGCCGTGGGACACGACGACGAAGCGGAACGCCCACTGGGATACGGCCTCGCTCGGCGCCTCCGTCGTGCCGGCGGCCTCGGGGGCGGCGGTCGCGGTCTCCTCGGCACCGCCGCCGCCTCCGCAGGCGGCCAGGACGAGGGCCAGGACGGCGAAGGTCGCCACCCATACCCGTCTGCTCATCTGCCCCTCCTCATGGGTCATGCCCCCGTGACGGGGCCTTGCTCGGCCGTGGCCGCCGTGCGGCCACGGTCTGCGGGCTCCGCCTGCTCCGCCGCCAATCCCCGCAGGAACTCGACGCTGATCCGTGCGTCCTCGATCGGCCCCATCCCGGACGGCGGTTCGCCGTCCAACGCGGTGTCCTGTTCGAGGACGTACCAACCGCGGTAACCCTGTGTTTCGAGAATCCGGATCAGCCCTTCGACGTCCACGCCCCCCCGCCCCAGGGGACGGAACAACCCTTCGACGACCGCCCGACGGAAGGGGAGGTCTCCGTCGAGGACCCGCCGGGCGAGCCCGCCGTCGAGATCCTTGAGGTGCACGTGACGAACCCGGTCGCCCGCGGCCTCCGCCACCTCGACCGGGTCGATGCCGGCCAGGGCGAGATGGCCGGTGTCGAGACACAGCCCGACGGAGGACCGCTCCAGGATCCGCTCGACGTCCTCGGGTCGCTGGACGGCCATCCCCCAGTGTTGGTGCAGCGCGACGGTGACCCCCCGGGCTTCGGCGAGCTCGGTCGCCCGCCGAAGCCCGAACAGCAGGACCGACCACTCCGCCGCCGTCAGCTCGACGGGCGTGTCGTAGCCGGGGAGATCGGCCGCCGGACCGAGGACCGCCACCTCGGCTCCCCCGGCGACGAGGGTCTCCACCGCCCGGACGAACCGGGCGAGCTCGGCGTCGAGCAGGTGGGACCGGTACAGAACCACGGGCACGAATCCGGCGACGAGCCGGAGACCGTGCCTCCGGAGCCGCCCGGTGATCTCGTCCGGGGTGGCACCCAGGTAGCCGTCGGGCCCGAGCTCGGTGGCGGCGAGCCCGAGCGAAGCCATCTCGCCCAGGACCCGATCGGGATCCATGAGGTGGCCCCACCCCGGGGACCCGTCCACGCCCCAGGTGATCGGCGCCCCGGCGATCCGTTCGAGGAGGCTCATGTCGCCTCCTCGAGCGAGACGGGGCGATGCTCGGCGTAGGAGCGGTCGCAGGCCTCGGCGACCCGCAGCACCTCGTAGGCGTCCCGGATCGAGCACGGCGTCGGCCGCCTCCCGGCTGCCACATCGAGGAAAGCGGCCATCTCCGCCCGGTAGGCACCGGCGAAGCGCTCGATGAAGCTCGGAGGAGCGTCGTCGGGGACGTGGTCGTCGACGAGACGATGCACGGGGAGACCCGGCCCGTAGCCGATCCCGAGGGTGTCCTTCGATGCGTACACGGTCATCCGGACGTCGTAGCCCAGGGGCTGGCGGCGGCTCGCCGTGAGGACCGCCGGAACACCACCGTCGAGGCGGAGGGTGACGACGGCCACGTCGTGGTCCCCGAACTCGGCGAAGACGGGGGCGACGAGGGCCGCCCCGTCGGCGTAGACCTCGACGACCTCCCGACCGGTGACGTAGCGGACGGCGTCGATGTCGTGGACCAGCGTGTCCTTGTGGAACCCGCCCGACCGGGGGATGTACTCCCGTGGTGGTGGTTCGGGGTCGTGGGTCATCGAATGGACGAGATAGAGGTCCCCCGCCGCCCCCGACTCGATGAACGAGCGAGCGGTGAGGTGCTCGGCGTCGAAACGGCGTTGGAACCCGACCTGCACCGGGATGCCGGCGGCGTCGGCCGCCTCCATCGCCCGGCGGGTGGTGGGGAGGTCGAGGGCGATGGGCTTCTCACAGAAGACGGGGAGCCGACGCTCGGCGGCCCGCAGCAGGTAGGGGACGTGGGTGTCGGTACTGGAGGCGATGACCACGGCGTCGACCCGCTCGAAGAGATCGTCGGGGTCGGCCGCCTCGGCTCCGTGGCGGGCGGCGACGGCCGCTGCCCGATCGGGGTCGACGTCGGCGACGACGAGGCCCTCGACCCGGTCGTCCGCGGAGAGCGTGCCCGCATGGAGCGAGCCGATCCTTCCCGCTCCCAGCAGCCCGATCCTCACGCCATCAGCCTCCAGAATGGAACGTTCCAAAACCGAGGGTCCGGCAACGCTACCCTTGCGCTCTTCGCGCTGTCAAGCAGTCTCGGTGGAGCCCGGACCGTCTCCCCCGAGGGCGAGAAGGCGGGCGATCGCCGACTCCTCGCCGTCGAGGGGACAACATTCGAGTCCGATGAGGCCGCGGTACCCGAGGGTTCGGAGCCGCCCGAGGACGTAGCCGTAGGCGATCTCCCCCGTCCCCGGCTCGTGGCGGCCCGGATGGTCGGCGACCTGCACGTAGGCGACGTGGTCGATCCCCTCGGCGAGATGCCCGCAGAGGTCGCCTTCGGAGATCTGGAGGTGATACAGGTCCCAGTTCACCCCGAGGGCGGGGGACCCCACCGCCTCGACCACCGCCACGGCGTCGGCGCTGGTCGGCAGGCTGTAGCCGGGATGGTCCACCCTGGTGTTCATCGGCTCCACCATGAGGGTCACCTCCGCCTCCTCGGCGATGCCCACCACCTGGGCGAGGGCGGCGACGATGCGTTCGCGGACGTCGGCGGGATCCTCGCGCGGACGGAGGTACGGGCCGTTCAGATTGATGCGCGAGGATCCGGGCTGCCTCGATGGCGGCTGCGATGCCCGCTTCGAGACGGCTCTGGGCGCTTGGGTCGCCGAGGGGCGGCTCGAAATCCCAGCCTCCGATCTGGGCGACGACGAGGCCCAGGTCGCGGCAGCGTCGAGCCAGCTCGGCCCTCACGGGACACCGCCGCCGAAGGTGGCCGCGGGGGTGCCACCCCCGCGACCGGACGGGGAACGAAACACCAAGGTATTGGAACGTTCCAACATCTCGGGATATATTACGGCGGTCGAGAGGCCGGAGGCATGCCGCGCATCTGGTTCGAGAGGGTACCGCCACCGCCCGTGGTCGCCACCCTGCCGGAATCCATCGAGATCATCGAACACGACGACGGCTTCGATCGCATCGAAGACGCCGAGCTCGTGATCGCCGGACGGCTCTCCTACGACGCGGCGGTGATCGCCCGGGCTCGTCGAGCGTGGGCGATCTGCCGAACCGGGATCGGGACCGATCGGGTCGACGTCGACGCCGCCACCGAGGCCGGCATCGTCGTCTGCAACGCCCCCGACGCCCCCACCCAGTCCACCGCCGAGCACACCTGGGCGCTCCTCTTCGCCGTCACCAAGCGCCTCGATCGGATCCGCGCCCGCCACCGGCGGGGAGAACCGGACCTGTACCGCACCCACGACGCCCTCGAGCTCGGCGGCAGAACCCTCGGATTGGTGGGGTTCGGACGGGTCGCCCGAAAGGTCGCGGCCATCGCCCGGGCCATCCCCATGAACGTGGCGGTCCACGACCCCTTCGTCTCCGACCGGGCCTTCGCCGAGGCGCAGGTGTCACGCGTCGCCGAGCTCGACGACCTCCTCGGCCGAGCCGACGTCGTCTCCCTCCACGTCCCCCTCACCGCCAACACCCGCCGCCTCATCGGGGCCCGAGAACTGGAGACCATGCGCCCCGGCTCCATCCTCATCAACACGGCCCGGGGCGAACTCGTCGACCACGACGCCCTCCTCGACGCCCTCGACCGTGGACACCTCGCCGGAGCAGGCCTCGACGTCACCGTCCCCGAGCCGCTCCCCCCCGACCACCCACTGAGCCTCCGGGACGACGTCGTCGTCACCCCCCACGTCGCCACCGCCACCGACCGAGCCCGGATCGGATTGATGGAGGCGGCGGTCGCCAACGCCCTCGCCGTCGCCCAGGGGCGGCGCCCCCCCGACATCGTCAACCCCGAGGTGTGGGAGCGGAGGAGGGTCCATGTCACGTGAGGTGGGGATCGGAGTCGTCGGCTTCGGATGGATGGGGCAGACCCACAGCCGCGCCTACCGCAACATCCCGGTCACCTTCCCGGAAGCGGGCATCCGACCTCGCCTCGTCGTCGTCGCCGAACCCGCCCCTCAACGAGCCGAGCTGGCCGTCGGAAGCTTCGGCTTCGACCGGGCAGTCGACGATTGGCGGCGCGTGGTCGACCACCCCGACGTCGACGTCGTCGACATCACCGCCCCCAACGCCCTCCACGAGGAGGTCGCCGCCGCCGCCGCCCGCGCGGGGAAGGCCATCTTCTGCGAGAAGCCCGTCGGGATCTCCCCCAAGGCGACCGCCGCCATCGCCGCCGCCGCCGAGGCCGGGGTGATCACCGGCGCCGGATACAACTACCGCTGGGCGCCGCTGGTCCAGTGGACGAAACAGCTCATCGACGACGGGCGCTTCGGCGAGCTCACCCACTACCGAGGCCGGTTCTTCTCCATGTACGGTCGCGACCGTCTCGGCGTGCTCTCCTGGCGGTACCTCCAATCCGAGGCCGGATACGGCACCCTGATGGACCTCATGTCCCATACCATCGACATGGCCCTGTTCCTCTTCGGGCCGATCGCAGAGGTGGTGGCGGTGAAGGAGACCTTCGTCCGGCGGCGACCCCTTCCCCGACCGGGGGAAGGAACCCACTACGACCGGGGGAGCCCCGACGACCCCACCGGCGAGGTCACCAACGAAGATTACGTCGGAGCGATGGTGCGTTTCGCCAACGGGGCCCGAGGCATCCTCGAGGCGGATCGGAGCATCTTCGGGCCCCAGTCGCAGATGGCCTTCGAGTTCAACGGCTCGGCGGGAGCAGCGGCCTGGGACCACGAGAAGCTCAACCAGATGCGGCTCTACCTGCCCGAAGAGTTCCCCGTCGACGGGTTCGTGGACGTCCTCGCCGGGGAACGGTTCCCCCACCACGGAAACTTCGTACCCGGCGGAGGAAACTCGATCGGCTACGAGGACATGAAGACGATCGAAGCCCTCGAGTTCCTCCGCGCGGTGGTGGAGGATCGACCCTTCCACCCCGGTTTCGACGACGCCCTCGCCGTCGCCGAAGTCCAGGACGCCATCATCCGATCCTGGACGTCGGGGACGTGGGAACCGGTCACCCCGATGGGAGGGCAGCGATGATCGTGAACCCCCTTCGGGCACGCCTACGGGCAGGCGAGGCGGTGCGAGGGTGTTTCGTCCGCTCCCCCGACCCGGACCTCGCCGAGTTCGTCGCCGCCGCCGGCTGGGACTTCCTCGTCTTCGACGGCGAACACGGCCGGATCGCCTCCACCGACGTCGCCGACCTGGCACGTGCCGCCGAGGTGCGGGGGGTCTCGCCCATCGCCCGGGTCCCACGCAACGAACCGTCCACGATTCTCCGGTTCCTCGACGCCGGAGTGCACGGGATCCACGTCCCCTGGGTGAACACCCCGGACGAGGCACGGCAGGTGATCGAGGCCGCCAAATACCGACCGGAGGGCTTCCGAGGGCTGGCCGGGAACCGCAGCATCGACTGGCGGGTCACACCGGAGACGGTCGCCCAGGCCAACGCCGAGACGATGGTGATCATCCACATCGAGACCGCCGACGCCGTGGAGGAGATCGACGGGTTCCTGGAGGTGACGGGCATCGACGTGCTGTTCGTCGGCCCCACCGACCTCTCCCACTCCCTCGGTCATCCCGGCCGACGAGACCATCCGGAAGTGGTGGCGGCGATCGAACGGGTCGCGCAGGCCGTCGTCGACTCGCCCGTCACCTTCGGGATCTACGCCGGTGACTCCGCCACCGCCCGCCGGTGGATCGAACGGGGAGCCCGCTACGTGACCACGGGGATCGAGTCGCTGCTGGGACCCGCCATGGGCGAGTACCTGGAACGGACCTGAGGAGGCGAGATGGAGACGGTACGACTCACCACCGCCCAGGCGATCGTCAAGTGGCTGATCGCCCAACGCATCGACCTCGGCGGGCGTGACGAGCCCCTGTTCGCCGGGGTGTTCGCCATCTTCGGTCACGGCAACGTCGTCGCCCTCGGAGAGGCCCTGGAGCCGGTCCAGGACGTCCTCCCCACGTGGCGGGGACACAACGAGCAGTCGATGGCCCTCGCCGCCGTCGCCTACGCCAAGGCGAGACGGCGACGCCAGATCATGGTGGCGACCTCCTCCGTCGGACCCGGCTCCACCAACATGGTGACGGCGGCAGCGGTCGCCCACGCCAACCGGCTCCCCCTCCTCGTCATCTCCGGAGATTCCTTCCAGAGCCGCATCCCCGACCCGGTGCTCCAACAGGTCGAGCATTTCGGAGAGCCGTCGATGACGGTCTCCGACGCCTTCAAGGCCGTCGCCCGGTACTGGGATCGCATCACCCGGCCCGAACAGCTCGTCCAGAGCCTCCCCCAGGCGCTCGCCACGATGCTCGACCCCGAAGAGTGCGGACCCGCCTACCTGGGACTCCCCCAAGACGTCGCCGCCGAGGCCTACGACTACCCGACGGCGTTCTTCCAGACCCGGGTCCATCGGATCCGCCGACCCGGCCCCGACCCGGCCGAGGTGGAGGCCGCCGCCGAGGTGCTGGCACGGGCGGAACGGCCCCTCATCATCGCCGGTGGCGGCGTCCACTACTCGGGAGCGGTGGCGACCCTCACCGACTTCGCCGAACGGCGGGGGATCCCCGTCGTGGAGACGGTGGCGGGCAAGGCCACCCTCGTCTGGGACCACCCCAACTACGCCGGTCCGATCGGGGTCACGGGGAGTACCTGCGCCAACGCCCTGGCCGAGGAGGCCGACGTGGTCCTGGCCGTCGGCACCCGGCTGCAGGACTTCACCACCGGATCGTGGACGCTGTTCAAGAACCCGGAGATGACCCTCATCAGCGTCAACGTCGGGCGGTTCGACGCCACCAAACACCGGGCGCTGACCGTGGTGGGCGACGCCCTCCGGACCCTCGGTGAACTCGACGCCGCCCTCGGCATCTACCGGGCCCCCAACGAGTGGCTCGACCGGGCAGCGGAGCTGCGGCAAGCCTGGTTCTCGTATCTGGAGGAGAACGCGGCCCGCGACCTCGATCCCCCCTCCTACGCCCAGGTGGTGCGGGCCGTCTGGGAGGAGGCGGACGACACCGACTACCAGGTGGCGGCGGCGGGCGGCCTCCCCGGCGAGCTGAACACCGGATGGCTCTCGAAGTCGGTGGGGAGCTTCGACTGCGAATACGGATACTCGTGCATGGGATATGAGATCGCCGGAGCCTGGGGGGCGAAGATGGCGCTCCCCGACCGGGACGTGATCGCCTGGGTCGGGGACGGGTCGTATCTGATGATGAACTCCGACATCCACTCGACGGTGTTCACGGGACACAAGGTCATCTTCATCGTCTGCGACAACGGCGGTTTCGCCGTCATCAACCGCCTCCAGGTGGGGACCGGCAACGCCGAGTTCAACAACCTCTTCGCCCACGCCCGCCACGCCCGGATGGTGCGGGTCGACTTCGCCGCTCACGCCGAGGCGCTCGGCGCCATCGCCGAGAAGGTGCAGACGATCGACGAGCTGCGAGCCGCGTTCCGTCGCGCCAAACAGGCCGACCGCAGCACCGTCATCGTCGTCGACGTCGACCCCTACGCCTGGACCGAGGGCGGCGCCTGGTGGGAGGTCGGGATCCCCGAAGTCTCCGACCGGGAGCAGGTCCGGGTCGCCCGGGCCGAGTGGCAGGCCGAGAAGAAACATCAGCGGGTGGGCGTGTGACCTTCGACGTGATCACGATGGGCCGAGTCTCGATGGACCTCTACGCGCGCCAGGTCGGTGCCGGATTCGAGGACGTCGAGAGCTTCGACGCCATGATCGGAGGAAGCCCCTCGAACATCGCCATCGGGTGTGCCCGGCTCGGAGCTCGGGTGGCCGTGCTCACCGCCGTCGGTCCGGACGACATCGGCACCTTCGTCCTCGCCAACTTCGCTCGCGAGGGCGTGGAGACGCGTTTCATCCGCCGCATCGACGGGACCCGGACCGGTCTGGCGATCCTCGGAGTCCAGCCACCCGACCGGTTTCCCCTCACCTTCTACCGGGACAACCCCGCCGACATCCACCTCGACACCGCCGACGTGGATCGCCTGCCGCTCGAGGAGACGACGGCGATGGTGCTCTCGGGCACCGGCCTGTCACGGGGCACGTGCAAGGAGGCGACCCTCTACGCCGGCGAACGGGCGGCGGCGGCGGGGGTGGATGTCTACCTCGACCTCGACCTGCGGCTCGACCAGTGGAGGGATCGTCGAGGCTACGGCGTGGCGGTCCGGGCGTTGCTGACCCACGTCGACGTGGCGATCGGCACCGAGGAGGAGTTCCACGCCGCCCTCGCCGCCGACTCCGACGCCCTCTCCGGCCGTCCCCTCACCGCGGCGGAACGGGAGGAGCTGGAGGGGCTGATCGACGATCTGAGGGGCCGTCGGCCCGACCTGGTCATGATCGTGAAACGGGGTCCGCGGGGGGTGACGGTGCTCGCCGACGAGCAGATCGACGTCCCCGGGTTCCCGGTGGAGGTGTTGAACACGGTGGGCGCCGGCGACGCCTTCGCCGCCGGGCTGGTCCACGCCCGACTCCGGGGCTGGGAGTGGTTCGAGGCGGCCCGGTTCGCCAACGCCTGCGGCGCGATCGTGGTGACCCGTCACGGATGCTCGTCGGCCCTCCCCACCGAGCCGGAGGTGGAGGCGTTCCTCATCGGGGCGACGCCATGACCCCACCCCCGTTTTGGCACCCAGATCGCGCGGAATACGCGACATTCAGGTGCCAAAACGGTGGGGCGGTAGGATGGTCGTGATGGGGCGCGCTCCGACGATCCTCGACGTGGCGGCCCGGGCGGGCGTCTCCAAATCCCTCGTCTCACTGGTGATGCGCGGCTCTCCTCACGTCAGTGAGGAACGAAGGCAGCGGGTGCTCGAGGCGGCCCGAGAACTCGGCTACCGCCCCAATGCCATGGCGCGGAGCCTCGTCCGGCAACGCACCTACGTGCTGGGCGTCGTCGTCTCCGACCTCCGCAACCCCTTCCACTGCGAGCTCATCGACGCCGTCGAGGCCTCCGCCCTGGCGGCCCAGTACCGGGCCCTGTTCAACAACGCCAGCCGCGACGCCGAACGGGAGGGGATCGCCATCGACACGTTCCTGCAGCTCCGGGTGGACGGGCTCATCCTGGCCGGGCCGGTCGTTGACGAGCAGCGGATCGTCGAAGCCGCCCGGGAGGTCCCGGTCGTCCTCCTCACCCGTCACACGAAGATCGACGGGGTCGACTCGGTGGCGAACCACGACTTCCGAGGGGCGTCGATGGCGGTCGACCACCTCGTCTCCCTCGGACACCGACGGATCGCCCACATCGACGGCGGTCGGGGAGCGGGGGCGACACGACGGAAGATGGGGTTCCTCCGGTCGATGCGACGCCACGGCCTCGCCGACCAGGCGATCATCGTCTCGGGCGCCTACACCGAGGCCAGCGGCGCGGACGGGGTGGCCGAGATCCTGAGGCAGGGTCCGCCACCCACGGCGATCTTCGCCGCCAACGACATCACCGCCGTCGGGGCCCTCCACGCCCTGGAGGACCGCGGGCTGCGGGTCCCCGAGGACGTCTCCCTCGTCGGGTACGACAACACCACGATCGCCGCCCTCCGCCACATCGACCTCACCACCATCGACCAGCCGAAGACGGAGATGGCCGAGCACGCCGTCCGTCTCCTCGTCGAACGCCTCGACGGCGGCCGCACCACCACCGAGCACATCGTCGTCGATCCCACGCTGGTGATCCGGGGAAGCACCGGCCCGGTGTCGTAGGTGACAGGGACTCCTCTCGCCGGTGAGCGCTCACGTCGCCACCGGGGAGCCACGGACTTCACCGAGCATGGCTGATGGCGTCGCCCCGAAATCGGTTGACACCCCCCCAACCTGAAATAAGCTTCGCCGTGCGACTGCGACGGAATGGAGCGAGGGATGGCACGAGCGTCCAGAAGCGCCCTCCTCGTCGGCGTGAGCCTCCTGGCAGCAGCGTTGCGGGTCGGATCAGCACCGCCCGCCGAAGCCCATGCTGAATACACGACCTGGAAATGCGCCCCTGCCGGATGTAAATACGCCAAGGCACGAGTCCGCTACGACCGGCACATCAAATTCTGGTACGTCGCCTACTGGCGCGGCGGAACCGCAAGTGGATCATGCGACCCCGGGAACAACGTCATCAAGTGGAGACTGAATGAAATCCGCGCCATCAACGGACTCGACTACTCCTACGGACCCGCCGGTTGGCGAACGAACTGCAACGTCGACTCCTGGACCTGGCGGCGAACCGTCAACCGTTTCTGGAGCGGCGGCCTGGACATCAGGTACTCCTTCTTCCACGACGTCGCGTGCGCCGGATGTGATTTCACGTCATATATTTGGGCCTACGGTTGAAAGGTGGCCATGAGCACCCTTCCACGTCCCAAGTTGACGGCCCGACTCGGCTTCGGCTCTCTCGGTCTCCTCGTCGTAGCCACCTGGCTGGTCGTCGGGGTCCGAGCGGAAGCCACGAGTCTCTACGACACCCCGGTCGAGATCACCTACGAACTCACCTACCAGACCACACCCGATCCGACCGCACCCCTGACGGAGGCGACCGGACGCTGGACGCTGCGGTCACTTTCGGACTGGGATTTCGAGTTCATCGGCGGACCCGACGACGGAACCGTGTATCGGCTCCGACCCGACGGCACCATGTCCGCCACCGACGGACGCACCACCGTCGACCCGAACCCCGCTCGGTTCCCGGCAGGGACCGAGATGGTGCCCCTCCCCGACATGGCCTTCGACCGGCTCGCCGCCCTCGCCCTCGGAGACGGCGACCTCCCGGGGGTCTCGGCGATCGTCCGTGGCGGCGCTGGGGTGGAGGAAGCCCTGAAGGAGGTGGTAGCACGCACCGGTCTGGCGATCGATCAGCTCCGTGCCGTCGTGGTGACCCGACCGGCGAACAATGACGTCTACCGCTGGGATCCGCAGCGGGCGGATTGGGTCGGCATCGAAGGTGACGTCACCGAGACGGTCGTCGTCGACGACCTCTCGGGAGGCGTTTTGCTCCGCCAGGTCGAGTTCGACGGTGCATTGGTCCGCAGGATCGCCGTCGTCGAGATCCGCCCCCTTCCCTGACCGCTACTCCTCATCACTCGCCGCCGCCTTCCTGGCGATCTCCTCCACCACGTCGGCGTTGGCCAGGGTCGTGACGTCGCCCAGCTTGCGCTGCTCGGAGATGTCCTTCAGCAGTCGCCGCATGATCTTCCCCGACCGGGTCTTCGGGAGGTCGTCGGTGAAGACGATCGACTTCGGCTTGGCGATCGGGCCGATCACCGACGCCACATGCTCCCGCAGCTCCTCGATGAGGGCCTCGTCGCCGACCACCCCGCCCCGCAGGGTCACGAAGGCGGCGATCGCCTGGCCGGTCACCTCGTCGGCGCGACCCACCACCGCCGCCTCGGCCACCGCCTCGTGGGCGACGAGCGCCGACTCCACCTCGGTGGTGGAGATGTTGTGGCCCGAGACCAACATGATGTCGTCCACCCGGCCCAGCAGCCAGAAGTAGCCGTCCTCGTCCCGTTTCGCCCCGTCGCCGGGGAAGTACCTGCCGGGGAACCGCGACCAGTAGGTGTCGATGAACCGCTGAGGATCGCCGTAGATGGTGCGGGCCATCGACGGCCAGGGTCGGGTGATCACCAGATAGCCACCGCCGCCGAGGGGCACCGAGTTGCCGTCGTCATCGACGACGTCGGCGGAGATGCCGGGGAAGGGGAACGTCGCCGAGCCGGGTTTGGTGGCGACCACCCCGGGGAGCGGAGTGATCATGATCGCCCCCGTCTCCGTCTGCCACCAGGTGTCGACGATCGGGCACCGCTCCCCGCCGATGTTCACGTGGTACCAGATCCACGCCTCCGGGTTGATCGGCTCACCCACCGTTCCCAGCAGGCGGAGACTCGACAGGTCGTGACGGGCCGGGTACTCGTCCCCCCATTTCATGAACGCCCGGATGGCGGTGGGGGCGGTGTAGAAGATCGTCACCTTCTTGTCTTCGACGATCTGCCACAGCCGGTCGAAGTCCGGATGGTTGGGTGCCCCTTCGTACATCACCGAGGTGGTGCGGTTCGCCAGAGGTCCGTACACGATGTAGCTGTGTCCCGTCACCCACCCGATGTCGGCGGCACACCAGTAGACGTCGGTGTCCGGTTTGACGTCGAAGACCCACGAATGGGTGGTCATCACCTGGGTGAGGTATCCGCCCTGGGTGTGGACGATCCCCTTCGGCTTCCCGGTCGTCCCCGAGGTGTAGAGGATGTAGAGGGGATCCTCGGCGTTGAGGACCGCGGGCTCGAAGGTGGCGGCCTGCCCCTCCACCACGTCGTGCCACCACACGTCCCGCCCGTCCTTCATCGTCACGTCGTTGCCCGCCCGGCGGACGACCACGACGTGGCGCACGTCGGGGCAGCGGGCCAGAGCGACGTCGGTGTTGGCCTTCAGCGGCACCACCTCCCCCCGCCGCCAGGCCCCGTCCTGGGTGATGACGACGTGGGCGTCGGCGTCGAGGATGCGGTCGGCGAGGGCGTCGGAGGAGAAGCCCCCGAACACGACCGAGTGGACGGCGCCGATCCGGGCGCACGCCAGCATGGCGACGGGCAGCTCGGGGATCATCCCCAGGTAGATGGCGACCCGGTCGCCCTTGCGGACTCCCAGCTCGGTGAGGGCGTTGGCGAACCGGCACACGTCGTCGTGGAGGTCCTGGTAGGTGATGGTCCGCTCGTCACCCGGTTCACCGATCCAGTGGTACGCCACCTTGTCGGCCGACGACTCCAGGTGGCGATCCAGGCAGTTGTAGGAGAGGTTCAGCTCCCCGTCGGTGAACCACTTGTAGAAGGGAGGGTTGGAGTCGTCGAGGATCTCCGTCGGTTCGGTGAACCAGGTGATCCGCTCGAGGGCCTGGCGCATCCAGAAGCCCTTCCAGTCGGCCTCGGCCTCCTCGTGGACCCCGGGCCGGGCGTTCGCCTGGGCGCTGAACTCCGGGGGCGGCGGAAAGGTCCGCTCCTCCTTCAACAAGTTGGCGAGGGTGTCGGCCATATCTCCTCCGGGTACACGACAACGGGCTTGAACCTACCAACCCGCACCGGTCCGTGCCCCGCCGATCGGGGTTCGAGAGCTCAGTTGGAGTACACCACCGACATGGCGTGGCGCCATCGTTCCACGACCATCGTGTACGCCTCCCCCGCCCGCATCCAGTCACGCTGCTCCAGGGCATCCAACGCCTCCCAGACCTCGCCGACCGAGTTTTCCAGCACCAGCTCCTCGGGACCGAGCAGGAGTCCCGTCTCGCCGAAATCGAGCTCCACCATCGAGCCCGCCGGGAACTCGGCGAGCCATGCCAGCACGTCGCCCACCTCGCCTTGGGCCACCTCCACCAGCTCCACGTCCGAGAGGATCCGAATGGCCCGGCGGAGCCGGGCAAGGGCCGTCTCCAGGTCCGTCCGGTACCGCACCTCGGGGAAGGACGTCCCCGACAGGTGCCGTTCTTCGGGGGCGAAGGGCACGAACCAGCGCAGCGGGACGTGCCAGGGCGAGGTGAGGATGTGGCTGCGGTCGTCGGGACGCCGCGCGCGGAGTTGGTCGAGCTCATCTGATGCCCGGACCGCCACCTCTTCGGGCACGAGGCTCCCGCCCGCCGGGTGACGGTAGGCGTTGTGCATCGCCAGGATCCCCTCCAACATCCGCAGTCGCGGCAGCCGCGGGCAGGCGAACCGGCGGTCCTTCCACTCGACGACCAGGGCGTCGTCGGCGAGGGACTCGGCGACGATCCCGTAGACCCCGAGCCGCCGCACCGGCGGACCGGCACGGTGGGGGACGACCCGACCGAAGGTCTCGATCGGTTCGTACACGCGGAGATGGGCGGTGGGGATCATGGCGGAATCCTATCGTTGGCCCCGGGTCGGCACACACCCGCCTCCGGTAGACTCACACCTGACGCAACCGGAGGATCACGCGTTGGGAGTATTCGATTCCGTCGCCGGAGACGGACATGAGCAGGTCCTCTTCGGCTTCGACCCCGTATCGGGGTTGAAGACGATCATCGCCATCCACTCCACCGACCTCGGTCCCGCCCTCGGCGGGACTCGTTTTTTTCCTTACGAGACCGAGGAGGACGCCCTCGTCGACGTCCTCCGCCTCGCCAAGGGGATGACGTACAAGGCGGCGGCCGCCGGCCTCGACCTGGGTGGTGGGAAGGCGGTCATCATCGGTGACCCCCACACCGACAAGTCGGAGCGCCTGTTCCGGGCCTACGGACGCATCGTCGACTCGCTGCAGGGTCGCTACATCACCGCCGAGGACGTCGGCACCGACGTGGCCGACATGGAGCTCGTCCGACGGGAGACCCGGTGGGCGGTGGGGATCCCGGTCCCCGAAGGCGGCTCCGGCGACCCGTCGCCTGCCACCGCCCGGGGACTCTTCGCCGCCCTCAAGGCCGTGTCGGAGCGGCTCTGGGGGACCGAGGACCTGACGGGACGCCGGGTGGCGGTCCAGGGAGTCGGCAAGGTCGGTCACGCCTTCGTCCGGCTCCTCGTCGAGGCGCGCGCCGAGGTGATCGCCACCGACGCCTACGAGCCCTCGCTCCGACGGGCGATGGACGACTTCGGGATCAAGGGCGTCGAGCCCGACGCCATCTACGACATCGACTGCGACGTGTTCTCACCCTGCGCCCTCGGGGCCGTCCTCAACGAGGAGACCATCCCCAGGCTGAGCTGTCGGGCCGTGGTGGGGAGCGCCAACAACCAGCTCGCCACCGACGCCGACGCCGACCGGCTGGCCGCCCGAGACATCCTGTACGCCCCCGATTTCGTCGTGAACGCCGGAGGCCTCATCAACGTGTACGAGGAGATGCGGGGGTACTCCCGCACCCGGGCGATGCACCGGGTCGACTCGATCCGCGACGCCACCCGCCGCATCCTCGAGTGTGCCGAGCGGGAGGGCGTCAACCCGCACGTGGCGGCGGTCCGGGTCGCCGAGCGGCGGATCGACGAGATCGGGGAGCTCCGCCGGTTCCGGCGGAGCGGGGACGACCGGAACTGAGTCCGAAAGGAGACTCCTTTGGAGTGGATGAAGCGTGAGCTCCATCACCGGGATCTGGGCCTGACCGACGATCAGGTCCTCGACATGTACCGGGTGATGCTCACCGCCCGGAAGATCGACGATCGGATGTTCGCCCTCAACCGGCAGGGCCGAGCCCCGTTCGTCGTCGGCTCGTCGGGCCACGAGGCCATCCAGGTCGCCTCCGCCTTCGCCCTGGACCGCGAGGTCGACTGGGTGCTTCCCTACTACCGGGACATGGGGGTGGCGCTCGCCTGGGGGGTAACCCCGCTGGAGGTGTTCCTCGCCGTGTTCGCCCGTGCGTCGGACCCGGCGTCGGGGGGCCGCCAGCTTCCCAACCACTGGTCGTATCCGGACGTGAGGATCTTCACCCAGAGCTCCCCGATCGGGACCCAATATCCCCACGCCGTCGGCATCGCCCACACGCTCCGCACCGAGGGACGCCCCGGCATCGTGGTCGTCTACGGGGGGGAGGGTTCGACCTCCGAGGGGGACTGGCACGAGGCGATGAACTGGGCCGGGATCCACCGCCTCGGCGTCATCTTCGTCATCGAGAACAACCAGTACGCCATCTCCGTCCCCACCCAGGAGGAGGTGGCGGGCTGCATCGCCGACCGGGCCGCCGGCTACGGGATGGTGGGGCATCGCATCGACGGCAACGACCCGATGCTCGTCTACAAGACGGTACGGGAGGCCGCCGAGCGGGCCCGCCGTGGGGAGGGTCCGACCCTCATCGAAGCCGAGACCTACCGCTACTACGCCCACACCTCCGACGACGACGACCGCCTCTACCGGAGTCGGGAGGAGGTGTTGGAGTGGCGACGTCACGATCCGGTCGTCAACATGCGTCAGTACCTGATCGAAGAGCGTCTCCTCTCCGAAGCCGAGGAGAACGAGATGGTCGCCACGATCGAGCGGGAGCTGGCCACCGCCGTGGAGGACGCCGAGGCGGCGCCCGCACCCACCGAACCGCATTCGAAGGTGTACGCCCGGGTGATCAAGCCCTCGGAGCCGGTCCGCCGGGTCGAGCCGGCGGTGAACGGTCCAGAGGTGAACCTGATCACGGCGGTGAACCGGGCCCTCCACGACGTGATGGAGGCCCATCCCGAAACCCTGGTGTTCGGCGAGGACGTGGCCGGGGAGAAGGGCGGCGTGTTCAAGGCGACGCAGGGGTTGACGGCGAAGTTCGGTCGGGAACGTTGCTTCAACACGCCGCTCGCCGAGTCGGTGATCATCGGGGCGGCGATCGGGATGACCGCCGTCGGGAAACGTCCCATCCCCGAGATCCAATTCGCCGACTACATCCACCCCGCCTTCGACCAGATCGTCAACGAAGCCGCCCGCATCCACTATCGGTCGAACGGAGCCTGGAGCTGTCCGATCGTGATCCGCACCCCCTTCGGGGCGGGGATCCACGGTGCGCTCTACCACTCCCAGTCGGTGGAGGCGTTCTTCGCCCACGTGCCCGGCCTGAAGGTCGTCGTCCCCTCCACCCCCGCCGACGTCAAGGGCCTGCTCTGGGAGGCGGTCGAAGACCCCGATCCGGTGCTGTTCCTCGAACCGAAGAAGCTGTACCGCCTGACGAAGGGCCCCTATCCGGAGGGGGAGTACCGGGTGCCCCTCGGCAGGGCGGCGATCCGGCATGAGGGATCCGACCTCACGATCCTCACCTACGGGGCGATGGCCCATTTCGCCCTGGAGGCGGTGCCGCTTCTGGAGGAGCTGGGCATCTCCCCCGAGGTGATCGACCTCCGGAGCCTGAAGCCCCTCGACTGGCCCACCATCGAGGCGTCGGTGCAGAAGACGTCCCGGGTGCTGATCGTCCACGAGGACAACGAGTTCGTCGGCTACGGCGCCGAGCTCGCCGCCCAGATCGCCGACAACGCGTTCGAGTGGCTCGACGCGCCGATCCGCCGTTACGCCCTCGGGGACTTCCCGGCCATGCCGTACTCCTCGGAGCTGGAGGAGATGGTGTACCCGGACGCCGAGGGCATCGTCGCCCAGGCCCAGGACCTCGCCAAGTTCTGACGGTCAGTCGTTGTCGTCGTCGTCGTGCGGGTCCGTCGTCGTCGTCTGGCCCAGGCAGATCGGCTCGCCCGCATGCGCCGGGTTGTTGCAGTAGTCGGGGTCGCCCACGAGCGGCCCCCCGCCACCGCCTTGGCCGCCGCCGCCACCACCACCGGGCTGGGAGACGACGGTGGTGACCGTCACGGTGGGCTGGAAGGCCGGGGGGGCTTCCTCCAACAGGTCGTTCACCCGTCCGCCGAAGAACGCCACGGCCGTGAAGGCGAACAACGCGATGAGGAGCAGCAGGAGCGCGGTCTCGGTCGCCGTGACGCCCGCTTCACGGCCTCGGTCGTCTCTCCCCGCCCGATCCATGGTCAAGCCTCCCTGAAGCCTCCCTCTCTATTCACGATACTCGTCCCTCCCGGATCCGTACAGGGGCCGAGCGACCCATCTCTCACGCGGCGGGCTCGGCCGGTGGCGGACGCCGGTCCCGCCACGGACGCGCCTCCTCCAGGCGGGCGGCGAGCCGGAACAGAGTGGCCTCGTCCCCGTGCCGGGCGGCGAACTGCACCCCCACGGGCAGCCCGGAGGACGTCCAGTGGAGGGGCACCGACATCGCCGGTTGGCCCGTCATGTTGAACAGCGGCGTGTTGGGGATCAGCTCGACGACCCGACCGACCATCCGGCGGACCAGGTCGGTGGCGTCCGGGCCGGGGCTCGTGCGGAGCGCCTCCAACGCCTCCCGTTCGACGCCGGCGGGCTGCAGGATGCCGTGCGGCCACGGGGGACGACCCAGCGTCGAGGACACGACGACGTCGAGCTCCTCCATCACCGCCCCCATGCGGCGACCCGCCACCCGGATCTGGAAGAGGGCGGCTGCGAGGTCGGCGGCGGTGAGCCGACGCCCGGCGACGCCGAGCGCCCAGGTGGAGGCCTCGTACAGCTCCGGTTCGGGCCCCGTCCGACCCGACAGGGCGGCGATGAGCTCCATGGTGTGGGCGACCTCGGCGGCGCTGAGCACCGTCAGCGCCTCGACCAGGGCCTCCCGGTCGATGGGCAGCGTCACCTCCCGGATCCGATGGCCCATCGACTCGAGCAACCCGACGGTCGCCTCCACCGCGGGGACGCATTCCGGATCGATGCCGTCCCCGAGGATCGCCCCCCGCACCACTCCGACCCGCAGCGACGACACCTCGGTCTCGAGCTCGTCGACGAAGGGGCGGCGCGGCGGAGGGGCGGCGTAGGGGTCGCCCGGCTCGGGACCGGCGACGGCGTCGAGGAGCCCCGCCGAGTCCCGCACGCTACGGCTGACGACGTGACCGACCGACATCCCGAACCAGGCCTCCCCGACGAGGGGACCGACCGGGGTCCGGGCCCTGGTCGGCTTGAGACCGAAGAGCCCCTGGTGGGAGGCGGGGATACGGATCGAGCCACCGCCGTCGGAGGCGTGGGCGACCGGGACCATGCCGGCGGCGACGGCGGCGGCGGCTCCTCCCGACGACCCCCCGGCGGTGACCTCGGGATGCCACGGGTTTCGGGTGATCCCGAAGGCTTCGGGCTCGGTGACCGGAGCCATCCCCAGCTCGGGAGTGTTCGTCTTGCCGAGGATCACGACGCCGGCGTCGAGGAACCGCTGCACCAGGGTCGTGGTGATGGGCGGGACGAACCCCTCGAGCGCCCGGCTCCCGGCCGAGGTGGGGACTCCGGCCCAGGTCTGGCCGAGGTCTTTGAGGAGGAAGGGCACCCCGGCGAAGGGGCCGTCGCCCACGCCGCCGTCGATCGAGGCGAGGCCCCGCTCGAACGTCTCGTGGATGACGGCGTTGAGGGAGGGGTTTCGTCGTTCGATCCGGGCGATCGCCGCCTCGGCCACCTCTCGGGCGCCGACGTCCCCGGCGCGGATCCGCGCCGCGACCTCGGTGGCGTCCCACCCGTCGTACTCCGGCAGCGGTTCCATCCCGGCCCTCCTCCATCGGGGCCCGGGCATCCTAGGAGCCGGTCGCCACTCCTGCCCGACGCAGGGCGCCTCGGACCCGCAGCATGAGCTCCCGGGGACTGAAGGGCTTGGTGACGTAGTCGGTGGCGCCGACGGTCAACCCCCGTTCCACATCGGTCTCCTGGGCGCGGGCGGTGAGCATGATCACCGGCAGGTCGGCCGTCTCGGGCCGTTCGCGGATGCGGCGGCACACCTCGATCCCGTCGATGCCGGGCATCATCAGGTCGAGGACGACGAGGTCGAAGGACTCGACCGACAGCATCGCCAGCGCCTCCTCGCCGCTGGCGACGGAGACGACCTCGAGCCCTTCGAGGCGGAGCTTCAGCTCGACGAGCGTCCGGACGTCCGGGTCGTCGTCGACGACCAGCACCCTGGCCATCAGTCACCTCCTTCGGGGGTCTGGTCGGCACCGGAGAGGGGGAGGGTAAGGGTTACGGTGGTCCCCGAACCGGGCACCGAGTCGATCTCCACCGAGCCGCCGTGGTTCTGGACGATGGCGTCGACGATGGCCAGCCCGAGCCCCGTCCCCTGGATCTGGCGGGACCGGGCGTTCGCCGCCCGAAAGAACCGGTCGAAGACCCGGTCCAGGTCTTCGGGGGGGATCCCGATCCCGGTGTCGACGACCTCCACCACCGCCTGGTCACCGCGCCGGGCGGACCGGATCGTCACCCGGCCTCCGGCGGGAGTGAACTTCACGCCGTTGCTCGCCAGGTTGGAGATGGCCATCTCCAACTGCTGGGGATCCCCCGGGACCACCAGCACCTCGTCGGCGTTCTCCACGACGAGCTCCACCCCGGCGTCCGCGGCCCGGACCGCCACCGCCTCCCGCACCTGCTCGATCACCTCGGCCAGGACCACGGGGAGCCGGAGGTCTTCGCGGCCCCGCTCCAGGCGGGCGAGTTGGAGGATCTCGTTGATCAGCTCCAGGAGGCGGTCCCCGTTCCGGAGGACGATGTCGAGGGCTTCCGCCTGCTCCTCGTTGATCGGCCCGAAGGACCCTTCGATCATCAGCTCCAGATATCCGATGATCGACGTGAGGGGGGTGCGGAGTTCGTGCGACACGTTGGAGATGAGCGCCTCCTTCATCTCCTCCACCGCCAGGCGGTCGGTGAGGTCCCGGGCGACCACCGCCAGGTACGGGCGACGTCCGTCGCCCGAGATGGTGAAGGCCGCCAGCGACACCGGGACCTCCTCTCCGTCACGGCCCAGCACCGCCGACTCGCCGGCCCAGGTCCCCTCCTCGGCGACCGCGGGGAGGATCACCTCCCGTACCTGGCGGGCGGCCCACGGGGGACAGAGGTCGGCGAGCCCGCGCCCGTCGAGGGGTTCGAGGCGACCCATCCCCACCATGCGGCGCCCCCCACGGTTGAGGTACTTGAGTCCGCCGTCGATCGTCCCCCAGGCGATGAGGTCGGGGGCGGCGTCGAGGATCTCCGCCGCCCGGGCGACCGCCCGCTGGGCTTCGATCCGTTCGGTCACGTCCCGGAACACGGCGATGAGATGGCGGGCGTCGCCCATCGTGACCGGCGCCACCGACGCCTCCGCCGGGAAGGTGTGCCCGTCGGTCCGCACCGCCTCGATCATCAACGGCTCGTCGAGCGGGTCGCCCCGACGCACGATCCGTGACAGTCGGGTGGTCATCCCCTTCCGTTGGCGCTCCGAGACGAAGTCGACGATCGGGCGCCCCACGGGCTCGGTCCCCAAAAGGTCACGGGCGGCGGGGTTCGACCGGACGATCCGACCCTGCTCGTCGACCACCAACAACCCGTCCGGCGCCGAGTCGAACAGCGCGGTGAGGAAGGCGGCGGTGTCCTCCAAGGCGGCGATCGCCCGGTCCCGGGCCCGGGTGGACTGGATCGCCTCGACGATCGAGGCGCAGGCCGAGAGGAGCGGTTGCAGGGCGTCGGCGAGCTCCCGTCGGTAGGGACGGGTGGGAGCGGTGACTCCCATCACGCCGACGAGGCGGTCCACCGAGGTGAGGGGCAGGCCGAGGAAACCGTCGATCGGCCCGAAGCGTCCCGTCTCCACCGCCCCCTGGCCGAGCCGGACCGTGGCGGGGAGCACCAACGGCTCACCGGTGGCGATCACCTGGGAGATGAGCAGACCGATGTCGGGGTGGGGCGCCACCGGGTCGCCGTTCCCGCCCAACCAACGCATCGCCCGGGTCTCGAAACTGGGCAAGCCCCGATCGGTGAGGTCCACCTCCCCGATGAAGCCGTAGGAGGATTCGGTCGTCCTGAGGACGGCATCGAGCAGGAGCCGCCACATGGTGGCGGGGTCGCCGTGGCTGACGTACTCGCGTTGCACCGCCACGATCTCCCGGAGGATGACCGCGTCGAAGCCCGGAGGCAGCGCGTCGGCGACGTCGCCGGCGCGCGACTGTTCATGGACCTGCTCCACGGCTCTCCCGTCGGCACCCCGGCTGTGCGCTTGCGCGGCGCGACCGGTCGACGACCCCACCCGACCCGGTGCCGCCGTCTTGGGTCCCGCGCCGCGGCCCTAAGCTTCCCGCCCATGCCGCTGCGCGCCCATCTCTCCGGGATCGTCGGCGACGCCTTCGCGTCGCTGGGTCTCGACCGTGGACTCGGCGAGGTCGTGCCCGCCACCCGCCCCGAGTTCGGCGACTTCCAGTGCAACGGGGCGATGACGGCGGCGAAGGCCGCCGGGCGGCCACCCCGGGAGATCGCCGCCGAGATCGCCGAGATCGTCGGTCGGGCCCCCGAGGTCGCCGCCGTGGACGTCGCCGGACCCGGATTCATCAACCTGACGGTGGCGGACCACCATCTCGGTTCCGAGGTGGACGCCCTCATCCGGGACGAACGGCTCGGGGTCCCCCCCACCGACCGGCCCGAGACGGTGGTCGTCGACTACGGCGGCCCGAACGTGGCCAAGCCGATGCACGTAGGTCACCTGCGGGCGACCATCATCGGCGACTCGGTGGCCCGGATCTTCGACTTCGTCGGCCACCGGGTCATCCGCGACCCCCATTTCGGGGACTGGGGCCTCCAGATGGGCATGCTCATCGTCGAGCTGCAGCGGCGC
>Ga0256841_1000887_pt1 | contig 28118 bp, 27 predicted proteins | sample 356308metaG_FD_185971 | JGI IMG/M metagenome (GOLD analysis project Ga0256841, IMG submission 185971) | Hydrothermal vent microbial communities from Mid Atlantic Ridge, Atlantic Ocean - 356-308 | ecosystem: Environmental > Aquatic > Marine > Hydrothermal vents | place: Atlantic Ocean: Mid...
CAAACATCCAAAATTACATCTTCTTAAAATAGTGCAATCTGGGAATGAATTTACAATCTATTTTGTAAATAAAGGTAACAAAGTTTTTAATATAAATATTAGCTCGTCTGATGTTTCCGATATCTTAATTGAACCTAAAGATAATATATCTCAAAATTCAACCGGTTATATAAAATTTACAAGAAATAACAAATTAGATAATAAAATTACTTTTAAGTTTGATTTCACAGATGGACGAATGAATAAAATTTCTAAAAAATATTTGGTTACAATTCTTGAAAATAAAATGGAAGAAATTTATTGAGAACTGTATAACCAGCTGCTAAAGCCGACCGCGAAAACGGTGTGGATTTTGTTCTACATTTTGGTTTTGAACAATTGTGTTAATTTGCTATTTTAGTTTCTACCGTAATTTAAGTTTTAAACATTTTATAAATAAATTGTTGTAATTTAACTTCGCCGTTTATGGCGGCGGGGTATAGGCCTCTTATTTGGATTTACAACGCTTTTATAGAAAAATAAAAGGAATAAAACTATGCCAAATGGATTTTATGGAAGAGACGAAGAATGGAAAAAATTGGAAGCTCCTCTACTGGAACTCGATAATTATTTAGTTCTCTTTGCAGACACAAAAAAAATACAAATTGAAAAAAATTATCACAATTGGCCAAGCAGAGCACTCCAATGGGAAACAAAGGGGATAAATCGACAAATTCAAATTTATTTGGAAAACGAAAAACAGAAAATTTATAATTTCTGGCTTTGTGCATATCAAGATAAAGATAATGAGCAATTCTGGAAAAATGAATTTTTGAAAAAAAGTGTTTTATTGCCTGAAATAGTTAATAGCCTTGGAGAATTACTTGAAAAATCATATGATATTGTTAACTCTTGGGCTGAAGAAGACCTTGAAAAAACAAGATAAAAACCCATAGAAACTCAACCGGGCAGATTTTTTGGGCAGTTTTGTTGCTCCAAAAACCGCTCATTTTGAATGTTATATTTTTTCATAAATTTAGGAAAGAAGCAATGTTTTTACGATTTCTCATTAAAAGTATTTTATTTATTGTATGCTTAAATGTTACTTTGCAAGCTCAACTAATTTTTCCTTTTGGAACTTCTAAAAGTAAAATCGAAAGAAATCATACCCTTTCAAAATTACATATTGATATTTTGGAAAAAAATATTAGTCTTTTTTACTCCGATAATGATGCAAAAAAAATTGATTTTTTTATATTGGATAATCTTAAAAAAGAAAATATCTGTGGTCTTGACTTTTACTATTTTTTAGGCTTTTATAAAGATTCGCTGTTTGCAATTTTTGCAAGTACCGAAGAACTGCCTGCAGAATTCGAGCTTAAAAATGAAAAATGTTTGAACAAACATTTTTTTATTTCCGATTCTAATAGCACCATTGAATTTGTTAGGAAATCTTCACCAACCAGTGGAGGAAACATTTTTGGTGAAGCAGGAGCTATTATTAAAAGTACTAATAAGGATAAATATATAGTTGAGTTAATTTCAAATGGAATGAGTGTATTTTCTCCTTCTCACCAACAATATGCTTTTATCATATTATCAAAAAAAATAATCGATAAATTAAATACGAATGTAAAAATTTATAAGGGTAATAAATTAAAAATAAATTCATCGGACCTCTTTACTACTCCTTTGTATGAACATTTTGATAATTAATATAATTATTACAACCTAACTATTATGTCTGAATTTCGTGAATATTTTGTCAGAGCTGGAATATTGGCATGGCCTGCTTTATTATCGGCAATATATATTTTTGTTACAGGTATAGTATTATTACTTACTACAAAAAGAAGGAGAACATTTTATATATATTTATTATTTACATTCTTGCCGATTATTTTTGGTGCTATAGGAACTTTTATCGAATTTAATACCGTTAAAACGTATATAGAATCAGAACCTGGCAAAATACAAGACACTTTGGAATTTTATAAAAACGAAATTTGGATTCCGCTAAAATTTAGTGTTTATATAAGTATACCATTATTCGTCACTGCACTATTAGGCATTTATAAAACAAAAAACATAATCCGTAAATAAACCCAAACGCTTGCCCGGTCTGGCTTTCTACCGCATTTAAGGTTTGAGCGTTTATGTGAATTTGCTATTTTAGTTTCTACCATGATTTAAGTTTTAAACGTTTTATAAATAGATTGTTGTAATTCAACTTTGTTATTTACAGCGGACCCTCCTTCGCTCCGGAGGTATGACTGGTGAAAAGTGACGCCGCTATCATGCCGGTTTATCTCTGTACAACTACAGCACGGGGCCTGGTTTTTTAACAATAGCATTTTTTGTAAATAATACCGGTATCTGTTTGTTCATTAATTACCGCTATTACATAAAAGCATATAACTAAAATATCATATTTTTAATAAATTTGAACTTAATTAATATTATAAGATATTTTTGATATTGTACTAACGTCAAATTATTTCCTTTTATATAAAAAACGCCCGCTTTTTAAAATGACGCATTTGTGTCATTGAACAAAATATAATTATTCACCATCTTAATAATACTTTTAATAAAGAATATTGAATAAAGCTATATAAAATAAATACAAAATCTTAACGATAAATCAGGTGTAAGTTATGTTTAATTATTCAAGTTTTGCAAAAAAAGGTTTTCTTGTTGCAGTATTAGCGTTCATATTTACGTTACAAATAATTGCCCAGAATACCTACTATGTTTCTCCGTCCGGAAATGATGCAAACAACGGCAGCAGCTCTAATCCGTGGCTCACAATTCAAGGGGCTGTAAATAATGCTTCAGTTGTAAATGGTGATACTATTATTGTACGGGACGGAACTTATAATGAAAATGTTAACGTAACTAAAGAGATTGTTCTAAAATCGGAAAATGGTTATAGTTCAACAATTGTTCATGCTGCTAGCACAAATCAGAGTGTCTTTGAAATTAACGGTATTAACAATGTTGCTATTGAAGGATTTACTGCCTATGGCGCAACTTCATCTTGGAATAATTGCGGAGTTAAAATAGTTAATTCCGATAACTGTACAATAAATAATAATCGCTTCGGTTATGATAATTCTCATTTTAATTGGAAAGGGATACAATTGTGGAATGCAGATAATAACACAATCTCCAACAATATTTGTAATTATAGTGGTGAGATTGGTATTCAGTTATATTCCGGAAGCGATTACAACACACTTTCAAATAACACTACCTCTAATAACAGCTCATACGGTATTCAAACGGATACTGACGGTAGCGAAAATACAGGGGATGTTTTCCGTGGGAATACAATTGAAAATAATGGTAGTTACGGAGTATATATAAAAAGCGGTTCATCTTTAGATTTTGGCGCAAATGATGTAAATGATAAAGGTAATAATACAATACAAAATAATGATGGAGGAAATATACAGTTTTACAATGAAACGACAAATGTAATTAACGGTTATTATAATTATTGGGGAAGTGGTGATTCTACAATAATAGACTCCCACATTTATGATAATGAAGAAGGCAAGGGGGAAGTATTTTTTAACCCATGGCTTAATGACCCTCTTCCGGTTGAGCTTGTAACTTTCACAGCCGGTGTATATAAAAACAATGTCGTCTTAAAATGGCAGACTGCAACCGAGGTAAATAACTATGGTTTTTATGTAGAACGACTTTCTAAGTCGTATAATACAGATAGAAATGAATCATCTAATTCTAACTCGAAACAGAGTGATACAAAAGTTTGGGAGTCAATAAATTTTATTGAAGGACACGGAAACAGCAACTCTCCAAAATTTTACGAATGCACAGATAAAACAGTTAACTCAGGCAAATACCTTTACCGTTTAAAACAAATAGATATTGATGGCGGTTTTGAGTACTCGGAAACTATAGAAGTGAATTTAGAAGTTCCGGCTAAATTTTTACTTTCGCAGAACTATCCTAACCCGTTTAACCCGGCTACTACAATAAAGTATACAATACCAACCCCCCTTAATCCCCCCTTTACTAAAGGGGGGAATACAAGGGGGGTTTTTATTACTCTTAAAGTTTATGATATCTTAGGAAGCGAAGTAACAACTTTGGTTAACAAACAACAATCTCCCGGAAATTATTCCGTAACATTCAATGCAAGCAATTTACCGAGCGGAATTTATTTCTATAAATTAACCGCAGGTAATTTTACACAAAGTCGTAAAATGATTTTATTAAAATAGTGTTCTATGATTAATGTATTGAAAGGTGCGTATGCCCAGCTTTTTCATACCTCTGCAGAAACGGTACCCGGCATTGCCCCAAAAGAGGGCTGCCCGGACAATTGCGCTGTTTTTAGTGTTGCAATTTTTATATAATATTGTAATAAAGATACTATCTTATGGACATAATTGTTCGCCCGCAAGATTCATCTGAAGAGTGTGGACATCCGTATTATGCCAATAAGGATTCAATAAACATTTACTTTTTTTGGAAGAAAAGAACTTTACTATTACTAAACAACCGCTTCAACTATATTCGAATGATGTTTACAGCATAAATATGTCCTATGTGCTTTTAACGAAAAGAAATGTGGGGCAGTTTTTTGGGGACCGTGTTAAATCTTATGGCTGGGGTTATGAATATCTTTATATGCTGTTGTTTTAAATGAAGTTTGCACATCTGGAGCCATGCTTGTGTTATACATTTCTATGCATCCAATCATTCTTAACGTCATTGCTAATTTAACTTGCTCTTTACGTATCGAAATATAAAGTGCATCAAAATGAAGATTGTTCAGCAGTTGGATTTAAGGAATTATGTTAATAAATATTTTTATATTTCAATTTGTCAATAAACAATAATTTCGGTGCAGTTTAAGCAGAGCCTTTAAAAGGCAAACAAAATAAGGAGAAAATTAATGCCGCTGTTAAAACAACTCGTTGCACGTTTTCCACACCGATGGCAAACTGAATTAAAACGGATTCACTTTGGCAGGCAAATCAAAAATAATAGCTTTTTGACGGATGAACCCGAGTACAAAATACTCCATAATCTCATAAGCCTTGGTGACTGGGTCATTGATATCGGAGCTAATGTTGGGCATTATACAAAGAGATTTTCTGAATTGGTTGGTCCAAATGGGCGTGTTATCGCTTTTGAACCAATACCGGCAACTTTTTCCTTACTATCTGCAAACACTGAGCTGTTCCCCAATTCCAATGTAACATTGATAAATGCTGCAGTTTCCGACAAATTTGATGTCGTCGGTATGTCCATCTCAAAATTTTCAACCGGTTTAACAAATTATTATGAGGCACATCTTTCGTCTGATGAAAACAGTATACTGTCAGTTCTTTCAATATCACTCGATTCGCTAAATATTAATCATCGAGTATCGCTTGTTAAAATTGATACTGAAGGTCACGAAGCTTTCGTATTGGCCGGAATGCAAAAATTAATTGAGAAATATCGTCCTATCCTAATTGTGGAAAACCCGTCTAAAGAGGTAAGTGAAGACCTAAACTCTTTGGGTTACGTCCCCGAGATATTACCCAACTCTCCTAATGTTATTTTTAAACGAAAGCAATGAGGGAAATATCTTTTTATGAAAAAAATACAACAGCCGCTTAAAGCTATGTAAATGAGTCTAATTATTACACAGTAAAGTTATAAAACTTTTAGTAATTATAATTTTAACAACAATATCTTCGGCAATTTGCCTGAATTCTTCGTTTTTCAAAAAAAGCTTACCGTTAACTAAAAAGATAATGTGCATTTGATTAGTATAAAATTATTACGGATGCTTCGCTTGAATTTAATTTTCAAAATTTTGATGGTACATTTAAAATAAGATTAAATTCCAAAAGAAAAATTTTCAAAATTTCACAAGTCGGATATTATCTTTAATTTATAATAGTAGAAAAAGTAATATCAAAATCTATAATATTAAAATTACAGTTAAGAGTTTTGAGCATCTTATGTTGAACTACTGGTGATTATTTTTAAAAAACTCTTTGCCAAATACAAATGTTGCTTTGCCAAATAAAATATTCGTTCCAACTTTAGTAAAAAACAGCTGCGGACAAATGTTAAAAAATCATTGTTGTTATGAACGGTGTTTTATGCTAAGAGATATCCCTTTGGTGTTCACCACGCGTAATGTGTTAATAATTCCTCATCAAAATTGATTTTCTTTAGTTGAGTTATTGGTAAAAATATGTCATTTTATAAATATGAAAAATGAATTAGATAAAATATTGTACAAAGTGCGGGCTTTGCTTCCATATTTAACCCAAAAGCACCAAGTTAATTCAATTGAAATATTTGGGTCCTATGTGAAAAATGAACAAAATAGCAATAGTGATTTGGATTTACTGGTGTCCTTTAAGGAAGTTCCAAGCTTAATAAAATTTATTGAGATGAAAAATTATCTTTCTGACCAACTTCAAATAAATGTTGATTTAGTTATGAAGGATGCTTTAAAACCACAATTAACTAAGAAAATATTAAGTGAAGTAATCTCAATATGAACAAACAAAGAAACGTTAAAGTATATTTAAATGATATTTATGAATTAATTGAAAAAGGTATTTCTTTCTTAAACAATATGGAATATGAAGAATTCCAAAAAGAATAGAAGACTAAATATGCATTGATTCGCGCTATTGAAATTATTGGGAAAGCTAGTAAGAAAATTACCCGATTAGTATTTTATTTTAGCTCAAGTATAAGTTCCGTTGTTTTTTACAATTTACTACAACGGAAATATTTTAATATATTTTTTTATTAATGATGCGGATACTTTATAAGCATTTTGAATATCCTTATTAAAGAGTTGTTGGTTGATTCTTTTTGTTGTTTAATTATTTTTTCCATAGCCAAGTTTACCTTTTCATTCGAGCACCGGTAATATACATTAGAGTAAAAAACCTGGTTGGAGATTGGGAACCGGTTCCGGGTTTAGAAAAATACCTTTAGAAAAATCTAAGTGTTGAAAAACAACTGAGTATTCTATCCGTTCTTTTTTATTACTTTTTAAGAAAATAAATTAATATACCGACAATAAAGCTAACTGCGGATGTAACTAAAAACGGAACGGTACTGCCGAAACTATCCCAAAGAATACCTGCAATAATAGAACCGAGCATTATTGATAACCCGGATGACATGGTAAGTAGTCCGATAGCCGAACCTAAATATTCATGTTGTGTTATATCCGATATCCAGGCTTTTATTATGCCTTCGTTTGTTGAGGAATAAAGTCCGTAAAACGCAAACAAAATAAACACAATTATATTGTTAGAAAAGAGTGCAAAGCCGAGATAGACAAAAGAAAAAATAAATATTCCCAGTACAAATACATTTTTTTTCCCGATCTTGTCCGCAAAAATTCCGATTGGATATGATGCAAACGCATAAATAATGTTGTAGAATACGTAACCACCGATTGCTAAAGTATCGGAAGAGGAAATGGATTTGGATTTTAAAATTAAAAATACATCGCTGCTGTTTACCAATGAAAATATTATTACCAGATAAAGCAGCTTTTTATATTCATCCGGAGCGGATTTCCAAAATTCGCCGTACGTAAGTTTGTTATTTACGTCTCGTTTTGTTTTAACATCTTTAATTGTAAAAGTAAATATTATAGCAAAAATTGAAGGTATAATTGCATAAATATAAACTTGTTGATAAGATGAGTGAAGAAAATTGAGTAAAATTAATGCTGTAACCGGACCTATAACTGCGCCAAGGGTATCCATACCACGATGAAATCCAAAAATTGCACCTGAGTTTCCATCCGAGTGAGCGGCTAAAATTGCATCGCGCGGAGCGGTTCTTATACCTTTACCAAATCTGTCAGTAATTCGCGACCCTAAAACAGTTCCGATTTTCGGGAAAAAACCGGGTAAAGGCTTTGCAATAGAAGAAAGCGAATATCCGATTACAACAAATATAGACCTTTTCCCTAACTTATCGGATAAATTCCCAAAATAACCTTTCAATAATCCTGCCGTAATTTCGGCAATGCCTTCAATTAAACCTACTGTAGCCATAGATGCGCCAAGCGTAACGGTTAAAAATAAGGGCGCAATAGGATAAAGCATTTCGCTGGCAAAATCCGTAAAGAAACTTATTACGCCTAACAGAAAAACTTGTTTGGGAATTTTTTTGAACAATTCTTCTCGCATATTATTTTTCAATATGGATTCAAATATAACTTAAATTGCTTCTCAACCAAAATAAAATTGATATTGATTTGCTTTTCTACATTTTGAGGCGCATAATTTTATTCCATTCTTTTTGAAAACTACTTTCCGGTTTTTTATAAAAGAAACAATTTTTAGTTGATATTTTAAAAACATCTTTTATATTTCAAAGTAATTACTTACAATTGCATGCGATATTTATCCGGTTGTATTATTTGGTGATTGTTACTAATGCCTTAAAAGTTAAGCTTTTTCAATCATTTTTCACTTACAAGAACAAAAGGAAAAACCATGGAGTATTACGAGTTACATCCCGAAACACCGCAGGTAAGATTTATTAATAAAGCAGTAAATGTTTTAAGAGACGGCGGTGTAATAATCTATCCGACCGATACGGTATACGGTATTGGTTGCGATATATTCAACAGAGAAGCGATTGAAAGAATTTTAATGATTAAAAACGAAGCCAATAGTAAGCTCCTTAGTTTTATTTGTTCCGATTTTAAAGATATTTCCAAATATGCAAAAGTTTCCAATTATGCTTATAAAGTAATGAAAAAAGTTTTGCCGGGACCTTATACGTTTGTTTTACCTGCAGCTAAAGATGTTCCTAAAAAGCTATGGACAAAAAGAAAAACCGTTGGAATAAGAATACCCGATAATGAAATTGCCCGAACGCTTGCAGCCGAATTGGGTCACCCGATAATAAGCACGAGCGTAACAAACAGAAAAGGCGATATTTACTACGATCCTTCTGAAATTAAGGCAGTGTTTGCTCCTCACGTGGATTTAATGTTAGCCAACGGCGCATTAAACGGACAGACTTCCACAATTATTGATTTAAGCGGAGAAAAACCGGTAATTATTCGCGAAGGCGCCGGTGATATAAGTCCGTTTCTCTAAAACCTGCTAAGTTTCTTTTCTATAAGTAACGAATGCATTCGCTTGAACGCTTGGCATAATAATCATTTCGTTTATGTTTGCGTGCGGCGGTCGCGTAGCGCAAAATATTACCGCTTCGGCAACGTCTTTTCCGGTTAACGGCGTTAATCCTTTGTAAGTATTTTTTGCCCTTTCCGTGTCGCCATAAAATCTTACATTGCTAAAATTTGTTTCCACCATGCCCGGGTCAACTGTTGAAACCCTGATTCCTTTATCAAGAACATCCATTCGTAAAGATTTTGTTATAGCGTTAACGGCATGTTTTGTGGCACAATAAACTCCGCCTCCGGGGTATGCTTCGTGTCCGGCAATAGAGCCGATGTTAATAACGTGTCCGCTGCCGCGCTTTACCATTCCCGGAACAATTGTTCTTGTTACATAAAGCAAACCTTTAACGTTTGTATCAATCATTTCTTCCCAACCTTCAACGTTGTCTTCGTAAAGTTTGTTCAGACCTCTGCCCAAGCCCGCATTGTTAATTAAAATATCTATCTTGCTCCATTTTTCAGGCAGAGCGGCAATATTTTCGGTTACTTCGGAATAATTACGCACATCTAATTTTACCGGTAAAACTTCTATATGGAATTTTTCCGAAAGGGTTTTTGCCAACTCTTCAACTAAATTAAATCTTCTGGCTGAAATAACTAAATTTGCGCCTTCTTCGGCGAATAATTCCGCGCATGCTTTCCCGATTCCTGAAGAGGCGCCTGTTATAAAAACTGTTTTACCTTTTAAACTTAACATATAAACCTCGTATTTTTATTAACGTTCAATCCAACTTGTTCTTTTTGTTTTGAAATTAGGAGCTATTATGTTATACGGATACTCGTATTCTTCGGCATTTACAAAATTGTCCGTTTCGCTTCGTTTTGCCATCCAGGATTTGTCTGTTTGCAATTCTATTGTTTCACCGTCTGTTTTAATTAGGGCGTCAATATTAATTCCGGCATCACCGTTGAAGTTTTTGGCTTTAACCTCAATAATATTTTTACCCGGATGCAAATAATTTTTGATGTCAAACATTTTAATTCTTTTATATTCTACAACAAGGGAAGCAGCTCTTCTTGCAAAAACTTTGTCTATGTATTTGCCGTTTATATAAACTTCCGCATAAGTATCCGCTATTGTTTGTAACATTGCAGATTTAATATTGCCCGTTATATTAAAGTATTTAGTAAATACGGCTTTCGCGGTAAAATTGGAATCGGGTTTAGGATAGCGAATCCATTTGCTTTTGATAAGGGGAGATTCCAATTGATGGTTTTTTAATTGTTCTTTAATTTCTTTGAAATAAGTAATTAATCTGTCGTATTTATCAAGAACAAAATTCAAATTTGCCGGTTTATAATATTTTTTCCAAATGGCTGCATGTTGTTTTTTCAATGAAGATAACCGCTTTATGTTTTCGTCTATTAACGGTAAGCAGCCGAGTGTATCTTGTTCCTTCCCGTTCAAAATGTATAAAAGTTTTTCAGATGTTTTCAATTTTAAAGCAAACCAATCGTTAAAATCTATTACGAAATTTAAAATATCGAAATGATCTTTGTTTTTAGTCGCTTTACTTTTGAATTTTTCTATTAATGGTTTCAAACGCATAAGGTTTTGGGTTATCTGGTCAGCTCTAACTGCGGCAGGAATATTAAACGCCCACCATGCTTTATATTTCCTTTTTGAAAGAGGATGCATCCATGCATCGTTCCAAAAAACCAGTCCTGAAATATTGCTTAATCCTTTATAAATTCGGGATAAAGAATTGTTGTGCATCCCGAAAAAATCATTAAAATACTTTATGTTAAAATCATTTATATTGCTGCGGGATAAGTTCCATGAGCATTGCGCAGACCAGGCATAGCCGTACAATATAAGTTCTTTAGGCATTTCGGCGCCGTAATCGCCCCAATTTGAATTTATCATACCTATCGCATCATTAGCTTTGCCGGAGGCGGTAAAGTTTTTAATATTGATTTCGGCGAACTCATAATTAGGGAATGTGGTTAAAAAATTCCAAACGCTCGGAGAAACAATTTGTCTTAGTCCCGAATTTTTAAATTTGTAAACCGTTGGATATTCAAATCTCGGATAATATCTCCAGTTAACTATAGTAATATCTTTGGGTAATTTATCAATTATTTCGGGATACCGGAGAAGGATATCGCCGTACATCATTACTTTTTTACCATACTTTTTGCAAATATTAAAAACTTTTTTATAATGCATTAAATGAGCTTCGGCAATGCCAATACTGTCTACTATAGCTTTGCTTTTACCTAAACCCACATCGTAGCTTTCATCTGCGCCCATGTGGAAATATGTTGAGGGGAATGCTTCAAAAATTTCTTTAAGTAATTTTTCAAGAAAAATATAAGTTTCATCGCTCGAAATATTTAGTGAAGCGGCTCCGGGAAATTCGGCATATTTTAAAAATTTATCTTGAGTTAAAATGTTTTCATAATGCCCTAAAGTTTGGAAAACAGGTATAACATCAACAAAATGTTCTTTGGCAAAAGAAACCAATTCGGCAACTTCAGTTTTTGTAAGTGCGCCTCTGCCTTTTCCTATTGACGGATATGCTTTAAACTTAAACATATCTTCCATATAAGGCATGTACGTATTCATTTTATACCTGGATATAAAGGAAATTATTCGTTTGAAATTTTTTAACGTGGAAACTTGTCCGCGGCTGATATCATCGGAAATACCACGAATTTTCATATCGGGCCAATCTGTTATTTTTACCGGCGCTAAGCGGTTGCCGGTTGTATTTTCAATTAATTGAATGAGGGACATTGTTCCGTAATAAATTCCTTTTTCCGTTTTTGCGGTAATTTTTATTAAAGACGGACGGATAGAAAGAATATATGCTTCATCAATTAACTTTTGGGGCGCGGTTATGTTTAAGTTTTCTACCAACAAAAATTGAATTCCTGATTGACCAAAATTCTTCTCGATTTTGACAGGTTTATTTACTTTTTTTTCTAAAGATTTTTTAAGTTCTTTTGCGGCGTAAAGTAATTTTTCATTATTTACGCCTTCTATTTTTAAATTATCTTTTAGATTAAACCCTTCCTGTCCGGAAATAACTTCTACCTGTTGCGGCGTTGGTATAATTGGGAAATTCATAGCTTGACCGTATAAGTTAAATGTTGAAAAACTGATAAAAGAAACAAGGAAAGCAAATATTTTCATTTTATTATTTTTATACCGGTTAAATGATGAATAATTTGTAATGGACAAATATAACAACAATGAAATAAATTATTTTAATATGCGGAATTATTTTGCATAAATTTGATTTGAAAGTAATCTTATAAGCTAAATAGCGAGTTAAAAAAAATAGGACGTTTTATCTAAAAATATTTTCTTTTTGATTTTTTTTTGCATATTTTCAAATAAGAATTTTTTATCTGTTATTACTTTTCGGTTTAATTCAAGAAATCTGTTTAAAAGTGATTGAAACAAAAAATTATAATCCAAGTGCTACAAAACTAATTTGCTACCATTGCGGTGAAGAATGCCCGACGGACGACATTCGTTTAGGGGATAAAATATTTTGCTGCAACGGTTGTAAAACGGTTTTTGAAATACTTCAACAAAATAACCTTTGCGATTATTACGCTCTTGATGAAAACCCCGGGATAACCCAAAAAGAAGATATCAAACGTAATTACGATTTTTTAGATGACGCTCAACTAATTGAAGAATTGATAGATTTTACCGATGGTAAAATTACCAAAGTAACATTCAGCATTCCTCAAATGCATTGCAGTTCTTGCATTTGGATTTTGGAAAACCTTCATAAACTTCGCGAAGGTATAAAATATTCAAAAGCCGATTTTTTGAAGAAAATTGTTGAAATCCAATATGCTCCAAAGGAAATATCGCTTAAACAAATTGTAGAGCTGCTTGATTCCATCGGGTATCAACCGGACTTGAATCTTGAAGGTAAAGTAAAAGAAAAATCGGATTCCCATACTAAAAAATTATATTATAAAATTGGTGTTGCGGGCTTTGCATTCGGGAATATAATGTTGTTCAGTTTCCCCGATTATTTGTCTTTCGGTAAATTTCATCTCGAAAATTTGGGCAGGGCTTTCAGTTATCTGAATGTTGCTTTTGCATTGCCGGTTTTTTTCTATAGTGCAAACGAATATTTCATTTCTGCATTTAAAGGATTGAGAAATAAAATCTTTAACATTGATGTACCGATTGCGCTGGGAATTACTGTGCTTTTCCTCCGCAGTTTGTTTGAAATTTTTACCGGTACGGGTGCGGGTTATTTAGATTCAATGACCGCGTTGGTTTTTCTTTTGCTTGTAGGAAGAGTATTCCAAAATAAAACTTACAGTGCTCTAAACTTTGAAAGAAATTATAAATCGTATTTTCCTATTGCTGTAACTATTAAAACAAACAAGGGAGAAAGTACAAAACCGGTAGGTAAATTAAAAACGGGCGATAGGATTATAGTTAAAAATAATGAATTGATACCTGCTGACTCTGTTCTGATAAACGGAAGAGGATTTATAGATTATAGTTTTGTTACCGGCGAATCGAATCCCGTAGAGAAAGTTAACGGCGATATAATTTATGCCGGCGGGCGGCAAAAAGGAAGCGCAATAGAAGTTGAAACGGTAAAAGAAGTTTCTCAAAGTTATCTTACTCAGTTGTGGAACAATGATGCGTTTAGTAAAAAGGATATTAGTCATCTTGATTCGTTAGTTAATACCGTAAGCAAATATTTTACTTTTATAATACTGAGCGTAGCTACAGCCGCTGCTTTGTATTGGTGGGGAAATACAGATTATGCATTTAATGCGTTTACCGCGGTATTGATTATTGCTTGTCCGTGCGCTCTTGCGCTTTCCACTCCTTTTACTTTGGGGAATACGCTCAGAATTTTCGGAAGAAACAAATTTTATCTCAAAAGCACTCAAGTAATTGAAAGATTAACTTCAATTACGGATATTGTATTCGATAAAACAGGCACCCTAACGGAAACCGGCAAATCTTCGGTGCAGTTTGAGGGTGAGGAGTTATCATTATATGAAAAGAAATTGGTAAAAACATTGGTGCATAGTTCAAGTCATCCTTTAAGTAAGTCCATTTACAATTTATTCGATGTGGAAAAATTTAAAGATGTTACGGAATTTAAAGAAATACCGGCTAAAGGAATTGTGGGCAAAATAGATTCACATATTGTTAAAATCGGTTCTAAAATGTTTCTTACTGATACGAATGAAAAAGGGGAAGTTAACTTGAGCACTAAAGTATATTTATCTATAGACGGTAAGATCAGAGGTTTTTTCTCAATTGCAAATTCTTATAGAAAAAGTTTACCGCAAATTGTTTCACAATTGAAAAATAAATTTGCACTGTACGTTTTATCAGGTGATAATGACGGTGAAAAATCCCAATTGGAAAAATTATTCGGAAAATCATCTCGAATGTTTTTTAAACAATCCCCTCATGAAAAATTGAGCTTTGTAAAATCCTTACAGAAGTCATCAAAAAAAGTTCTGATGATTGGCGACGGACTTAACGATGCCGGCGCATTAAAACAAAGCGATGTAGGTATTTCTATTTCGGATGATATAAATAATTTTTCTCCTGCTTCCGATGGAATTTTAGACTCAAGTTCGTTCAAACGTATTTACGATTTTATTAAATTTGCCGCAACAAGTAAAAAAATAATTATTACAAGTTTTGTAATTTCCTTTATTTATAATTTAATAGGACTTTCTTTCGCAGTACAAGGAACATTATCTCCGGTAATTGCAGCTGTTTTAATGCCTATCAGTTCAATTTCCGTGGTTGTATTTACTACCTTTACAACAAATTTTTTAGCTAAAAGAAGGGGATTGCTTTAATGTCGGTTATTTTAGTGCTAATAGGGTTTAGTCTATTTGTGGCGTTAACATTTTTAGGACTCTATATATGGGCTGTTAAAACCGGACAATATAAAGATAATTATACTCCTTCGGTAAGAATATTGTTTGACGATAGGGAAACGGAAAGTAAAGATGAAAACGAAAATAATGGTAAAGATGAATAGCTTTTTATATATAGATCAATTAAATAACAAAATGGAGTAATTGTATGAATGTAGAAAAATTCAGTTATGACAACCAATCTCCTAAATTATTTGCTATTGCCACAATCTTTTGGGGTGTGGTCGCTTTGTTGGTAGGACTTACAATTGCTGTACAGTTGTATGTACCGGCTCTAAGTTTCGGTTTGCCATACACTACTTTTGGCAGATTAAGACCGTTACATACAAATGCGGCAATATTTGCTTTTGTGGGTAATGCAATATTTGCGGGGGTTTACTATTCTATTCAAAGAATATCAAAAGCCAGAATGTACAGCGATATTCTTAGTAAAATTCATTTTTGGGGCTGGCAACTTATAATTGTTTCGGCTGCCGTTACTTTACTTTCCGGAATTACAACCTCTAAAGAATATGCCGAGCTTGAATGGCCTATTGATATTGCAATAGCCGTTGTTTGGGTTGTTTTCGGTTGGAATATGATTGGAACTTTGGTCAAACGAAGGGAAAAACATATTTATGTTGCGGCTTGGTTTTATATTGCTACGTTTGTAACGGTTGCTGTTTTACATATCGGAAATTCAATAGAATTACCGGTAAGTTTTTTGAAAAGTTATCCCGTTTATGCCGGCGTACAAGATGCATTAGTGCAATGGTGGTATGGTCATAATGCGGTTGCATTTTTCTTAACCACGCCGTTTTTGGGTTTGATGTATTATTATCTGCCCAAGGCTGCAAACAGACCCGTATATTCTTATAAGCTATCAATTTTGCATTTCTGGACGTTAATTTTTATTTACATTTGGGCGGGTCCTCATCACCTTCTTTATTCCGCGCTGCCTAACTGGGCACAATCATTAGGTACAGTCTTTTCAATTATGCTATGGATGCCTTCTTGGGGCGGTATGTTAAACGGATTACTTACTTTAAGAGGAGCTTGGGATAAAGTAAGGGAAGATCCTATTCTTAAATTTATGGTTGTTGCGGTTACTGCTTACGGAATGTCAACATTCGAAGGACCTACTCTTTCGCTCAAAAACGTTAATGCTATTGCTCATTTTACCGATTGGATTCCTGCGCATGTGCATGTTGGTACGTTGGGTTGGAACGGATTTATGACTTTCGGTGTGCTCTATTGGATGATTCCCAAGTTGTTTAATACAAAACTATATTCTAAAAAACTCGCAAATGCTCATTTTTGGATTGGAACCTTAGGAATAGTTGCGTGGGTAATACCTATGTGGTGGTCCGGTATTACTCAATCGCTTATGTGGAAACAATTCACTCCGCTCGGAATTTTACAATATCCTAATTTCTTGGAAACGGTTCTGCAAATAATTCCTATGTACATTATCAGATCAATAGGCGGTCTTTTGTATATTACCGGCTTATTAATGCTGGTTTATAACTTAGTAAGAACAATGAAAATTGGAAGTTTCGTTAAAAACGAAGAAGCATCTGCGCCTGCATTGGTTTTAGCAAATAACAAACCGCAACGCGGAATGTATCACAGATGGCTGGAAACAAAACCGATTATGTTTTCAATTGTAGCTACAGTTGTTATTTCCATAGGCGGTTTAGTGGAATTTTTACCGACTTATTTAATTAAGTCTAATATACCTACAATTGCAAGCGTGAAACCTTACACACCTTTAGAGTTACAAGGTAGAGATGTATATATACGCGAGGGTTGTAATAATTGTCATTCTCAATTAATACGCCCGTTTAGGTCGGAGGTTGAAAGATATGGCGAGTACTCCAAGGCAGGAGAGTTTGTTTACGATCATCCGTTTTTGTGGGGTTCCAAACGAACCGGACCCGATTTGGCGCGAATAGGTGGAAAATATTCGAATATGTGGCATTATTTACATATGCAGGATCCCCGCCAAATGTCCCCGGGTTCTATTATGCCTACATATAAATGGTTGATTGATAGTAAACTTGATGTGGCATCTACTCCGGCTAAAATATCCGCAATGAGAAAATTAGGCGTTCCATATCCTGAGGGGTATGAAAATCAGTGTATAGCCGATCTGGACAAGCAAGCTAATGAAATAAGCGACGATCTTTTAAATAGCGGTATTGTTGTTGAACCTGAGACTGATATAGTTGCTCTTATAGCTTACTTACAAAGATTGGGAACAGATATAAAAAAAGGTAAAATTGCCGAAAAATAAAAGTAGGAAAATATATGTTTTCAAATAATTTAACATCTATCGAGGGAGTGGAAATATTTCCGATTGTTGCGCTGATACTTTTTGTGCTGTTTTTTATAGTTGTTGTAATTAAAATTATAAAAATGGATAAAAAAGTTATAAAGAAAATGGAAAATATTCCCCTTGAAGATGATGATAATGATTTTACAACAAAAATCGAGTTGCAAAATGAAAATAAATAAAATTTATTTTAGTATGATTTCGCTGTTATTTTTTCTGTTCGGCAGTTCCAACTTATTTGCCGAAAGTAATTCCGGCGGTCGACAAATAGAAGCAATTATTGAGTTAATGGTTGCCTTAACTATTCTTGTAGTTGCCGTTGTGCTTTGGTTGGCTTTGGTATATTCGGAAAAAAATGATTTGGAAGGCTCAACTCTTCTTCAACCGCTTAAAAATATGATCCATAATTTAACTAAATCAACGCCGGTTTCCGAAGAGTCCAAAATATTACTCGATCATGATTATGACGGAATTAGAGAATTGGATAATAAAATTCCGCCATGGTTTTCGTTTATATTTGCGGGTACTATATTATTTGCTATTGCTTATATGATAAATTATCATGTGATTGGCAGCGGAAATGTACAAGAAGAAGAATACGCCGCAGAAGTTAGGGAAGCTGCGCTTCAAAAGAAAATGCTGAGCGCTAGCGGCGCGCTTATAGATGAAGAAACAGTTACATTTGTGGATGACCCGGCTTCTCTTTCTGAAGGTAAAAATATATTTACTAAAAATTGCGCCGCATGCCACGGTAAAAAAGGCGAGGGATTGGTCGGGCCTAACTTGACGGACGATTATTGGATACACGGAAACAGAATAAACGACTTATTTAAAACAGTTAAATACGGAGTAGTGGCAAAAGGTATGCCTACTTGGGGTAAACAACTTAGTCCTACTCAAATACAAGAAGTAACCAGTTATATCCTTACGCTGCATGGAACTAATCCGCCGAATGCAAAAGCGCCGCAAGGTAAATTATATGAATATAAAAAACCCGGTGCTAAAACGGAAAAAGCTGGAAGCGAACAAGAGGAAGTTAAAAAAAATATTTAACGAAAATTTATTATAGAAAGATATATAATGGAAAAACAAGATAATCCTAAAGGTGAAGAATTTCGCGACCATTTGGCAACGCTTACCGAAGAAGGAAAACGTAAATGGGTATATCCCAAAAAACCAAAGGGTAGATTCCATAATGCCAGATTAATAGTTGCATATTTATTGCTGGCAATTTTATTTGGCGTGCCGTTTATTAAAGTAAATGGTCATCCGTTAATGCTTTTTGATATTTTGGGCCGGAAATTTATTCTCTTTGGAATTGCGTTCGGTCCCCAAGATTTTCACCTTATAGTATTAACTATTATTAGTTTGGTTGTTTTCGTGTTCCTGTTTACCGTTGTTTTTGGAAGATTATGGTGCGGCTGGACGTGTCCTCAAACTATTTTTATGGAAATGTTGTTCAGAAAAATTGAATATTTTATTGAAGGGGATGCAAATAAACAACGCGCTCTTAATAAAGCTCCATGGACTACGGAAAAGATATTAAAGAAAACAACCAAACATGTTATTTTTGCAATTTTGGCTTTCCTTATTGCAAATGCCCTGCTTGCATGGATTATTGGAATAGACGGAGTTTATGAATTAGCAAGTAAACCAATTTCTTCCGTTATGGGAAAATTTACCGCTATGATTATTTTTAGCGGTGTGATTTATTTCTTTTACGCTTATTTCCGGGAACAAGTCTGTACGCTTATTTGTCCTTACGGCAGACTTCAAGGCGTAATGCTTGATCAAAATTCGATTGTTATTGCTTACGATTATAAAAGAGGCGAGCCCAGAGGCAAAATCAGAAAAGGTCAAGAACAAAAATATGGCGATTGTATAGATTGCCACATGTGCGTTGATGTTTGTCCTACCGGAATTGATATACGTGACGGCACTCAATTGGAATGCGTTAACTGTACAGCATGCATTGACGCTTGCGACACTGTTATGACCAAAATAAAAAGACCGAAAGGTTTAATAAGATTTGCTTCGAAAGAGGAAATTGAAACCGGAGTCCGGAAAATATTTACCCCCCGTGCAATTGGATATACCGTTGTGCTCGTTTTATTGCTTGCTCTCGATACGTTTATGTTGACTACAAGGTCCGATTTTGAATTATCAATCGTAAGGACTGCAGGATTGTTATCCCAAGAACAGCCGGGTAATAAAATTAGTAATTTATACGATTTTGATATTGCTAATAAAACTTTTAAAGATTTACCGGCAAAACTGGAATTGGTTGGTGTTAAAGGTGAAATTAAGGTTGTTGACGGCGATCTGGATGTTAAACCCAACAGCGTGGCCAAAGGAAAATTCCTTGTTATTTTACCTGCCGAAGAGGTAAAAAGGATTAGTATTCCGATTAAAATTGCGGTTAAAAACCAAGATAAAGTAATTGATGTAATTCAAACAAACTTCCTTGGACGAATTAAAAGGAAAAATAAAAAATGAAATTAAACTGGGGAACAGGAATATTTTTAACCTTCGTGATTTTTGTCGCTGTTACTTTGGCAATGGTATATGTTTTTATGAATCAAGATGTTAATCTTGTAACCGACGATTATTATCAAAAGGAGTTAGAATACCAAAACCATATAGAAACAATTAAAAGGACCAATAAACTTCCCGAGAAGTTGGAAATTAAAACCAACCGGAATGCAATTGTAATTAAATTTCCTACTTTGTTTCATCAAAAAAGTATAACCGGGAATATATTTTTTTACCGTCCGTCCGACAGGAAAAGAGATATGACATTCCCAATTGTATTGAATGATAATAATGAACAGATAATATCCACTTCCCCATTAATTAAAGGTTTGTGGAAAGTTCAAGTTGAATGGAAAAATAACGACTCTGCTTATTTTAATGAAAAAGAAATAATGGTAAACTGATGGAAATTTGGACGGGCTTTCTGATAGGATTTTTTGGCAGCTTTCACTGTGTTGGAATGTGCGGCCCCATAGCTCTTGCTCTGCCTATTGGAAAGTCTTCTACTGCTCAATTAGTCTTAAGCAGGGTTCTTTATAATTTTGGTCGTATTATAACTTATTCGTTTTTCGGATTAATTTTTGGATTTTTCGGCGAAGGTTTTGTATTCGCCGGAATCCAAAGTTATGTGTCTATTATAGTGGGAGCAATTATACTTTTTTATTATTTAATGCCAACAAAATACAAAGGAAAACTTGCGGTAACTGCTCCCTATAAATTAGTAAGCGGTTTTGTCAGAAAATCTTTTGCCAGATTAACTAAAACCGGATCGCCCCAAACTTTGTTTTTGTTTGGAATTATTAACGGGTTTTTACCTTGCGGGTTTGTTTATGTGGCATTAGCAGGTGCAATTACAACCGGCGGGGCTGTATCCGGCGCTTTGTTTATGGCTTTGTTCGGACTTGGCACAACTCCAATTATGCTAGCAACTTCGTTAGTGGGTAAGTTTATTAATGTGAAAATAAAAAGAAAAATGAATAAATTAATTCCCGTTTTTGCGATTGTTCTTGCTGCAATATTTATTTTAAGAGGATTGAATTTGGGAATCCCTTATCTTAGTCCCCCGGCAAAAATGCTTAAACCTCATAAATCAATGATGATGCACCGGTAATTATTTTCGTTCATTCAATTTACTTGCTATTCTGATTCTTGCATATCCCAGTCTTGCGTAATATTTAAATGTTTGCGATTTTGCAATTATAAAGCTATTTTAAATTGTCTTTATGATGATTAATGACCGGATTTTTCGCGAATCTAAAAGAAATAGAATTCGATAAATATAATTCCCATAATTCAAGAGGGATTTATGAAAAAAGAAGAACAGACTGCGTTTGGAAATATTATTTTTTTTATTATTCTCCTTTGTGTTACTTCTAACTTTTTATATTCCCAACCAAAAACTTACAATAAACTGGCGGTCGTAATTACGGCAAAAGGAGATTCCATTAAGATTAAAGGATATATTGTTTATATAAAAGACGGAAAGGAAATTAAAAAGAAAATTGAAAAAGAAAATGCGTGGGGTTGGAATTTAAAAGGAGATTATATCAAAGAAGTTAAAGTACAAAAAATTGCCGGAGACGCTTCTTACCATTTGTTTGTTATAGAAAACAATAATTTTTTGTTCGAATCAAAAGAAATCAAATCGAATCAACCGGTTGTATACAAAAGGGATTAATACATTATATTTTTTAATATTTAATTATTTTAATGAGTCCTTTTATCAAAATTAAACGAAGTGCCGTCCATAACTTAATTGTTGAAAATACCAATCAAGATCAGGAGCTTAACGAAGGATTGGTATTGCCGGAAGAGGTTATGAACTTAGCCGACATAAAACCTTTCGAACAAATAGTAGCCACAAAAATTCACGGCGATAATTGGAAGAATAGAATAATCACATTTGTTATTCCCGGCAGCCGGGTAGAAACAAGAGGTTCGTTAGCGCACTTCTTAAAACCGGGCGATTTATTTTGCATAATCACAAATTCTTTTATTTCGGGAAAAACGCTTGAATATTACCGCGAAAGTAAATTACCAATATGTGACCTTGGTTTTGATCCGCACACAAATAGAAACAATAATACCCTGCAAGCTTCCGCAAAACTCGAGTATGTCAACAGAAAAGAAAAAATCGATAAAATACCGGAAGAGGTTTTTCGGCTAAGAAACGAATTAATGAACAGGCAATATTTATCCCACTTAATTCTAAATTTGAAAGTTACGGATATTGTAGACGATTGTTTGTTGGGTAGTGCCGAAATACCACCGGATTTAATTGAATTTGCTGGGTTAGAGAAATACCAGAATGTTATTGTTGCCAACAGTAGCCGGGGAAGTATATCGGCGGAAACTTATGTAGTGCCAACCTCGCCCGGAGTTGTTTTAATGGCCGGGGCAATGTCGCGCTTGGCTTCTCTTGATGAGAATGCAGCGCTAATGTCTTACAAGATTTCTTCCGGAGTTATCCATCCGAGAATAGTTAAAGTTCAAAATAATTCAAGTAAATATTCTAAATTAGTCGATATTTCCAAATTATAGTTTTGTTTAATACAAAAGCGAAAATGTATTATGCCTTACACTCCGGCAAAGAACTACTTTATACATTTATACCGCTTATTAAATTTATTCAAAATAAAAGGTAGATCATTTTACGAATCAGAATCCGGATAAAATAAAAGTTATAAAATTCAGCGAATTGGAAAATCGTAAGCCGGCTTATGCATTGGTTTCAAATGTAGATTTGGTTGTAATCAGAGACAATGATGAAGTCTCCGTATTGTACGGAAGATGTTTGCACAGAGGCGCTTTGCTTTCCGATGGATTTGTTGAGGGGCACAATTTAATTTGCGGTCTGCACTTCTGGGATTATAGAATTGATACCGGAGTAAGTGAATATAATAATTCCGAAAAACTAAAAAAGTTCAATTCTTGGGTCGACAAAAATGAGGACGCCGTTTTTATTGATAAAAATGAAATTATACAATGGCAATTCGATAATCCTCAGCCTTATAACCGAGATCAATATTTGGGATTGTATGCCGATATACACGGGACGGACGAAGAACCTTACAACTTTTATATTCAAGAGTTGGCAAAAAACGGATTAAAAAATTGGGGGCATCACGGTAAAACTTCAGCGATGGGCGTTCCGTTAACCGAACTTCCGCGTTGGAATGATATACAGATTATAACCGCCCAGCTCGCAGCAAAACCATTGTTGGATAATACGCCAGTTAAAACCGGACTTGTTATTGGGCCCAATGCTAAAAAACCATTGAAGCTGAATATCCCAATATTTGTAAGTGATATGAGTTTCGGGGCACTAAGTGAAGAGGCTAAAATTTCCTTGGCAAAAGGTGCCGAACTTGCCGGAACGGGAATTTGTTCGGGTGAGGGCGGAATGCTTTCCGAAGAACAGCAAAATAATTCGAAATATTTTTATGAGCTCGCTTCCGCTAAATTCGGTTGGGATATTCAAAAAGTTAAAAATGTTCAAGCTTTTCATTTTAAAGCGGGGCAAGGGGCAAAAACCGGTACGGGCGGGCATCTACCCGGAAGTAAAGTAAAAGGCAGAATTGCCGAAGTTCGCGGATTAAAAGAAGGTGAACCGGCTATTAGTCCCGCTACTTTTGACGATTTGAATACAGCTCAAGATTATAAAAAACTTGCCGGTGAAGTCCGGGAAATTTCCGGCGGAATTCCAATCGGGTTTAAAATGTCAGCTCAGCATATTGAAGACGATATTGATTTTGCTTTGGAGGTTGGTGTTGATTATATAATTCTCGATGGTCGCGGCGGCGGAACCGGAGCGGCTCCTGAAATTTTCAAAAATAATATTTCCGTACCTACAATTCCGGCGCTTGCAAGAGCGAGAAGACATTTGGATAATAGAGAAGCGCATAACGTAACTTTAATAATTACCGGTGGACTAAGAACCGAATCGGATTTTGTAAAAGCTTTAGCTTTGGGCGCCGATGGAATTGCAGTCTCAAATTCCGCTTTGCAGGCAATAGGATGCTTGGCAATGCGGGCTTGCAATACTAATAATTGTCCGGTCGGTATCGCAACTCAAAAAGATAATTTAAGAGCAAGAATTGAAATTGATAAATCGGCTAAACAACTTCAAAATTATTTTGAATCTACAGTTGAATTGATGAAAATTCTTGCACGCGCTTGCGGGCATGATAATCTTAATAAGTTTAATATTAAAGATTTAACTACTTTTAAAAAAGAAATGGCCGGTCTGACCGGAATAGCCTTTGGAGGAGTTACGTAAAAATAAATTAATATGCAATAATAACTGTTTGGGAAACCGACTTGGTTAATCCAAACTTTGCCGGTTATGCTGCAAATTGCGGAGCTGTTGGAATTAGAGTGACTAAAAAAGAAAATTTAGTTGAAGCAATTAATAAAGCATTGGAATATAACGGACCGGCATTGGTGGAAATTTTAACCGATGTCAATCTTATTTGAAATACGGAGAAATAAATGAGTAAAACAAAATTACCAGGATTAAATTATCAAAAATTTAAGTCGACAAAAGAAACAATACAACTTTATGCACAATTGTTAAGTTCTATTAAAGGTCAATTTACACCGCATCAAAAAAATTGGGAGGAGTTTAGCCTGAAAATTTATGCGAAGGGATTTACCACAACACCAATACCGGTTGAAACTCAAAACGGAATTGAAGCTCTTGATCTTAACCTTAATTTTGTTGAGCATAAATTAAAAATTTTTTATAACGGAAAACGCGAATCGGTTGATTTGGTTCAACCTAATGTAAAATCATTTACAGAGAAATTATTATCAAAACTTGGTTTATTTAATATTAAACCTGATGTTGATGAAAAATTTTTATCGGAAGAACCGTTGAGTTATAATATTGATGAGGTTGAAAAAATTTGGAATGCCATTAGACAAATCTACTTTGTGCTGCTCGAATTTAAAGGGAAACAACTGTTGGAAACCAGCAACATTAATTTTTGGGCGCATCATTTCGATTTGGCAATGTTAATGTTTACCGGTCGTTTACTGCCCGGCCAAGATCCGGAAAATTGGGATTATTCACGTGAGCAAATTAATTCCGGATTCTCGTTGGGAGATGAAGGTATTACGGAACCGTATTTTTATATTACGGCTTATCCGTTTCCGAAAGATGCTGCGAAGGAAACTTTACCGGAATATATGTTTTGGCAAACCGAAGGATGGAACGGTGCCGTGATGAAATATGTTGAATTGTTAAACGGTAACGACTCAAAACAAAAATTAACTGAATTCTTAGAGAAAATTTCCGGAATACTTCTATCGAAGATGGTTTAATTATTGTTTAAGTATTTATCTTTAAATTTAATTATAACCTTAATCAGATTTTTATCTTTAACGTATTTTTTGAAATTATCTAAGTCAATCCATTTCCTTCTTCTGAAATTTTCTTCCCAGTCAATTAAAATTTCTTTTACCGGCATAGCATATACTTGAACCTCACAAACGCCGTTCCATTTTTTGTATTTGTAAGTTGCTATAATTTGTTTTTCAACCTTTCCGGTAACTCCCGCTTCTTCCAGGGCTTCTTTTGCGGCGGACTTTTGTACGGATAAATCAGGTTCAATAATTCCTTTGGGAATTATCCATCTCTTTTTATTTCGCGAAGTAATAAGTAAAATTTCAACTTTCCCGTTTCTTTTTCTGTACGGTATTACAGCCGATTGCTTGTACCAATATTCTGGTTTCATTTATTGCTCCGGGAAAATAATAAAAATTATATGAATCAAAATTCTTGCTAGCAAATACAAATTAATAATGTATCAATTATTTTTTAAAATAGCTAAAGCGTATTTTCGCATATCAAAATTATTTCATAAAGTGAGGAATTTTAAATAATTTACTACAATTTAATGTTTTACTTTTATATTTTCTCTTTGTCATTAAACGGACAGAACAATCACAGGAAATTTTTAATACTTAAAATCTAAAATTAAGGATTTATTAATGAATGAAATAATTTCAAAAGTAGAAGATTTTGTTTACCAAATATTTAAAGAAAAATCTCCGCCGGAAAATGTTTACCATAATATAACCCATACTAAAGAAGTAGTTGAAGCAGTTGAAAAAATTGGACGGGCGGAAAAGTTAACAGATGAACAAATTGAACTTTTATTGATTGCAGCCTGGTTCCACGATGTAGGTTACGTTGAAAAAAGCAATGGACATGAGGAACTTAGCGCAGATTACGTGAGACATTTTTTAGCAGAGTTAGACTACCCGCGAGAAAAAATTGAGAAGATTACCGGCTGTATTTTAGCCACTGAAATTCCTCATAAACCCAAAAACATTTTTGAAGAAGTACTGTGCGATGCTGATATTCATCACATCGGAACGAAGGAATTCTTTAATAAAAGTGAATTGCTAAGATTAGAAAAAGAAAATAGAGAAGGGGAAAAAATCTCTAATTTCCGGTGGTTGAAAGAGAATATCGATTTCATTACAAGTCAAAAATTTTATACAAAATACGCAAAAGATAAATTCGAAGAACAAAAAAATAACAATCTCTTAAAACTTCAAAAAAAATTCAAAAAAGAGTTGAGTAAGAAAAACGAATCTTCATTGAAAGATGAAAAAATAAAAGTTGAAAGGGAAAAATTAAAGAAGAAAAAGGAAAACGATAAAAAAGCCGATCGCGGAATAGAAACAATGTTTCGCAATGTTATAAGAACACATGTAAGTTTCAGCTCAATGGCTGATAGTAAAGCACATATTATGATTAGCGTAAATACTCTAATTCTCGGTGCCATAGCTACAATTCTAGCCCGCAAATTAGATACTAATCCGTACTTGATAGTTCCGACAATCACATTAACTTTAGTAAGCCTTGCGGCTTTAATTTCGTCGGTAATTGTAACGCGACCGAATATAACATCGGGAAAATTTACTAAGGAAGATATCTTAAAGAAAAGAGCTAATCTTTTATTCTTTGGAAATTTTTATAATATGAACTTAAAAGAATTTACTTGGGGAATGAAACAAATGATGAACGACAAAGATTATTTATATTCAAGTATGATAACGGATTTTTATTATCTCGGTAAAGTTCTTAGTAAAAAATATAAATATCTTAGAATTTCCTATAATATTTTTATGTACGGAATGATTGCCTCAATTATTGTATTTGCAGTTTTTATTGCATTAAATCCGGCAACAGCAGAATTGCATGATTTTATAAAATAAGAATAATTTAGAGATTGAAAATGAAAACATTATATATAGTACGGCATGCTAAATCCAGTTGGAAAAATATTGATTTGCCCGATATTGACAGACCCTTAAACAAACGGGGGAGACGGGATGCGCCGTTTATGGGGAAAATCTTAAAAAAAGAGGGAGTAATGCCCGATCTTATTATTAGTAGTCCCGCGCGAAGAGCTTGTAAAACCGCTAAGGTTATTGCGCAGAATTTAAATTACCCTAAAAGCAAAATACAAAAAGACGATGCTATTTATGAAGCTACACCGGGAGAGTTGATTAAATTAATTAATTCCATTCCGGATGAATACATTGTTGTAATGTTAGTTGGGCATAATCCCGGTCTGACGCAGCTTAGTAATTTATTAACCGGTAAATATATAGAGAATATTCCGACAACGGGAATTGTTGAAATTGAATTTAACGCCAGTTCTTGGAACGAAATTACAGTTAACAGCGGAAAATTAAAGTCGTTTGAATATCCCAAAAAGTATTTGGTTTAAATTTATTTGTATGGAAAAGCAAAATTACATAAATCGCGAAATTAGCTGGCTGGACTTTAACTACAGGGTTTTGCAGGAAGCAAAAGATAAAAAAAACCCTTTGTACGAAAGACTCAAGTTTTTAGCAATTTATTCTTCTAATCTGGATGAATTTTTCAGGGTACGTGTTGCAAATTTAAGAAGTCTTCTCAGATTAAATAAAAAAACTCAGAAAGAACTGGACTTTAATCCTGATGTAATTCTAAAAAAAATACATAAGATAGTTTTTAAACAGCAAGAAGAATACGGAAAAATTTTCCAGGAACAAATTATACCGGAATTAAAGTTTAACAATATTTTTTTAATATCCGATTCCGATTTTACCGGCTCACAACTTCTTTTTATAAAAGAATATTTTAATCAAAATATAATTCCCCATATTCAACCGGTATTGTTG
>Ga0256841_1000888_pt1 | contig 28079 bp, 27 predicted proteins | sample 356308metaG_FD_185971 | JGI IMG/M metagenome (GOLD analysis project Ga0256841, IMG submission 185971) | Hydrothermal vent microbial communities from Mid Atlantic Ridge, Atlantic Ocean - 356-308 | ecosystem: Environmental > Aquatic > Marine > Hydrothermal vents | place: Atlantic Ocean: Mid...
GCCGGTCTCTGCGGCATGTAAAGCGTTGGTAATTGTTTCCAGATCACGCATTTCCCCCACCAGAATGACATCGGGGTCTTCCCGAAGACAACTGCGCAGAGCGGCCGCAAAACTATGGGTATGGCTGCCAACCTCTCTCTGATGGATTAAGCTCTGTTTTGGCTCATGCAGGTATTCGATGGGGTCTTCAATGGTAATAATATGGGCCCGGCGCGATATATTAATTTCATGGATCATAGCGGCCAGTGTAGTTGATTTTCCCGAACCCGTCGGCCCTGTGAGTAAGATCAGTCCTTTTTTATGCTGAACAAATTTTTTCAAGACATCCGGCATTCGCAACTCCTCGAGAGTTCGGATATGATGCGGAATCAGACGATAAGCGGCACTGAGGCCATGTACCTGTTTATAAATATTCACCCTGAATCGGGATACACCGGGCAGATTCCAGGAATAGTCGATTTCCTCTTCGCCATTGAGCATACCCCGTTGTTTCTCCGTGAGCTGCGGTGTTAGAAATTCAACTAACTGTTTCTCGGTAATGGGTGGCGCATCAAGCCTTTTTAGTTCACCAAGGATACGCAGAATGGGTGGCATACCCGTACTGAAGTGCACGTCCGATGCATTCTGTTTAAAGGCAAAACGCAGAGTATCTTCTAATAAATTACCCATTTTTATTTAATCCCGTTTGCTTTTGCCGCATTGAATATTTTGGTAGTAATGAAGATAAGCAAATCGCTCTTTTCTTTTTTGATATTCGTATGGCGGAATAAATAGCCGAGAAGAGGAATATCACCCAGCAACCATACTTTGCTTATATTTTCCGTTTTATTCTCTTTAATTAATCCGCCGATAACCAGTGTTTCCCCGTCTTTAAGGATTACGGTAGTTTTCACTTCGCGCCGTGAAGTAATAGGCTGAGGAGCTTCGCCGGAGCCGGTATAGCCGATTATTTCTTCCAGAATCGGGTGAACCTGCAGAGTAATATCTCCATTATCTCCGATATGGGGAATGACTTCCAGGGTCATATTGACATCTTTTTCTTTATAGGACAACAGGTCTCCGGATATTCCTCTGGAAATCTCAGGAACGGGAATAGTGGTTCCCATTTTGATAATCGCTTGTTTATTGTCCATGGCCGTAATACTTGGTTTGGCCAGTAAATGGGAATTGGCATCTTCTGCCAACAGATCGAGCGTGGCTCTCAGTTTAGAGAACGTCAAAACGCCCAAATTCAAATTTTGAATATTATTAGGCAATTCATACCAGGCCGATAGTAAAGAGGAACCACCCGAGCCCTGCGAATTGGTTTTGCTGATAGGAGCCGATGTTTCTGCTCCTGTGGTTTGGACCGTGACGCTTTTAGGCAGGTCCAGACCGACCCGTTTACTATTTCCCATTACTTTTTCAATTAAACGTACTTCAATCTGGAGCTGTTTGGCAGGTCGATCCATTGTGGCGATTACTTTTGCCACTTTATTTACATTTTCCCAAAAATCATTAACTACAATAAATTCAGCCCGATTAAATTTATCATCCTTTTCCGGTTCCGAGAGCAGAGGTTCGATCTTACCTTTTTTTGAGAGTAATGGCTCGATGGACTTTTTTATGTGAAAGCCGTCCACATATTTCAGATGAAAGACTCTCGAGACCAATTCGCCGTTCATATCTTTTCCATAGGGTTTCACGATTAATAAATTATCACCTTTCACATAATGGAAACCCTGACTCTTCAGAATAGCATCCAACGCCTCCCCCAAAGGGATATCGTTCAGATTGGTAGTAACCAGGCCTTTTGCCGGACCACTGTAAATAATATTCAGATTATACTGCTGAGCAAGGACACGAACCACCCGCTCCAACGGGGTTTTTACAAAACTGGTCGATATTTTCTGGGAAAGCACGTCCTGTTGATTTTGTGCCCATAGAGCGGAAAATAACAGTAATAGCATATTCATCGTTAAGAAGATGGATCTCTTTCGCATCAAAATCTCCTCAATATGTCTTTAATTGCAAAGTTATTCTTTTTCTCCCGTTAGAAAGATAGACTTTATTGCCGCCAATTCTCAGCACCTGATAACCGGAAATAATATCCCCTTCCTTGACGATTTTATCGTTAATTAAAGCGATCGAATTATTCCCTTTTCTACTGATTGCCAGGAGGTGCAGACGTAAGGTTCTATGCTTTACGCGGCCTTTTCTTTTTCTTACTATTTTTTGTTCTTTTAGATAAAAGGGATCCCGGCCCCAATTTGCCAGATAATCAACATTTTCCCCTCGGGCATTCTTAGTGGAGGAGGCCGTTTTTTTATTGGATTTACTCTTTGCCACCCTGGTTTTACTGTGACCGGAATATACCTGCTTGTATTTATCCAGATTTGTACTAATATCAAAAATCCCGTAGGCCACGACAATTCCAAGTACAATGAGCAGACGTTTTTGACTTTTTGTTACCTGCATCTTCTATTCGTTCCATGTGTATAGTGAAGCATTGATTTGGGCACTTAAAGTATTGGATTGCTTTTCCGTTCGCTCCAGCGTTACTTCTTCAGCGACCAGGTAAAAAGGCAGCTTCGGCCAATTTTCGAGAAAACGGCCGATACGCAAATAGCTCCCCTCAACAGTGATGCTGATGGGAAGCGTGCTGATCTTTTTTTCCTTCGTGTCGGAAAAATATTCATCAAAGGCCGGAGCAAAATCCATCAATTCAAGATGGTACTTTTTCGAAAAAACCTTAAGTGTATCGGTAACCTCTGTTAAATCATTTCTACTTATAAAACGGGTTTTTACATGTTCCAGTTTACGTTTTTCCGCTTCAAATTTTTTCTCCATGATCTTCATATTCATCTGGGCCATCCGCGCTTTTCTAACCTTGCCCGATAACACCTCCAACTGCCGATTAAGACTCTGCAATTCATTCTGCTGCGAGCGATCCACAATAGTATACCACAATAAAAATCCTACACCGAGAAGAATGCTTAAAAGTATAAACAACCGCTTTTCCATTTACCCATCCTTATAAATATAAACGCAGACCGAATTTCGTAATAGACAATTCAGGGTCTTTCAGTTTATTCAACAGTTCCATGTGCTTAAAATACTTCAAATCTTTAAGGTGATTGATATAGTTTATCAGGGTAACATCGCCCATTAGAGGATCGATCTGAATAAAGCCTTCTATATCTATCTGATAGGTATAGTCGTTGTGGAACGAACTACCTTTTGTGTTTTGTGTATTTGCTGTTAGCTTGATAAACTGGATTTTATTCAGGTGAATATTTCTCGGAGTTTCATTACTGAATAGTCGTAAGACCTGAATAATATAGGGCTTACTCTTAACATATCCTTTTAATTCCTGATTCTTTTTATTGATAACTGCAATTTGTTGCAAAACTTCTTTATATTTTTTCTCGATAGGATTCAGATTTGAGTACTCCGTCCTATATTTCTCTGCCAGACTTTGTTTATCAAGGATAATGGCTTTTTGGCGTACCGAAAGATAACCTAAGCCGAAAAACAGGACAATGATGATAGTAATCAGCAGATAATTCAGTTTACGCAAAACAAAACGGGATTTGTAAGAGGCAGGTAATAAATTGAATACCGGACGCTCTTGTAAGACAGTGCCGATGGTAGAAAAGAAACCGGAATATTCAATGGTACGTTTATCCAAATCCACAAATTGCGGAGTTAAAACAAACATAGGCATGGAAAGACGTCCCTTCAGATAGGGCAAAAGGCTTTCCTTTCGGATCCCATAACCGGTTATGAAGATACGTTCGATATATTGCTGGACATTTCTACCCTGGATATAGGCCAGGGAACGCAGTATTTCCGAGAAAAATGTGTGCAGCACCGGATTTTGTTTGCTCTTCAAATCCTTTATTTTATCCAGCAAGCGGCTTCTCAGCTGTGAAGGCTTCTCCACGCGATCATTACTCTCTTTTTCCCCTTCCCCTTTACTATCCATTTTCAAGGCCTGATCACGAATCGTTACCTCCAGATTACGGGACCCGATACTGACATTACGGATCATCTCCAACTCGCCATTTTTCAGGTAACACATCTGGGTAAGATCGTAAGCGATATCGATTAATAAATCACGATCCGGACGAAAAACCATACGCCGGTAAGTTCCTTGCAAAGCGGCCGGTCTTGGGATCAAAGTTTTCAGTTCTAATTTGGCGTTATTAAAAATATTGACATAATAGGAAATAACTTCTTCGGGAACCGCTACAATCATAAGCCGGTACTTTTCAATACCCTCACTGCTGAGTTCATCTAATATTTCATAATTCCAAACAGACTTTTCATCAAAATTCTTTAAATCATCGATATTCTTATTGTAGATAGCCTGTTTTAGATCGGCCGTCTTATTCATTTTAGGAAATATAACCTGACGAATCGATATCTCGGGACTGAAAATACTGGCCGTTACATCCATCCCTCTTTTGTAGACTTTTGATTTAACATTTTCCAGGGCAATCTGTAAAGCCTTGCGCCGATCCCGCTCTTCGGATGGAAATTTTTGTATACCCCATTTTATAACCTGAATATCTTCTCCGGCTTTTCTGACCACCACGTATCGAATTTTATCCGGATCCAGGTCCAACGCCAAATGCCATCTGGAATTAAGACGTTTAAAAAACGGTAGTTTCTCATAGAATCGATCGTAGAGGTAGATCCGTTGTTTCTGAACAGGCTTTACCTTCATTGGAGGTGCCGTCCGGTTACCGGAGGACGACGGTCTGACAGGTTTCTTCCCGGGCGGCGCCGATTTTGGATGCTTTTTAGCGGCTGTTGGTATAGTTGCTTTATTCGAAGAAGATGCTGCTTTTTTCACTCCTGCAGTCTTCTTCTGCTTCGCTGCCCGATCCGTAGGGATCACTTTATTTTGCGGTTTTTTCGGCTTTGGGATATTTTTATTTTCCTTGTCCATGTTCATGGGAATATTCGTATGCTTTAATGTTTGGTAATTTTCCATCTACTTTTGTTCACTACAATCGGTCCACCGTTAAGAGATTTTTTTAAAAACCGATTCATTATATTTCTATTATGGCGGACTGCAAATCTATACAGCCACCACGGTACGGTCGTACCTTTCACATTTCCATTGACAATAAGGCCACCATCCAGTTCTCTCCACAGAGGTTGTACTTCGCTAAGAAAGTAAGAACCGCTGTGTGGCATAAAGATATTGCCCAGCGTGGCTGCCAGTAATTGTTTACTTTTTTTGATCGTCGTTCGATTACCGATTACAAAATTTCCCGAATTCAGCCAGGCAGATTCGCCGAAAGTCAAATTATTTTCCACAAAGGAGATGTGTTTCGTGAAAAAATATTTCGTGTTAATAATAAGATCTCCCGGATAATACTGTGTCGGCTTTGCCATATCTCGTAACTCATCTTCGTCAAATTTCGGCATATGTTTAGCGTGACTTTTAATTAGACCGGAAGGTATAGTTTTAACAAATTGAACGGAGCCGGAAGCATAAACCGCGAATTTGGAAACATCGGTGTAGTTCAAGGATTTTACCACGGTTTTTGCATAATGTTGGCTTATACCAATCGACTCTATTGCCAGGCTATCGGTTCCAAAAGTATAAATGGTAATCCGGGCTCTGGAGCCGGAACCGGTGTCTAATATTTCCCGATAGCCGTTGAGGAACGAAAGGCTGTTATGGAGGGGAGCTTGTTCAAAGATGCCGCGCAAGGCGTATTCTATCCCGGATTGAGCAGCATAGAAGGCTCTGGGTTCATCCATATTGATGGTTTGCATCCTGGAATCGGCAATGATTAATACAACCAGAGTAATGGCCATAAGCCCCAAAAACAACAAAAATATCAGTGAATTGAGCAAGGCAAACCCTTGCTCACTTTTGATATTCTTCATCATTCGCCTTTTATTAAAGATGAGACGATATAACGTTATACGCCCAGTCCCCTTATCCAAAACCGGATTTCCCCATTTCCGGGTAAGTTCGCTGGTTATCCACTTAATGAGATATCTTCCAATTGCTCGAATTGACGACAATCGGACCGCCGTTAAGAGAATAGTTCAACAGATAATTATTCATCCGATTGCGGTTATAGATAACCTGCAGCGAATTCCAGCTAAACCATAAAAAATGTCCCCGCACTGCACTTATATCGCCGTTTACAATCAGGCCACCGTTCAAGAAACGTAAAAAGGGCTGTTTTTCGCTATGGAAATCGGCCCCGCTGAAGGGCATGAATATATTGCCGCCGGTCCAACCTAAGAGTGCCGAACTCTGCTTAATCAACGTATTCTTACCGACTACGAAATTCCCTGTGTTAAGCCAGGCAAACTTCGAAAAGGTCAGGTCATCTTCAACAAAGGTGATATTGTTTGAGAAAGTAAAGGATGAAAGAGTCAAACTATGCGGATAATATTGGGTTGGTTTGGCCATATCGCGTAGTTGATCATAGTCAAAAAAGGGCATGGTGGTAGCATGCTGTTTAATCTTTCCGCCGGGGAGAGTGGACACATGGGAAACCGTTCCTGTCGTATAAATGGCATATTTCGATACATCGGTCACGTTAATCGTTTTTACAACGGCTCTTAGCACATTATTACTCTTACCAGTGGCCTTTATCTGTAAATTATCCGTACCATTGGATGAAGAACTCACCAGAATTTTGATAGTGCATGAGGTGCCATTTCCTGTATTCAGGGTTTCCGTGTAGTTATTCAAAAAGCCCAACGTGCTATGAGAAGCAGCCTGCTCGAAGATACCTCTTAGAGTATATTCCACTCCCGATTGCGCGGCATAGAAAGCACGCGGTTCGTCCATGTTTAAGGTTTGCATGCGTATATCCGCTACTACCAGAGTGACTAAGGTGATACCCATCAATCCCAGAAACATTAAAAAAATGAGCGTATTAATCAGGGTAAATCCCTTTTCTTCCTTGAATTTTTTAATTGCGCACATAGATTTTTTCCGTTAATGTGGTTGTTCTTCCGTTTGTTGTGGTAACCAGATGGATTACTATATATACCAAATCGTTTTTATTATTTGTAGTATTTTGGTTTTGATCTTCGTAAGCAAAAGGATCAGAGGTTACATGAGACAATATGGTACTCCAGCTACCCGAATCTACTTTCCGTTGTAAATTACCCGAATTCACATTATAGCGATACACATGCCCGTCTCCGCCGGTAAATTCAATCTGGTCTGCAGCCAATGATCCGCTGATATATTGGGGATCGATCATTTTTAAGTCGTTTTTGACAATACGCATTGCCGTGCGAAGGTCCCAACGGGCAACGGTATTTTGTTGTACGGTACTGAAAGTACGAGCGTTTAAGGCGACAATCCCATAGCCAAAAAGAGAAAGAATTCCCAGAATGATAATAGTCACAACAACTTCGATAATTGTAAAGCCATCCTCATTCGAGATGTATTTCCGTTTTAATTTGAGTATTCTCATTTCGGCGCATAATATTTAGTGAAACGGGTTGTAAGCTTATAACCATTCGGGAATTGGGGATGCGTAACTAATACGGTTACTTCCCAGGCATTAACCAAAGCGCCACCCCAATTAGTGATTTGCTGCACTGTAACGGTACGGTGATAATTATTAGCCAAATTTTCGCTTACTGCAAATTGCTGGGGATTTTTATACCAATCCCAATGGGTTTCCTTATATCCCACAATTTCTTCCATCTTGTCCTGGCTATAAGCCACTAATTTTTCGATAACTCTGCTTTGGACAGCCTTGGTGGATACACTACCATACACAGATATCAATACGGGTAGTGCGACTCCCAAAATAATTATTGAAACGACGATTTCTATCAGACTAAGTCCTTTTTCAGATAGAATCCTGTTTTTTAAGGTGTTCCATTCCATGATCAAATCTCTCTTATGAAAGAGCCCGGCAAAAAACCGGGCTCAGTGTAACATCTTGGTCATTGTACGGATAAGTTTCCGTTGGCATCCACGCTAACAGTAAAATCCGATCCATCCGATTTTTTCGGGGTCGTACCATCGGAGAAAAAAGCATTCGAATCTGTATTATACTGGCTAACAGCCTGTGTCAGAGTATAAGTCGGATCGGCGGCTACCTGTTGGGCAAAATACATCATAACCGCAGATTCAATCGCTTTTTGATTGGCCTGATCCGCAGCGGATTTGGCACTGGTGGTTAAATCCAGATATTTGGGAACCGCAATGGCTGCCAAAATCCCCAGGATTACTATAACTACGACCAGTTCAATCAAGGTAAAACCTTTCTCATTCTTAGTGAATCGCATATCGATTCCTCCTCGTTTTGTTTGGTTTGGTTGTGTTACATTATATTCATCATATCCCACATGGGTAAAAACATTGCTAATGCCAAGAGCAGAACCATGCCGCCGAGAACTACAGTGACAATCGGTTCGATTAAAGCGGTCAGATTATTGACCGTATCAGCCACCTCTCTGTTATAATACTCCGAAACGCTAAAAAGCATATCATCCAGACTACCCGATTTTTCCCCAATCGAGACCATCTCTACCAATAATGAGGTGAAGTGCGGGCTTTGTCCGATGGCCACGGCGATTTCTTCACCTTTATTTATTTTGTCGGCAATTAATTTTAATTCTTTATTGTAAACTTCGTTTTCCATCGTTTTTCGCATTATTTCGAACGCTTTTGTGATAGAAATCCCAGTTCTGTTCATGGTAAAAAAGAGACGGCTAAACCGGGCAATGTTCACTTTTTGAACAAATTCCCCTATAATCGGTAGTTTTAAGGTCAAAGAATCTATATTAAACTTGCCTTTTGGTGTACGTTTATACATGATAAAGGCGATTGTCAAAAGAATGATACCCAATAAAATCAAAATACCGTAGTTGGCAATTACATCATGCATATTGATCAGAATCCGTGTAGGTAAGGGAAGTTCGTGTCCCGTATTCTTAAACAGCGGGATAAAATTAGGTATAACCGTTGTTGTGAAAACAATAAAGGCCCCAATTAAACCTATCATAACAAATATGGGATAACGAAAGGCCTTTTTTACATCTTTCCGCATTTGCGTATCTTCTTCCAGATATTTATGCAGATAAAGCAATGTCTCTTCCAGAGTACCGCTGATTTCACCAATCATAACCGAATTAATGTATATGGTCGGAAATATTTTAGGAAACTGGGACAAAGCATCCGAAAGTTTGCTGCCCCCGGCAATGTCTTCGGTAATCGCTTCGATGACCTCTTTAAAGCCATCGTCCGTCGCTTGTTCTTTCAAAGCTTTAAGACTGGCCACGATCGGGACGCCGGCTTTTAATAATGTATAAAGCTGCTTGGTAAAATGTAAAACAATGGCATCTTTTACCCGCAATTTCATGGTATTTGTTTTTTTACCGGACTTGACCTCCTGGATACTGACCACCACCATCTTCATTTCCGTCAGTTGACGGCGCACATCATTTTTATCCGGGGCCATCAGCATACTTTCTATAGTTTGCCCATCGGAATTTACTGCTTTGTATTTAAAATTAGGCATGGTTCCCTTTTCACGCTGCTTAGAGTACTAATTTCCAGTATAATGTATTTAAACTTTGTCCCCAAAATATCAGGATAACGACACCTATCGAAAAGAACGGTGCCATGGGTATATAATTATTCTTCGGCTGTTTATCGATAAATTTGAGGCTGATAAAAAACAACAGGGCAAGAACAAACCCTATATAGAGGGAGAGCAAAGCCATTTGCCATCCGAGGAAGAATCCGAGAACGGCAGCCAGTTTCACATCCCCCATGCCCATACTTTCCTTTTTAAACACTCTTGTACCAACTAGGGCAACGACCAAAAATACTACTCCACTGACCAGTAGCCCTAAAAAGGCTTCCTTCCAGGGAAAAACACGAAAAGAAACATTCAGCAGCAAGCCTGCAATTAAAACGGTAAGCAGGACCTTGTTGGGAATTATTTGCTCGGCATAATCGACGAAGGCGGTGACAATCAGAGCATAGAGGAGGATCAGATTAAAAGCCATTTGCCAGGAAAGGCCGAATTTGGAATAGGTTAACACGGTTAACAGGGCGGTACACAGTTCCACCCAGAAATATCGGGAGGCTATTTTATGGCCACAATAGGCACATTTTCCTTTTAAAAAAAGATAGGAAAGCAGGGGGATGTTATGATAAAATTTTATCTTTGTATGACAGTAAGGACACTGTGAAGCAGGTCGAATTAAGGATTGTCCCTTGGGAATACGATAAATGCACACATTCAGAAAGCTTCCGAATACCGCGCCGACCATAAAAGCATATGCATACATGATTACAGGAGTCATCATATCACCCTATATCAGCTTAAATTCAGGTTCGGAATTATTACTTTTGGGTTGAACAGATGGCTGCGGAGGTGGAGTTTGGGAGGAAAGCCCACTCGGTTCCGAGGGGGCGGACAAGCCCCTTTTCCCTAATACCTTCTTAACTCTGGCAATTAAAACTTTACTTTTGATAGGCTTGGTTAGATAATCTTCGGCTCCTAAGTCCAATCCTTTCACTTCATCATCCGCTTCTTTTAAACCGGTCAGCATCAATACGGGAATGGAACGGGTCTTCGGATCAGACTTTAGATGCTGTAACAGTTCATAACCGTCCATACGCGGCATCATAATATCCAGCAAAATAAGGGTGGGCAGGTCTTTTTTAATTTTATCCAGGGCCTGCACCCCGTCTTCGGCCTCCGTCACCTGCCAGGGTGTATTTTTCTCAATAATTTTGCGAAGCATCATCCGTGAAACTTTATAATCTTCGACGATCATAATTTTAATCTTATCACTTTTTTTATCCGCAACAGCCGATTGAGCCAGAACGGGTTTTATCGGATCGGCATTAACGGCAGGCGATATTCCCTTATTTTCTGCGGAGCTCGTATCTTTTTCATGGCCATCACTTTCCCCCATATTGATGGTACGCAAGACCTCTTTATAGTCGGTAATACCGTCGGCAACCAGCGAAAGCGCATCCTCAAATAAGTTGCGAAAGCCGTTCTTCTTGGCCAGGGCTCTAAGTTCCGTCAGGGAAGCTCCGGCATTTATCTTATCCTTTATTTGATGGTCTAAAATAAGAATTTCGTAAACTCCTACCCGACCTTTATACCCCGTATATCCGCATTTTTTACAACCTTTGGCCTCATAAACCTGTGGATTGTCATGCATCTGGTTCACCATATAGTGCAGTTTCGGATCGATTTGATCCGTTTCCACCCTGGTTTTACATACAGGACATAATTTGCGTACCAGACGCTGGGCTATAATGGCTTGCAGAGATTCGGTAATTTTGAATTTATCGACGCCCATATCGCGCAGACGGGTTATGGTTCCGAACGTATCATTGGTATGAAGCGTACTTAATACCAGATGCCCGGTTTGGGCAGCCTGGATGGCAATTTCCGCCGTCTCATTATCCCGGATTTCACCGACTAATATCACATCCGGATCCTGACGTAGAAAGGAACGCAGAGCGCTGGCAAAGGTTACCCCGGCTTTTACATTAACCTGCACCTGATTGATTCCGTCCATAACATATTCTACCGGGTCTTCCACGGTAAGGATATTGTTGGCTGTCGATTTGATGCGGTTAATGGCTGCATAAAGGGTGGTACTTTTACCGGAGCCGGTCGGCCCCGTAACCAACACCATACCCTGACGGAAGGAAAAGCACTGTTCCAGCAGGCCGCGGTTTACGCCACGGATTCCCATCTGATCGAAGGAAACGGCCGCCTTACGTTTGTCCAAAACACGGATTACGGCTTTTTCACCGAAACTGGTTGGTAAAATCGATACACGCAGATCGATATCTGCCTTTCCCACATAAATCTTTGCTTTTCCGTCTTGCGGCTTTCGCGTCTCCGCTATGTTCAAATCCGATATAATCTTAATACGACTCATCAGGCTGGGATGAATGGTCTTGGGAATTTCCATCAAATTACGTAGTACACCGTCGATACGGATACGCACATGGGCGGATTTCTCTTTCGGTTCAATATGAATGTCACTGGCCCCATCATCTACCGCATCCGCTAAGATCTGATTGACCAGCTTGACCACCGGTGCCGGATTAGAATCGTTCTCCTCGCCGGGAATTCGTACTTTTGAACGCTGATGATGGCTGCCCACCAGAGAATTAATTAATTTATCCGGTGAATAGTATGTATCGATTTTTTCTTCGATTTTATCTCTATAGGCAAAATAGGTTTTCACATATTTGCCGGTAGCCGTCTCGATTTCGCGTTCGCAATCCAGATTTGACGGACTAAAACTGGCAATGAAGATTTGCTTATCCGTCATACTAAAGGGAATGAACAGATATTTCCTGCAAAGTTTTTCCGGAATTATTTTAATAACCTGGGGATCGATTTTGGTCTGATCCAGATCGACCGATGGAATATTAAGCGCATTTTGCACAAATTCCGCAATATCCTCGGCCAGCAGGTAATTGTTTTCAACCAGAATATCGAAAAAATACGTTCTATCCGAAAAACGCTGGGCTAATTCACCATACAGGGATTCATCAATGATCTGATAATAAATAAGGGCTTTTACTAACCAATCGTCGAAAAAAACGTGCGTATTTGTTATTGCCATAATTCCACTAAATTCTATTTATTAAATCATTCGCTAATTTTCTGTATTTAGTAGAATTATCGTAGGATTTGGTCAGAACCTTAGGGAAAAATTAGAAATCGGTAAAATAAGCGGTTTAAAAAAACGACTTTATAAGAGCATTCCAGTAACGCATATCACACAAGTCATTTTATCTCCAGCGCCAGACTCCCGGACGGCGTGGACGACGGGCCTTATCCTCAGACTTAACCAGAACTACCGGCGGTTCTTTTGCCTTCGCTGTACGGACTGCCGGATAAAATTTCTTACGAAGCGTCGGATCGATACGGAATGCTTTTTCCGCTGCACGGATAATTTCCGGCCGTAATCCTTCCGAAGCAATGGTTTCCGTATATTTGCGACGCCCGTCTACCAATTCCTTAATATAAAAATCGATTTCTTCCTGAGAATAGAACTTGTGTACATCATATTCATCCAAAGGTCGCCCTTCCACGGCAGCGATGGACAGCGTTCCCAGAATTCCGGGTGTATAGGTGTTTGTTCCCCGTAAATCACCCCGTTGAATGGCGGCCATAAGGCTTAAGGGAACCCGGTCGGTCTTTCGTACCATTCTCTTTCTGGCAATACCGTTCTCCAGGGAAGTTTCAATGATCTCGCCCATGCCTCCCGTATTATACATCATGAAACGAACTTTTCCCGGATACTTGTTGACCAGGGCCATCACGATATCATAAAATCGATTGACTTTTCTGCCTCGTGATCCGATTATGAAGGGATCGGTACCCACAATCCGCACGGACTCACCGGCGTGTTCGGGATTGGAAGCATAGCTGTGGGTAGACTCCCCCCAGAGATAGGCCAAAACACCTTGCTCGGGCGTTAATTGCTGGGCAAAAGGCATGATCGTATTTCGTCTGGTAATAAAGGCGAAAATCAGGCCGTCCATCTCATCCAATGTAGGCAAATTAACCGTCGGGGCACTAATGCCCTTCAGCTTACCATCCTGTTTCACTTTAAGCTGGTTGCGAAAGACAACCGCCCTTCCGTTTCCGCACAAACTTTCGTCAAGGAAGTCGATCTCACCTTGGTAGTTCATCATCAAATTTTCAAGAAGAGCCGATTTATGGATTAAAGCGTTGTACATGGCTTCCTGCTGGTCGGCACGTACATCCGTTTTGACATAAAAATTATTTTCCGATCCCAGGGCGGAACCATCATCCCGCAGGAATACGATATCATCCTGACAAACTTCCGTTTTCTCACCTCGCTCATTATCGAGTCCCAGTTGATGACAGGACCAGGTGGATTTACCGGTAGCGGTCATACCGAACAGGAAAACACCGTATTTTTTGACACGATTTTCCCTTGGATCGCGCACGGTTACAATTTTCGAACCGGAGTGAAGACCCAACATATCCTGTTCATCGGCACGCCACATGGCCTGGCGTAAAAAACCTTTTTTATTTTCACCGAGGTAATCGGTACCCATGGCTATATTCAAATTATATTCGGGTAAGGATAAAATCTGCGCCCGGATGGGATGTTCTTCGGGGATATGAATCATGATGAATTCCGGTCCGGGACGGGAAGAAGGATCGAACATGGTATTGGCCCACATATAGGCATTGCGGATATTTTTGGGGTCCGATACGGACATATATAAATCACAAACGGGATTATAATACGGGTTATGGCCCATCTGCCGCTTTATATGCACAAAAGGCAGAGTCCGCATCAAATGTAATACTTTTTCCAACTCCTGTTCCGATTGTTTAATAATTTGAATATGACTATCGAGGGGTTTGGGCAGACGTACCTTTTCACTTCCGAGATAAACCGTTTTCGGCGCTAAGCGACTCGATATTTTAGAAGTCCACATATAGGAACCATACCGGCTTTTTCGGGCAAATTTTTTCGCTTCTTTTTCCAAAAAGGACATATCAACCGTTTTAACATTCTTTCCATTTAACAACGGGAGTAATTCGTTATAAAATTTTCGATAGTAGGCTTCGTTGTATAGCGAGGCGCTCATTTTCTAAATCCTTACGTAATTATTTCAATTACTTTTGTTCAGGAAATTTGCCCTAAAACTTCTTTTATTTTCTCAGCCAGGCTCTGTACGGATAGCCGGGCTGTATTTAATTGATAACAGGCTGCAATTTGAAAAAGGCGTTTAAAATCTCGTTTTTGCATTTCAAGACCCTGGCTGTTTTTAGACAGCAAATGGGGATTATAGAAGGGTTGGTTGTCTGAACTGCTTTCCGAAAAAGGGCCCGAACTAAATCCGGCTTCCAGAACAGGCAAAGCTTCTTCACCCGGAATCTTTTCAATATCCGCAGTAACCGGATCGCTTTTAAGGATAAACACGGCCCGAACATCAATGCGTTTTACATGTTTTTGCATCCCGCCGATCCAGTACGGATCAAGCATTGCAGCCGATTTTTTGGAAGCAAAATAGCAGTAAGGTTGACCCCGTTCCAGATCGCACTGCTCTTCTGATTCGCACTTCATATTCTGACAATCTTCTTTACTGGTAACCACATTCTCACATTTACTACGGTCGAACAAGGGTGCCAATTGATGGTTGAGCAAAACCGTGTGGGTAGGCATATACAGTTTGCGTTCCGGATTATCCGCAGCGGCTATGCCGCCTCCATAACGGACAAAAACCATATCGTTGGAATGCAGGGCCACCGATTCATCGTTAAGTAATTCAAAAAACAATTCTGTTTTATGGGTTCCTTTGGGCCCCATTAATAAAAATCCGCATCCGTTATAATCCGCCGACATGGCACGTATACCATGTACCTCGAACAGTCGTTGCCCTACATCGCTGACCACTCCGAGAGCCAGGGAACGCAGGGAGGCATATTGATCGTTGTTAAACAGAACCGCCGTATGTGTTTCCGCATGATAAAACCCATAGGGTTCACGTCCCACCGCTTCATCCACGGCATAGATAACGGCATGGGGTTCCAAATCCGCTTCAAGTTGAGCGGGATACCAGTTTTCCACCCAGAAATCGTAGAGATGGGCGTTGTTAGTTCTTAGCTGAACCACGACACCGTTGATATTGGCATTCCATTCATGATAACGATCGTATTGAAGTTGAGCCTCCGCTTCCGCCACCAAAGCTTCCCGCTGTTCCATGGTAACCTTACTGTCCACTTTCAGCGCTGTGGTCACTTTCGAATGATAATTATTCAGTTTAACGGATTTCACTTCGGCCGGAGTTTTAAGTTTACTCAAGGCTTCCCCTATACGGTCAATTCCCTTCTCAATATTTTCCATAGAAGTCGAATAGGAGATACGAATGAAATGATCCGCTCCAAAGGCCGCACCCGGAATCAAAGCCACCTTTGCTTCCCGTAGCAGGTAGTATGCCAATCCGTAAGAGTTACGGATATAGTTTCCTTTATACTCTTTACCAAAATAAGAAGAGACATTGGGGAATGTGTAAAAAGCACCTTCCGGCTTATGGCAGGAAATCCCCGGGATCGATTGCAGACGATGCATCAAATAGTTGCGTCGTTTCTGGAACTCGGACACCATACGACTGATTTCATACTGCGGTCCGGTAAGAGCGCTTAAAGCTGCGTATTGAGAAACGGTGGAAGGATTGGAGGTGGAATGACTTTGAATTTTGTTACAACTGCTGATAATATCCGCGGGCCCGGCAGCATAGCCGATACGCCAACCGGTCATGGCGAACGCCTTTGATACCCCGTTGATGATTAGGGTTCGTTGTTTGATCTTTTCACTCAACGATGCAAAACTGACAAAGGTAAAATCATCAAAAACCAGTTTTTCGTAGATTTCATCGGCTATGACCAGCATATTTTCTTCTTCGATAATATCCGCTAATTCCATCAATTGCTCTTTATTGTAAGCGGCTCCCGTGGGATTGGAAGGATTGCACAGAATAATCGCCTTGGTATTCGAAGAAAGGGCATTTTTCAGTTCTTCGGCCGTAAGCCTGAATCCATTTTCTTCTTTCACGGGAACGATAACCGGCCGTCCCCCGGCTAATTTGACCATCTCCGGATACGATACCCAGTAAGGCGCCGGGATAATGACCTCATCCCCATCATTCACAACCGACATCAGCACATTATAGAGATTCTGCTTTGCACCGGTCGATACGATGATCTGAGAAGGATCGTATTCCACTTCGTTTTCTTCGAGCAACTTTTTAGCAATGGCCTGACGTAAAGGTAAAATACCGCTATTTATGGTATATTTCGTTTTATTTTCATCAATGGCCTTTTTGGCGGCCTCCTTGATAAACCCGGGAGTGGGGAAATCGGGTTCACCAACGCTGAAATCAACTACATCAATCCCCTCGGCCCGCATGGTAATCGCTTTAGCTGCGATTTTCATGGTTGGCGAAACTGCAATATTTTTTACCCGTTCGGAAATCACTTGTACCTCGATCGTCTTTATTCTATCTGCTTACCTTTACAAAAACGCAACGAATCCGATTAGTCCTCATTACCTTCTAATTTCTTCTTCAACAGCTTTTTGATATCCGCTCCGGTCAAAGCTTCAATCACTTCGGGTAACTGGCTCAAAATTTCCGCGACCTGACCGGTAAGTTTGGAAGCGCCCAGTTTTCCGTCATGCTCGATCATGACAATCTTATCAAGTTTCGATAAGGGTTCGGACACAGCAGAAGCCAGCTCGGGCATTTTTTCCAGAATCATTTGATAGAGAGCCGCTTGATTATAGGATTCGTAGGCTTTGGCTTTGGAGGCAATGGCCCCGGCCTCGGCCTCTCCCAATTGCTGGATGCGCTCTGCCGCTACTTTATTTTCGATCTTTTGTGCTTCAAGCTTTCCTTCCGCCTCGGTTTTAATACGGTAGCTTTCGGCTTCGGCTTCAGCCTGAATCTGGAACTTCCTTGCTTCGGCGGGTTTGATGACATTCGCTTCCAACTCTTTCTGCTTTTTGGCAATGGAAAGTTCTCCCAGCTTGGTGGATTCTTCCATTTCCACTTTTTTAACGGCATACTCTTCGCGTTTCACTTCCTGCTGTATCTTGAAGCGGGCTAATTCATAGGCCATATCGGCATGCGCTTTTTTGGCGTTTACCTCAACCTGCGATTCCGCTTTCTTCGCTTCATTTAACCAGGAGGCCTTGGCAATCTCAGCTTCTGCAGCGAGACGGGCAATTTCGCCTTCTTTTTTGGCTTCTGCCGTCTTTATGGTCATGTCCCGGTCTTTCTCGGCCTGATCCACCTCGGCTTCATATTTAGCCTGCGTGATGTGCGGCATACTTAAGGCGTCAAGATACCCCTGAGAATCACTAATATCACTAAGACCGAAGGACATAATCATCAAACCCAGCTTCTTAAAATCATCCGAAGCCGCATCGTAAACCTTATCCGCAAACCGGTCCCGCAGGGTGAAAATCTCTTCAACGGTTTGGGTTCCTATGACCTCGCGCACCTTATTTTCCAGAATTTTGGTCGAAACTTCCAGTATTCCCTCTTTGCCGCTGCTCAGAAAGTTGATGATAGCCAGATGCAAAGGATATTCATCCATATCCACTTTGACCTGAGCACTATACTCTACATTGACCGGGATTCCGTTATGACATAAAACATCGATTAACTTTCCATGAACCGGTATGACCTCGATGGCAAACTTTTCGGCGTGTTCGGTAAAAGGGTTTACAAAAGCACCTCCACCGATCTTATAACGGAAGCCAATTTCTTTCTCTGAGCCATCCGGTTTGATAACCCGGTTCTTTTTACCACCGGAAATAATCAGGACTTCGTTGGGCCCGACCTTTCGATATTGTTTTGCATAAAAGAAAACGATTCCGACGATGAGAATCACCACAACGGCCACAACAATGATTAGAGCGAGTTGACTCATACAGACCTCCTTTTTAGCCAATTGCAATCGATGTTTAAAGTGGCAAATTTATGTAATTTTTTCACTGTATCCAATCTATTTCTCATTTTATGTTTATTATTTTCACATTATTTATCACAGCGGTTTTGAAAATTTTATAGCATTCCGGAGGAGTGCTATGGATTTGAGATGTTTCCCAGAAAAAACAGATACGGTTTCCGTAATACAACGTGCTTAGGTATGTTTACAATAAAAATGGATTTTCTCTTTTAGTTCATTAATATTAATAGGAACGGGTAAAGTATCCACATAACCGAGTTCGGCAAAATTATCCGGTGGCATATGATTCCAGTTTAGCATTAACAAAACCGGAACATGGGCATAATATTTTCTCACCAGGTTTAGAATCGTGTGATCATCTCTGCCATGCTGCCATTCCAGAGCGATGTCTATTTTATGGGTAAGGATCATTTCTTCCAGTGCCTCCTTGTTGTCTGCCCAAATGACAGCATAGCCGAGTTCTTCAAATATATCTTTATATTCTTTAATCAGATAAAAAGGAAGTAGTACTGTGATTGTTTTTTTTGACATTTTGAGTATATCTCCTTTCGTTTTTTTTATCTTTAGAATCTATCCACTCCTAGTAATTACCCACTTACTTATTTCTTATAGCCCCGTTTCAGTTGGCTTACTAAAAATTAAACGGAGAGGATTTCTACCTCAAAAAAAAGCAATACAACTAAAAATTGGCATAAGAAAGAATCCATGACCTCTGACCGAGCGGATGTCGGGCACGCATGGATGCGCGGAACGGGATATTTTAATGAAACTCACAAAGCTCACAAAGTATAAAAAAGTCTGATAAAAACCTTTGTGCTCTTGGTGACCTTTGTGGTATAAATTAAACCCTGTAGAGAAAAGATTTTGACGGAAACTAAGAAACACACAAAGCTCACAAAGTGCACAAAGTATAAATTGTGCGTAGTGCGATGAATACATGCCAAAGGGACAGGCGGTATCCTTTCTTACCCAATCAGTCTCTTGAGCGAAACGCGCCGTTTCTTTCTCATCCAGAAATAGCGGCATTTCACTCTTCCATGCCTTCAAAAATCCCCTCTGACCGACCGGATGTCGGTCACCCCGTAAGAGCGCATAGATGCTCTGAACGGGATATTTTAATGAATCACACAAAGCACACAAAGTACACAGAGAATAAAAAAGTCAGAAAAAAACCTTTGTGCTCTTGGTGACCTTTGTGGTATAAATTTGGCCTCTGTAGAGAAAATATTTTGACGGAAACTAAGAAACACACAAAGCTCACAAAGTGCACAAAGTATAAATTGTGCGTAGTGCGATGAATACATGCCAAAGGGACAGGCGGTCTCCCTACACACACAATCAGTCTCTTGAGCGAAACGTGCCGCTTCTTTCTCATCCAGAAATAGCGGCATTTCACCCTTCCATGCATTCTATAATCCCCTCTGACCGACCGGATGTCGGGCATCCCGCCGGAGCGCATGGATGCGCGTGGCGGGGTGAATAACGGGGTATTTTTCTACTGTGAGCACCGATACGATATACCGGAATCTGCGCAAGCGGTCTCAATCCCCTCTGAATAACGGGGTATTTTTCTACGAAAGAAGCAATCCGCGATCATTTTCGTATCCAAGAAACGAGTCTCAATCCCCTCTGAATAACGGGGTATTTTTCTACCAGGGTCTTGTTGACGTTGTAATCGTGGACGATTTTGTCTCAATCCCCTCTGAATAACGGGGTATTTTTCTACTTAATCAATCGGTGGACGGTTTCAGGCAAACAACGTCTCAATCCCCTCTGAATAACGGGGTATTTTTCTACAAGTTCAAGTTCAACTTCGGAAGGACACCTGCTATCTCTATGTCTCAATCCCCTCTGAATAACGGGGTATTTTTCTACACGGTATAAAATACGAATGTAAGTATCTGCATTCGAGCAGGTCTCAATCCCCTCTGAATAACGGGGTATTTTTCTACTCCTCAGGATCCGTGCCTTGCAGCCCAGGGGCTCGTGCTATGCAAATTATGCCTGGTATGAAATTTTTACCTCTTGACCTGCTCATTTCCAAGAAATTCATCCTAAGTTATTGTTTTTTATGACGGACGATGGACTTTTTTATCTAACTCATTGTTTCTATAAAAATTAGCATACATCTGATCCAGAACGACAATTCTGCCGTACTTTTACCCTTCCTTTTCTGGAATGTACACATTATTTTCGCTTTTTGCAATCATAAGAGAACTAATTGCGGTTCCTCATACACCTCCCCGTATCCCAAAATTTCGATACGGGTGACCTCCTTCTGCGCAAGGCGATAAAACCGAACACTGTCTTTTTCTTCATCGATTTCCCGGGCAATTTTCAATTTTAATTCCTGCAATTGGCCGGAATCGAGATAACATTCAAAGACACTCTTCTGGGTATGTTGGCCATAGCCTTTTAATAGCTTCATAATCCGTGTACGGGAACGGTTATCCACAATATCATAGGCTATGATAACATATTCTCTATCTATGGACATATCCCGCATATTCACTTTCCTCATCTTTTAAATAACGCATAAAATGCCATACCTGACGTTCAATGATCTGCAGGAAATTTAATTTCATATTTTTATAACTGAATTTTTCACCTATTTTCTTACGATATTGATTAAAAAAGATATGTAAACCTTCTTTATTGAAAATAGTGGAATCCTTTTCTTTTAAAAAATGGTCGGCTTTAATCTGCTTTGTATTAATCAGGTGTATGACCAGAGTATCCGCCACAGGCGCCCGAAATTCTTCCATTAAATCGCTTACCAGAGCCGGATGACCGTATTTTAATTCATGAAAAAACCCACAATAAGGGTCTAAACCCGAAGCTTCTACAAAAGCATATACATTATTGAACAACATCGTGTAAGCCAGGGAGAGTAAAATATTCAATGGATCCGGCGGAGGATGCTTCAGACGTTTTTTAAATCCGAAATCCTCGATAAGCAAAGCCGGTAGATTTCTGAAATAGATATTGGAAAAGCTTCCTTCAAAACCCCGTATCTGGTCAAGAGTCGAGGCAACTTTCAGGCTACGCAGCATATTATCCTGTTTTTCCCGAAAAGTTTGATAAACCACATCCGATTTCTTTTTTAGCATACGGCCATAATTGATTGTTTTGGCGCGAATAACCTGACGGCTGAAATGTAATCTAAATTCCGCGTCACGAAGCTTTTCATACTGTAGCCGGCGAATGTAAACATTAGGGGAAAGCGGCGGGCTTAAACGCCCCTTATATCGTCCATCCATACTTAAAAAGGCTATATCGATATTCTTAGCAAGACAATAGCCGGTTAAGGCAGCGCTTACTTCCACCCTACCCATAATGATAATCAGAGAAAGATTATTCATGGGTTGGACATATATTTTTTTACCTTCTTTATACAAAACAATCTGCCCGCCGGTTTTACTTAAACGGGAGCCCTGTTCACTCACTACGATGACACTCATGCTGCTTTTATCCTCGAATAAGTTTTTTGCGGGGAATATACTTCCATCGCAATTAAATTTTTATGAACGCTTTAGCCGTTACTCGGCGTGCTTTTAGTCATTGATGCTGTATGGAAAATTATTTTTGTTCGGCTAGAACAGGCAATACGAAATGAAAGTGTTTATATTCGGTATTTAATATGGTAAGCGCTAACGCGGACACTTCCTTTTTATACGATGCCCGGGTGCTAATCCATACTTCGTCAAACAATAAAAAATAAATCCGGCCGTGTTCGCCTTCTTCCACCAAACCGGCATCTAATTTGATTATAGCATGATTAAAAAAATCGGCGGCACTGCCCTGAATAAGTCGATTCATTATTTTTCCGCTTAGATTCGGTTCCTTCTTATCCAGAGGTATTTTACGGCCCATTACAGTTTCTACAACGCCCGTCTGATTATATTTCATCCATAACTCGGCCCGCAATTCATCCAGGGCCGGAAGTAATTTCCAAAAGAAAGGGCCGGGTTTAAAATCCGGCCGGCGCGGGCCGCCATTAATCAGACTGTTCAAGAAGCGTTTGGCAACGCCGCGTCCCTCAGGATTAATTGCCAAATAAATATCCTGTTCTGGAATATCAGCCAGGCTGATCAAATGTTCATCGAGCAGAATGTTTAACAAAATCATAGGTTCTATGCTTTTATAATCATAAATAAGCAATTCCTTATCCGGCGGTTTAAGACTTTGCAACCTTTTTGCAGAAGGCCAGGTTTGTATGCCGGGATTGCGGTAGGTTATCCTTCCGGTAGCCGGGCCAATATTCAGTTGTGGGAAAACAAGTTGTCCTTCGATCCACAAGCCGTGTCGTTCCAATTTGTCTACCACTAAGTCTAATGCAGTTAAAGTTTTAATAGGTTCACGATTAATTTGCAAAGGCACTTTAGGCCTTATTTTTTTCAAAGGTTTTAACAATTCTTGAATCGTTTCGTCCAATTCTTCCGCTCCCCATAGTTTTTCCAGTAATAAAGCGCACTGGCGACGATGATACGGCACGTTGTTTTCTTCCTTAGTACCCTGATGAAGCAGATCGAGCAGAAAAGCGCGGTCTGTCTCATTACTATTGAAATAGGCATCGACCAACGATTCATAATCGCCGCGTCCGTAAAAATATAACATATTTTCTTTCATGTTCTGGCAATCTCTTTCGTGAATAATTTTCAGTAATCGCGTACGCAGACGTAAATTTTTATCTTTAAAACCGTTAAATAAAATCGATCTGGCCTGAGGATAAGAGGCGCAATAAATCAATAAAGCGGAAAAATCCTGTAAAGAAAATAAATACCGGGCATAATCCTGACCTTGCAATGCAAGGCCGAGCCGTTCCACCCAAAAGGCGGTTTCCAAACGGATGGAGGCGTCCCGGTCATATAGTAATGGGATGATAACCCGTTTATTTTTAATAAGCGAGCTATGTTCCAGCATCTTTTCCAGTTTTAGAAAAGCAAGAGCTTTTTGCCGGTTTTCACGGATAATTGATATTTTCTGTACAATTTGTTCGGGGGCTTCATTTTCCGGCATGGATCCTCTCTTGTTTTTGCAGAATTAAATTTCCCATTCTTTATGCAATTCGGCGGCGACCGCATATTCCTGTTTAGCCTGATCGTCTTTCCCGATAAGACGGAAACACTCGGCCAGAGCAAGATGGGCTTCGTAAAAATCGGCGTCATAAATTTTCTTTTTAAATTCTATGGCCCGCTTGTAATAGACTTTGGCCTCCTGAGGTTTATTTTGCTTCAAAGAAATATTACCGAGAGCCAGCAAGATTTTATGTTTGGCTATTTTATCGCGACGCAGGGCTTCCATTAAGTCTACTATGGCCGCATGCAGATCATCCAGGCGCTGGTACAGTTCGGCACGATGACGATAAATATAAGCAGCTCGTCGTTTTTTGAGTGCCTTATCATACAGTGTAAATGCTTCGGTATAGCGCTTTTGAGAAGCCTGAATATAGGCATATACTCTTTGGCCTGGGGATGAGCACATAAGGGAGCGATTATGCGTTCGGCTTCCGAATATTTTTTTACCCCGGCATACCCTTTTGCCAGATTATATTTTTTGAAATGTGGAGCCAAATAGTTACGTTCATCCTCCTCGTCTACTTTTTTAAAACAGGCTAATGCGTTCCCATAGCTTCGCAGATCGTAATAGACTTTTCCCAAGTAAAATATGGATCTAACATAATATTTTGCGCCCCGTTTTAAATGTGCATCGTCCTGATAACTCTGATAAATAACGATGGCCTGTTTCAGAGTCTCTTTTGCCTTAAGGAATTTGAGCATATTATACTGAGCAACCCCTTTACGGTATAAACAGACCAGATAATGCGGAAAAAGTTCCAGAGCCAGATCGAACCATTCGATCGCTTCTTTCCATTGACCGGCGTCATAAAAAGTATAGCCGATACTGTAATAGGGTTGGGCGCGGTTGCTTTCCCGTTCCAGCCATTGTTTATAGCAGTATCGGGCTTCATCATAGCGATCCAACTGCGAATAAGCAAAGCCCAGTGCACGCAAATGTTCCACCCGGGCATTGCCGGACTCGACGCTCGGTTTAAGATAATCGATCATATCCTGCCAGCGATTGGTTTGTTGTAATTCATTAATTTTTTGCAGATTTATATTGTCCATAGGAACAACCCCTTTTTATAAAAGAGCCATTCCCGTCCGATGGATTTTACGGATTGACCTGCAACAGACGGGACTGGCTCGTTTTGTTATATGTAATCCGCCGGCACTCCGGCATCGAGGTAGATCTTTCCTTTCATAGATTCCCGGATTTGGCCCACCAGAAGCCATTCTTTTTCTTTTTCGAGAAAGAGCAGTCGGATATTCGGATTCAAACGGAAAAAGCCGGAAGAAAGCAGATGGAGCGCTTCTTGTGTATTGGTAACCAACAGCAATGAAACGTTCCGGTTGCGTTTTACGGAAAAAGTAGTCATGATCTGCCTCCTTTCTTCATTAAATTAGGTTTTTAAAGAAAGCAGAGAAGGAGATAAGCGGGCCTCCCCTTCTCTGCCTCAGGCGGTGGGTCGGTTTGTGGGTAAAGCTGAGTTGATTTGTTTGACCATTTAAGTACCGTACACGTCCCTCATTATAAAAAGCATTTTCTTTTTAAGTATGCATGTATCTGATTTTTTTCAACCACTTTCTGTTTTTAAATACGGTGATCAGAGTTTCCGTTTTGGGATCACAGACCAGAGTCAGTCCTTCCCACTTTTCCGGATTTTTCGGTTTGAATTCTTTCTGCATTTTTTTCAAAGCCCGTTTGCCCAGAAAAAAGTAGAGTGAATTTTGAGCATAAACTCGTTGACCGAACCAGCGGGCAGCATAAATCATCTTTTCCGGTATATGACGTTGATTCATGCGTTGAACCGCGTGTTTTGTAATAGTAATGTTCATGTCCTTCCTCCTATTCTTCTGTTTTACGGCGATTAAAGTAAAGGAGAAAGTGTATGGAACCATGAAAAATAAAATCGGGATGGAGCTTACCGAATTCGGTAAGGATATCTAAAAGGAACGGTTGAACAACTCTTAGTCGTCTATGTTGCGGGAATTAAAATTAAGCGGAATAAAATATTTATCCAAAACCGCTTCTTTATCGATTTTTATTTTAAAAAGAGAATATAAAAATTCGGGCAAAGAGGGTTCAAGAAATTTATGGTTAATACTCGAAACATCTTTTTTAATATTATCCACATCGAACTTCCCTTCTTTACCGGAACCATATTCATCTTTATAAAGCTTCTCGAGTTTACGATTATCCGCTATGTTTTGCGGTTCTTTTCCTTCGAACAGGAATTGGTATATGGCGAAGAGTTTGGGTTCAAAAACAACCGGAAATTCTTTTTCTCCCCATTTGATGAGCAGGCGGCGGGAATTTTTCTGTAAATCCGCCCGTACCTCTTTTGCCAAATCTTCCAAATCCAATTTGGTTAATTTAATTAATTCTTCATAACTTAATTGTCGAATGTCGCCAAAAAGCTTTTGCAGCTTTTGGCGTAAGCGTATAAAAGGGATGCGGGCATAATCGATACGCGTCCGGGTATCATCAGGAGCAGGATAAAAAAAATCGTGGTCCTTTTCTCTTTCATCGGGATAGATTAATACGTGTGACAGTTCATCTTTGGCCCGGCCGAATAAATTTAAGGCAATGGCCATATAACTACTCATGGTTTTGCGGCCGCCGGCAAGAGAACAAAACAACCGTGTATTTTCCTCAAAGGTTTTTTCTTTAACAAAATCTATTATTTGATTGGCAGCCGCTTCATTCTCCGCCACGGATCGAACATCATTAAGCGGAGTTCCGTCATGGGCTTTAAGAATTTTGATCTGGAAAGAAGGAATTTTCTGTTTTTGTAGATCGTAATCTTCAAACATTCGATATATTATATTCTGCTTCAAAACCCTATCCTGCATTTTTTCCTTGCCGTGTGTGGTCGTTAAGACATAAATCTCGCTGATTGTAATTCCTTGTTGAACCACCAGGTTATACAGCGTTTCCGTTAAAATTTGCGGCGTGGAGCCGGCCACGGTGATTAAAATATTTTTAGAGCTGTCTTCCGTAATCTTCCCTTTCTTATCTACCGCCAAACGGCCGGAGCAAAATGTTTAAGTATTCTATTGTCTTTGGTCAATAATTTTGCTTTATGAAAATTCACTTCAGCCACAATCAGTCTGTCAAACGGATCGCGGGTCCAGGATAAAGGCAAAGCTGCCTGTACAAGGTCGGCAAAATCGGTATGAACGGAAAGAAGCGTAATGGTTTCGCGTAGCTCGCCGACAATAATGGACGGTTCTATGGTTATCTTTCCGATTTCATATAAAAATTGTAATTCCAGCAAAGAAACCGTTGGAATAAATAGATCGCTGGAATCAATCAAATTTAGCGCTTTTTGAGAAAAACGGGCAGGGTCTCTTTGGAACAACCAGATTACTATATGGGTATCCAAAAACAATTTCATGCTTCTTCATCCCATTTCCAGGATTTGAAATTTACCAGCTCTTCCGGATCGCCTTTCACCACATTTTTGCGCGGCGGTTGACTAAAGAGGCGTTTCGTACGAGGCAAACGCTTATCCAGATCGATCTTTATAATCCGCCCCTTGCGCTTTACATAGACCGGTTTGCCCGTTTCAAGGACCTGGTCGAATATTTTGTATATCTGGCTCCGAATGGCCGTTAAGGAAATAGTTTTCATTTATAGGACCTCCGACCTTATTTACGTACGTAATATACTATATATGCGTACGTATTTCAAATGAAAAGATCATACATCTTCCGTTAATAATTTTCGCGGGTCCAGATTTTTTTTTAGATACTTGCCGCTTTCCCGGTCATATTGCAACCAGATGGGATGACGGGCCAGGGTTTGCTGTAGCACATTATAGGCCGCCACCGCCAGGTAAGGAAATCCGCTAGGCACGATATAAATTTGATAATCACGATATTTTTCAGCCAGGGTCCGGCATTTTTGGGCGATGATTTTTTCGGCATCCATTGGCACATTGCCGCGGGTTAAAACTTCCACGGTAATTTGCCGGCCGAATTGATCCTGCAAGGCGGGTACAATGGGATGGAGGCCTTCGTTGACGATGATGAATAATTTTGTTTCCTTCGTTCCGTAATAAGTGTTTGAGATTCTTTCAAATAAATCTTGCGCTTTTTTAAATTCTTCAGACGTTATTTTCGTTAAATTTCTAATTAATCGAATTCCGTCCTCAAGCCATTCATTAATATTATTTTGATTCATCTTTAATTAAATCCTTGAATGATTTTAGTAGTTGATACCCTTTCTCTTTTAATCTTCCATAATTTGGTTTGTTACTATTTGTAAACGATGCATGATTCAAAGCGTTGCGTATTGGAAAGAGTGTATTTTTAAATTTGATATATTTACTTAAATCGTATGTTAATACGTGTTCTATTATTTGAATTTGATCTTCTTTAATTTTCCATTCATTTTTGTTTAATTTTTTTTCTTGAATATGCAATGCAGATGTAAATAATTGACGATGAACGGAATTATCAAAATTTAGTTCGGTAGCACGGCAACCCAATGAAATAAAATTCTCTTCGAGTA
>Ga0256841_1000889_pt1 | contig 28078 bp, 27 predicted proteins | sample 356308metaG_FD_185971 | JGI IMG/M metagenome (GOLD analysis project Ga0256841, IMG submission 185971) | Hydrothermal vent microbial communities from Mid Atlantic Ridge, Atlantic Ocean - 356-308 | ecosystem: Environmental > Aquatic > Marine > Hydrothermal vents | place: Atlantic Ocean: Mid...
GCGAGCAGATAACGGGCCGTGTTGCGCAACCGCCGGTAGGCGTCGGCGGTGCGCTTCAGGATTTCGTCGGAGACCGCCATCTCCCCCCGGTAGTCGGTGGCGGCCACCCACAACCGGAGGACATCGGCACCGAGCCGGTCCATCACCTGCTGGGGCGCCACCACGTTGCCGCGAGACTTGGACATCTTGTAGCCCTTCTCGTCCACGGTGAACCCGTGGGTCAGCACCTGACGGTAAGGGGCCCGGCCGTGGATGGCCACCGAAGTGAGCAGCGACGACTGGAACCAGCCCCGGTGCTGATCGGAGCCCTCCAGATACATGTCCGCCGGAAAACCCAATTCCTCACGCCGGCGCAGGACGCATTCATGGGTCACGCCGGAATCGAACCAGACGTCGAGGATGTCGGTGCTCTTGTGGTACTGTTCGGCCTCGTGGCCCAGCAACTCGGCGGGATCGAGCTCGAACCAGGCGTCGATCCCCTTTTCCTCCATCCACCGGGCGACCGCCTCGATCAACTCGGGGGTGCGCGGATGCAGCTCACCGCTTTCCTTGTGCAGAAACACCGCGATCGGCACCCCCCAGTTGCGCTGCCGGGAAATGCACCAATCCGGACGGTTCGCCACCATGGCCTCGATGCGGGCCTGGCCCCAGTCGGGAATCCAGCGCACCCGTTCGATTTCCGCCAGCGCCTTGCGCCGCAGCCCCTTCTTATCCATGGCGATGAACCACTGGGGAGTGGCCCGGAAGATAATCGGGGTCTTGTGGCGCCAGCAATGGGGGTAGCTGTGCTCGATCATCTCTTCGTGGATCAGGGCGCCCCGCTCCCTGAGGATCTCGATGACGTGATCGTTGGCGCTGAAGACGTGCTCGCCGGCGAACAGCGGGGTGGTGGACAGAAAGCGACCGTCCGGACCCACCGGATTGTCCACCGGCAGACCGTATTTGCTCCCCACCACGTAGTCGTCCTCACCGTGGCCGGGGGCGGTGTGGACGGCACCGGTACCCGCTTCCAGGGTCACGTGTTCCCCCAGGACGATGGGGACCCGGCGATCGTAGAAAGGATGCCGCAGTTCGACCCCTTCCAGATCCCGGCCGCGACAATAGGCGATGACCCGGTAATCCTCGATGCCGTAGCGTCCCATGACCGCCTTGAGCAGTCCTTCGGCGATCAAGAGGCGCTCGGGCCCCTGTTCGGTGCGGCACTGCACCAGGGCGTACTCCAGATCCGGATGGAGGGCGACCGCCCGGTTCGCCGGCAGGGTCCAGGGGGTGGTGGTCCAGATCACCACCGAGACCGGGCCTTCACCTTCGTGGCCGGGAACGTGATGGCAACGGCTCAGAAAATCCCCCTCGTCGACCACCCGGAAACGCACGTCGATGGCGGGGGAACGCTTGTTCTCGTACTCCACCTCGGCCTCTGCCAGGGCGGAACCGCAGTCGGTGCACCAATACACCGGCTTAGCGCCGCGGCTGACGTGGCCCTGTTCGAGAATCCGGCCGAAGGCGCGCAGGATGTCGGCCTCGAAGGCGGGCGCCATGGTCAGATAGGGATGGTGCCAGTCCGCCAGCCCCCCCAGTCGGATGAAATCCCGGCGCTGCAGCTCCACCTGGGAGCGGGCGTATTCCCGGCAGGCGGCCCGGAACTCGGCCGGCGTCACTTTGACCCCGGCCTTTCCCACCTGTTTTTCCACCTGCAGTTCGATGGGCAGGCCGTGGCAGTCCCAGCCCGGCACGTAGGGGGCGTCGAAGCCGCTCAACGCCTTGGACTTGACGATGAAATCCTTGAGGATCTTGTTGACCGCATGGCCGATGTGAATGGGGCCGTTGGCATAAGGCGGGCCGTCGTGGAGGACGAATTTGGGCCGTCCGGCGAAGCGTTCCCTGACCTTGCGGTACAGATCCATCGCCTGCCAGCGCGCCAGGCGCTCCGGCTCGCGCTTGGCCAGATTGGCGCGCATGGGGAAATCGGTTTTCGGAAGGTTCAAAGTGCGTTTGTAGTCCATAAGGATTCCTTGTGTCTAAACCACTGGCGGGCCTGGGCCGCGTCTTGTCGAATTTGCCGTTGCAGCGCCTCGACCGAGGGAAAGCGCCGCTCGTCGCGCAACCTATGATGAAAGAATATCTCCAGTCGCCGGCCGTAGAGGTCGGCGGAGAAATCGAACAGATGGACTTCGAGCCACACCCGGCTCCCATCCACCGTAGGGCGGACACCCACGTTGGCCACCCCGGGCCAGGGCCTGGATCCCACCCCGGTCACGGTGACCACGAACACTCCGCCGATCGGGCTCCGGCACCGGTAAGGGTCGATGTTGGCGGTGGGAAAACCCAGATCGCGCCCGCGGCGGCGGCCCCGGATCACCCGACCGCACATGGAATAGGGACGCCCCAGGAAACGGGCGGCTTTTTCCATATCGCCCCGCTCCAGCGCCTGGCGAATCCTCGTGCTGCTGACCCGCACCCCGTCCAGGGTGAAGGAGGGCGTCGCCGCCACCTCGAACCCGTGGCGCCGCCCCATCCGTTGCAACAGGGCAAAATCGCCCCGGCGGCCGCGACCGAAACGGAAATCGTCCCCCACCACCAGATAACGGACTCCCAACCCCCGCACCAGAATACGGTCGACGAAGGCTTCCGCCGGCAGCCGGGCCAGCCCGGAATTGAAGCGCAACAGCAAGATTCGGTCCACCGGCAACGCCTGCAGATGGGCCACCTTTTCCCGCAGGCGGGTCAGCCGGGCCGGCGCCCGTTCGCCCAGAAAATATTCCTGGGGCTGGGGCTCGAACAGGATCACCGTCACCGGATGTCCCAGCGCCTTTCCAGCTTCCGCCAGGCGGTGAATGACGTAACGGTGTCCCAGATGGACACCGTCGAAATTACCGATCGTGGCGACGCAGCCGGGCGGCGGTGGCCGGTGCAGACCGCAGATCAATCGCATCTCGTCGAAAACCGGGGCAAAAGCGCATTTTAGCAAAAATCGCCTGATTTCAAGCCGCGGTACCTTTACCACCTTAACACCTATCAATTTGCTTTTACGGGAGCTGGGAAGGGTCCGCCGGACCGAAATTCGTCCGTAAATTTAGGCCCGGAGCGGCCATCCATGGCCGCTGACAGACCCTTCCCAGCCCCCTTCGGCAGAAGTGATAGGTGGTAAGCTTTACCACCTCGACACCGATCATCAAGTTGGGTTTTCGAGCGGTATTGAGTCCGTGCCATACGGTGATAACATCCCGACGGAACCCCACAAACAGAGGAGGGCGCCATGCCGGAATATGCCACCGAATCCATCCGCAACATCGCTTTCGTGGGCAACGTCGGGGTCGGCAAAACCGAATTGGCCGAAAGACTGCTGCACCACAGCGGCGCGTTTCCCCAATCCGGAACGGTGTGCGATTTCGACGACTTGGAAAAAGAACTGGGCCATTCCCTGATTCCCGCCGTCTGTCATCTGGAATGGCAGGGGCACCGGATTCATCTTCTGGACACGCCGGGCTATCCCGACCTGCTCGGCCGCACCCTGAGCGTGCTCCCCGCGGTGGAAACCATGGCCCTGGTGGTGGACGCCGCCCAGGGGCTGGAAACCGTAGGCCAGCAATTGATGGAGGTCGCCCGCGAGCGGGAACTGTGCCGCCTGGTCATCGTGAACAAAATCGACCACGAGCGGGCCGACCCCGCCGGAGTGCTGGAGCAACTGCAACGGCAGTTGGGTTCCGAATGCCTGCCGATCAATCTCCCTGCTGGAGGCGGACGGACCGTGGTGGACTGCTATTTCCAGCCCCAGGGGGAAGCGGTGGACTTCTCCTCGGTGGACGAAGCCCACGCCGCCCTGGTGGACCAGGTGGTGGAGGTGGACGAAACCCTGATGGAACTGTATCTGGAACAGGGGCAGGAGCTGGCGCCGGAACAGTTGCACGATCCCTTCGAACGCGCGCTGCGGGAAGGCCATCTGATTCCGGTGTGCTTCGTCTCCGCCCGCAGCGGCGCCGGCGTCGGGGAACTGCTGCGCGTCTTCGCCGAACTGATGCCCAATCCCCGGGAGGGCAATCCTCCCCACTTCCTGGTCGGCGAGGGGGAGGAAGCCCAACCGGCCGTGGTGTCACCTGACCCCGAAGGCCACGTCGTCGCCCACGTGTTCCAGGTTCGGGTCGATCCCTTTCTCGGACGTCTCGGTCTGTTCCGGGTTCACCAGGGCACCATCCGCAAGGACAGCCAATTGTTCATCGGCGACGGCCGCAAACCCTTCAAGGTCAATCATCTGTTCCGACTCCAGGGCGCCAGGCAGGAGGAAATCGCCTGCGCCGTTCCCGGCGACATCGCCGCCGTGGCCAAGGTGGAGGCGCTGCATTACGACGCCGTGCTTCACGATTCCCACGACGAAGATCATTTCCACCTGGAACCGCTGCCGCTGCCCACCCCGATGGTGGGACTGGCGGTACAGCCCGCCCGCCGCGGGGACGAGCAGAAGCTCTCCGACGCCCTCCACAAACTGGCGGCCGAGGATCCCAGCCTGCGGGTGGAACACGATCCGGAGGCCAACGAAACCGTCCTCTGGGGGCTGGGCAGTCTCCATCTGCGCGTGGTGCTGGAACGGCTGCGACGCCAGTTCCATCTGGAGATCACCACCCGGCCGCCGACGATCCCCTACCGGGAAACCGTCACCCGGCCCGCCGAGGGCCATCACCGCCACAAGAAACAGACCGGCGGCGCCGGCCAGTTCGGGGAAGTGTTTCTCAAGATCGAACCCCTGCCCCGCGGCGCCGGTTTCGAATTCGTCGACCAGGTGGTCGGCGGCGCCATTCCCGGCCAGTTCATCCCCGCGGTGGAAAAGGGTATCCGCCAGGCCATGGCGGAAGGCTACGTGGCCGGTTTCCCGATCCAGGACGTGCGGGTGATCGTTTACGACGGCAAGCATCATCCGGTGGATTCCAAGGAAGTCGCTTTCGTCGCCGCGGGCCGCAAGGCGTTTCTCGACGCCGTGGCCAAGGCCGGGCCTATCGTGCTCGAACCCATCGTCCGCTTGACGGTCACCACCCCCCAGAATCACATGGGTGACATCAGCGGCGATCTGGCGGCGCGCCGGGGGCGCATCAACCGCAGCGACACCCTGAGCAACGGCTGGGTCCGGATTCGGGCTCAGGTTCCCCTGAGCGAAATCCAGGATTACGAATCGACGCTGAAGTCGCTGACCGAAGGCCAGGGGAGTTTCACGCTGGAATTCGACCATTACGAACCGGTGCCGGCGGCGATGCAAAAACGGCTGGCGGAACGGGCGAAACGGCGGGAGGAATGATCACTCCGGCCCGCTCAAGTCGATGCGCCGCCCGCCGGTCGTGATGACCACCCCGTCACGGTCGGCGGGAAAGCGCAGGGTCACGGTACGGCCCCCGGCCGCCAGCCGGCAGCCGATCGTGTCCCCCGCCTCGAGGGGAGTCGCCACGGTATCGTTGCGCCGCCCCGCCAGGGCCGGCTTCAGCACCGCCAGGAAGCGGTCGCGCTCGCGCGCCACCGGAGGCACGACCTCGACCCGCCAGCGTCCCGGCTCCGGCTTGGGTTCCGGAGCCGCGGCCACCCGGCGCCAGACTTCCCCGCCTTCGTCGTAGTTCCTGCCGTCGACCCAGAACTCGAAACCAGGACCGCCGACGGCATTGAGATAGGCCTCCCGGGGAAAGAGAACCGCCACGTCCACCCGGCCGCCGGGACGTCCCAGCGCCGGCTTCGGCGGGACAACGACGGTGAAACCGTGGTCGTGGATCTGCGGCCTTTCGACGGTGTGAAACAGGGCGCGCTTGCGGAAGTCGGCATCGGTGGCGGTGACGTCATCGTAAACGACCACCACGTCCATCCGGCGGTCGTAGACGAAGGCGCGCCGGTAACGGGCCACCCGGCAGGTACGGGCGGAAAACTTCCCCCTACCACAGCGGCGGTTGGTATAGGCCGGGGTGAGTTCGGCCACCGCCGCCACCAGATCGTCGTCGGCGTAATAGCGGACGATACGGCCGGTATGGAAGCGATCCCAATTCTCGCGCCACTCCTGCAGGTCGATGGGGGCGCGCCGTCCCCAGCCGGAGCCGATCCGGCGCTGGCCGCCGTCGTTGGCGATGGGGCGCGGCGGCTGCTTGTCCTTGCCCGGCATCGGCGCCGTATCCTCGGGATCGGTGACGGTGACGACGTTGTGGGCGACGGTCTGATAGGTGTAGTTCATGTGATGGTCGGAGCCGTAACGGGGCCCGTAGAGGCCGCTGTCGATGATGAGCGGCCCGCCCTTGTACAGGGTGAAGGAGCCCTGGTCCAGATGGCTGTGGGACCAGTAGTTGTCCCCGGCCTTGAAGGTCACGTAGGTGGCGTCCCGGCTCCAGTCGCTGCGGGCGATCACCATGCCGATGCCGTCGAAGCGCTTCCGCCACGGCAGCGCGGCGATGGCATCCCGGTCGCACAAGGCGGGATCCGGCAGCGGCCCCCAGGGCCAGGCGGTGGGAATCGCCGGGCGACAGCCGAAAAAGGCGTAGGCGGCCCGGTGGCGGTATTCGAGCGCCAGGGCGAAACGCTCGGGGACGCGGTTGCGGAACGCGCTGGCGTCCCCCCAGCGCATCTGGGTTTCATCCGGACGGTAGCGGTAGACGAGAAAATCGAGAAAGCCGCGGAGGCCCGGTTCGCGGCGGAAGAGATCCTCGCCGGTGGCCCTGCGCCACATGGCCGGGACGCTGTAGACGGCCTTGCCGATGCCGATGCCCACGTATTCGCCCCCCTCGTGCCAACCGCCGTGCCGTCCCATGACCTGGCGCCACACCGGCAACACGCGGTGTTTCCACAGATCGTGGGCGAAAGCCATGCAGGCGTCGCCCTGAGGATGGTCGCCGTAGAGGGCGATGGCGGTCGCCATCAGGGCCTGGAACGGCTGGTTGTAGAGATAGACGTTGTAGGGGGACAGCGCCTTCCGGCGGATGAAGTTGATCAGATAATCGCAGCCCTCGGCCAGCTTATCCTGCAGCGCCGCTCGCTGGGCCGGGGTGAAATGGGGATACAGCCAGTCGTAGAGCTGGGCCAGGGGCATGGCCTGCTCGTGCCCGCGGAAGGTGAACTTCAGGGCCAGCAAACGGCGCGCCACCCGGTCGAAATCGATGGTGTCTGGGCTCATCAGCCCCACCAGGGCGACGGCCCGGAAATCGCCGGCGCCACCGCCGGCCCGGCGACGCTGAACCCGCAGAAATTCCGGATACCGGTGCCGCAGCGTCCAGATGTCCGCCTCCGACGGTGCCGGCAGGCGCGGATGGCGGAAGCGGAAGGCGGGCAAATCCGGGGGCGGCAGTTGATCGGGACGCGGCAGCAGGCGCTCCCCGGCATCGTCGAAGGAAACCGCCCGCACCTGGAACCGGGAAGCCACGAACCCGCCCAGCAGCACCGCCCCCAGCAATCCCACCCCTATCACCCAGCCGAGCCGGAAACGGTTCTCCGCAGGCGCGGCGAGCACAGAGGCGGGCGCCGGCACCGCCCCATCGGTCCCACCGCCCCAGCGCCAGCCCCACCACCATCCCAGCAGCGCCATGAGGACGTCGGTCACGTCCGCATAACGGCCGGGAATGGACTGTTGCTTCCATTCCAGGAAGAAAGCCCAGACGCCGACCACCGCCAGCCCCAACCACAGGCCGGCGCGCGCCCGGGGAAACAGCAGCCGGGCGAAGAAGGCCGTCCCCAGGTAAGGCCAGATACCCAGCAGCAGGTCGATGAGGCCGACCAGGCTGCCCCGGTGCCCGGCGAAAGGCATCCAGTTGAACGGATGGATCGCCAGACTGGGACCGGTGCCGATCGCCAACGCCTCCAGAGCCCGTGCCCCGAACAGCGCGGCGATGCCGACCCAGGCCCAGCCCCGACCGGGTAGCGGACCGCCCACCAAGCCCGAAACGCCCACCGCGGCGGCCAGTCCCAGCAGGGCTTCGGCCGTCAGCTGGCGCCCCACCACCGGCACCTTGAGGGCCAGGACGGCGGCGAGCACCAGCGCCGCGATGCGGCGGCCCGGAAGTGCCGGCTGGAGCGCGAAACGCACCACCAGGCCGAGGGCGAACAGATCGAGGGCATAGGCCGTCGCCTTGGTCCATACCAGCTCCGAAGGCGACCGCAGCGCCCGCCACACCGGCTTGACGCCGTGCCAGAGATTGCCGGGATCCAGGGAGGGCACCAGAGGGGTCAGCTGCGACAAGGCCCACAGGCCCAGCACCGCGGCGCCCAGTTCGGGCCATGCCCCGGGCCTGAGATAACGGGCGCGCCCCTCACGCACGATCGCCCCCACGGGACCGGTCCGCACCAGCAGCGCCGTCACTGCCCCGGCGGCGGTCCCCAGGGTGTTGAACAGGATGTCGCCGAAGGAGGTCACCCGGCCGGGGATGTACAGCTGCAAAGCTTCCAGCGTGGTGGACCATCCCGCCCCGACCAGGGCCGCCGAAGCCAACGCCGCCCGGAATCCCCGGGGTGTCACCGCCCGGATCAGCAGCCAACCGAGTGGGACGTAGACCAGAAAGTTCACCACCACGTCCGAGAGGGACCAAGTGGCCAGCGCGGCCCGCCAGTCCCACAGGCGCGACCAGCGAACCTGGGCGTGCCAATCGACGCCGCGCAGGGGATAGAGGGTACCGTAGGCCAGCAAAGCCAGATAGGCCAGGACCTGCCAGCGGCGCCGCCATTTCGCCGTCATGCCGCCATCCTCAGATGGTGCGGCCGTAACCCGCTCACCAGCAGGGTGGCGCCATAGACGGCGATGCCCAACGCCACGGCGGCGGCCAACGCCGGCAACCGTTCCAGCGCCGTCATGGCGGTCCACGGCCAACGCTCGGCCCAGAGATGGAGACATCCCCCCATCGCTCCGTTGGCCAGCGTCACCCGCGCCAGCAGGCGCCACCAACCCGCTCCCGGCCGGTAGACTCCTTCCCGCCTCAGACGCCGAAGCAGCAACGCGCCGTTGACGCAGGCCGCCAGGGAGGTCGCCAGTGCCAGGCCGGCATGGGCCAGCAGGCCGATCAGGACCAGGTTCAAGGCCACGTTGACCAGCATCGCCACCACCCCGAAACGCACCGGGGTGCGGGTGTCCTGGCGCGAGGTGAAGCCAGGCACCAGGATCTTCACCAGGATGAAGCCGATCAGGCCGACGGCATAGGCGGTCAGGCTCAGGGAAGCCATGTGGACGTCGTGGGCGGTGAAGGAACGATACTGGAACAGGGTCGCCAGGATCGGTTCGGCCAACACCCCCAACCCCACCGCCGCCGGCAGGCCGATGAGCGCCACCCAACGCAACGCCCAGTCGATGGCGTGGGAAAAGCGTTCCCGCCGCCCGGCGGCCCAGTCCTTGGAGAGGTTGGGCAGGATCACCGTGGCCAGGGCGATGCCGAACACTCCTAAGGGAAACTCCACCAGACGGTCGGAATAATAGAGCCAGGAAATACTGCCGTGGGGCAAGAACGAAGCCAGCAGGGTGTCGATCAGCAGATTGATCTGGGTCACCGACACCCCGAACAGGGCCGGCAGCATCAATTTGAGAATCTTCCTCACCCCGGGATCGTGGAACCCCCAGCGCAGACGGGGAAGCAGGCGCAGCCGCCATAGGGCCGGGAATTGGAACGCCAGCTGCAGGACCCCGGCGGCGAACACCCCCCAGGCCAGGGCGGTGACCGGCTCGGGCAGCCGGGGCGCCAGCCACAGGGCGGCGGAGATCAGGGAAAGATTGAGCAGGACCGGGGTGAAGGCGGGCACGGCGAAGCGGTTGAAGGTGTTGAGGATGCTGCCGGCCAGGGCGGTGGAGGCGATGAAGAAGAGATACGGGAAAGTGATACGCAGCATCGTCACTGCCAGCGGGTAGGCATGGCCGTGCCAGGCGAATCCGGGGGCGAACGCCAGAATGACCCAGGGAGCGCCGGCCACACCCAGCACGGTCACCCCCATCAGCACCAGCGCCAGGGAACCGGCGGTGCGGTCGAGAAAGGACCGCAGTTCCTGCCGGCTGCGCTGTTCCTTGTATTCCGCCAGTACCGGCACGAACGCCTGGGAAAACGCCCCCTCCGCGAACAGGCGACGAAGGAAATTGGGGATCTTGAAGGCGACGAAGAAGGCATCGGTGCCGGCATCGGCGCCGAAGACCATGGCGATCACCACGTCGCGCAGAAACCCGAGAACGCGGGAAATCAGGGTCATGCCGCCGACGACGGCGGTGGACCGGAACAGACGACGGCTCAAGGACGGAACCTGCTGGGTAAAAGCATGGCAGTATACGGCTTGAAAATCCCCGGGAACACCCTTACCTGTCTGTTAGAATTCTACGTTTCCGCTTCCAATTTCCCAAGGACCCACCATGCCCATCAGTGCCGAACGTGAAGACACCGAACAATACCTGAAAACCCTTACCACCGACCTGGAGACCGGTAAACTGACCGAGATCCAGCAGCTGCTCCAGGCCCTCACCCCGGCGGAAATCGCCGACCTGATCGAAGCACTCAAACCAAAGGACCGTCTGGTGATCTGGCGCATGCTGCCGGCGGATATCGCTGGTGAGGTGCTGGTGGAACTCCACGAGGAGGTGCGCGCCGGCCTGATTCAGGCGATCGAGAAGACCGACGCCGAAAACCTGGTGGAAGCGGCGGAGGCCTTGGATCCGGACGATCTGGCCGACATCGTCGAAGACCTGCCGGAAACCATCCGCGACCGGGTGGTCCAGGCCCTGAGCCGGCACGATCGCAGCCGACTGGAACGGGTGCTCACCTACCCGGAGGACACCGCTGGCAGCCTGATGCGCACCGACACCATCACCGTGCGTCCCGACGTGACCCTGGACGTGGTGTTGCGCTATCTGCGCCAGCGTGGCGAATTGCCGGACCTGACCGACGCGCTTTACGTGGTCGACAAGGACGACAAGCTGATCGGCATTCTGCCGATCTCGCTGCTGCTCACCAGCGATCCCGGCAAAACCGTGCGCGAACTGATGCTCACCGACGTGGAGGCCATTCCGGCCGATCTGCCGGCTTCCGACGTGGCGATGCTGTTCGAACATCACGACTGGGTATCGGCCCCGGTGGTGGACGCGGAAGGGCGCCTGGTGGGGCGGATCACCGTCGACGACGTGGTCGACGTGATCCGGGACGAAGCCGAACACACCATCATGAGCAGCGCCGGTCTTTCCGAAGAGACCGACATGTTCGCCCCGGTCAAGGAAAGCGCCAAGAAACGCGCCGTCTGGCTCGGCGTCAATCTGGTCACCGCCTTCCTCGCCGCCTGGGTCATCGGCCTGTTCGAGGACACCATCCAGAAGGAAGTGGCCCTGGCGGTGCTGATGCCCATCGTCGCCAGCATGGGGGGAATCGCCGGCACCCAGACCCAGACCCTGGTGATCCGGGCCCTGGCGTTGAAACAAATCGGTATGGCCAACGTCTGGACCTTGTTGACCAAGGAAATCGCCATCGGCCTGGTCAACGGCGCCATCTGGGCGGTGGTGGTCGGGATCATCGCCGCGATCTGGTTCCAGGCCGTCCATATCGGCCTGCTCATCGCCGCCGCCATGGTCATCAATCTGTTGTGCGCCGCCTTCGCCGGGGTCACCATTCCCCTGCTCCTGCACAAGCTCGGCATCGACCCGGCGCTGGCCGGCGGCGTGGTGTTGACCACCGTCACCGACGTGGTCGGTTTCATGGCGTTCCTGGGATTGGCGACTTGGTGGTTGTTTTAAGGAGGTAGCGAAATGAGCGGAGGCAAGTTTTTCATCATCCTGGGACTCATTCTGCTGGTGATGGGGCTGATTCTCACCTACGCACCGGGACTGCTGAGCTGGTTCGGCCGGCTGCCCGGGGACATCCGCATCCAGGACGAACACAAGTTCATCTTCATCCCCATCACTTCCATGATCATCGTCAGTCTGATTCTGACCCTGATCGTCAATCTCATCCTGCGGCGGTGACCGAACGCCTGTTGCGGTTTTTCCCCTTGTGGGCGGCGGCACCGGCCGCCCTCGCCTTTTGGCGCCCCGAACCCTGGATCGGACTGAAAGCGGCGATCGTGCCGCTGCTGGCTTTGGTGATGTTCGCCATGGGCCTGTCCCTGACCTGGGGGCACTTTCGCGCCGTCCTCGACCGACCGGGACTCGTCCTGCTCGGGGTCGGCCTCCAGTTCCTGGTGATGCCGGCGGCCGCCTTCTTGATCGGGCGGGCACTGCGTCTGCCCACCGATCATCTAGCCGGCCTGGTACTGGTAGGAAGCAGCGCCGGGGGCACCGCCTCCAATGTCATCTGCTACCTGGCCCGCGGCAACGTCGCCCTGTCGGTCCTGATGACGCTGACCTCCACCCTGGCGGCGACCGTGGCCACCCCGGCACTGACCTGGGCCTATCTTCACCAACAGGTGCCGGTTCCCGCGATTTCCATGCTGCTCAGCATCGGACAGATCGTGGTGCTGCCCGTGATCGTCGGCGTCGCCTGCAACACCTGGCTGGAGCGCTGGACGGCGCCGCTGCGGCACGGCGGTCCGCTGATGGCAGGCGTGGCCATCGCGGTGATCATCGCCATCATCGTCGCCCTCAACCGTACCAGCCTGGCGGACGCCGGCGGCCTGGTCCTGCTCGCCGTGCTGCTGCACAACCTGTCCGGCCTGGCCTGCGGCTATGGTGTCGCCGCCCTGCTCGGCTGTGACGAAACCACCCGCCGCACCCTCGCCATCGAGGTGGGAATGCAGAACTCGGGACTGAGCGTCGCCCTGGCGATCCAGTACTTTTCCACAGCCGCCGCTCTGCCCGGCGCCCTGTTCAGCCTGTGGCACAACATTTCCGGCTCTCTGCTGGCATCCTGGTGGCGCCGGCGGTGAATCCGGCAGCCCGTCCCGGCATCTACGTCCTCTGGCTCCGCTGCACCACGGAAGGCGAACGCCCGATTGGCAGACTGGGAACCCTCGTGCTGCAACCCGGATACTACGCCTACGTGGGCAGCGCCTTCGGCCCCGGCGGTCTCGGCGCCCGAATCCGCCGTCACCTGCGGAAATCGAAGCCGCTCCACTGGCACATCGATCACCTGCGCCGGGTCACCGACATTGAAGCGATCTGGTACGCCCACGGTTCCCGCTCCCTGGAACACCGATGGGCCGCGCGACTGAGCCGGCTGCCGGGGGCGCGGATCCCCCTACCCGGCTTCGGCAGCTCCGACTGCCGCTGTGCGACCCACTTGTTTCACTTCGAGAAAATGCCGCAGCCCTTCGGGGAAGCGGTACTGCGGCACCTGGGTCTGGAATGAGGCCGTCAAGCGGCCTGCACCGGAATGGCGTGGCCGGTACGGACGATGCGGTTGCGTTCGTCGAGGTAGATCAGGGTGGGTTTGAAGCCGGCCAGCTCGCTCTGATCGAGCGCGGCATAGGCGCAGATGATGACGACGTCCCCCGGTGCCGCCAGACGGGCGGCGGCGCCGTTGACGGAGACGATCCCGGAACCGGCTTCGGCACGGATGGCGTAGGTGACGAAACGCTCCCCGTTGTTGACGTTGTAAACGTGGATCTGTTCGTATTCGCGGATGCCGGCCCGGTCGAGCAGATCGCCGTCGATGGCACAGGAACCCTCGTACAGCAGTTCCGCATGCGTCACCCGGGCCTGGTGCAGCTTTGCCTTGAGCATGGTTACGTGCATGATTGGCAACCCGGCAGTGAAAAGGTCATGAATTATCCCCCATCGCCCGCTTGCCTTCAACCCGGCCGGCCGGGAGCCCGGCCCGAAACCGCAGGGCCAAAACCCCCAAAGGAAGGTAAGCTGCCAGGGTGATGCACCAGCCCCACTGGGGAAACCGAGCAGCCAGCCAGGCCAGGGGCAAGAGCCACACCAAATTGACCAGTCCCACCAGCATCGTGACGCACTTGTGTCCCAGACGCCGGGCGAGATGCTGATAGGCATGACTGCTGTGGGCCCGCCACCAGCGCTCCCCCCGGAAAATGCGGCGCGCCAGGGTCACGCTGGCATCGGTTACGAACACCGCCAACAGGATCAGCCAACTCCACCGGTTGACCGCCCCGGTATGGCCGCCGACCAGGACCAGCATTCCCATCACGAATCCGAGAAAGCCGCTGCCGACGTCCCCCATGAAGATCCGTGCCGGCGGCCAGTTCCAGATCAGAAAACCGCCGCAGGCGGCGGCCAGCGTCAGCAGCCAGGCGGCCAGATGGAGATCGCCGCCGAATCCTGCGATCACGGCCCCGCCCAGGGCGACGGTCACCGCCTCGACCGCCGCCAGACCATCGATGCCGTCCATGAAATTGTAGAGGTTGACCAGCCAGACCCAGGACAGCACCCCGATCCAGCCCCATGCGCCGGCGAGCGTCCCCCGGCACCACAGCGTCGCGGCACCGACCGCCAGCACCTGAACCAGCAGGCGCCGGCGCACCGGCAAAGACGTCAAATCGTCCCACAATCCGACGGCGGCGATGGGCACCCCGCCCAGCCACAGGACCTGCAACTCCCGGCGGTCGAGAAAGTCCAGGCCACAAAACGCCAGCGACGCCGCCAGAACAACCGCCACGATGGCCAGCCCGCCCCCCCGCGGGGTCGGAACGCTATGGGCGCTGCGGCTGCCGGGAAAATCCAGGACGCCCAGCTTCAGGGCCAGGAAACGGCACATTCCGGTGAGCAACCATCCGAGAAAAAAGGCGGCGCCGGGCAGCAGCGCCAGCCAGACCGATCCAGTCACCCTTCATCCCTCGCCAATCTTGAACCCGGCTCATTAAGATAGCCCTTTACCGCCAGGCACATCCAGGGAGCCGCCGGCGATTGACTTGCCTGGCCTGGCTCGGGGAAAATGATTGCCTTTTGCCGGGACGCTGAAACATGGTCCGCAGCGACGACATTCTGGTCAGGATCCGGGGTCTCGTCTTCGCCCATGGGCGGCGGCGTATCTTCGACGGCATCGACATGGACATTCACCGCGGCGCCGTGACCGCCATCATGGGACCCTCCGGAACCGGAAAAACCACGTTGCTGAAGCTGATCGGGGGACAGCTGAAACCCCGGAGCGGCACCGTCGAGGTCGACGGTCACGACGTCCACCGCCTGTCGCGCGGCGCTCTTTATCGGTTGCGCAAGCGCATGGGCATGCTGTTTCAGAGCGGGGCCCTGCTCACCGACCTGAACGTGTTCGAAAACGTGGCATTCCCCCTGCGGGAACACACCGACCTGCCCGAGTCGATGATCCGCTCCCTGGTCCTGATGAAACTGGAGGCCGTCGGTCTGCGCGGCGCCCGCGATCTGATGCCGGCCCAGCTTTCCGGCGGGATGGCGCGGCGGGTGGCGCTGGCCCGGGCCATCGCCCTCGATCCCATGATGATCATGTACGACGAGCCTTTCACCGGCCAGGATCCCATTTCCATGGGAGTACTGGTGAAGCTGATCCGCACCCTCAACGACGCCCTGGGGCTGACCAGCATCGTGGTTTCCCACGACGTCGCCGAGACCGCGTCGATCTCCGATTACATCTACGTGCTTTCCGGCGGCAGGATCGTCGGCCAGGGCACGCCCGACGAGCTGCGCCGCAGCGACTCCCCCTGGGTGCGCCAGTTCATGGACGGCCTGCCGGACGGACCGGTCCCCTTCCATTATCCGGCGCCCGAATACCGGGAGGATCTGCTGCGATGATCGATCCGTTGCAGCGGCTCGGCGCCGCTTCCCTGAACGCCTTCGCCAAACTGGGGCGCGCCAATCTGTTCCTGGCGCTGGCCCTGACCGGCGTGCCGGAGATTCTGCGCCGTCCCGGCCTGTTGATCCGGCAGATGTACATGGTGGGGGTGCTGAGCATCCTGCTGATCGCGCTTTCCGGACTGTTCGTCGGCATGGTGCTGGGACTGCAGGGATACAATGTCCTTTCCGACTTCGGTGCCGAGGAATCCCTGGGGGTCATGGTGGCCGCCTCCCTGGTGCGGGAACTGGGGCCGGTGGTCACCGCCCTGTTGTTTTCCGGGCGGGCCGGCTCCGCCCTGACCGCCGAAATCGGCCTGATGAAGGCCACCGAACAGCTGTCCGGCATGGAGATGATGGCGGTCGATCCCATGAAACGGGTGATCACCCCCCGCCTGTTCGCCGGGATTCTTTCCATGCCGCTGCTGGCCGGACTGTTCACCTACATCGGGATCTACGGCGGTTATTTCGTCGGCGTGCTGCTCCTGGGCGTGGACGAAGGCTCGTTCTGGTCGCAGATGCAGGCCGCCATCGATTTCAGGGAAGACATTATCAACAGCGTCATCAAAAGCCTGGCTTTCGGCGTCATCGTGACCTGGATCGCCGTGTTCGAGGGTTACGATGCCGTGCCGACCTCGGAGGGGGTGAGCCGGGCGACCACCCGTTCGGTGGTCTATTCCGCCTTTGCGGTGCTGGGTTCCGACTTCATCCTGACCGCGCTGATGTTTGGAGAATAAACCCATGGACAATTCCCGAATCGTCGAAATCTGGGTCGGCGTGTTCGTCGCCATCGGCCTTGGTGCCCTGTTCCTGCTGGCGATGCAGGTGAGCAACCTGGCCGAATTCCGCGAGCAGAAGACCGGTTACCGGCTCCGCGCCCACTTCAGCAACATCGGCACTCTGAAGGTGCGCTCCCCGGTCAAGATCGCCGGCGTCACCGTCGGCCGCGTCGCCGCCATCCACCTCGATCCCGAGCAGTACCAGGCGGTGGTGGAAATGCGCATCCAACCCCAGTACAAACTGCCCGACGACAGCATCGCCAGCATCTACACGTCCGGACTGCTGGGGGAACAGTACGTCGCCATCGAAGCCGGGGGCAGCCCGGAATTTCTGGAAGACGGCGACGAGATCGAAATCACCCAGTCCGCCCTGGTGCTGGAGGAGCTGATCGGCAAATTCCTGGTCAAGGCCACGGAAGAGAGCGGCCCGAAAGAATGACGCCCACCCTGAGAGAAACCGCGCCCGGACGTTTCCGCCTCGACGGCGACCTGACCTTCACCACCGTGACTTCGGTCTGGCACCGGTCCCGGCGCCAGCTCGCCGGCCTGTCCGGCCGCGTCGTCATCGATCTGGCGGGGGTGCGGCAGGCCGACAGCGCCGCCCTCGCCCTGCTGGTCGAATGGCTGCGCCTGTCCCGGCAGCGGGACCTGCAGCTCACCTTCACCCACCTCCCGGAACCGCTCCGCCCCATGATTCGCGCCTACGATCTCGACGCGCTCCTGCCGGTCCATGGATAAGATACGCATCCGCGGCGGCAGGCCGCTCGAGGGGGAAATCCGCATTTCCGGCGCCAAGAACGCGGCCCTGCCCATTCTGGCCGCCGCTCTGCTGGCCGAAGGGCCGGTCACGATCGAAAACGTGCCCGATCTGCGTGATATCACCACCATGCTGGCGCTGCTCAAGGGCATGGGGGTCCGCTGTCTGCGCCGGGGCGACCGGGTCCAGGTGGACGCGGCCACCATCGCTTCTCCTCTCGCCTCCTACGAACTGGTGCGCACCATGCGGGCCTCCATCCTGGTGCTGGGTCCCCTGCTGGCGCGCTGCGGCGAAGCGGTGGTGTCGTTGCCCGGCGGCTGCGCCATCGGTGCCCGTCCGGTGGATCTCCATCTCAAGGGGCTGATGGCCATGGGGGCCGAGATCCGGGTGGAAGGTGGCTACATCCATGCCAGGGCGCCCCGTCTCCGCGGCTGCCGCCTGGTGCTCGACCAGGTGACCGTGACCGGCACGGAAAACCTGCTGATGGCCGCGGTGCTGGCCCAAGGCCGGACCGTCATCGAAAACGCCGCCCGGGAACCGGAAGTCGCCGACCTGGCCCGCTTCCTGGTACGGTTGGGCGCCAAAATCTCCGGCATCGGCACCGACGTCCTGATCGTCGAGGGCGTCGACGGCCTGGACGGCGGCGGCACCCGTTATCCGGTCCTACCGGACCGGATCGAAACCGGCACCTATCTGGCCGCGGCGGCGATCACCCGGGGCAGCGTCCGTACCACCGCCACCCGTCCGGACCTGCTCGAGGCGGTGGTGAAAAAACTGGAGGAGGCCGGCGCCCGCATCACCAGCGGGACGGACTGGATCGAGCTGACCATGCCGCGCCGGCCCCGGGCGGTTTCGTTCCACACCGCCCCTTACCCCGGCTTTCCCACCGACATGCAGGCTCAGTTGATGGCGCTTAACTGTCTGGCCGAAGGGGTGGGAGTGATCACCGAGACGATCTTCGAAAACCGCTTCATGCACGTATTGGAATTGCGCCGCCTCGGGGCCCAGATCGCGGTGGAAGGCCACACCGCCATCTGCACCGGGGTCGAACGCCTGACCGGCGCCCCGGTGATGGCCACCGACCTGCGCGCCTCCGCCAGCCTGGTACTGGCGGGACTGGCCGCCGAGGGTGAAACCCTGATCGATCGCATTTATCATATCGACCGCGGTTACGAACACATCGAAACCAAACTGGCCGGCCTGGGTGCCGACATCCACCGTATTCACGCATCGACGGACGACACGACATGTTGACCATCGCCGTATCCAAGGGCCGCATCTACCGGGAGGCGCTGCCCCTGCTGGCCGCCGCCGGCATCGAACCCGCCTGCGATCCCGAAACCTCCAGAAAGCTGATTCTCCCCACCAACCGCGACGACGTGCGCCTGCTCGTCATCCGCGCCACCGACGTGCCCACCTATGTGGAATACGGGGCCGCCGACCTGGGAATCGCCGGCAAGGACGTCCTGGTGGAACACGGCGCCGAAGGACTCTACGAACCCTTGGACCTGGGCATCGCCCGCTGCCGGATGATGACGGCCGGGCGGGCCGGCCAAACCTGGAACGGGCGCCGCATCCGGGTGGCGACCAAATACGTGCGCACCGCCAGGCGCTTCTTCGCCGAACGGGGCGTGCAGGCGGAAATCATCAAACTGTACGGTTCCATGGAACTGGCCCCGCTGGTGGGGCTGGCCGAGTGCATCGTCGACCTGGTGGACACCGGCAACACCCTGCGGGCCAACGGCCTGGAACCCCGGGACCTCATCATGGAAATCAGCTCCCGTCTGGTCGTCAACAAGGTGGCCATGAAGATGAAGCACGCCCGGATCAAAGCCCTCATCGCCGATCTCGAAACCGCCGTCAACCCAGCGGAGGCCGCATGAACACACCCATTCGCCGGCTGGACAGCCGCCAGCCCGATTTCGACACCCAACTGGAACGACTGCTGCACTGGCAGACGGAAACCGACCCGGCCGTCCAGCAGACCGTGCTGGCGATCCTGGAGCGGGTGCGCCGGGAGGGGGATGCGGCGGTGCTGGAATACACCCGACGTTTCGACCGGGTCGAGGCAAACAGCCTGGCGGAACTGGAGGTGCCGCAGGACAGGCTGAAACTGGCATTGGCGGCGATTCCCAAGGACCGGCTGCTCGCCCTGGAAACGGCCGCCGAACGGATCCGCGATCACGCCGAGCACCAAAAACTGCAGCCGTGGCAATACCGGGACGATCTGGGCAACCTGCTCGGCCAGAAGATCACCCCGCTGGACCGGGTGGGACTCTACGTGCCCGGCGGCAGGGCGGCCTATCCCTCCTCGGTGCTGATGAACGCCATCCCCGCCAAGGTGGCCGGGGTCGGCGAACTGATCATGACGGTGCCGGCACCCGGCGGCGAGCTCAACGATCTGGTCCTGGCCGCCGCCGCCATCGCCCGGGTGGACCGCATCTTCCAAATCGGCGGGGCCCAGGCGGTGGCGGCGCTGGCCTACGGCACCGAGACCATCCCCCGGGTGGACAAGATCGTCGGTCCCGGCAACATCTACGTGGCCACCGCCAAGAAGCTGGTCTTCGGCCAGGTGGGGATCGACATGGTCGCCGGTCCCTCGGAGATCCTGATCATCGCCGACGGCACCACCGATCCCGACTGGATCGCCATGGACCTGTTCTCCCAGGCCGAGCACGACGAGGACGCCCAGGCGATCCTGCTCAGTCCCGACGCCGAATATATCGGGGCGGTGGCGACCAGCATCGAGCGCTTGCTGCCCGGCATGGAACGGCGGGAGATCATCGCGGCGGCGCTGGAAAGACGCGGCGCCCTGATCCGGGTCGGGGATCTGGCCGAGGCCTGCACCCTCGCCAACCGCATCGCGCCGGAACACCTGGAACTGTCCGTGGCCGAACCCGAGGCTCTGTTGCCGGACATCCGCCACGCCGGAGCCGTCTTTCTCGGTTCCCACACGGCCGAGGCCCTGGGGGACTACTGCGCCGGCCCCAACCACGTGCTCCCCACCGGAGGAACGGCGCGCTTTTCCTCGCCCCTGGGGGTGTACGACTTTCAAAAACGCACCTCGGTGATCGGCTGCACCCGGGAAGGCGCCTCTCCCCTGGCGGAAACCGCGCGGATCCTGGCGCTCGGGGAAGGTCTGACCGCCCATGCCCGTTCCGCCGCCTACCGGATCGAGTCATGACCCCGGAACAATTCTTCCGTCCCGACATCCTGGCGGCTTCCGCCTACCACGTCCCCGCATTCGAGGGACCGATAAAACTGGACGCCATGGAAAACCCCTATCCCTGGCCGGCGGAGATGGTGGACGCCTGGCTCGACCATCTGCGCCGCGCCCGTCCCAACCGTTATCCCGATCCCCAGGCGCCAGCCCTGAAGGCGGCGCTGCGCCGCTTCGCGGCGATTCCCGACCGGGCCGAACTGCTGCTGGGGAACGGCTCCGACGAAATCATCCTGATTCTGCTCACCGCCCTGGTGGGTCAGCCCGACGCCAAGGTGATGGCCCCGGAGCCCACCTTCGTGATGTACCGGGAAATCGCCCGCTGGCTCGACATCCCCTTCGTGGGCGTTCCGTTGCGGGCCGACTTCGGCCTCGATCCCGATGCCATGCTGGCCGCCGTCGAGCGCCACCGCCCCCGGATCGTGTTCATCGCCTACCCCAACAACCCCACCGGCAATCTGTTCGACGCCGACGTCATCGAGGCCGTCATCGCCCGCACCCCGGGACTGGTGGTGGTGGACGAAGCCTACGCCCCCTTCGCCCAGGCCAGCTTCATGGAGCGTCTGGACGACCACGGCAATCTGCTGATCCTGCGCACCCTGTCCAAGCTGGGACTGGCCGGACTGCGCCTGGGCTATCTGGTGGGGGCGCCGGCCTGGCTGACCCAGTTCGACAAGCTGCGCCTGCCTTACAACATCAACATCCTGACCCAGCTCAGCACCGAATTCGCCCTCCGTCACGAGGCGGTCTTCCGGCGGCAAACCGATGAGATCCGCCGGCAGCGGGAGACGTTGTTCCAGGAACTGGGGCGGATTCCGGGCGTGGAAGTGTTTCCCAGCGCCGCCAACTTTCTCCTCTTCCGGGTGGCGGATGCCGGCACCGTTTTCCAGCGCCTCAAAGAGCAGGGGATTCTGATCAAAAATCTCGACCCCGCCGGCGGCCTGCTGCGCAACTGCCTTCGGGTCACCGTGGGCACCCCTTCGGAAAACCAGCGTTTTTTGAGCGCCCTGCGCACCATTTTGGGGAGCTGAGTCGCCTTCGCTGCCGCCCGGCCTCCTTGGCTTCCCCTTTCGATCTGGGCACGGATATTGCTTAACTTTTCGGACGGGAAAACAAAGGGAGTGGCGGTGTCCGCCTCCCGAAAAAACGATTTGACCGGTGTCGAGGTGGTGAACATTGACCCTGAGACGGGATAACGTCAAAATCACTCGGGTTTTGCAGGTGAACCCCAATAAAACCTGCCCGTAAGGAGGAGAAATCATCGTATGTCTGCAACCGATATCGATCTTGAGAAGCGCCGCTTTCTGACCCGGACCACCCTCGCCCTGGGGGCGGTGGGCGCCGGCATGGCCGCCGTTCCCTTCGTCGGCTACCTGAAACCGGGCGCCAACGCCCTGGAGGCGGCCGCTCCCATCGACGTGGACGTCAGCAAGCTGGAAGACGGGCAACTGATCCGGGTGGAGTGGCGCGGCCAGCCCATCTGGGTGCTGAAACGCACCGAGGAGATGCTGGAAACCCTGGAGAAACTCGAACCGCTGCTGCGGGATCCCGACTCCGACAAGTCGGTGCAGCCGGAAAGCTGCAAGAACCGCTACCGTTCCATCAAGCCGGAAATTTTCGTGGCCGTGGGAATCTGCACCCATTTGGGGTGTTCCCCCACCTATCGCCCCGAAGTCGCCCCCCCGGATCTGGGCAAGAACTGGCTCGGCGGCTTCTTCTGTCCCTGCCACGGTTCCCGCTTCGATCTGGCCGGGCGGGTCTACAAGAAGGTCCCGGCGCCGACCAATCTGGTGGTGCCGCCCTATCGCTATGTGACCGACACCCACATCGTCGTGGGAGAAGAACAGCAAGAGGCGGTTTGACATGAGTGAATGCAAGCATTGCGAAACCCGGGGCGCCAGGCTGATCGCCTGGATCGACGAGCGCTTTCCCCTGCTCAAGGTGTGGAACGAACACCTGGCGAAATACTACGCCCCGAAAAACTTCAATTTCTGGTATTTCTTCGGTTCCTTCGCCCTGCTGGTGCTGGTCAACCAGATCGTCACCGGCATCTGGCTGACCATGAACTACAAACCCGACGCCCGCCTGGCCTTCGACTCGGTCGAAGCCATCATGCGCGATTTCAACTGGGGTTGGCTGATCCGCTACATGCACTCCACCGGGGCATCCATGTTCTTCATCGTCATCTATCTCCACATGTTCCGGGGGATGATGTACGGCTCCTACAAGAAACCGCGGGAACTGGTGTGGCTCCTGGGCATGAGCCTGTACGTGGCGCTGATGGCCGAAGCCTTCATGGGCTATCTGCTTCCCTGGGGGCAGATGTCCTACTGGGGCGCCAACGTCATCGTCTCGCTGTTCAGCGCCATCCCGGTCATCGGCGAAGACCTAGCCACCTGGATCCGCGGCGATTTCCTGATCTCCGACGTCACCCTGAACCGCTTCTTCTCCTTCCACGTGATCGCGGTTCCCCTGGTGATCGTGTTCCTGGTCTTTCTCCACATCGTCGCCCTGCACAAGGTCGGCTCCAACAACCCAGACGGCATCGAAATCAAGGAAAAGAAGGACGAAAACGGCGTCCCCCTGGACGGTATTCCTTTCCATCCCTACTACACCGTCAAGGATCTGTTCGGGGCCACCGTGTTCCTGGCCGTGTGCGCCTGGATCGTCTTCTACGCTCCGGAATTCGGGGGATATTTCCTGGAGAAACCCAACTTCATCCCCGCCGACCCCCTGAAGACCCCGGAGCACATCGCGCCGGTATGGTATTTCACCCCCTACTACTCCATCCTGCGGGCCATCCCCAGCAAATTCGGCGGCATGCTGGCCATGTTCCTGGCGATCTTCATCCTGTTCTTCCTGCCCTGGCTGGACCGCTGCCCGGTCAAGTCGATCCGTTACCGGGGCAACATCTACCGGATCGCCTTGGCTCTGTTCGTCGTCAGTTTCCTCGCTCTGGGCTATCTGGGCACCATCCCCCCGACCCCGACCGCGGCCTTTTTCGGGGTGTTGTTCACCTTCATTTACTTCGGTTTCTTCGTCCTGATGCCGATCTACACCCGCCTGGAGGTCACCAGACCGGTGCCCGAGCGCCTGACCATGCCCAAACCGCTACTGGAACGGGAAGGCTGGTTCTGGGATCTGGTTCGCCAGGCGATTTCCTGCTTTCACAAAGCGCCCTGGTTCACCAAAGTGACGGCCCAGTGGCAAAAAATCCGCACCTTCATGGAAAACAATAAATATCTGAGACATTTCCTATGAAATCGATTCTCTACCTTGTGCTTTTGCTCACGCCGCTGTGGGCGGCGGCCGAATTGGGGGCGCCGCTGCAGCAGCCGAACATCGAGGTCACCGATACCGCCTCGGTACGACGGGGCCTCGAACTCTACGTCGACCGCTGTCTGGGATGTCACTCCCTCAAGCATCTACGTTACCGGCGGCTGCAGCGGGACCTTCGGCTGAGCGACGAGGAAATCAAGGCCCTGTTTCCCCACCTCGAGCGCATCGTCGGCACCATGACCACGGCCATGGATCCCGAGGATGCGGCGCGCTGGTTCGGCGTTGCAGCCCCGGATCTTTCGGAGCGGATCCGGGCGTTGGGGGCCGACTGGCTCTACACCTATCTGCGCAGCTTCTACAAGGACGAGACCCGACCCTTCGGGGTCAACAACTGGCTGTTTCCGGATGTCGCCATGCCCCACGTGCTCTGGGACCTGCAGGGGGAACAGGAGGCGGTCACGGCGCAACTGGGCGACACGGTGGTCATCCAAAAGCTGGAACTGGTCGAACGGGGAAAACTGTCACCCCAGGAATACGACAAGGCGCTGACCGATCTGGTGAACTTCCTCGCCTACGCCGCCGAACCAGCCCAGTTGGAACGGCGCCGCATCGGCCCCTACGTACTCCTGTTTCTGTTTCTTCTGGCCCTCGTCACCTACCGGTTGAAGAAAGCCTACTGGAAGGATGTCCATTGACCCCTGTGGTAGAATGACACCCCTGCAGGGCCGGTTCCGAGTCCTGCAGGGCAACCGTCTCGCGGTCAACTTCGTTCGGTAGTCAGTCATGACCCTGTACTGTTCTCCCACCTGCCCCTACAGTCATCAGGTACGCTTCGTCTGGCACGAGAAAAGCGTCCAGGCTGACATCCATTACATTGATCCGACCAATCCCCCCGAGGACGTGATCGATCTCAACCCCTATCACCAGGAAATCTTGACCACGCTGATCGACCGTGACCTGGTGCTCTACGAGCATAGGGTCATCATGGAATACCTGGACGAGCGTTTTCCCCACCCGCCGCTCCATCCGATGGAACCGGTCGCCCGGGCCCAGGCTCGCATGCTCATGTTTCGCATCGACCGGGACTGGTACCGGCTGCTGGACGAGATTCGCCACTGCGGTGAAAAAAAGGCAGCCCGGGCCCGCAAGATGTTGCGCGAGGACCTGGTGGCCGCCACGCCTCTGTTCGCCGCCAAGCCCTATTTTCTCAGCGAGGAGTTTTCCCTCGTGGACTGCACCCTCGCCCCTCTGCTGTGGCGTCTGCCGTCGGTCGGTATCGAACTGCCCCCAGAAGCCCAGGCGATACACACCTACGCCCAGCGGATTTTCGCCCGGGAAGCCTTCCAGAAAAGCCTGAGCGAGCAGGAGCGGGAGATGGCCGAACTGCCGCTGAAACTGAGCGCCTGACCATGACTTCGCTGCGTCCTTATCTGATCCGCGCCCTGTACGAATGGATCGTCGACAACGGCATGACCCCCTACGTCTTGGTGGATGCCGAACGCGAGGGTGTGCAAGTGCCGCGCCGGTACGTCCAGGACGGCCGTATCATCCTCAACCTCCATCCCGACGCCATCGTCAATCTGCTTATGGGCAACGAGGAGATCAGCTTCCAAGCCAGATTCGGGGGAACGCCGATGACGATCCACCTTCCCGTCACCGCCGTGTTGGCCATCTATGCCAGGGAAACCGGCAGGGGCATGGTGTTCGACGAGGAAATGGACGGGGAAACGCCGCCCCCTTCGGGACCGCCGGAGAAAAGGGAAGAAAAGCCCAAATCCAAACGTCCCACCCTCAGGGTGGTCAAGTAACGCTTATTTCCCCCGAGGCGGGTAAAGAGCCGTCACCTTGCCCGCCCCTTCTTTGAGGGGCAGGATCTTCGCGGTACCCCGCTTTTCCACCTGATCGATGCGGATGATCTCGTGCATGGGGATGAAGCTGCGCTTGACGTTCTCGAACTCGGCCTTCAGCTTCTCCTCGGAGGGATCCACCACGATGCTGCTGGACTCACCGAAGACGAAATCCTCCACCACGACGAAGCCGTACAAATCTCCTTGGTACACTTGGCGGGCATAGACCTCGTAGATTTGATTCTGATTGACGAACACTACCTTGTAGATGCTTCTGCTTGGCATGGAATTTCCTCGTGAAAGGGACGAATCCTAGTCCGAAATTTGGGCTGACTTCCCGAACAGCGGCTCGACAGTATCAAGATAGCACGGCCGTTCCCGGGAAACCATGCGCGGCTTTACAGTCGGCGGAAGTCGCCTAGACTTAAAGCGTCAGCCATGAAAACCACAGGATCATGCAGTCACGACCGCTTTCCGACACCCAGGACGACCGTTTGATCGACGTGTTCCTGCGCTGCTGCCACAAGCGCCGCTACCCCAACCGCACCATCATCATCAAGCCCGGCGATCCCGGCGACACTCTGTACTACATCATCGAGGGATCGGTGACGGTCAGCATCCGCGAATCCGGTGACCGGGAGCTGATCCTGGGCTATCTCAACCGGGGCGAATTCATTGGGGAAATCGGGGTGTTCCTGGGGGAAAACACCCGTGAAGTCACCGTCCGCACCCGGGAACCCTGTCAGTTGGCGGAAATCAGCTACCAGCGTCTGGAAGAATGCCTGAACCACGAACTGGCGCCCTACGCCGCGGAACTGATGCGCATCCTGGGGCGGCAGGTTTCCCGTCGTCTGCTGCAAACCAGCCGCAAGGCCGGTCATCTGGCGTTCCTCGACGTCACCGGGCGGATCGCCCGTACCCTGATGGATCTCTGCAAGGAACCCGACGCCATGACCCATCCCGACGGCATGCAGATCCGCATCACCCGTCAGGAACTCGGGCGCATCGTGGGCTGTTCCCGGGAAATGGCGGGGCGGGTGCTCAAGGCGCTGGAAGCCGAAGGACTGCTGTACGCCCGGGGCAAGACCATCGTGGTCTACGGCGTCCGTTGACCGGCCAGCAATACGGTCAGCAGCTCCCGGGTGTAGCGATAGGCCCGGGGGGATTGGCTGGCCCGGGGGCCCGCCACGTTCAACACCTCGATGCGGTGGCGCCGAAGAAAGCGTGCCACCGCTCTAGCACCCCGACGGGGTGGAATCTCGGCCCCGTCGACGAGCTTGAAGGGCTTGCCCAAATCGAGACAGTCGTACAGAGTCGCCGCCGTTCCCCCGGCCACTTCTTCGAAATAGACGATAAGGGTGGCATCGCTGTCGGCCACGTTGGCGCGGGTGCGCCGCCGATAGCCGGCTCCCGGCAATGCCCTGAGCGGATAGCGCTGCGGGAGGGGACCGTCTTCCGCCAGGCGCCCGTCCGGACACCAGCCGCCACAGGGAATCCCCAGATCCAGGGCTACGTCCAGGGCCGCCCGGTCCACCCCGGTCTGACCGCCGGAAACGATCCGCAACATCTCAGAAACGGTCCCGCCGCCGCCTCAGTTCGGCGAACACCGCCACCGCGGGGCTGCCGCGCATGTGCAGACGCGCCTGCAGATCCGGGTCGTCGGCGCGCAGGAAAGGGTTGGTGATCTTCTCCTCGCCGAGAAGGGAGGGCACCGTGGGCAGACCCTGGGTCCGCAAGGCTTCCACCTGACGGGCCCGTTCGAGCAACGGCGGATAATCCGGTTCGATGGTGAGGGCGAAGCGGGCGTTTTTCAGGGTATATTCGTGGGCGCAGCAGACCTGGGTGGCATCGGGCAGAGCGCGCAGTTTGCACAACGATTCCCACATCTGCGCCGCCGTCCCCTCGAACAACCGCCCGCAGCCCAGGGAAAACAGGGTGTCGCCACAGCACAGGAGATCGGCTTCCCCGAACCAGTAGGCGATATGCCCGAGGGTATGACCCGGCACTTCCAGCACCTGGGCCACCGAGGCGCCCAGTTCGAAACGGTCGCCCCCGGCCAGCATCCGGTCGATGCCGGGAATGCGGCGGGCATCGCCCCGGAACCCCGCCACCTGGCATCCGGTCAGCCGTTTCAGCGCCAGATTGGCGCCGACGTGGTCCCAGTGGTGATGGGTGTTGAGGATCCAATCCAGGGACCAGCCCCGCCGCTCCAGTTCCGCCACCACCGGTTCGGCTTCGGGGGGATCGACCACCGCGGTCCGGCCGGAATCGGCGTCGTGGAGCAAATAGACGTAGTTGTCGCTGAGCGCGGGGATCTGGACGGTTTCCAGCATAAGCCTCGATCGTTCCAATGGGGACAAAGCGATATTCTGCCCCCGCCGGACGCTGGAATCCAGTCCCTGCTTCCTCCGCACCCGAAACCGATTCATCTGTTTTCGACACTATCCATTTGGGTTTCCGAGAAGACCGGGGAGGGTCTGCTGGACCGAAATTCGTCCGTAAATTTAGGCCCGGCCCCCACCGACCGAAGTGATC
>Ga0256841_1000890_pt1 | contig 28058 bp, 23 predicted proteins | sample 356308metaG_FD_185971 | JGI IMG/M metagenome (GOLD analysis project Ga0256841, IMG submission 185971) | Hydrothermal vent microbial communities from Mid Atlantic Ridge, Atlantic Ocean - 356-308 | ecosystem: Environmental > Aquatic > Marine > Hydrothermal vents | place: Atlantic Ocean: Mid...
CTCAATATTTTCTTATAATATAATGACGCTACTCTGAAACCAAGCTAAATTGATATTTCTACTTTGTCAGGGAAGCCGGTTTTATGACAATGCTTTATCTTTCAGAGGTTTTATAAATTTCTAAATACTCTATCAATATCTTTTAATCTTAAACGAAGAAATACCTCCGTCAATGTCTATAATAATTTTTTTTTCGGCCGTATCATAATTTTTTGTTTTGTAATAACCGGTTTCGGTTTTATCGAAATCTTCCATTTGTTTAGACATAAGAATCATATCACCTTTAACTTTACAGCCGGATGTTTCCGGTATATAAATTGTTAAAGATGCCGCTCCCATGTCAATATTAACGTAAGTTAAATCGGTTTTATTACCAAGTTTTATTTCGGTTTTAGAAGCACCGGTATTAAGAATAAGATTTTTAATTTTGAAAGGTCTTAAATCGAAGGTAGATTTTGCCGCTCCTAAATTAAATTTCATACTCCAAGTCGGTTTTTCATTTAGTCTTAGCTCAAATTTGTTTTTATTTTTGGGGAATTTAAAATGACCTTCACGTTTTAGGTTTAATTTGATATAAGCAATACTGTCTTTTTGATGATTCGTAACTTTATAATCTTCAATTTTTCCTTCGGCAAAACCTCTTAATAATTTGTTCGTAGTTCCATCAATAAAAAATTTGCCGGCGCCACCGTTAAATTCCAAATTAACATGTGAAATGTTATGTGAATAATCTACTTCGTAAGTATTTTGAGAAATATTTTCGGAAACTTGGTGTTTGTCGTAAATTCCGGATTCGTCAAATGTATTATGAAATAATCCGAATAAAAGCAAAGCAGTTAAAATTCCAAATAGAATATTAACTACCGATTTTACAATTTTTCCTTTCAGTATTAAAGCAACACCGGCAAAAATAATAATCACCGGCCATAAGTTCCACACAAAATGCCAGTTAATTGTAAACTCGATTTGTTTTTCCAAAAGATAAAGTAAACCTATAGTAATTAGAAAAAAACCCCAAAACAGTTGTGATGTTTTCATTTTATTCTTCTCTTACTTTTTGTAAAAATTTGTTACCAAAGCAATTCCCAATACAATAAATACAATAGCTAAAAATAAATCAAAATCAAAAAAAGGTAAAAACTTTTCCAAAAGAAAAACAAGACCCAAACCGATTAAAATAATTCCAACAATAATTCGTCCTTTTGAGGATGAATCATTTTCAGTAACCGATTCGGAAGTATATTCTTTAAAATCGGTATCACCGGTTTTTATTTCTTCTGCCGGGGTGTATAAATTATCAATTGGTTCTTCGGGTATAATTATCCAAAGAGCTACGTAAATAATAAAACCCACTCCATGAAAAATGGTTATTAACACAATCACTATTCTTATTAATATAGGATCTATATCCAAGTATTTACCTAAACCGGCTGCAATACCGGCAATTATTTTCTCTGTTCGTGCTCTGTATAATCTTTTTTCCATTTTCTTTCCCGCTTTTTTTGTTTCCATATTATTTGACGTATGATCTTATAAAAAGTTTCAAGTTTAATCTAATTAAAAATAAAAATTACCAAAACTAAAAAGGAAAAATATTTAAAATAAGAATAATTTGTAATGTTTGAATTTACGAAATAAAATAGTGTTTATATTACTTAACAATTTTTATGTTAAGTAATATAGGCAAGTAAGAACAAAAATAATTAACGGAACCGAAAAGAAAACAATGGTTTTTCGTGCAAATTTATTATTTTGGATTAAAGAAAAAATAATTAAAACTCTTTCCTAAAAGGAGGGAAAAATGAATAAAAGTTTAACCAAACAAATAGCAAGGAGATTACTGATTTTGGCAGCATTATTTAACTTATTTGTCTTCGGAAGCGAAGCTAGCGCTCAACAAACAAAAGCAGAACTTCCGACAAGAGCGGACGTACCGGAAAAATTAACATGGAACTTGAAAGATATTTATCCCACTAAAAAAGATTGGGAAAAAGATTTCAAGTGGCTCGAAAGCCAAATAATAAAATTTGAAAAATATAAAGGTAAACTGGGTAGCTCCGCAAAGAACTTATTGGAATGCTTAACATTTGACGATAAGGTAGGAATAAAATTCAGCCGTTTAAGTTTATATGCATCACTATCAAAAGATTTGGATTTGGGAAATGCAGAAAATCAAGGACGATACGAAAGAATATCTACGTTGGGGGCAAAAATTTCGGCGGCCTCATCATTCATAAGACCCGAAATATTAAAAATTGACGAAAACAAACTTTGGCAATTTGTAAAAGAAGAAAAAGGACTGAAAGTTTACAAACATCAATTTGATGATTTGATTCGAACCAAAGCTCATACTTTAACACCAAAAGAAGAAGAACTAATGGCCTTGGCATCACCGGTTCTTGAAGTTCCATATACAACTTTCGGAATGTTCAACAATGCTGATATTCAGTTCCCAACGGTAAAAGATTCAAAAGGAAACGAAATAAAAATTTCGCACGGAAGATACGGTGCCGCAATGTTTTCTACAGATAGAGAATATAGAAAAAGAGTTTATAAAGGATTATACAAACCTTATAAAGATTATAAAAACACACTAAGCGCATTGTTTAACGGAAATATTAAAGGACTTATCTTTAATGCAAAAGCAAGAAAATATAAATCAACACGCGAAGCCGCTTTAACACCAAACAATATACCGTTAAAAGTTTATGATAATTTAATAAAAACCGTAAACGAAAATTTAGCACCTTTACAACGCTGGGGAAAATTGAAAAAGAAAATTCTAAAATTAAATTCTCTTCATCCTTACGATACTTATGTAACATTATTTCCGGCGGTTAAAAAAGAATATACATACGAAGCATCAATCGGTATATTGCTTAAAGCATTAAAACCCTTAGGTAAAGATTATCTGAAACATCTTAAATATGCAATAAACCACCGGTGGATAGATGTTGTTGAAACCAAAGGAAAAAGAAGCGGCGCTTATTCTTCGGGCGTGTCATTCGGAACGCATCCTTATGTTTTACTTAATTGGTCAAATCAACTCAACGATGTTTTTACGTTTGCACATGAAATGGGACATAACATGCATTCATTTTATACCGAAAAAAATCAACCTTATCCTTATGCAAACTATTCTATTTTTGTTGCCGAAGTAGCATCAACTGCTAACGAAGCTTTATTATTGGATTATTTAATTGAACATGCCGAAACAAAACAAGAGAAACTTGCTTTGATAGAAAAACAACTAAATAATATAACAACAACATTTTATCGCCAAACTCGTTTTGCGGAATTTGAACAATTGGTACACGAAAAAACCGAAAACGGCGAAGCTTTAACACCGGACTTATTAAATAAATATTTCGGTGATTTATATCAAAAATATTGGGGAGCGGAAATGGTTGTTGATAAAGAAGAATCATATTCTTGGGCTCGCATTCCTCATTTCTATTATAATTTTTATGTCTATCAATACGCCACAAGTTTTGCCGCTTCGCAAGAACTTGTTTCACGTATTAAAAAAGAAGGACAACCCGCAATTGACAGATTTTTATCTTTCTTAAAAGCAGGTAGTTCTATGTATCCTATCGATGTTCTAAAAACAGCCGGCGTAGATATGACTTCGCCTAAACCCATACTGGCGGTTGTACAAAAAATGAATGAACTTTTGGACGAATTGGAGAAATTAATGAATAAATAATTTAAAGTTATATAGTTGCAAATTAAAGAAAATAACTTTTAAAGGAATCGAGTCAAATCAATATTCGATTCCTTTTTTTGTAAGTGTAAAAATCGTATAGTGAATTTTGAATTTTTAAGAGGTTTGTATAAATTAAAATTCAAAATTTATATTTTTAATGATATAAACCATAAGGTAAACCTCTGATGAACATTCTTAAAAACGTATTTTACAGTAAGAAAATTAAAGAGCTATTCCAGTCTGCTAATAAAAATTTGGAATTAAAAAACTATAATTTAGCCATCGAAGAATTTAGTAAAATATTATCTATAGATAAAAAAAATTTACAGGCACTCTATAACAGAGGAGTTGCCAATTTTCAAACGGAAAAATTTGAACAATCCAAAAATGATTTTTTAAAACTGGAAACTCTTGCACCTAACTTTAATAGCGAAACGAATAATTATCTGGCCAAAATTTATTTAAACTTTAACGATACTTACACAGCCTCATTATATGCGGAAAAATATTACAAAACCGATACCGAAAATAACGAAGCCAAATATTTTTTGGCAAGAGTAAAATATTTTAACGAAGAATATGATAAAGCTTTGGAACTTTCAAACGATTTATGTAAAAAATTTCCCGAAGATTATAATGCAAGATATTTCCGAAGTTTAATACTTTACGCAAATAAAAAATATGACCTGGCATTGCTCGATATTGATAAAGCAATAGAAATTACTCCAATAAATTGTTTCGCCTTTAACTTGAGAGGCTTGATAAATGTTGGACTTAATAACCTTAAAGAAGCTTTGGAAGATTTTGAATATGCAATCAGATTAAATCCCGATAAATCGATTTATTATTACAACAAAGCAAAAATAGAATATAAAATAGGCAATTTGATAAGTGCAAAAAAAAGTTTGGAAAAATGCATTTCACTGGATAACAATAATGAAGCCGCTTATATTCTTAAAGCCGAAATGAATGTGTTAAACGAAAATTATATTGATGCCTTGGAAGATTATCAAAAAGCATTGTTATTAGACCCGGATAACATAAAACTTTTGGAAAGAAATGTTGAACTGAAAACATATATGTTCGATTATGAAGGAGCAAAAAAAGATTTGAATCATGCTCTTAATTTGGATAATAAAAATCCTAACCTGCATTTTAAACTTGCACATTTATTTACAAAACTAGGTAATTACGAAAAAGCAAATGCAGAGTTGGAAGAAGTATTAAAACTAAAACCGGAACATAAAGAAGCATTGATTAACAAAGGTATTTTGGAATACTATCAAAAAGATTATGAAAATGCAGTTGCTACATTCGATAAACTTTTGGAATTGGAACCCACATTGAACAAAGTAATAATGTACAAAGCAAAATCGAATATGAAACTTGGAAATTTTCAAGATGCCAAAAAAGACTTAATGCAAATATCCAATGAAAATAAAAATGCCGAATATTTTATTTTAACATCAAAAATAAATTATAAATTGGGCGAAAATAGTCAAGCAATTGAAAATATTTCCAATGCAATTGAAATGGGTAAAATAGATAAAACCGCCGAGTTATTAAGAAATACAATTCGCTTCGAAGCCGGTTTATTGCAAGAAATGAACAAAGTGGATGAATCGTATATAGAAAATTCCAGAAATATTGATGCTCTTATATTAAAAGGTCTTTTTAATTTTGAAAAAGAAAATTACGAAACGGCAAAACACAACTTCGAAAAGGTTATAAAATTGGATAAAACCAAAGAAGAAAAACTTTTACCGTTTATGAATTATGTAATACGAGTTATGAACTGAATATTGTCCTAAAACCAATCGATGATAGCACACTTAACTATAATCAAACGGATGAGGAAAAGATTTTACAAAAACCGTTTGATATATTTACTACGAAAAAATTTTCTTTTCTATTTTTTACTGAAAAAAAATAAATTATTCCATCGGAAATCATCTGATAAAATGCGATTGTTAAAATTGCCCGAATATTTTTTTGCAAAAAGACTTAACTATTTGTAATTACGTATTTTATACAAATATCGATTTGATAAAATCATAAATCTTTCATATCTTTTAAAGCTTATTTTTAAAATAAACGGGGAAGTATTATGACCAAAGCCGATATAGTTGAAAAAGTAGCTTTTGGAACGGGACTAACAAAATTGGAAACCGAAGCAATCATAGAAGGATTTTTAACAACAGTCATTCATTCGTTAAGAGACGGAAACGGTATTGAAATTAGAGGCTTTGGCAGTTATAAGGTTAAAAAGAAAAATGCCAGATATGCCAGAAATCCAAGAACCGGAGAAAAGGTTTTTATACCCGAACATTATGTGCCGGTTTTTAAATTTTCAAAAGATTTCAAATCTACAGTTAATAAAGGAATGAAAGCAAAAGAAGATAAATAATAAACGGGATTTATAACTTTATAAATAATTCAAATTTCAATTATAAAAGCAAACCAAAACTACCAGGAGTATTTAGATGCCTTGCGGAAAAAAAAGAAAACGTCATAAAATGGCAACTCACAAAAGAAAAAAACGCTTAAGAAAAAACAGACATAAAAAGAAAAATAAATAATATTTAAATTATCACTTAATTATTAGCAAATTCCGTTTTGCTTGTATAAACATTGCATAAAAATGTAAATTAAAAAAGGTAATTATTTACTTACTAAACCTTCGAAGTTATGTGGTATAATTAAATTTTGAATAATAACCTATAATGTAACTCAAAATTTTAATGTTCATATAATTTTCGAAGGTTTAGTGCTAATATATTTATCAGGCAAAATAATTTGAATAAAAAAATATTGTAAAGTTTTATAAAACTATTTAAAAAATAATAATTGCCATCTTAGCTCAGTTGGCCAGAGCAACGCATTCGTAATGCGTAGGTCGGGGGTTCGACTCCCCCAGATGGCTCTTGTTACCAATCTTTATCCATTCTGCAAAAACTCAATATTTTTTTAGTGAAAATTTCAGTTGAGATTTTCTAAAATGAATCATTAAAAATATAATAGAAGAATAATTTCGTTTTTAATTTTTTAATTCTATAATATTTAATTTTTTACTTATGTATATTTTTATAAAATAGTCCTTCCGATGCTGAATGAAATAAATATTAGTTAATTGCAAATCCTAAAAATTTCCGTTTGTGGTTATTTGCAAAATTTTAAAAAAAAATTCCATAATAAAAAAAATTAAATTTCTACCGAAATAAAACATTTGTACTATACAAATTACTCATCCTGAACAATTCTAAAAAAAGTAAACATAAATATTTATAAAAAGAAATAGTACAAAATATCCCATTCAAAAAAAAACTTAAAATTTTAAGTTTTTTTAATAAAAAAAACTTGACTTTTGACATAAAAAACCGTTATTTTACGACCCAGTGGGTAAAAGTGTTGACAAATTGGTAAAAGTGTTGAATAATCCCAAAAACGACCAAAAATATGTTTAAAAGCAGTTTTAAATATTCGATTGACGCAAAAGGTAGAGTAAGTATTCCGGCTAAAATCCGCAAATTTGTAAACCCGGAAGCAAATGATACCTTTATAATGACGCGCGGTACAGTGAAATGTATTGATGTAACTCCATTGGATTTATGGAAAGAAGTAGAAGAGAAATTAAATAAACTTAACCCTTATGACCCTAAAAATTCATTTTTCTTACGAATGTTTCTATCGGAAGCATATGAAGATAAATTAGATAGCCAGGGTAGATTGTTAATTCCCAGAAATCTAATTGAGCATGCTGAAATTGATAGAGAAGCTTTTATAATTGGGATAAATAAAAAAATAGAAATTTGGAATCCTCAAAATTATGAAGCGTATATTAAAAATATTGAATTTTCTTACGAAGAAATAGCCCAAAATGCAATGAGATAGTGATATTATGTATCATGTGCCTGTAATGCTTGATGAAGTTTTAGATTTTCTTATCGTAAATTCGGAAGGCAACTACTTTGACGGAACTTTAGGCTTTGGCGGACATTCTTCAAAAATATTACAAAGATTAGGAAATAACGCAAAACTAATTGCTACGGATAAGGATAAGGATGCTTTCAATTATTGTAAAGAACAGTTTAAATCGGAAAAAAGAATATCTATTTATAATACAAGTTTTACAAAAATCAGAACAATTTATTTACTGGAAAATGTTATTGGATTTGACGGCATTTTGGCCGATTTAGGTGTTTCATCATATCAATTTGATAATAAAGATTCCGGTTTTACATATAGGGAAGAAGCCGATTTGGATTTAAGAATGGATAAAACAGTTGGAGAACCGGCATATAATTTTTTGAATACGGCAAAAGAAGAAGAAATTGCCAATGTTCTTTTTCAATTTGGTGAAGAAAGAAAATCCCGACGCATTGCAAAAAAAATTGTGCTGGAGAGAGCTACAGCTTCCATTAAAACTACAACTCAACTTAAGAAAATAGTGGAAGCTGTTATTTATAAACAACATCTCAATAAAACTCTTTCAAGAGTATTTCAAGCATTAAGAATTTACGTTAACAAAGAATTAGACGAATTAAAAGAATTCTTAAATCTTTCGGTTCAATTATTGAATAAAGGCGGCAGAATAGTGATACTAACATATCATTCATTGGAAGATAGAATAGTTAAAGAATTTTTTAAGTATGAAGCTTTGTCTTGTGTTTGTCCACCGGAAATTCCGGTTTGTGTTTGCAATAAAGAAAGTACATTAAAAATCTTAACAAGAAAGCCTGTGTTACCAAGCAAAGAAGAAATAAAATCTAACCCAAGAGCCAGGAGTGCAAAATTAAGAGCGGCAGAAAAAATATAAAAAAACATAACAGCTTTTTTCTAAGAAACTTGCTGATAATTTTACTTACGGCAATGCCTCTGCTATTCAGCTATGTATATATTATTAAGCAAGTAAAAAAATTAAATTCAATTAAAAACAGTAAAACGGAAATTCTTAAAGAATTGAAAAACAAATTGGAAGAGAAAAAAGTTATTTACCAAAAATTAACTTCCGAAGATGAAATAATTAAAAAAGCAAAAAGTAAATTTAACCTTGTTCGAAGCAATAAAATAGAAAACATAAATATTAACAGCAATCAAATTAAAAATTTGGAAAAATTAGTTAGAAAAAAATATGATCAATAACAGAGCACTTATTGTAACGATTGGAATTTTTGCCATTTTTATAATATTGGTTTTTCAACTCTTTGCTATACAAGTAGGTAATCATAATAAATACAAAGCTAAAGCGGAAAGACAACAAAATAAAATTTACACGGTAAAAGCCGAAAGAGGTACTATTTATGATAGGAATATGGAAATATTAGCTTATACAAAAGATGATATTTCCCTTTATGCAGATGCCAGAATGTTGAATAAAAATATTAAAAACAGAACTAAATTGGCAAAAGTTTTAGCAAAAGTGTTCAATTGTAAACCCCAAAAATTTATAAACAAAATAAAAAGAAGCAGAAAAAATGTTTGTCTGGAAAAGAAAATTTCCAAAGAAAAAGCTTTACAATTGGAAAAGTTAAATATAGACGGTTTTTATAAAGTAGAAGATTTTACCAGAGTTTATCCCTACCAAAATATTACATCGCATATTTTAGGTTTTGTTGACAATACCTCTAACGGACGATCGGGTATTGAAAAAATGTATAATGATTTGCTGAAAGGTAAAGACGGAAAACTTGATGTTGAAAAAGATGTAATCGGCAGATGGCTTACAATCAATTATGATAATTCAATCCCTTCGGTACAAGGCGATTCTTTTATTTTAACAATAAATAAAGTTTACCAAAAAATTCTTGTTAACGAACTTAAAGCCGGGGTAAAAAAATACAAAGGCAAGTCGGGTATAGGAATAATAGCAAACCCTAATACCGGAGAAATTTTAGCTTTGGCTAACGTTCCCGATTTTGATCCGAATAAATATTATAAAGTATCGAACTTTGTACGAAGAAACAGAGCACTTACAGATACTTATGAACCCGGTTCAACTATGAAATCGATTGTTATGTCAATTCTGCTCGAAAAAGGATTGGTAAAGGAAAACGAATTGGTTAATACGGAAAACGGAAAATATAAAATTAAAGGTGCTATCATCAGAGATACACATAAACATCAAATGCTTACGGTAAAAGGTGTTTTGGAACAATCAAGCAATGTAGGGATGGTAAAACTTAGTAATAAAATAGATATAAGAAATTTTTATAAAGGTCTTAGGGATTTCGGTTTCGGTAATCGTACGTTTATAGATTTACCCGGCGAAACAAAAGGTAGATTAAAAAGACCTAATCAATTTTCGGGTATAAGCAAAGCTTTTATGTCTTACGGTTACGAAATATCCGTTACACCGTTACAAATGATTGTCGCTTATTCTGCTTTAATAAACGGAGGTTATCTTTTGGAACCTGCCATAGTAAAACAAATTGTTGATGCAGACGGAAATGTTAAAAGCAAATTCGAAATAAAAAAAATCAGAAGAGTTATAAGTAAAACTACTTCCGATGTTATGAAAAGAATGTTGCTAGGCGTTGTGGAAAAAGGTACGGGAGTTAAAGCACAATTAGATAATGTTTATGTGGGTGGTAAAACGGGAACATCTCAAAAACTTATCAATGGAAGATATTCCTCCAGATATTATAACTCGTCATTTATCGGATTTTTCCCTTATAACAATCCGCAAATTATTTGTTTAATACTTGTCGATTCGCCCGAAATAGGCAGATACGGCGGACAAGTAGCCGCTCCTATTTTTAAAAATATTGCACAAAAAATATTGGATGTGGATTTAAACATAAGAAGAAATAAAAATACAATTCAACGCCAAAAACTTATTGAAAATTTTATAACTGACATACAAAAAACCAACGATGACACCGAAGACATAAATTTGATGAATTATTCTAACAATAATAAAAATATCAAAAAGAAAAAATTTTTGAAAAATATAATGCCAAACTTAAAACATAAAACTTTAAGAGAAGCAATATCAATTTTAACCGAATTAAATATAAAATATAAAATTAAAGGTAACGGTAGAATTGTTAGCCAAAGTATAAAACAAGGAACACCATTGCAAAAAGGAATTGTTTGCATAGTTACATGTTCTACAAATAACAAGGTGAAGTTAAACTAAATGCTTTTAAACGAATTGTTAAATGAATTAAACACAATACAAGTTGTTGATAACTCAACGGATTTTGAAATAACCGATATAACAATCGATTCTCGTAAGGTTAAAGATAACAGCATTTTTATAGCTATAAAAGGTTATAAAACAGACGGACATTTATACATTCAACAAGCAATTTCCAACGGAGCAAAAGCAGTAATATTAGAAAACAATAAAATAATTCCCGAAGAACTTTTTTTACAAAATAACGTTGTAAAAATATTGGTAAAAAATTCCAGAATAGCTTTGGCTAAATTATCAGGTATATTTTTTAATTATCCCTCAAAAAAAATTAACCTTATCGGTATAACCGGCACAAAAGGAAAAACCACTACAACATATTTTCTTAAAAGTATTTTTGAAAATGCAAATATTAAAACCGGCTTAATCGGTACAAATAAAAACATGATTGGGCAAAAAGAAATTAAAACCCAAATGACAACTCCTGAAGCGCATATTATAAATTCGTTAATTAATGAAATGGTAAACGAAAATTGCCGGCAATGTGTAATGGAAGTTTCGTCTCATTCTTTGGAACTGCACAGAGTAGATTTTTTGGATTTTAATATAGGTGTTTTTACAAATATTACATCAGACCATTTGGATTTTCATAACAAATTCGAAAACTATCTATCGGCAAAAAAAATCTTTTTTGATTCTTTATCTGCCGATGCGAAAGTTATATATAATAAAGATGATAAAAATTATGCTTCACTGTTGCTTAATACTAAAGCTGAAAAAATTTCTTATGCTTTGCATACTGAAGCGGATATAACAATTAAAGATGTTAATTACGGTTTGGAAGGAACGAAATTTAAAATAAAATATCTCGATAGCGAATACGAACTTCAAACAAGACTGATCGGAGAATTTAATGCATATAATGCAACGGCGGCTTTTGCCGCATCAATCTTTTCCGGCGTTAATATTAGCAAAGCGATAGAAGGAATTTCCGTTACTCCGCAAGTACCCGGAAGATTTGAAGTAATAGGAAACGATACAAAAAAAATAATTATAGATTATTCGCATACTGCAGATAGCCTTAAACAAGCACTTAAAGCAATAAGACATATTGTTAAATATGAACGTCCCGTCTATACTGTTTTCGGGTGCGGAGGTGATAGAGATAAAACAAAACGCCCCGTAATGGGAAGTATTGCCGAAGAACTTAGCGATTCCGTTTATGTTACTTCGGATAATCCGAGAACTGAAAATCCTTTTTCAATTATAAAGGATATTGAAAAAGGTATGAAAAAAGAAAATCATAAAATTATTGAAGATAGAGAAGAAGCTATTAAACGGGCAATTGAAACTTCGGAAGATAATGCCGTTATTTTAATAGCCGGTAAAGGGCATGAAACTTATCAAGAAATAAACGGTATCCGAAATCATTTTTCGGATAAAGAAGTAGCAGAAAAATATTTATAAAATGAAAATTACATTGGAAGACATATTTAATTTATCAACCGCGGTTATTTATAATCCGGATTTATATAAATCCGTTGCTTCTGTTTCAATTGATACAAGAACAATTAAAAAAAATTCATTATTTGTGGCAATCAAAGGGAAAAATTTTGACGGACATAAATACATAAAAGAAGCGGTAAAAAAAGGAGCTGCAGCCGTTGTTGTTAGTAACAGAAAATTGAATATGATTCCGAATATAAATGTAACAATTATAACCGTAGCCAATACTAAAAAAGCTTACGGAGAATTGGCAAGCATTTGGCGAAAAAAAATAAATGCAAAAGTTATTTCAATTACCGGCAGTAACGGTAAAACCACAACAAAGGAAATTATTACTCAATTATTAAAAACCAAATACAAAGTGCATTCAACATTGTCCAATAATAATAATGAAATTGGTGTACCGCTTACAATTTTAACAGCGCCAAAAAATACTAACGTAATTGTTTTGGAACACGGTTCAAATCATTTTGGTGAAATTGAATATACGGCAAAAATTGCACAACCCGATTTCGCTGTTATAACTAACATCGGTAATTCTCATTTGGAATTTTTAAAAAATAAAAAAGGTGTTTTAAAAGAAAAAATCGCATTGTTCAACAATATTAACAACAATGGTAAAATTTTTATCAATAACGATGATGAATTGTTAAGAGGAATAAAAAGAAATTATAAAAACAAAATTACCTACGGCTTTAAAAGTAAAGTTGATATAAAAGGAAAAATTAAAAACAACAAAAAAGGTAAAACAAAAATTGAAGTTAAATATGGTAAAGGTTGCTTCATAACGCCATTACCATTGCCGGGTGAAGCAAATGCATATAATTATTTAACTGCAGTTGCAATGTGTTTAACGGTGGGATTAACACAAAAACAAATTATTACCGGAACCAAAAAAATTAAACAAGTACCCAAAAGATTACAACAAAATGAATTTGATGATTTTACAATTATAGACGATACATATAATTCAAACCCGGAATCTGTTAAAAATGCTATCAAGCTGATTAATGCAACGGATAGAAGAAAAAGGAAAATCGTAATACTCGGCGATATGTTCGAATTAGGAAAAAATGCGGAAAAACAACATAAAGAAATTGCAAAAAACATTAATGGTACGAACATAAATGTAGTATTAACAATCGGTAGAAATTCCAAATTTATAAATAATAAACTAAACAAAAATATTTTTGCAAAACATTTTGCAACAAGAAAAGCATTAAAAAATTATCTCGAAAAAATTGAACTGACAGACAGTTTGATTTTAGTAAAAGGTTCACGCGGAATGGAAATGGAAGAATTTGTGGAAGCTTTAAAAAAGAGAGTTGCGTAAATGTTATATCATTTATTCAACTATCTGAATCAATTGTATGAAATACCCGGTCTGGGTTTGTTTAAGTATTTGTCTTTTCGTTCCGCATTAGCGGCAATAACGGCAATGTTTATAGCATTTTATATGGGACCGAAAATAATTACATATTTACAAAAAAAACAAATTGGTGAAACCATAAGAGAATTAGGCCCTGAAACACATCAGATAAAAGCAGGTACGCCAACAATGGGCGGAATAATAATTCTTTTGGCAATTGTTCTTCCCGTTCTTCTATGGGCTAATATTAAAAGTACTTATATAGATTTGGTTTTAATCGGTACGCTTTGGTTGGGTTTGGTCGGTTTTATTGATGATTATCTTAAAGTAATAAAGAAAAAATCAAAAGGGTTAATAGCAAGGTATAAACTATTGGGGCAAGTATTATTGGGTTTGTTGATAGGTTCCGCAGTATATTTTATGCCGGAATTTGCCCACTATAACACACAAACCACCCTACCATTTGTTAAAAATATGAATTTTGATTTTTCGTTTTTATATATACCCGCAGTTATTTTTATAATTACCGCAACGTCAAATGCGGTTAATTTAACAGACGGTTTAGATGGATTGGCAATAGGTTCAATGCTGATAGTGATGTTAGCCGTTGCAATCTTGAGTTACGTAACGGGCAATAAGATTTATGCGGATTATCTTAATGTAATATATTTACCCGGTTCCGGAGAACTTACAATATTTATTGCGGCATTTATTGGGGCGGGTTTAGGTTTTTTATGGTTCAATTTTTATCCAGCCCAAGTTTTTATGGGCGATACCGGTTCGTTAGCCTTGGGCGGAGCTTTCGGTATAATAATGATTTTAATTAAAAAAGAATTATTGCTACCGATTTTAGGCGGGGTTTTTTTCGTAGAAACCCTTTCGGTAATAATTCAAAGAATGTATTTCAAATATACAAAAAAGAAATACGGAAAAGGGAAAAGAGTTTTCAAAATGGCACCGTTGCATCATCATTTTGAATTACTTGGTTTACCCGAACCGAAAATAGTGATAAGATTTTATATAGTTTCCATACTATTTGCAATTTTAAGTTTGGCATCTTTCAAGGTACGTTAATGAATATCGAAAAGAAAAAAATAACTATTCTAGGAGCAGAAAGAAGTGGCATTGCAGCTGCTAAATTGGCAAAAGCAAACGGAGCACTTCCTTTTGTTTCGGATTTATCCGATAACAACTCTGTTATACAAAACTGTAACGAACTTGCCAAATTAAATATTGATTATGAATTCGGCGGTCATACGGATAAAGTTTTCGATTGCAATTTTATTGTTACATCGCCCGGAATACCATCCGATGCCAAAGTTATTAAAACCGCAGAGGATAAAGGAATTAAAATTATTAGTGAAATTGAATTTGCAGCTTGGTTTTGCCAAGGAACAATTATTGCCGTTACCGGAACCAACGGGAAAACAACAACAACATCTTTAATTAGTTATATAATTAACAACGGAAACAAAAAATGTTATACTGCCGGAAACATTGGCCTTCCGTTTTCCGATATAGCTATGTCCGTTAAACCGGAAGATTTTGTTGCACTGGAAGTTTCCAGTTTTCAACTGGATTTTATAGAGCGGTTCAAACCGAAGATTTCCGTTATATTAAATATTACGCCGGATCATTTGGATAGATATAAAAACAGATTTGATTTATATATAAAATCCAAAATGCGCATAACGAAAAACCAAGATGAGAATGATTTTTTTATTTACAACGGAGACGACCACAACTTACCTGTAGGTCTTGTTTCGGAAACAATAAATTTTTATCCCTTTTCAATTGATAAAGGATTAAGAAACGGAAGTTTTATAGATGAAGGTTGGATACTTTTTAACAGAAATTACGAAACAACGGAAATTTGTTCCGTTAATAATTTATCTCTTAAAGGCGAGCATAATCTCCAAAATTCGTTAGCTGCGGTAAACGTTGCAATGAATGTTGGAATAACACCCGACTCAATAAAAGATTCTCTTGCAAGCTTTAAAGGTGTGGAGCACAGATTGGAATTTGTAAGAGAAATAAACGGTATAAAATTTATAAATGATTCTAAAGCTACTAATGTAGATTCCGTTTGGTTTGCAATTAGAAGTTTCGATAAACCGATATACTTGATACTCGGCGGTTTGGATAAAGGGAACGATTATAGTAAAATAAAAAACGAAGTAAAAAAAAGAGTAAAAAAAATATATGCAATTGGTAATTCGGCTAATAAGATTTACAATTATTTCAAAAATATAACTGATGTTGAAATAGTTAACAGACTTGAAGATACAATTAAAAAGGGACTTGCCGAAGCATCTTACGGAGAATATGTTTTACTTTCTCCGGCATGTGCCAGTTTCGATATGTTTAAAAATTACGAAGACAGAGGTAAACAATTTAAAACCATAGTAAAAAAATTATGAAAAATTTATCCAGAATACTCATTGCAATTGTAGTAATGCTTATAATGTTAGGTTCAAGTGTAATCTATAATGCCAAAGGAATAAACTATTTTTTCTCACATCTGGAAAAAGTTCTTTTAGCGGTTATTGTTTTTGTTTTTTTTGCATTAATACCTTACAAATATTACAGAAAAATAAGCAAATATCTTTTGGTTGGCATTATTGCAATTTTATTCTTGACATTTATTTTTGCTCCTTCGGTAAAAGGTGCCGCACGCTGGATAAATTTGGGCGTAATAAAATTTCAACCTTCGGAGTTCGCCAAAATTATATTACTAATGCATCTTTCGGTTTTAATTGAACAAAAAGGAGAAATAATAAAAGATTTTAAAAACGGATTGCGTTATATGCTTTTTTGGATTGGTGCCGTAGTGCTTTTAATATTTTTACAACCGAATGTAAGTACAACTATAATTATTGCATTAACATCTTTTGTTTTGTTGTTTGTCGGTGGTGCAAGAATTTTTCATTTGGGTTCAATTGTAGCAAGCTTATTATTGATAGGTGGTTCGGCGGCAATGTCATTACATCATTCGAGAGTTAGAATATTAACATTTATACATAGTATTACAAAAGGCGGTTATATAAATCTACAAGTTCTACAATCTAAAATTGCTTTGGGCAGCGGAGGTTTATTGGGATTAGGTTTAGGACACAGCAGACAAGTGGATTTGTTTTTACCGGAATCTCACAACGATTTTATTTTTTCTGTACTGGGTGAAGAATTGGGTTTTTTCGGTGCCTTAATTATTCTTTTGGCTTACTTGTCAATATTTATTGTCGGTTTATTAATTGCAAAACGTGCAAAAGACGATTTGGGTCAATTATTGGCTTTCGGTATTTCATTTACAATTGTCTTTAGTGCATTTATTCATGTTGCCGTTGGTGTTGGCTTAATACCCACAACCGGTATAACGTTGCCGTTTATAAGTTTTGGTGGAACTTCAATTATCATTTTTTCAATTTCCATTGGAATACTGATTAACATTGCCCGTTATGCTCAAAAACATCAAGAACATAGAAGAGCTAGGGCAAGGGCATGAAGGTGGGAAAAGATAAATACATTTTTGCAGCCGGAGGAACCGGCGGACATTTATATCCAGCAATTGCGGTGGCTGAACAAATTAAACAACTAAAACCGGAATCTGAAATTTTGTTTATTGGAACTAAAAATAAAATTGAATCTAAAGTAATTCCGCATTTAGGATACAAATTTAAAACTATTTGGATAAGCGGATTTTCCAGAAAGTTTTCTCTTAAAAATATTCTTTTTCCGTTAAAGTTAATTGTTTCAATAATTCAATCGCTTTTTATTGTTTTAAGTTTTAAACCTAACGTTGCAATAGGTGCAGGGGCTTATGTTTCCGGTCCTATTATTTGGCTGTCTTCATTTATCGGAGCTAAAGCTGTGCTATTGGAACAAAACAGTTATCCGGGTATTACAAATAGATTGCTGGAAGATAAAGCGGATATAATATTTATTTCATTCGAAGATTCGAAAAAATACTTTAAAAATAAAAACAAATTAGTATTAAGTGGAAATCCGGTTAGAACAACATTGAAAATTATAAATAGAAATAATGCTTTAAAAGAATTCGGATTTTCAAATAATAAAAAAACAATATTTGTTTTTGGAGGTAGCCTTGGTGCAAAAAATTTAAATGAAGTATTAAAAGATAACCTGAAAACACTTACGGAAAATAATATTCAGGTTATTTGGCAGACAGGAGAATTGTATTATAACAGTTATAAAAAGTATGAAAGCGAAAATGTAAAAATAATGCCGTTTGTAAATAATATGTCTGCGGCATATTCCGCAAGCAATTTGGTAATTTGTCGTGCAGGAGCAACTACAATTGCAGAGGTAGCACATCTGGGTTTACCTGTAATATTTGTTCCTTCAAAAAATGTAGCTGCAAATCATCAATATAAAAATGCAATCTCTCTTGTAAAAAACGAAGCGGCTTTGGTAATTAAAGACGATGATTTAAGAAATGAACTTAAAGAAAAGATTTTATCAACAATAAATAATGAAACACTATTAAGCAAGTTATCTTCAAATATAAAAAAATATGCAAAGCCTGAAGCATCAATGGTAATTGCTAAAAAAATAATAAATATAACTAAAATTTAAAAGTTTAATAATCAAATGATTAAAAATATAATAACGAAAATTCATTTTATCGGAATAGGCGGAATAGGAATGAGCGGATTAGCCGAAATATTAAACCATCAAGGTTTTGAAGTATCCGGTTCCGATTTGGTATTAAGCGATATAACGAAACGATTAAAAAATCTAGGTATCAAGATATATAAAGGACATTCGGCAAAAAATATCAAGGGTGCAGATTTGGTTGTTTATTCGTCTGCGGTAAATTTAAATAATCCGGAAATAAAAGAGGCAATAGAAAGAAAAATACCGGTCATTAAAAGAGCTGAAATGTTAGCCGAAACAATGAGAATGAAGCATGGAATTGGTATTGCCGGAACACACGGTAAAACAAGTACAACTTCAATGGTCGGTTTAACTTTAACCGAAGGCGGTATTGATCCTACCATTATTGTTGGCGGTAAATTAAGCGGGCTTGGCGGTACAAATGCAAGATTAGGAAACGGAGATTTTATTGTTGTAGAAGCCGATGAATTTGACAGAACATTTTTGAAACTTACACCAACTATTGCCGCAATTACAACTTTGGAAAAAGAACACCTAGATACTTATAAAGATTTGAATGATATAAAATCTGCATTTATAGAGTTTGCAAATAAAGTACCCTTTTACGGTTTTGTTGTTCTTTGCTTGGATGAACCGGCTCTTCAGGATATTATTCCTTCTATCAACAAAAAAATTATTACATACGGAATTTCTCCTCAAGCAGATGTTAGAGCAAGCAATATTAAATACAACAAAAACCAAAGCTCCTACACCGTTGTCTATAAAGGGGAAGAACTTGGTGGAATTAAAATAAATTTACCCGGATTGCATTATGTGAAAAATTCTCTTGTTGCAATTACCATTGCAAAAGAAATGGGTGTACCTTTTAAAACCATTCAAAAAGCGCTTGCTTCTTTCGAAGGAGTGTACAGACGGTTTGAAATTAAATATAATAAAGAAATTTTGGTAATTGATGATTACGCACATCATCCTACCGAAACAACAGCAACGTTAAACGGAGTGCGAAGCGGTTGGAATAGAAGACTTGTTGCAGTATTTCAGCCTCATTTGTATTCCAGAACAAAAGATTTTTATGCTGAATTCGGTCGTTCGTTTTTGAATTCGGATATTTTTATTTGTACGGATGTTTATCCCGCAAGAGAAGAACCTATAGAAGGAGTTACAGGAAAATTAATTGCAGACGCAGCTAAAGATTTCGGACATAAAAACGTTGTGTACGTAAAAAATAAAAATGATATACCAAAAGTACTTAAAAAAATTACAAAAAAAGATGATGTGGTTATTACAATGGGAGCAGGAGATATTTGGAAGTACGGTGAAAAATTTGTTCAATGTTTAAAATCTAAAACAGGTTGCACAAAATGAAACGTTTTATAATGATAAAACAATTATTATTTATGCTGATAATGTTAAGTATAATTTTGCTCTTGGCTTTTACTCTTAACAATAGCGGAATGAATGAAATAAAAAGAATTAAAATTGAAGGTTGCGGATTATTATCACCTGATACTTATATGAGTTTTGCAAAATTAAATAACGTTGATAATTATAAAAATATTGACCTTCATGTTATTTACGATAGACTTATAAAACATCCTTACATAGAAGATATTGATATAGCAATGATAGAGCGTGGAATTGTAGAAGTAAAAATTAAAGAAAAAATAATGGAAGCAATCTTTTTGCAAAGTGAGCAACAATTACTTTTAACCGAACACGCACAATTATTACCAATGTTACCCAAAACAAAAAACATAGATTTACCCGTAATTACCGATTACAAAAAAAGAAAAAAATTGAAATTATTCGGAAATGTAAAAAAAGATAAAAATCTAATGAGTGCATTAAAGATAATATCTACTGCGAAATTTATTGATAAAAATTTGTATCAAAGCATTTCAACAATTGATTTGCATCAAGGTAAAACAATAACCTTAGATATTATAAATATAAACTATCCGGTATTATTGGGGAAACAAAATGAAATAAAGAAAACCGTTTATCTTTCCAAAATATTATCTCAGTTAAACGGAAAAAAAATTAACTCTTACTTAAACTATCTGGATTTACGTTTTGATAACTTGGTTTATCTCGGGTTTAACAAAAACCTAATGATTAAAAAGGAAAAAATATGAAAAGAAAAATAATTGCTGGATTAGATTTAGGTACTACAAAAGTTGGTGCCGTTATTGCTGAAAAATTAGAAGATAAAATTGCAATACTCGGTTTTGGCGTTGCACCTTCGGTAGGATTAAATAGAGGTTTGGTTGCCAATATTGCAAAAACTTCGGAAGCAATAAAAGAAGCCATGAGTTTGGCTTCTAATAGAGCGGATTTGGATGTAAAATCTGTTAACGTTGGTGTTGCCGGCGAGCATATTACTAGTCTTAGACACAGAAACTACGTAACAATAAATAATGAAGACAAAGAAATTAGTCAAGCTGATATTGAAAGACTTAAAGCAGATGTACATACAATAAGAATTCCATCGGATAGACAAATACTTCACATAATACCTGAAGAGTTTTTTATAGATCACGAAGGAGGCTATCATAATCCGATAGGAATTTGCGGTTCCAGATTAGAAGCCCTTAACCATATAGTATTGGCATCAATACCGGCAATACAAAATATTCGCAAATCCGTAGAACGGGCTGGTTACACCGTACAAAATTATATACTTCAGCCCATTGCATCCAGTTTGTCCGTTTTAGATGAAAACGAACAAGACTTGGGTGTTTTACTAATTGATATTGGCGGAGGTACTACCGATATAGCTGTTTATCATGAAAAAACAATTAAATATACAAAAGTTATAGGTCTTGCCGGAAATCAAATAACAAATGATATACGTGAAGCATTGGGAATAGTAACGGCTGAAGCGGAGAACTTAAAAAAAGAATATGGTTATGCTTTGGAAGAAGCAATAATTAAAGATGAAGATATTTATATAACAGGAGTTGGAGCAAGAGGTAACATAAAAATACCGGTTTCTCTTCTTACTCAAATTATTCATGTTAGAATGAAAGAGCTTTTTACACAAATAGATAATGAACTCAAACAAGCCGGATTTAAAAATAAAATAAAAGCAGGAATAGTTTTAACCGGTGGCGGTTCTTTACTAAGAGGGATATCGGATTTATCAGAAGAAGTTTTCGGAATACCAACGAGAATAGGTGTTCCGTTGGAATTAGGCTCCGGTTTGTCCGATCAAATTGAAAGTCCGGAATTTGCTACTGTTGCCGGTTTAATTAAAGGTGTTCCGGGTACAACATCATCCCAAGCTTCGTTAAATATTAAACAGAAAATCAAATCAAATAAATCTAAGCTAAATGGTTTTATAAAAAAAATACAAGAATTTTTTGATGAATTATAATCTAAACACACAAGGAGGACGCAATGTCAAATTTTATTACGCTGGACAAAAACAATTCATTATCTGCTCAACTTAAGGTTGTTGGTGTTGGTGGTGGCGGCTGCAACGCTATTGAAAGTATGATGCTAAAGGGATTGAGCGGTGTTGAATACATTGCCATCAATACAGATGCTCAAGTATTAAATACCAGTAATGCCGATCACAAAGTACAAATTGGAGTTAACATAACACGAGGTTTAGGAGCTGGAGCAGACCCTGAAATAGGTAGAAAAGCACTTGAAGAAGATAGAGAAAAAATTGCTAAACTTCTGGAAGGAAGTGATATGGTATTTATTACCGCAGGAATGGGCGGCGGTACAGGTACCGGAGGTGCTCCTTTAGTTGCCTCTATTGCTAAAAGTCTTGGTATTTTGGTAGTTGGTATTGTTACAAAACCTTTCAAATGGGAAGGTAAAAAAAGAATGCAAAATGCAGAAGAAGGTATTCAAGAATTAAAAAGAAGTGTCGATAGTTTAATAGTAGTACCCAATGATCGTCTCTTAAATATTTTGGAAGATACTATAAATGCAAGAACCGCTTTTGATAAACCTAATGAAATTCTATACGAAGCAACCAGAGGAATAGCAGATATAATTACCATAACAGGTATAATAAATGTTGATTTTGCAGATGTTCGTTCGGTAATGAATTCCAGCGGAGAAGCTTTAATGGGAAGCGGTACCGCAAGCGGAGAAAATCGTGCTATTGAAGCTGCTCAAAAAGCTATTTCTTCACCTTTATTAGACGGAGTTAGCATTAAAGGAGCTAAAAACATCTTATTAAATGTAACAGCTTCCGATAGTTTAACTATGCAAGAAATTAATGAAGGCAACAGAATTATATACGAAGCTGCCGGTGAAGAAGCAAATGTTATTTTCGGTTGGGTTATTAAAGAAGATATGGATGATACGGTTTCTTACACCGTTATTGCAACCGGTTTTGGTGATGATAATAACGAAAGTAAAATTCTTGCGGAAAAAGAAGATGTTATGGAAAATAAAAAAAAAAATTACACCGGATTTACGCTTGAAAACATTAGAGCAAATTCATTGAAAAAAAACACCGATTCTTCAAAAGCTTTTAAAGTAAAAGGTTCGGATAAAAATATAAATAAAAACGGTGTTACCCAAAGCGGTTATAAGAATAATGGACAAATAGATGCTTTTGAAAACGTTAGTGAACCTAAAGAAAATAATGAAAAAAGAAAAAAAGAAGGAGGCTCCTCTTTTTTAAGAATGATTATGGATTAAAGTAATTCAAGTACCCTTTGGAACAAATTGATTAGTGAAATATCAACTAATCAAGAGGAAGAAAACTAAAGACTGTTACTTATTCAAAACCATGGTGTAATTTATTACAGTATTAACTCCGTGAATATGAACAGTCTTTATTTATTTAACATTCGTTTTATATTTCATATCTTTTATGAATTGTAAAACATAGATAGAATCACTAACTTAACTATTTATATTTTAATAATTATGAAAAAAATATTTATAATACTGGTTGTCCTTACCATAAATCTATTTGGCCAAATGGAAAACCAAATAGGTTGGATTGCAAAATTCGGCGGAGCCGTTGGATTTTCTCCTACAATTATGTTCCCGGATTATACGGAAATAAATACTAAATTGATTTCTTTGGGATTGGAAAAATTAAGCGGTCCTATTTATGCCCCGGGTGGTAGCGGATATATTTATGTAATGATTGTAGATAATATGAGACTGGGCGGAATTGTATTCGGCGGTTCTCAATCATCTTTGCTCCAAAATGAAAGTGTTCAAAATGAAGTTGTTTATTCGTTAAATGGTGGGGGACTTACAATTGAATATACAATGCCCTTTGTTAAAAAAATTGCTTTGTCTGCCGGAGTAATACTTGGTGGCGGTAGTCTGAAAATACAAATTCACCAAAATAATAATTCATTTAATTGGGATGACATTTGGACAATAATAAAAAATGATTCTGCTGATAAAAATAAAAGTTATAGAATAAAAAATTCATTCTATATGGTTTCGCCAACGTTAAATGTTGATGTACCCGTAAATAGATTTATTGCATTGCGTGGAGGTTTGGGGTATCAATTTTCTTTCGGCGGAAGTTGGAGTATTGCAAATGAAAAGGAATTAAAAAATGTTCCTTCCGGTTTAAATGGAAATGCTTTTTTTACTCAACTGGGAATATATATAGGTCTTTTTGCTTTTTAATTACAAACCTAGTCAAAATATAATATGAAAAATATTTTAGTAACTGGCGGTGCCGGATTTATAGGAAGTAACTTTATTAACTCGGTCTTAACAGAGCGGGATGATTACAACATTGTTAATTTAGACAAATTAACTTATGCCGGTAATCTTGAAAATCTTAAAGACATCGAAGAATATAATAACTATCATTTTGTTAAAGGTGATATTACCAATAGAGAATTGGTAGATTATGTTTTTCAAAAATATTCTATTAAATATGTAATTAATTTTGCTGCTGAATCTCATGTGGATAGAAGCATACTCGGTTCCGAAATATTTTTCAGAACAAATGTAATCGGTACAAATGTTTTACTTGAAGCTTCAAGAAGATATGAAGTGGAAAAATATTTGCAAGTTTCAACAGATGAAGTTTACGGAAGTCTTGGAAAAGAAGGGTTGTTTACGGAACAAACCCCGCTTTCCCCTAACAGTCCTTATTCGTCAAGTAAAGCCGGTGCCGATATGATGGCTTTAGCGTTTCATCATACTTACGGACTTCCTGTTGTAGTTACAAGATGTTCTAATAATTACGGACCGTTCCAATTTCCTGAAAAATTAATTCCGCTTATGATAATTAATGCTATGAACAATAAAAAGCTTCCGGTTTATGGAGACGGAATGAATATTAGAGACTGGATTTATGTTTTGGATCATAACAAAGCAATTGAAATGGTGTTGGAAAAAGGAAAAGAAGGAGAAGTTTACAATATCGGTGCTGGTAACGAAATGCCGAATATTGAAATTGTAAAACTAATATTGAAAAAATTAAATAAAGACGAAGAACTTATTGAATATGTTAAAGACAGACTTGGACATGATAGACGTTATGCAATTGACTCAACTAAAATAAAAAAAGAATTGGGTTGGCTACCTGAATATGACTTTGCAAATGCAATAGAAAAAACTATAAATTGGTATTTGGAAAATACAAATTGGTGGAAAAAAATTATCAGCGGCGAATATCAAAATTATTATAAATTACAATACAATAAATAAAACTTTGCGGTACTCTGTGAAAAGCATTTTGTTGTTGCACAAAGAACCACAAAGTAGGCACAAAGGATCACAAAGAAACTCTGTGTTGCTCTGTTACTTCTTTGAGGAACTCTTTGAAATGTTTTTTTAATTAACTTTGAAAATAAGATGAATAAAACCATACAATATTTATTTATAACCTTTTTACTATTTACCATTCAACTAAAAGCACAAACAACAACTAATTTCGGAAACAATTCGGAAGGTTCGGATTTAGCCGCACTAAGTTTAATAAGCGTAACCGTTGGCGGAGATTTTTTATTGGAAGGAACCTTCCCGGCATCAAACACAGAACGAGTAGATCAATTTATTACCAGAATAGTTTCGGAATACAGAGACGGAGCAATACGTTTTGCAAAAGATGAAGAATCATTAACAAGAATTCAAAATGAAATCGAAAACTATTCCAAAAGAAACATAACATTAAAAAGATATAACGGGAAAAAGATAAAAGTAGATTTACAAATGTTCAGAAGTACTGGCGATTTTAAATATAATCCTTATCTAAAAAACGGTGATGTAATATTATTCCCAACATTGGATTTGCAAAGAAATTTTATTGACATTTCCGGTGCGGTTAATAAACCTTTGAAGTTCCCGTTTGTAGAAGGTGATAAACTTTCGGATGCTATTTTATTGGCACACGGATTAAATTCTTCTTACACAAATATAAATTCAGCGGAAATTTCCAGATTAAGTAACAACGGTGAAAAAGAAGAAATTAAAATTGTTAATATCGATAAAAATCCGTTGTTGCAAAGAGGCGATAGAATCAGAATTCTTTTTAATGAAAATCAAAAGAAAGATTATAATGTTTTGGTACTTGGTGAAGTTAACAGACCCGGTAAAATTTTTATTAGTAAAAGTAGTACGACAATTTCAGAGGTAATAAAAAGAGCCGGAGGGTTTACCGAAAATGCTTCTCTGAAAAACAGTGAAATAATACGTAACAGCAAATCCGTACTACAATTGATATATGAAAATCCGATTTATTATAAAAACAATATAAAAAAGTTTACAGGTAAGTTGGAAGATAAATTAAAACAAGCAAAATTAACCGAATTGCTGCTGATGCAAAGAATGTCCGACGTAGTTTTGGAAGATACGGTATTTTTTTCGTTGGATAACAAACTTAAAGAATTACAAACTCAAGCCGTTGTAGATTTTACCAAAATCTTTTCGGACACAACCAACGATGGAAAATTTATAATGCACGATGGAGACGTTATTTATGTTCCTACAAAAGAAAAATTTGTTTATGTGTACGGACAAGTTAATAAACCCGGATTAGTGCCATACGTTGAAGGAAAAGATTATAAGTACTATTTGGAAAAAGCCGGAGGTTTGGGTGAAGATTATGAAAGCGATATAAAATTGATTAAAAGAAAAACCAAAAGTTGGTTCACGGTTAATAATAAAACCAAAATAGACAGAGGAGATTATATTTACGTTCCGAAAAATCCGCCCAGGTCGTTTGGTTATTATTTAAGAAATACAGCTTTTATTACATCAATAATTAGTGCCGTTACTACTGTTAGTGTTCTTATTATAAATCAAATAAATAAAAGTAAAACTCGGTAAAGAAGGATAACTTTTAATGGAACATAAACCTACATTTACGGATTATTTAAGCATACTTTATAAGTGGAAAAAGTTTTTAATAATTAACTTATTAATAGTTACGATTATTGCAACGGTTGTTTCTTTTCTTATACCGGAAAAGTTCAGATCATCAACTTCAATAATGATTCAAGATTCCGGTGCAAGTTCTATGTTAAGCGGCGTTCTTCAAGATTTCGGAAGTGTATTCAGCAAAGCATTTTCCGGTGGCGGTGGTAGTTCCGAAGATAAACTTTTCGGCTTTTTAGGAAGCAATAAATTAGCTGAAAAAATAATTAAGAAATTTAACCTTGTTGATTATTACGAAGTGGAAAAATATAAAAGAGATAAAACACTTAAATTTTTTAGAAAAGATTTTCAATTTGATTTGGATGATAACGGTTTTATTGTAATTAGTATGATTCATAAAAATCCTAAAATAAGTGCCGAAATTGTTAATTATGCTGTTGATGAATTAAACAAAATGAATCAACAATATGCTACTGTTTATGCAAAAAAATACAGAGAATTTGTTGAACAAAGATACAATAAGAACCTTAAAGATTTAAGTAATGCCGAAACCAATTTGGAAAATTTTCAAAAAAAATATAAAATTTATGCAATACCTGAACAGTTGGAAGTTTCATTTAAAGCTTATGCGGAACTGGAATCAAATCTTGCAGTAAAAGAACTTGAAAAAGATTTTGCAAAAGAAGCCTTCGGTAAAGATAATCCGAATTATACCAAAATAGAAAAACAAGTAAATTTATTAAGAAATAAATTAAAAAATTTAAAAGCCGGTAAAAGCACAGATAGAAATTCTATTGTTTTTTTCCCGCTGAAAAATCTTCCGCAAATTCAAAAAGAATATTTAGAGTATTACAGAGAAATAGAAATTCAAACAAAATTGTTGGAATTTACATTGCCAATGTACGAACAAGCGGTTATGGAAGAACAAAAAAATATTCCTACCGTTACCGTTATTGATAAAGGTGTTCCTGCGGAATTAAAAGATTCACCCAAAAAAGCTTTTATTATTTTATCCGTTTTCTTTTTGATGTTATTCATACTGATTCCAATGGTAATAAGAGGAGAGTATATTACCCGAAACGAACCGGCAAATGAATTTGAAATTAAGGAAAAAGGCTTCTTTAAAAAGTTAACTAAAATTTACAGATTAAAAATATAAAATAGAATTGGTATTCTTAATAATAACAGTAGTTTTAGTTCCAACCGTTTGGTTTGCAAATCGTATTTTTAAAAATTGGATAAATCCCATATCAATTTTTACGATAGAGTGGTATTTCCTTATTTTTTTGTATCATTTAAAACTTATCAATTATCCGGATTTGAGTTTTACCACTTGGTATGTTATTATAATTTCATTCTTAGCTTTTCTGTTAGGTTGCATA
>Ga0256841_1000891_pt1 | contig 28053 bp, 20 predicted proteins | sample 356308metaG_FD_185971 | JGI IMG/M metagenome (GOLD analysis project Ga0256841, IMG submission 185971) | Hydrothermal vent microbial communities from Mid Atlantic Ridge, Atlantic Ocean - 356-308 | ecosystem: Environmental > Aquatic > Marine > Hydrothermal vents | place: Atlantic Ocean: Mid...
TCCAGCATTACCGTGGAAGACCAAGACCCGCCACAGATCCGGCTCAACGGAGGCGGTTCGCTGACCGTCAACGTGGGAGCCGTGTTCAGCGACCCGGGCGCCACCGCCACCGACAATGTGGACGGAACGGTCACGGTCAGCAGCAGCGGCAGTGTCGACACCGCCACCCCGGGGCTGTACACCCTCGTCTACAGCGCCAGTGACAGCGCCGGCAATACGGCCAGCGTCACTCGTAGCGTCACCGTGCAGACGGTGCTGCCGCGTTTGGAATTCGCTCCGGACCAGTGGGCCGAGGCAGGCGCAGAAGTGCGTGTTCGTGTATTTCTGGTGGGGGGCAGGGCTGGCGGATCATCCCTCGAATACAGGATTTTGAATCCGCTGACACAGGAGGTGGTGCTGGGCGGCACTCGCCTGGATTTTACTGCCTTCAGTAGGGAGATGGAGATCGTGCAGGTTGTGCCGCAGACAGTATCGGGAGGAGAACTGTGGTTCGAAATGCGGTCGGCTCATGGCGCAATGATGGGTTTGCGCCGGATACACAAGGTGTTTTTGACCGATGGGAATGTCAGACCCAGACCGGGTATACGGGTTTCGCAAGGCAGTGGACTGACCCGTCTGCTGGTGCGCGGAGGCGGCCCGGTGACCGTGGAAGCGCGTGTCGAGGATGCCAATGTCGGCGATGGTCATGCCTATGACTGGAGTGCTACGGACAATGTTTTGCTGCCCCCTGTGGTATCCACGAAGAGTTGGCAACTGGATCCCGAGAATCTTCAGCCTGGAGTGTACAAGTTGGCGGTGAAGGTGAGCGACGACGGTGACCCGGCTCTGGACGCTGCAACCGATCTGTATGTACGGGTGATCGATAAGGCCCCATCGCTTTCAACGACCGATGATTCGGACGGTGATGGACTGGATGATCAATCCGAGGGTTACCGTGATGAGGATGGTGATGGAATACCTGAATATCTGGATGCCGAAGAGGCGCCCTATCGGTTGCAGGAACATGTTCATGGCCCACAGCGGCTGGAGACAGTTCCTGGGTTGTCCTTGCGGCTGGGGGTGTTGTCATTTGTCGCGGATGCACAGGGTGCCCGGATGACGCCTCAGGAAGCACAGGGGGCTTGGGAGCAGCGTAATGGCCGTCTGCCCGAAGATACCGAGAATGAAGCTGCAGGTGATCTGTATGATTTCGAGGTGAGTGGCTTGTCTCGCGGCGGCTCATCGATTCTGGTCACGATCGAGCTCGACCAGCCGATTCAGCAAGGGGCACTCTACCGGAAACTGACTGGCAGCGGGTGGAAGGTGTTCGTATCCGATGAGCGCAATGATCTGTCGTCCGCAAATCGGACTGGAGACCGTTGCCCGAGCCCCGGTTCAGTCGAATACCTCAGTGGATTACGGGAAGGAAATGAATGCATTCAGCTGCGTATCGAGGATGGAGGTCCCAACGATGAAGATGGCGTGATCAACGCCAGGGTGCGTGATCCGGGTGGCCTGGCTGTGCCCCGTACAAAAGGTGGCGCGTCTCCGGGCGCTGGAGGCAGCTCTTCCGGTGGTGGCTTCACGGAAGGCTGGTTGTTGTTGCTTATGGGTCTGTGGTTTGTGATACGGTCGGGATTTCGCCGCTTCCGTTACCGCGACGCAGTTCCAGACTGATGACCGAGCAGGGATAGTCGGAAGCCATGCACCCACAGGATATTTCGGCCTTGCCGCTCACTCGGATGACTTCACGCGAAACAAAGACCTCACGATCGCTGGTGTACACATAGGTGCCATTGGCACTGTGATCCTCGACGAACACCTCTTCCTGCTTGAGTGTAATGGTCGCATGGCTGCGCGAGACATGCTCATGGTCGATGATGATATCGCAATCATCGGCACGGCCCACTTCGATGATCAGTTGCCGTTGCGGAGCAAATGTTTTGCGGTATCCATTTCCATTGACATGGAAGGATGTCTGCTGGCCTGGCGTGACCGTGCAGTCTTCATCATCGAGACCGATGGATACGAGGCCTTCCTCTGCCTTGCGGATGAAGCAGGCCATGCGGTCACTCAGCAACACATGGTTGCGAATGCGACCGAGGTCGGTGGAGCAGATCAGCACCTCGTTTTCCCGGGACTGGAAACACAGCTGCGTGGCCTGGTTGGTGGCATCGCCGTAGATCTGGTCTTCGTGATGGTAGTAGTTTCCGGTGCACAGGCCCCCTCTCAGCCGGGTGTTTCTTCCGGACCTCCGGCCACAGGTTGAGGACAAATCGATCACCTTTATCAAGAAATCGATTGCATTTTCAAGGCTGTCGAAAACCAGCAGGGATTCGTCATAGACATCCATTCTCAGTGACGGCATCAGTCCGGTCTCGCCGCTGGCGTGTTCAAACAGCTGATCGCGGTATTTGAAATCCTCTTCGGTTCCGTTGAAGGGGTGGAGCATCAGGGATCCAATGACCCCGTGTTTGGTATGGATTTCCATGATGTGTTCGCTCCGTGGTGTGTGGCCCAATTCTTTATTGTTCAAGCATATTCGGTATTTTTCGGAATTGATCACTGATCTCCCAGTATCGACCGGTTCCCGCTTTTTTAACAAACAGTGAAGCATTGTGATTCATCTTGTTCCCGCGCAGGGAATTCATGGCTTTTTGCGTTGATTCTATGGCGTGCTTGGAGCCGGTCAGAAGGCGCCAGCGAGGTGCGTCGAGACGATGTTCCTCTGCATAACGGGAAAGGGCTTCCGGAGTGTCGTTGTCGGGATCGATGGAGATCATCGCCAATACCGTGTTTTCGGGAAGTTCCGCTTCGATTGACTTCATGGCGAAGGTAGTGGCGGTACACAGGGTAATGCACTGGGTGAAGAAGAACGCAAATACCACGTTATCCTCCCTGCGAAACAATTGATCGAGGAGCACAGTATCCCCGTTACGGTCGAGCAGCTCTATCCCCTGAAATTGGGGGGTGAGTTCGCGCAGATTGGTGGGAGGTGGGAGAGGGGGGGTATCGGCGGCTTTCAGAAAAGGAAGGGATGGCATCAGGCAACCCAGAACCGCGAGGAGTACAGCCCATTGGATATTCATTTTGTCAACCTCCTCAGGTTGTCAACAACATGGGCAGACACCTTAACCCAATGGCTTCGGTCTGACGCGGGGTATGGTTCACAAAATGGTAAAAAAAGCCGATTAATCGCCAATATACGAAAATATCTCTAGTTGAGTGCTGATTTATCTACCTCTGAACGAGTGTTTTTCTACCTCAAATTACGCCATTTGTCTGCGACAAATTGACGCATCAGTGTATTTCACTTGCCGGCATTCAGGCTCAAGATGATACGCAACGGAAATTGACGGTGCTCCATCGGCTGTCCTTGATCCTGTTATTGACATGCTGAATGTACAGGGGAAAACACAATGACAAAGGCATCAATATTTTTAGGCCGCTGGCTGCAACGCTACCTTCCCGTTGCGCTGGGAGGCTTGCTGGTCCTGTCATGGGCTGGGTTGCAGGCAGCTCAGATCGAGCTTTCGGTGGTGGATCAGAATCAGGTGCCGGTGGCGGGGTTCCGTTATCTGGTAGAAGTCGATGAGACCTTCAAGCCAGAGCCGGGCGTTCAGGATCTCAACAGCCTTTCTTTTGATTTTCATCGCAGTCATTCACCGGTTGCCGTCGGCGTGGATGGTACCGGGATCAAGGGGTCTTCGACCACGGATACGGCTACCATCGAAGTGCCAGACAATGCGAATTACTTTGTATCCGTGGTGCCTTTCGAGGGACATGCGCTCAGCGGTGTTCCGGTTTCGGTAACCACCGGTGTTGTGACCCGAAAGGTCCAGGTCAACAGTTTCCCGATTCCCACTGCTCAAATCAGTATCCGTATTTTTGAGGATAACAATCCGGTCAATGGTGCCATAGATCTGGGTGAGCGTTTTCTGTCGAATACCATTGTCAGGGGGCAGAAAATGGTTTTTGGTGTTCGCCTGTTCGACCCGGCCGGACAGTACGGAATGGCCGGAGGCGAGGTGCAACAGGATGCCTATGGCAATCCACTCGGGACCGAGTACGATGCGGCCGGAAACATTGTCTCTACGCCGGATAATACCAATGGTTTTGTGCTGATGCCGGATGCTGATGGCTATCTGGTGATCAAGAATCTGCCTCCAGCAAAATATGGTGTCGAGGTGACACCGCCGCGCGGACCGGACGGAGAACCCATGTGGGTGCAGACCTCTACGATCGAGGGTACGCGCACCATTGATGCCTGGGTGAAAGCGAATGAGCCTGAGCAGTTTGTAGAGTTCGGTCCGCCCGGTCCTCATGTATTCATCGGTTTTGTTAGGGTTTTCGACTGCTTCAGCGGTGATCCCGGCCTTGCTGATGAGCATGTCACGGCTTCAGGAGCCATCGTCAGTACCGGGAATTGTGAAGGGGTCGAACCGGTGGCTGGTGGCGCGACCATTTATGGGCGAATCGTCGACAATCACATGTCACGTCCGGGGCCGCTGCCGGTGAACGGTCAAGGCGGCGGGTTCCAGTTTGCCAGTGGAACTCCGTTCCCTGGCTGCCGGGTGGCCGTCAATATCGGTATTGCCGGAAAGACTGTCTACTCCGGCAAATGTGACGAAAACTCTCGTTTCAGTATCGATAACATTCCGCCCGGATCTTACAGCCTGTCGATCTGGGATGATGGTCTGGACGCGGTGATCGCCAATCATCCGTTCACCGTTACCGGTGACGAGGTGAATGGCTATCAGGTGTCAGCGCTGGTGCAGCAGCAGGTGTCGAATGTCAACGGCTCGACGCCGACCAATATCATTTGTGATAACGCGGGCTGTGACCTGGGTGATGTTCCTGTCTTCAACTGGTTTCACAAGATCGACAGTCTGGTGTTCTTCGATCGCAACCAGAACGGATACCGTGACTGCGTGACCGTGAACTGCGATGACCCCTCTCAGGATGATGTCACGCTTCATGCTGATGCCTCAGCGACCAATCTGAGGTTCCGCGACGGTCGCATGTACAAATCCGTTCCCATCGATGTGTTTGGGGAGGCGCCCCATGACGAGGTTTTCCCCTTCTTCCATTGGCTGGTGGCCGAAGTGGATTTCGCCAACTTCAAGGCAACAGGTGCCACCTTCACAACCGACGCCGGAGGGTTCAGCCCGACACTGCAGGATGATGGCTTCGTGCCGGCGGTGGATCCCAGCCTTCCGGATTGTGTCGCAAACCCCAGTGGTATTGGTGTGCTGAACAGCCCCTGTACCTGGGACGGCGGGCTGTCGCGTACCGAAACCGGTGCGGTACTGACTCAGGCCTTCCAGGGGTTTCTTGGTCAGAAGAACATCATGCAGTTCGGCAAGGCCAATTATGCGCCCGGGGAGAACGGAGGTATTTCGGGCGTCATTGTCTATGCTATAACCCGCGCCGAGGATGATCCGCGGTTCGCGGCGGCAGAAGAATGGGAGCCGGGGATTCCTCGTGTGCAGGTGGCCTTGTATCAGGATTTCGTCGACAGCAACGGTGCGCCAGTGGTTGGTGGGGACAAGCAGATCGACGACATCAATGGAGAGCCAGGCATCCAGCTGGCTGATGTGGACAACTATCCGCTTGGCTGGTCAACCGGTGTTTCAACGGCGCCTGGCCCGGAAGACATTGACCGCAACGGAAACGGTGTGTTTGATCAAGGTGATGCCGTGGAAGTCGTTTGGAGCGACAGCTGGGACGACAGCAAGCCGACCGGTTGTCTCGGTGCCAACAACCTCCCAGGGCTGCCCGATGACCGTTGCTTCGATGGTTTGCGCAACTGGAATCAGATTCGTCCCGGCGTATTTGATGGAGGTTACGCCTTCTCGGAAAACCTGCCGGCTGGTATGTACATCGTTCAGTCATACACTCCGCCGGGCTACACGCTGGTCAAGGAAGAGGACAAGAATGTTGATTTTGGTGACGAGTACGCCGTGCCCCAGCTGCTGGCTCCCGTCTGTATCGGGTCGTCCCACCTGGTGCCGGCACTGCTCAGCCATGTGATGGAGAATGGGGTGCAAATTGTAAGCGGTGATCCTGCCGATTACGCTGCACCCTATGCGGGAGAGTCACGGCCGCTCTGTGATACCAAGCAGGTTCGGGTCGCCGACGGAAAGAATGCTGCCGCTGATTTTCATTATTTCACCGAGGTGCCCAAGGCAGCACATGTGGTCGGTGGTGTAATCAATGATCTGGCTAATGAATTCAATCCGAATTCACCCACTTTCGGTGAGAAGTTCTCTCCGCCCTGGTTGCCGGTGGCTTTCTACGATTTTCGGGGGCATGAGATCACGCGGGTATATACGGATCAGTTTGGAAAGTTCAACGCCCTGCTGCCTTCGACAAACACAGTGAACATAGGCAGCCCGTCCGGCGTGGCTCCAAACATGCTGACGGCCTGCATGAACGACTCCGGGCTGGTGGACAACCCCGATTACACTCCGGGATCGGGTCTGCCGCAACGCATTATCGACCCCAATTACAACCCGCAGTACAGCCAGTTCTGCTACACCTTCCAGTACATGCCAGGGGGTACCACCTATCTGGATACACCGGTAGTCCCGATCGCCGCCTTTGCAGGAGCGGGGAAGCAGCTTGACTGTGATGCGGCAGACAATACGCCGATGATCAGCGAGGTGTTCAGCCCGGGTTATCCGGCGGCCTATATCCCCGACCCGAATCTGCCCGAGGCGCAGCGGATGCTGACCATCCGTTCAGCGGGGATTCGTTCCGTTCCGAACCCATCGTCGGACGAGTTGACCAACAAGTTCGTGGTGCGCAATTACGGGTTTGGCGGACCTGCTGCGGAAGGGATGGTCTATCTGATCGACAAGAATGGTTTTGTCATCGACATGCCGCCGACAAGCTGGTCCGACCTTGAGATTCAGGCCCCTGTTCCGGCCGGCTTGTCTCCGGGGCAATACCAGCTTCAGGTGGTCAATGCCAATGGCATTGCCTCTCCCATGGCTGTGACAGTGACCATCGGACCTCTCCCGGTGGCCGGTGCGACGGTGCGAACCGTCAATCCTCCCCAGGCTGCGGGGGATACCCCCTTGCAGGATGTGCTCGATGTTGCCAATCGGGGAGACCTGATCCTGGTCGCTCCGGGTACCTATGATGAGTTGCCGGTCATGTACAAACCGGTACGTTTGCAGGGCGCGGGTGCCTATTCGACCATAATCAATGCGCGTGCGGTTCCAGCCGAGAAGGTGCAGCGCTGGAGAGACAAGGTGCTCGATCTGCTCAATGTGCAGGGTGCATTCGATCTGATTCCCGGACAGGAGCTTGTTGAACTGTTCGTTACCGAAGAAGGTCCGGGGCTGACTGTTCTGGGCAAGAGTTTTGGGCCGAACCGTTTCACCAATTCACGGCCTTCCGGAATAGACGGATTCACGATTACCGGTGCCTCTACCGGCGGTGGCGTGTTCCTCAATGGCTACATACAGGGGTTCACGATCAGCAACAACATCATCGCCGGTAACCAGGGTACCTACGGTGGAGGGATTCGTCTTGGGCACAATACGGTCCGAGAGCAGTTTGCCGGAGGTGTGCGACATCCGGATGCGCGCAACCGGAATATACGGATACATCATAACCGCATCACCCGCAATGGCACCTTCTTCGGTGCAGGCGGTGGAATAGCGATTTATACCGGAGCACGCAACTACCGCATTGAGAATAACCTGATTTGCGGGAATTTTGCCAAGACCGATGGTGGGGGTATCGGTCACCTAGGACTCAGTACCGGCGGCAAGATTCGTGACAATGTGATCATATTCAACCAGTCGTTCCGTCAGATGCCTGGCGAAACCGATGGTGGTGGCATTCTGGTAGCGGGTGCCGATGATCTCAATGGTGGGGCGATCAGCGATGGTGCCGGACATGTCGTGATCGAACGCAATCTGATCCAGGGCAATCATGCCGGAGCCGGAGACGGTGCCGGTATCGCGCTACGCCGTGTCAACGGTCAGGATATTGTCAGGCAGGATAACAAGCCCAGGAAATGGTGGCGGGTCATCATCCGTAATAACTCCATTGTCAACAATGTGGCGGGTGTGGCCGGTGGAGGTATTTCGCTGAAGGATGCGGCGCGCGTATTCATAACCAACAATACCATTGCCAACAACGAAAGTACGGCCACGGCGGGTGCGGCCTTTGCTCCCGGAAATCCGAGTCAGTCTGTGGTCCAGGTAGCCGGAGTCGTATCGCGTAAATATGAGAGTATCGATGGGTTGATACATCCGGAAGACAATCAGCAGGCGCGGTATGGTGTGCCTTACTCAAATCCCTTCCTGCGCAACAATATCGTGTTGCACAACCGATCCAGAATCTATGACTTGGCCAGTAATGCATTGATCGATCCGGTTGCCGGAAGTCCAAGCTATATCGATCTGGGCGTGGTGGGTGTTCCGGGAGGGTTCCTTAACCCGAGGCGCAGCCTGCTGACCGATGCAACCGGGTACCATGCCTCCAATATTGATGGCGAGACGCCGGTACAGACCTTTGCCAACAGCTATCTGAATGGCAGTCCGTTCCTCGAACCCACTCCTTTGGAGTTCCAGACAATAAAGGTAGCACCTGCGCTGGATGAAGGTGGAAACTGGATCGATGTGCGCTACGCACCCCTGTCCATCAATGATGTCGACGGTCTGGATAATGCAATCGATGTGCCCTCCGACTATCACCTGCAACCGACCAGTATTGCGGTGGATGCGGGCGCGGGCAACCGCGGTGGAGGGCTGAATCTGGATATCGATGGTGAGGGCATCGTCGGGGTTGTCGATATCGGATCCGATGAGGTGCAGTAGTCATGACAGGTCAGTACAGCCCAAAAACAGCTGAATCGAGGAAAGGAGCAATGAAGAAAATCGTGAACTATGGCGGGGTGCTTTCATTTACCGTGGCCTTGCTGATGGCAGCTCCGGTGGCAAGGTCAGCGGTGCTTGTGCAATGCCCGGGGGATGACGATGGTGATGCGGTTATCGATCAGACTGATCCTCAACGCCCCAATGCCAAATGCATGCATCTGGTGGCGAGTGATGGCTTTTCCAATATGGCGGATGGCCGTTTGCAGTATATCTTCGGTTTCAAGGATATTACCGGTACAGCACCCGAGGATGCCGTGGATCAGGGTTTGCTTGGAGCACAGATTTCTGCACCGACAATCGAGTTGAAAGAGGGGCAGGAATTCTTTCTCTCACTGACCAATGCCGGCTTTACCCAGCGTCCGGATCTGTTTGATGGGCACACGGTCCATTTCCATGGTTTTCCCAATGCTTCAAGCGTATTCGATGGCGTACCGGATGCATCGATTGCTGTCAATATGGGGGCAACGCTGACCTATTACTACAACATAAAGGAACCGGGTACCTATCTTTATCATTGCCATGTAGAGGCGGCGGAACATATGCAAATGGGAATGATTGGTAACCTGTTCGTTCGTCCAGCACAGGATGGGCAAGCCATCGAGTTTCCTCCAGGGAGCGGGCGCGTCTATACCAAGTTTGCCTATAACGATGGGGACGGCTCGACAGGCTACGATGTCGAGTTGCCTTTGCAGTTGACGGGGTTCGATCCCGAATTCCATGACGCGAACATGAACACGCAACCCTTGCCCTTCGCCGCAATGAAGGACACCTATGCCTTGTTCAATGGTCGGGGCTATCCGATGACGGTACAGGATGAAAACTACTACGACCTCAATCCGGGTGTGGCTCAGACAGAGAATGCCACTCCAATCAACCCCAATGGGCAGAACAGTCAGCCGGTTTCCAGCCGTGCGGAAGTTCTGTCAGGACAGCGGTTGCTGGTACGCATTACGAATGTCAGTACCACGGGGTTCTATACAGTGATGGCTCTGGGTTTGCCAATGGAAGTGGTTGCGCAGGGAGCAAAGGAGTTACAGGAAAAATACCGAACTGCTTCCGTTAACCTGGGCGGCGGTGAGTCCATCGATGTGATCATCGATACCCAGGGTGTATCACCGGGCAGTTACTTCATGTACATCACCGAACTCAACGAATTGAGCAACGATCAGCAGAGTTTCGGCGGAGCGATGACTGAAATCGTCGTCAAGCCCCCGGCCATTTGAACGGATGGAGAGAACAATGAGCAGCAACGAATCGAGCAGAAAATGGGGGGCCTGGATAGTCGGGGCGATGCTGATGACAGCCGTCTCACTGGCCAGAGCCGAGATCGTTGGACTCGAATCCAGTGTACTGGATCTGTATGCCAAGCAGGCTCAGATCAGTACGCCGGATGGAGGGAGCCTGCGTATCTGGGGCTTTTCTCTGACTCCGGATGGCCCGGCCCAGTACCCGGCGCCCACATTGATCGTCAATGAAGGGGATACAGTGATGGTCACGATTCATAACCAGGATGTTCCGCAACCGGTATCCCTTGTATTTCCCGGACAGACTGGCATCACAAAGACCTGTGATATTGGTGTAATCAGCTTCAATGGTTGTCACGGTACTTTTGCCGATGGCAACAATGTGGTTGCGGCCGATGGAGGGACTCAATCGATCACTTACAGTTTTGTGGCCTCCAGGCCGGGCACCTTCGTTTACCAGAGTGGCGTCAATCCCCAGATTCAGATCGAAATGGGGTTGGTAGGTGCATTGATCGTACGGCCCGAGATGGCTGCGACGGGTGTAGATGCTGGTGGTGGCTTGGTCTATAACGATGCTGGGACGGCCTATGACGATGAGTATCTGTTCTTCATGAGCGAGATGGATCCGCGGGTTCATTATCTGGCGGAGAACGATGCTCTTGACCAGTGGGACAACGCCTCGTACAAGTCAGTACTGTTCTTTTTCAACGGTCGCAATGCGCCTGACACTTTGGCCAAGAATTTTGTGCCAGAGTTACCTCATCAACCCTATGGTTCCCTGGTCACCATGTTCCCTGGACAGAGAATACTTCTCAGGGTAATCAATGTGGGGCGCAACCAACATCCATTGCATACTCATGGCAATCACTTCAGACAGATTTCCCGTGATGGAAACCTGCTTGCCGCTGCAGTCGGTGACTATACCTATAATGCCATACCGGGTGGGACGGCCGACCTCATATTTGAATGGACGGGAAAAAATATGGGGTGGGACATCTATGATCCCGGCTCGAATCATACCTGTGTCGATCAGCGCAATAACAGGACAGGTGTAATCGGTGATCTGGATGGCTATGACGATACCAGCTGGGAATGGTGTGCAGATCATGGAAAGAAAATCCCGGTCGCCCTGCCGGAAAATCAGGACCTTGGCTTTGGTGGATTTTATGGTGGTAGCCCTTATCTGGGGGCGACGGGAACCCTTCCGGTAGGAGAAGGTGGGCTGAATCCGGAGGGTGGTATGGCATTCATGTGGCATTCCCATTCGGAGCGTGAGCTGACGAATAATGATATCTACCCTGGCGGCATGTTGACGATGATGATTGTCAACAGGCGTCAATGAGATCGAGAAGGAGATCCAGTATGAAACATTCTCTGCTATCAGCCGCGGTTTGGGGTGTAATGGGTTTGGGCGTCAGCATGACGGCTCAGGCGGTAAACTTCAGTCAGGAATTGTGTGTGGGACGCTTCGAGAAGGTCCTGTCCTCAGACCCGCAGTCATCGCCAGTACCTATGTGGGGCTATGCGCTCGGGGGTATCGATACACTGACGGGGCAATGCGCACAGACACCGACCACCCCAGGACCGAGAATCACTGTTCCGGACGGATACGATGGCCTCGATCTGACCGTGCACAATACCCTGTCTCGGCCAACCTCGGTAGTGATACCGGGTACCGTCAAGCCCATGCAGCCGGTGTTTTTCACCCCTGCCGGTGAATCGATACCGAGGGTCCGGTCCTTCGACTCCGAGGCCGCTCCCAATGGAGGTAGCGTCAGTTACAGCTGGGATGGCTTGCAACCCGGCAGTTACATGTATCAGTCGGGAACCCATCAACAGGTCCAGGTACAGATGGGCCTTTATGGAGCGCTGACTCGGGATTCGGCTCCGGGGGAGGCCTATCCGGGGAGGCCTTACAGTCAGGATATCGTGATGTTCTATTACGAGATCGACCGGCTCATTCATGACAATGCAGATCAGGGCATGTATACCGAGAGTGACATGAAGAGTACCGTCGGTTACGCGCCCAAGTATTTTCTGGTCGATGTGGATCCTGGAACCGGTCCGATAACCTATGAATACAATGATCTGCTCACGGTCAAGCTTCCGCCAAACCTCAATCCGCTGCTGAGGTTTTACAACGCCGGGCAGAGGCTGCATGTGCCAACTGTTTTTGAAGCCGAGTTCGAGATTATTGCGGAAGACGCGAAGCCGTATCCCAGCAGCAGGGCGCAATACGGGGTTGAATTGCCTCCATTGAAGGTGAGGGATGCCTACCTGAACATCAGTGGCCAACTGGAGCCCATCGGTGGTTTCCAGCTTCCACCTTCGGCCGGTGGCGTCTATCGGCTCACCGACAGCGCCATGGCGGTCAGCAACCCGGATTCATCGGTCACCGGTCCGGTTTCATTGCTCGCGGCGAACAGCGAGATCGCCAATGGCAGTGACAACGGCATGGTGCTCCGTTTCGAAGTGCTTCCGGATCCAGCCTATGTTGCGCCCGTAGCCGACGGCAATGAACCTCGTGCGATAAGGGATGAGTTCAGTGTACCTGAAGGTGGTAGTCTGGCGGATATTGTGGCATTGGCGCTCTCCAATGACATCAATGCCACAGGAGCCACGGTGACCATACTCAGTTACCCCAAGCAGGGTGACCTTATCGACAATGGACAGGGGCGGTTTACCTACCAACACGATGGATCGGAGCAGTCTCGCGATTCACTGGTTTATGCGCTGACCAATGCCGATGGAGAGCGTTCAAGCACTGGGGTCGTCATCGATATCATTCCGGTCAATGACGCTCCGGTTGCCGCAGATGATACCGTAAATGTCCGTGTGGGACAGACCGTGGAGATTCGAGCACTGGCAAACGATAAGGATGTGGACTCCCCTGTGTTGACGATTACCGGGGTGGATAATTCCTCACTGGGTCTGATTCGTCCTCTCGAACAGGTCATTATGTTTGAAGCCGTCAGTGAAGGCCAGGAAGCACTCCAATACTCCATAGCAGACAGCTCGGGAGCCACAGCTGCCGCTATGCTGAACATAACGGTTACACCTGCGATTGACAGTGGTTCGTCCACTTATGGCCCGGGCAATGGTCCTGGTGGTTCCGGTGGTGGTGCCCAATATGGGGAGAAACCGGTAACGGTCGCTGATCATTACACCGTGATCGAAGGCGGAAGTATCGATACCACGGGCAATCCAATATTGGGCGTGCTTTCCAACGACTCCCCGGGATCAAGGGTGTACACGGGGCTTGCCGAATACCCGGAACACGGATCGATCCAGATGTTCGAGGATGGAACCTTTATATACAGCCATAACGGGGATGATGAAGAAGACGATTCCTTCACCTATGAGGCCTACAATGAAAATGGAGCGACCACGGGAGAAGTCAGTATTACCGTCACTCCTCGTGGCAATCCTCCCCGGGTCAACAACGACAAGGCAAAAACACGTGTAGATCGGGCTGTACTGATCAATGTGTTGAAAAACGACCTTGACAAGGATTCACCTATAGACCCAGGAAGTCTGCAGATCACAGAGCCACCTTCCCATGGCAGTGTCGATCTTCTGGCCGATGGGCGTATACGGTACACGCCGGATGCGGGTTTCAGCGGCAAGGATAAGTTTCGATACCGTCTGAAGGATTCGGTAACGGGTGAGTTGTCGCGCAGAGCGGCCAAGGTAAAGGTCAGGGTGCGGTAGTGTCAGTAATGCCATACCGGGTCCTGTTTTGCCCGCAGACAGCCACCAGGAACCGGGGTGGCTGTCTGCGTTGTCCGGAGAAGCATTGCATGCAGGAGCGGGAAACATGATGACAACAGGAAAGCTGGCTGAAATGGCCGATGATAGCAGGGAGTTCGCAGCGGCTGATGGGCTGCGCCTGTTCGACTGTGGCTCAGATCAGTTGCTTGATCGTTTGGAACAGGCCGGTCAGCTGACACGGGCGGAACTGTCCAAGGTGCGATTGCTGCTGCAATCAGAACATACCGACATGACCGTGATGCAGCTTCTGCTCAAGCTGGGGTTGCTTTCTGAGTCGGAGCTTCTGCATTTTCTGTCACGCGAAATGAGATTGAAAATCCTTCCCCGGGAGTCCTACCCCAGAGCACGCTGCGGGGACAGTATGTTCAATCGGAAGTTTCTTGAACGTTTTCGCATGCTGGTGGTTTCGAAAACGGAACAGTTTGTTGAGATCTGCATCAATGATCCCTTTATACCCGGTATGGGATCGGTCCTGTCCTTCGCCATGGGGCACAGACTTCTGAAGGTACGACTGGGCTTCTCCCGGGATATCGAGGAGGTCCATGGGCTGATCATGAATGACGAAGCCCAGGCCGCGGCAACACGATACGAGGAGCAGGATGCGGTCTTGCTGGAACAGGATATCCGGCAACTCAAGGAGTTGGCCAGTGAGGCACCCGTGATCAAGCTGGTCAACAGTTTGATACACGATGCGATTAAAAACAATGCATCGGACATCCATATCGAGCCGCAAAGCGATTCGATAAAATTGCGTAATCGGATCGATGGTGTGCTGGTTCCGGTGCAGGATATCCCTTTGGGATTGATTGCGGCCATTGTCTCTCGGATCAAGATACTGTCGGAGCTGGATATCGCGCAACGCCGGCAACCCCAGGATGGGCGATTCGACATGAATATCGATGGCCAGGATGTGGATATACGGGTATCGATACTTCCCACCATCCACGGGGAGAGCGTGGTGCTCCGCCTGTTGTACAAGAAATCCATCCGTTTTGATTTCGACAGCCTGGGTTATTCACCGGAAAATAGGGATCGAATACTCAGCGTGCTCGAAAAACCTCACGGCCTGGTTCTGGTGACAGGACCAACCGGCAGCGGAAAGTCCACGACACTGTATGCAATGATGCAGCAGCTCAACAGCAGCGAGCGCAAGATCATGTCGGTTGAGGATCCGGTCGAATACAAAATCGACGGCATCAATCAGATCCAGGTCAACCCGGATGTGGGGGTCGATTTTTCCGGCGCTCTGAGGGCCATCGTAAGACATGATCCGGAGGTGATCATGGTCGGTGAGATGCGCGACAGTGAAACAGCTGAAATCGCCATTCGGGCATCGATGACCGGGCACCTCATGTTGACCACCTTGCATACCAACAGTGCGGTATCGAGTATTGAACGCTTGCTTGATCTGGGCGTCGATCGTGCTTTTGTGTTCAGTTCCCTGATTGCGGTTGTTGCGCAGAGGCTGGTACGCAGACTCTGTGATCGGTGCAAGCAGCCTGTCAGCGTGGAGCAGCTCTGTATCGATAACGGCCGCTTCGAGCAGGTTCCTCTTGACGCTTACCGTGTGCACAGGGCAATCGGTTGCGATGCCTGCAATCATACAGGTTATCGCGGCCGAGTCTCGATTTCTGAAGTGATGATGGTTGATGATGATTTTCGCGCTTCAGCCATGAAAGGTGATGAAACCATCGATCATATTGCCCGCCGGCACGGACTTGGATCAATGATTGAAGACGGGTTCCGGAAGGTCATTCAGGGTGAGACCAGCATGGATGAACTGTTTCGTGTGGTGATGCAGTGATGACGGATTATCGGTATCAGGCTTTGAACGCGCAGGGAGAACTGGTCGAAGGTGAGCTGAGTCTGGAAAGTGACCGGGCCGTTGAACAGGCCCTGCAACGCATGGACTGCATTCCGCTGAAAATCGAGAGTGGAGTGCAAGCGCCGATGGCGGCGCGCAGGCCACGGCGGGCCGGAAAGCTCGATCTGCAAGCCTTCTTTGAAGACTTGCATGACTATCTGGAATCCGGTTTGCAGATCGATCAGGCATTGCAGCTTCAGGCAAAGTCCTGCCCGGCGTCGCAAAAACTCCTTCAAGAAATGCTGTCCGGGTTGAGGCAGGGAAAGTCTTTGTCAGAGGTCATGCACGCGCATATAGGCCAATTCAACAAGGTACAGTGCGGGATCGTTCGCATCGGTGAAGAGACCGGTTCACTGACCGATTCGCTGGGGCTACTTGCAGGCTTGGTCAGAGACCTGGATGACTTGCGAGAGCGTATACGCTCTGCTTTGGCCTACCCGTCGATTCTTATGGTCGTTATGCTGCTATCGATGGTCGTCCTGTTTACAGTGGTTGTGCCCAGGTTTGCACCGCTGTTTGAGGGTATGGGGGTTGAAGTCCAAGGGATGACTCGGGTTGTCATGGGTATTTCCGACTTCTTACTGAAGCAGGGTTGGGTGCTTGTTACGGCACCATTGCTGTTGATCGTTGTATTTCGAATGGCCCTCTACTCTCCGCATTATCGTCGCCGCATCGTGTCAGCAGCCCTCAAGTTGCCATTGATTGGAGAGATGCTCCGCCAGTACAACCTGTATGTCATGTCAACGGTGATGAATGTACTGCTCAGTAAGCGGGTTCCCGTGGTTCAGTCTCTGGAATTGGTCGAGGGTGCGCTCTCCAATCTTCGCTATCGAGAGTCCCTGCACGACTTGCGTGAGACCCTGCGACAGGGGCATGCTCTGGGTCGGTCTTTGCCATCTGATCTGTACCCGGAGCATTTCCGATCCATAGTGTCGTTGGGGGAAGAAACAGGAAAGCTGTCGACAGCTTTTTCCAGGCTTTCTTCCTACTATTACAAGCAGCTCAATGGGCGCATAAGGGTGTTGATGACCTATATCGAGCCGGCAATCATTATGCTGCTTGGTCTGATGGTGGGTCTGATCGTCGTGTCAATGCTGCAGACCCTTCTGAGTATCAACGAACTGGTGGCATAAGCATGAATCGAGTCAAAACATCCGGTCTGTTTCGAGCAATGGGTTTTACTCTGGTTGAGCTGCTTGTGGTTCTCATCATTCTGGGTTTGGTTGCCAGTATAGCCGGCCCTAATGTAATGAATTACCTCGGGTCATCAAAGAGCAAGACGGCCCGCCTTCAATTGAAGGAGATCGAGTCATCACTTGAATTGCTGTTTCTCGATACCGGTCTCTATCCGTCCACATCCCAGGGGCTGGAAGCTCTGGTCAAGAAAAATCCTGCCCTGCCCGGATGGAACGGTCCCTATTTCAAAAAAGGCGTGGTTCCCGAAGACCCCTGGGGGCGTCCTTACCGATATGTTTCCCCGGGAGAGCATGGTCCCTTCGATCTCTACAGCCTGGGGAGCGACGGGCAGCCGGGAGGAGACGGTGATGCAGCGGATGTCGTCAACTGGGCTGGCTGACCGGGGTCTGGCGCAGCGGGGCTTCACTCTTGTCGAACTGCTGATTGTCCTGACACTCTCACTGGTAATGGCTGCAGTTCTGGCCTATTCCGTGCGCCCTCGTTCCATATCTTTCACACAGCAGGTTGATCGCATTGCCATGGACTTGCGAATTCTGCGTTCCAGCGCAATTCGTGACCGTATGGAACAAGAGGTTGAAATCGATGTATCGAACAATCTGTTTATTTTTCCGGACCATGCGGTCTCACTGGATGAGGGAGTGGGAGTGTCGATCACCGGGTCGGAAAACCGTCTGATTGGACCAGGCAGGATCGGCTTGGTGTTTTTCCCGGATGGAAGCTCGACTGGGGCGGTGATTCGCCTGAATCTCGGAGAAGAGCAGAGGGCTATCGTTGTCAACTGGATCAGTGGCCGCGTGACACTCAATGTCGTCTCTGATCGGAATGCGAGTACCGGGGCGGGTTGAGCATGCGGCGAACACATTACTTCAGCCGACAATCGGGTGTCACGCTTCTTGAAGTCCTGGTGGGGTTTGTCATTTTTATTTCATCTCTGGTGGCGGTGCTGGATCATGTGGCCAATGGTATCTATCTGCAGAAAAAGGCGGCACAGAAGGCTCAGCGTGCAGCCCTCGTTCGCGATCGCCTTGCCTTGTCTTCATCATTGGCACAGCCAGTCGCTTCTGAAGCCCTTGTAACCACAGATAATGAAATAATGGAGCGAGTTGAATCGAGTCGGCAACCTCTTGTGTTGCGGCGTATCGAATACCGTTTCAGGGAACATGATGGAGAGGTGACGAAATGGTCGGTATTGCGCATGGAATAAACCGGAATCGAGGATTCACACTTGTTGAATTGCTGGTCGCACTGGCGCTCAGCAGCATTATTTTTACCAGTGCCTACCAAACCATTGGCAATCTTGTTCAGTACCAGACGCGCGCCGCTCTGAAAGATCGAGTGCAGACGGATCGCCAGCTGTTAAGGCGGCTCTTTACCCGGCTCGTAGAGGAAGGTTTGCATGTAGATGACTTGAGGCATCGTTTCGGCAGGGAGCGCATATTCCGGGGTGAAAAGGATTCGATTCAGTTGCTGTCGCGGGCCTACAGCAGGAACTTTAAAAATTCCGGTTACCGGGTATTTCGCCTGTTCCTTAGAGGTCATCGATTGATGGTCTCATACCGCCCTTACGGACACCGTTCGCGACAGACTGGAGTTTCCGAAACGGATACAGGTTTGCGCCTGAATGCACTCCAGCTGAGCTATTACGATGGAGAGCATTGGCGTTCTGAGTGGTCCGGACGGCGGCATTTGCCGCGTTTTATTAGGCTTGTCGCGGATCTTGAAAGTGGCATTCGCATAGAGCTGGTTCGCGAGACTTCGGTGGGTTGAGATGATCCCTTTCGTTCGAGGCTCGATTTTGATCTATGTGCTCTGGATACTCGTGATCATCGGTGTTCTGGCCCTTAGGCTGACCGAATCGTCACGAGGCGAGCTGTTGCGTGATGTGGCCTCGGCGCGTCAGGACAGGACCGCCCTGCAGCTTGCTTCTGCATTGCAATTTGCCGGCTACCGGATTCTTTCCGGTGATTGGAAACAGGAGAAATACGAAATAGAAATAGATAATACACAAATAGACATAAAAATAATGAATGAATCAGGATTTATACCGCTATTGGAAATGGGTTCTGGTTCACTGAAAAGGGCATTCAAGGAGGCAATGATGGGGCCGAATAGCTTTTTGTTGTTTGAAAGAATAGCAAAGCAGGAGCCAGAGCTTCTGCGCATCAATGTTTTTAATGAATTGAGGGAGGTGCTGTCCATTGATGACGAGCAGCTGTGGCGGCTTGGACAACGGGTCAGCCTGTTCCATGAAGGACCGGTCAATCCTCGGCAGGCTCCTCTTGAGGTCCTTGAGACGATGAGCCGGGTGGACCGTTACCGTTTGCAACGGATACGCCAGGCTGAATCCACTGAAGAGCGGAAGCGGTTGCGCGAGGAAGTGATACGGCAACTTTTAAGCAGTGGCGATGAGGAAGGCGATGAACTCAGTCCCTTCTACCGGGTCATCGTGGATCTGCCTGTGGAGAGTTACCGGGTGATCATGAAATACGACCGTGCAGAACAGAGGTTCAAGACGTTGTCTTTGTCCCGTCACCTGCGGTCTTCAGAGATTGTTGCCACCAATGCAGAAGCGAGGTGAGATAGATGAGCAGGGCAAAAAAAACCCATAGGGCCATCCTGGCAGTGATGTTGCTGTTCCCGTCGGTTCAGGTGCTGCAGGCGAACGGAGACCTAAAGACGGTGGAATGGGAGCGGGACTGGGGGGTCAGGCCAATACATGCGCGGGTAACGGCAAACGGATACATGATCGAGTTTCGCTATCGGGTCGTCGATCCTGAAAAGGCGGTGATCCTGTCGGATCGCAAGGATTTTCCTTACATGCTTTCTCAAAAGTCTAGAGCCCGGCTCAGCGTTCCGTATTTCCCGACCGTGGGGTTCATCAAGTCAAACCGCAAGTTCCTCAAATCCGATCGTAACTACACGGCCATGTTTTCAAATGAGGGTATTCATCTACTGCGTGGTGACCGAGTGAGGATACAGGTCAGGGATCAGCTGTCGCCGATCATGGTATTGCAGTGACGCCATGCGCCTGATTGTACCCATTGCCGTCGTATTGATTCTGCTGCTGCAGCCTCTGCAAGCACAGATCAGGTTGAAGCCGATGGATGGTGTCGAAGGGCGTTATCTGATTGAGTTCGTTTCAGAAGAAACAGCAGTACCCACATCTTCGAGTGACATCCGCAGCATGAGGGCCACTCAGCGCATGCACCTGACACGGCTTGGGAAGGATCTGTACGATACCGATCTGGTTATCCGTCATGACCTCTGGTTGCGGCAGGCCGCAGCGATCACCCTATCACCCCGTTTTCTTGAACGACTCGAAAGGCTGAACTATGTGGCCCGCATACGCCCGGAATCCCGTTTCCGTGCGGAATCACAGGGCGTTGTTGAATTGCCCTTGAGCAAGACCCTGGCTCAACAGCATCTCGAACGCATTGATGTCGATGGGCTGTGGGCAGAGGGGTATCTGGGGCAGGGGGTTGTCGTCGCAATTCTCGATTCAGGCGTCGATCGACTGCATCAGGATCTTGCCTTGCGCTGGCGGGGTGGCAGCAACAGCTGGTTCGATCCTTATGGCGAGCAAGCGGAACCGCTGGATCTGACCGGCCACGGCACCTCGGTTGCCAGTCTGGTTCTCGGAGGAGACGCGACAGGATCCGCCATCGGTGTTGCTCCCAATGCTCAGTGGATTGCAGCCCGTGTCTTCGACAATTCGGGGGTTTCCTCCGAGGGTGCAATCAGTGAAGCTCTGCAATGGCTTTTGGATCCGGACGGTGATCCGGATACCGCCGATTACCCGCATATCGTGCAGAACTCATGGGGTCTTGCCGGCACCGAGGGAAGCTGCAACAATCCCTTTGCAATTGAGTTGGCGGCGCTCGATGCCCTCGGTGTGCTGCAGGTGTTCGCCGTGGGCAATTCGGGATCAGCCGGTGCGTCCTCATACCTCACCCCGGCATTCGACCCGCATGTGATCCCTGTCGGCGCCGTGCAGGCTGATGACGAGATCTGGTACGAAAGCAGCCGTGGCCCTGACCTCTGTGGTCATGCACAGATACCGGCTCTGGTTGCGCCTGGTGAGCGCATCAAGGCGGCAAACCTGACTTTCAATGGCTTTGACACCGATAATGCGTCGCTGGTGGATGGTACATCTTTCTCGTCACCTCAGGTCAGTGGAGCACTGGCGCTGCTTGTCAGCAAGTATCGGCTGAAAACGCCTAAGGAAGCGGTAGCGGCACTGAAAACCGCAGCGTTGGACTTGGGGGGTACCGGCGCAGACCCGGACTATGGTTATGGTCTGCTCAGGGTTTCTGCGGCAAATCAGCTTCTGGCGGAAGCTGGGGTCGATTTGAAAGAGGGTGGCATCCGTTTCAGCCGGGCCGCTTACCGTCTGTTGGAGAGCGCTGGGCATGTTTCTGTTGTGCTGGTGCGTACGGGCAGGATTGACGACCCTGCTGTGGTCAGCTTGCTGGCCCGGGATGGTGAGGCCGAGCTGGGGAAAGACTATGACCTGCCGTCACCTCAGCAAGTGGAATTTGCGCCGGGAGAATACCGAAAAACGATTGCCGTGAACCTGATCGATGATGTTCAAACGGAAGGCATTGAACATTTCGAGCTGGTCCTGAGTGACAATGGAGGAGTCAATCTTGGCGAGCCATCCCGGATAACAGTATCTCTCCTCGATGATGAGGGAGCGGGTGATGCGGAAGAGGAAATTGGGGGCGCGTCACTGGATCCGGTGATGTTGTTGTCACTGGTGGGGCTGCTCGCCTGCGGCAGGAGGCGGGGATGAAGTCGCTGGCCGGAGTGCTGCTGTTCGTTGCAGTCGTTGTTCAGGCTGACAATCATGTGGGCCGCCTGTTGTACGAACAGGGGGTGGATGAGGGCCGCCAACCGGTATCCGCGACAGTCAACGGCTTGCCGGCGCCTTCAGCCTTGCCTTGTGCCAATTGTCACAGGGCATCCGGCCTGGGTACCTCCGAGTCCGGAAAAACCATACCACCGGTAGCATGGAGGCTGTTGTCCGATCCCCGGCGTGGCAGGGATGGATACGGATATTTTAGGCACCTTGAACCCAGTCCGGCGCCCTATACGCCGGCATTGTTCCACCGTGCAGTGACGCGCGGGGTCGATTCTTCCGGGAATGCCATGTCGGATACCATGCCCCGCTACGATCTGTCTGTGGCACAGACATCCGCCCTGATTGAATACCTGAAGATGCTCTATCCCGAGCCGCAAGGCATCGATGACAGCGAATTGCGGCTCGCAGTGATCATCGACCAACGTGTCGATAAGAACAAGCGTCAGCAGCACTGGTCGTTTCTTCAAGGCTTGCTGGCGATGAAAAATTCAGAAACCCGTCATGAAGTAGCGAGAAAACGCCATGCGCCGGTACAGCGCATACCCCAATACCGCGCTTACAGGAAATGGCGCCTGTTCCGCTGGGAGCTGCAGGGTGACCCTGAATCCTGGTCCAGGCAGTTGGATGTCTATTACCGGCAAACCCCGGTGTTTGCCTTCCTGGTTCCCCTGGTTTCCGACCAGTATGAACGGGTCGCCGATTTTTGTGAACAGCGGGGGATTCCCTGCCTGTTTCCCGTGGGGGATGAGTCAGACAGCCCGGGGTATTACGGATTTCAGTACCGCAGCTTCTCGAAACGGGTTGCTGAATATGTTCAAAAATCGAAGCGAGACAAGATCCAGCCCACTTATGCACTCATTACTGCAAGTAGCAGCACAACGGGCAGCAGGGGGCAGTCCAGGCTGCAGGAGGAATATATCCGCCGTTGTTCACGCCCTGGGCAGATACTGATTACAGTAGGTCAACAGGATGTAGCGCAGATTGAACGCCTGGAATGCCCGGCGAAACGAGCGCTCACCGTCAAACTGATTGCCAGTGAAGACCTGGGTTATCCGCAGTTTCTTCGGCTTCTTGATATCGCTGATCGACGTGGGTTTTGCGTAGTCAGTGACTATGCCACACCGACTCGCGTGGAGCAGCGCTCTCTGCGTGTCACGCGCCTTGCCGACCGATTCGGCATTGCGGAACCTGACACAGAGTTGCTCAGCCGTGATCTGTTCGCCTTCAGTCTGATTTCGGATGCGGTCAACAAGATGAACGGCGTCTTTTCCCGGCGCTATCTGCTGGAGCTGATCGAGCACATGCTCAACAGCTTCCCCAATTACAGTTTCTATCGCGAAATTGCGGGTGCACCCTATCAGCGGCATGCCGCGGGTTCTCTCAGTGAGATGTGCGGGGTAGGGGCATGAGTGGGCGGACGGAACAGCGAAACAGCCTGCTCGCCTGGTGGGTGTCAACCCTCTTCAACACCCTGCCTGCTGGCTTGGCTTCCTGGCTGCGTGGCTTGAGGTATCGTCATGATTACCGTCTGGAGATCCAGCGGGGGGAATTGCAGGTGCAGGATCGGAAAGGGCGCCTGATCGAGCGGTTCATGCTGGCCGCCGAGCCGTCTCTGGACCTGAATCTTGGGGAAGACGTCAGTGACCTCCAGGGCTCCACGGTGGTGCCGATTTCCCGGATGAGAGGGCGGAATGGTGAAGCGGCTTCAGGTCATACATTGGCGGCAACCGGGGAGGAGACGGAAGCCACGCTGGTGGAGGCTGCCGCTCAGCGGGACGAGGTGACCTTGCTGCTTGACGGGGAGGGTACTGCCCACACCGAGGCCATCGAAAAGACCCAGCTGTTCTTTTGCGATGAAGGACGGATACGGCCAGTGGAATCCGGCTCTCAAGGTGACGCTGGTGCTGCGCTTGCTATTGAAACCCCTCTCGATGTCGATCTTGGCGTTGAGCTGAAGGACAGTCAGTCGGAGGCGGAGAGTTGGGTGACTCATGTCCAGAAATACATGAAGAAAGGTCGATGCCTGTTGCTGCTGCCACAGGCGAAGGTGCTCTCCCTGCGCATGGTGTATCCGGCAGAGGTTGAGGGCAGGGTGGAACATGTACTCGAGCATGACCTCGAACGGCATATGCCCATGGACATACATGAGATCCGGTATTTCCATGCCATGGAAAAGAATGAGGCCGGATCCAGGGTGACAGTCGATGTAGAAGTCATGAAAAAGGAAGACTTTGAGGCATTCGAGGCTGCGCTGGGTCGGATGACGGATCGGGGGCTATTGGTATCCACACGACAATTGTTCGACCGGCACCGCAAGCTGGTCGACCTGTCAACTGGCAGGTTCTCACGAGGAGCGCAAAGGATTCTCTTGAACGGCTGGCCCTGGCTGATCAATGCGGCTGCGGCACTGGTACTGCTGATGTTGCCTTTTGCCTATCTCGAATGGGTGGATGTAGGCGTGAATACAGTCACGCAGCAGGAAATGAACCGCGCCACGGAAATACAAGCCATGAAGCGTTCTCTCGAATCAAGGATGCGTATCAATAAAGCACTGATGGAGGAGCTGAGCGGGGTTAGGCGTATTACGCCATTGCTGGCGGATCTCAGTGAGCAACTGGATGACCAGTCATGGCTGCACGAATTGAATTACGAAGGTGATCAATTGAGAATCAAGGGCGAGGCCGAATCGGCTTCCCGAGTATCGGATGACCTCTATCGCATGGGGCTTTTCGAAGAGATCCGTTTTGTCTCTTCCATCGTCAACAATGCGATGTCCGGAAAAGAAGCTTTTGAGATCGCCATGAAGGTGCATGATGTTCGGTGATATGGGAAAAACACCGCTGTGGCTGCAAAGGCTTGTAGCCTGGGGTGGAGTATTGCTGATTGTTCTTGTCCTCTATCTTTTCTTTCAGAGCTTGTATCTTTCACCCCTGAAGGAGTGGGCTGCCGATATTGAGCGTCAACAGCTGCGAACCCGCAGAGTGTCCGACATCCTTGCCTCTGAAGACGCTATACGGGCAGCCTATGAGCGCTCACGAAGGCAGGGGATGAGCCGTATGTTCCTCGATGCCCAAAAACCCGAAACCGCAGCGACAGAGTTGCAGAACCGTATCAAGGCGCTGATCGAGTCCCAGACACGCGCAAAAGTAATCAGCATCAAACCCCTTCCGGCGAGCCATCGTGAAGGCTATTCCAGGATCAGCCTGGAATTCCGCGTAAAAGGTATGAGTCATGCGGGGCTGTTGCGCAGTCTTCATGCCATCGAATCCTCGATGCCTCTGTTGATCATCCGTTCAATCACAGTCAACAGAGCCGTATTACGTTACAAGTCCGTGGTTTCCTCAAAGCAGGCGGGAAGCCGGCTCGCAGTCGGTTTTCGTGTGGATGCCTATTTCCGGGGTTCACCCGGGGAGAACGGTCACCAGGAAGGTGAGGCATGAAATACCTGCTTCCGATTATCGCCCTTGCATCATCTGCAGCACTTTACCTGTGGATGGAGCGTGGAGAGACAGTGGAAATGGTCGATATGCACCGGCCCCTGGACGTCGATTCCCCGAAGCCTGTCAATCTTGAGGCTGCACGCCTTCAGCCAGGTCCATCACGCTATGCGGCCATTCGTGATCGCGCTCTCTTTGAAGAGCAAAGACGCAGTCCGGAAAAGAAAAAGAAAAGGATCGTGGTTCGACAGCAGAAGATCCAGCCGCGCCCGGATCTGCAGGCGCTTGGCATAGCCGTCGACGATGAAGGGTTTCTTGCGGTCGTCAAGATCCGGTCAACGGGAAAGATACGGCGAATGCGCTTGCGGGACGATATCGATGGATGGAAGCTGACATCCATAAAACCTCATGGTTTTTCATACAGCAAGGGTGGAAAGGAAATGTTCATCGTGTTCAAACAGACAGAGGCAGGCCATGAAAAAGAACAATCGCAATAACAAGGCAGGCGCCTTCCGTAATTTTCTGCTCATCGCCACGCTGTTGCTGGGCGGCTGCGCATTAAAGGATGAATCCCGTTATCGCGTGGATCTGGAATCTGCAGGGCGCATGAGTCCAGAAACCCGGGAATTGATTGCTGGCAATGCATCCGGCGCTGAAGTCACTCAATCAAGCATGGAGCCCTATGTCAGCTATGGCCGGGATGGTCGCCTGAATCGACCGCCACGCAAGCAGTTCAGTCATTCCGGAGGGGACTACAGTCTGGATTTCGTTGGCATAGCGGTGAAGGAATTCGTTGCCATCGTGTTCAATGAGCTGTTGAACAGGAATTACGTGTTCGACGATTCTATCAAAGGGGATGTGACCGTTCAGACACGCGGTCAGATCAATGCGGACCAGCTGCTGTCCATCGTAGAGAGCGTGTTGGCGCAGCACTCGGCCGTAATGATTGAACGTGACGGACGGTATGAGATTGTCCCGATGTCGCGCGCCAAAGGCTATTCCCTGCGTCCGGAATTATACAGCGCGCGCCGACAGAAACCCGGTTATCGCATGGTGATCATACCGGTCAACTACATCAATCCCGAGGATCTCAAACCGATGCTGGATGTTGTGGCCTCCAGTGCAGGGCATCTGAAGATTGACCGCGAGCGAGGTGCAGTCGTGGTCAGTGGGTCCCGCGAAGTTATCGACAGCGTGGCTGACATCGTTCACATCTTTGATGTGGATTGGATGGGGCAGAAATCGCTGGGAGTCTTCCCCATCGTCCATGCCCGCGCCCGGGAGATGCAGAAGGAGATCCGCAAGATCCTTGACGGACAAAGCAAGGACAGCGGTGTGGTGCTTGACAGCCTTGACCGTTTCAATGCGCTGCTGGTCATTGCCGACCGGCGCAAGAGCCTCGATGCGGTGCGTGAATGGTTGAAACTGCTGGACAAACCCGTCCCCAGCAGTGGCTCCCAGCTGTATGTGTACAAGGTGCAGAACCGAAAGGCCGCGGAACTGGCGGAGATGCTCAATACGATTTTTACCGAGCAGGGTGAAAAAGCGCTTCCAGTGAAGAGCGCTACGGCTGGCCGGGGCGCGGTGGTTGAAAAACCGGTAGTGATTTCCAATGCGGCAGCGCAGCCTCGCAAGGAAACGGTTGCGCGACAAGTGTCCGGCACCGGGCCGGCGGTGCGCATCGTTGCTGACGAATCCAACAATTCAATATTGATCCTCTCCAGCCGAACCCAGTATGAAGGCATGGTTCCGGTCATCGAACGGCTGGATACATTGCCGTTGCAAGTCCTGATTGAAGTATCCATAGTCGAGGTTACGCTGACCGACGAACTCAGTTATGGTCTGGAGTGGTACCTTAAGCATAACGGGATCCGGGATAAATTCGATGCCGATACCCGCCTTGATCTCGATTCCGGGGCCGGCATTGGTCCGGTTGCCCCGGGGTTCTCGTTTCTGCTCAGCGGGTCCGGGGCACTGGTTCGGGCCGTTTTCAACACCCTGGCTGCGGAGTCGAAACTGAATGTCATTTCCAGTCCTTCTCTGATGGCATTGGACAATCATACCGCCACCATCCGTGTCGGAGACCAGCAGCCGGTGCAGGTTTCTTCTTCCAAGTCAACCAACAACGATGTGTTAACACAGTCCATCGAATACAAGAATACAGGGGTTCTGCTATCGGTAACTCCGCGGGTGAATTCGGGCGGGCTGGTGACCATGGAGTTGAGTCAGGAGGTGACCGATGTAGGCGGTATCGACGATGCCACCGGGCAACGCAGTTTCCTGCAACGCAATATCAACAGTACCGTGGCCGTTCAGGATGGCCGCACGATCATACTCGGTGGACTGATCACAGAGAACAGTGTCAATGCGGAGAGCGGCATCCCGGGTGCCTACAAGCTCCCGTTCATCGGCGGGCTGTTCGGGAAATCCAGAAGATCCAAGGTGAAGCGGGAGCTGATTGTACTGATAACCCCAAAAGTCATATACAATCATCAACTGGCACTGGACGCTACGCGGGAGTATGCAGAGAAGATGCAATTGCTCAAGTCTTCGCTGATTCTTCAACCCTGACCGAGAGGTGACCGGCATGGCCGTCAAGAGCATTTATATTGTCGATGGGGAAAGCCTGCTGGTGGACTGTCTTTCGGCCTCTCTCGAGATGCTGGGCCAGTTCGATATCCTGGGTGCTCACGGCAATGGTTTCGATGCCTATGCCGAGATACGACGTGTACAGCCGGATCTGGTGATTACCGAAGTCGAGGTGGAGGCCCTCAACGGCATCAACCTGATTCGCAAGCTGCGC
>Ga0256841_1000892_pt1 | contig 27985 bp, 24 predicted proteins | sample 356308metaG_FD_185971 | JGI IMG/M metagenome (GOLD analysis project Ga0256841, IMG submission 185971) | Hydrothermal vent microbial communities from Mid Atlantic Ridge, Atlantic Ocean - 356-308 | ecosystem: Environmental > Aquatic > Marine > Hydrothermal vents | place: Atlantic Ocean: Mid...
AAAAGCAGTAACGGTTTTCCTCATTTGATCCTTACACGCCCTCTCATTCCCCGTCACGGAGAGCGCGCGAACTGGTGCATCAATGTGCTGATCAACTGAAGAAAACCGGCAGCCTGCGAGAACGGATCGAGGACACAGTTTCAATTACTCCCGATAGAAATCCCGCTCACCCTCCGGCCGTGTCTTGAACCACTTGAGGGTCCAGAGGTACTGGTCCGGTGCGCGCCGTATGTCGCTTTCCACCACGGCGTTGAGGCGGGCGGCATCGTCCTCGGCGGTGGGTCCTGGTAGCTGGGTCAACGGCTTGTCGAATATCACCTTGTAGCCGGTGGGCGTGATGTGGGCGAAGGCCGGCACGACGGTGGCCCGGGTGATCTTCGCCAACCGGCCCAGGGTGGGCAGTGTGGCGCGCTGAATGCCGAAAAACGGCGCGAATACTGTCTCTTCTGCGCCAAAATCCTCATCGGGGATGTAGTAGAAGGCCCTTTTTTCCCTGCGCATGGATTGAATGACCGGACGCAGACCTTGATCGCGCATCACCATGCGCCCGCCGAACCGGGTGCGCCCCTTGATCAGCAACCGGTTGATCTCCGGGTCTTTCACTGGCTTCATCATGGAAATGGCGGGATTCAATGTGGATATCCCCACGCCACCGAAGTCCGTACCGGGTTTGTGGGACGTCACGTAGATGATGGGCGCGTTTTCGTCCAACAGGGGTTGAACGTGCTCGAGCCCTTCGAATTCGAGCATCCTGTGGAATTTTTCATCGCTGCCCCACCACAGGTACGACAGGTCCATGATGCCCTGTCCATACGCCTTGTAGCTGTCGATCAGGATACGCCGCCGCGCGCGTTCGCCCAGTTCCGGAAAGCAAAGGGCGATGTTGGTCCTGGCGATATTGCGGCGTTTGCGATTGACCGCGTAGAACAGCAGGCCGAGTAGCGCGCCGATCTTGCGCGTAACCGGCAGCGGCAGTTTTTCCGACAGACGCAGCAGGCGAAGTCCAATGTGGCTTCCCCCTGTCGCTTCCGCCGACGATTTTCTCCTTTTTTCTGCCATTCCCGTACGTATCCGATCAATCTCTCTCATTTCCATCGCCCAACGGATCAAGCAGCACCCTCGGTTTCAACCGCCGCACCTGGCCAAGGGCCACTTCGGTGGCGCCTTCGCAGCACAGGCCGCTGATGCGGGCCGCTTCGTAAGCCTGGAGGAAGCGGTCGATGCAGACGGTCCGAACCGTCTCGGCAATCGCGAGGGCGTCCGCCCGAGGATCATCGGTCATGCGTCACCCCCAGCGGTTCGGAACGGGTCGGCGCCATGCCGTGCCGGTCTCTGTCCCGCCGCCTCAGCGCCTCGATGCTCTCGAGCCGGGCGTCGATGGCCTGTTCCACTTCCTGGGCGACCTCCGGGTGGGCCTGGAGCACGTCTTCCATCCGCTCGGGTTTGAGACGGGCGACCTGTACGTCGCTGTCGGCAAAGACGCTCACCAGGCTGTCGCGATGGCGAAGCGCGGAGACGATGCCAAAGAGCTCCCCCGGACTGGCCGTTCCCATGCTGTGGGCCTTACCCTCCGCGTCATAGGCGAAGGTGTGGACATGGCCGGTGAGGAGGACATAGATGGCGTCGCTGCGCTGTCCCTCCTGGATGATGCGTTCCCCCTTGCCATAACGCAGGATGGCGGCACCCTCTGAGAAGGTCTCAAGCACCTCACGGGGGAGACTGAAGAGGTCCAGTTCGGCCAGCGTATCCGCCAGTTGCTCTGGCGCGATGCGGTCGTCGCTGCCCAGATTCATCTCGCGGCCGCGGAAGTGGAACACTTGGTGGTCCTCGATGGGGAAGACGAGGCCATGCCGTTTGGCGGCATACCAGGCATGGGTGAGGTAGGCGTCGCGGATCCCGTCGATCCGGGCATAGTCATCAAAGAAGAGATGCGCTTCGTAGGCGCCGGCGTCGTCCGCCAGCTCGCGCAACATCACCTGCGGCGGCGGCGCGTCGAGCACGCCGGGAGTGAGCCGGGCCGCCTCCAGCAGCGCCTCACGCACCCGGTTGGGCGGAAGCTCCTCGCTGAACTGGATGACAATGCGCTCCATATGCAGGGGATTCGGGCGGGAATAGTTGCGGAAGGTATCGCGGGCAAGCACCGAGTTGGGAATCACCAGCAGATCGTCCTCGAAGGTGCGCAGGCTCACCGAATACCAGTTGACCGTCACCACCTGCCCCACCACGTCGCCCGCCTTGATCCAGTCGCCCACGTTGAACTGACGCGCGGAGATGAGCGTGATACCGGCAAACAGGCCGCCGAGGGTGTCTTGCAGCGCCAGACCGAGGACAATGGAGCCCACTCCCAAAGCGGCAAGCATCTTGCCCAGATCCACCCCCCAGATGGTGGAGACGACGAACGCGAAGCCGAGCAGGATAAAGAACAGCCGGGCGATGTTGATGACCAGGGTGGGCACCTTGTTCCGCCAGGACGCCTCGTCCTCCGCGCCGCGGGACCAGACCATATTGAACAAGGCCAGCGCCAGATAGATGGCGCCGATCCAAAAGGCCGAGGCGGCGATGCGCACCCAGACGTTGGCGTCGTCCAGTTCCAGCACCCTGGTGAAGAGCAGATAGACCACCAGGCTCGGCAGGACAAACAACAGGGCGCGGCCCAGACTGCGGGTGGGAACACCGGCGGCGTTCTCGGCGCGGTAGAGCATCTCCCCGAACAACACGGCCAACAGGGGAAATCCGATCAACAGACCGACCCCCCAGGCCAGCCAGCCCTCCTGGGCGAACCCTTCAGGCACGGCCAGCGCCCTGCCGCGCGCCCGGCTTCAGGCACCAGAGGTGCAGAGGAGGGGCGCCCTCCACCTGGATCTGCGCGCCCTTCACGAATCCAGCGGTGTCATGCAGGTGTTCCAGGGTCTGATCCGAGACGCAGATGCTGCCGGGGGCCGCGGCGAAACGGATCTCGCTGGCCACGTCCACGGTGCTGCCCCATACGTCGTAGACGAACTTCCGCCGCCCCACCACGCCGGCCAGGACGGCCCCGGAGTGAATACCGACGCGCAGACGCAGGTCGAGGCCATATTCCGCACCGCTGCGTTGCACGATATCCATCATCTCTCGGGCAAAGCTGAAGGCGCGCTTGGCGTGGTCCAGCCGTGGCGTGATCAGACCGCAGGCGGCCATGTAGTCGTCACCGATGGTCTTGATCTTGTCCACACCGTAGCGCTCCGCGGCCTCGTCGAACCGGCTCACCAACGCGTTGAGGCGTTCGATGGCGGCAACGGGGTCTTCCTCATCTTCGCGACGGATCAATCCCGTCAATGCGGTAAAGACAATGGAGACGTTGCCGACCCGGTCCACGACCTGGGTCTCGCCCTGCCTCACTCGCTCCGCCACCGGCCCGGGCAGGACATTTTCCAACAGGCGCCGGTTCTCCTCGTCCTTGAGCTTGATCTCGCGCTTCTGCGCGCGGATGCTGCCCACCATGCGGTTGAAGGAGTGCGCCAGTTCGCCAAACTCGTCCTTGTTGGCCACCTCCACCACCACATCGTCATGGCCCTCCGCCACCCGGCGCAGCCCGCCGACCAGGGCATGGATGGGCCGGATGAAATAGCTGGCGGCAAACAAGGCCAGCAGGGTGACGATGATGCCGATGATGGTGGCGGAGACCAGCACCTGGCGCCGGAAACGGTCCACCGGCACGTCGATCTCGGCCCTGTCCATCTCCGACAGTATCACCCAATCAAAGCCTTGAGCCCGCAACGGGGCATAGGCGCTCAAGACCGGTACCCCGCGGTAATCCACCACCTCTTCGACCCCAGTCTTGCCCGCCAGGGCGAGGTCCACCGACGCTTCGTGCACCGGTTGAAACAGGATGGTGGTGTTGAGCTTGCGTATCCGTGCGATATCCGCGTCCGGCATGCGGATATCGCGCAGCCTCTTCAGATAGCGCTCAGGTTCCTGGATGAGAAAGCGGGAATCGGAGCGCATCAGGTGGTTGCGACCCACCAGGTAGACCTCCCCGCTGCGTCCCATGCCACTCTCTTCCCAGCGCCGGGCACTGGTCATCACGTCGTTCAGCTCGTCGCTCGGCACCTGCAGCGCAAGGATCCCGGCGATCTCCTTGCCGTCATATACCGTGGTTGCCACGAAGGCTGCCGGCACGCCATATGACGGGACATAGATATCGAAGTCCTCGAAGCGGGCCTTGCCACGCTCGCGGGTGCGCATGATCTCCTTTGCCATACGGGCAAAGTTGCTGGCGCTGTAGGGACCGTGTTGCAGGCTGGTGGCAAAATCCGTCTCCTTGGAGACGGTATAGAGCACATTGCCGGTTTCGTGGTCGATCAGAAACAGATCGTAGTAACCGAAGCGCTTGAGCAGACTGCGCAGGCGCTCGTGGTAGCGGGCATGGACCTGGGCGTAGTAGCTCGTGTCCCCGGCGGCATGCACCAGGCGGTCCTTCTCGCCCACCTTGTTAGGATTGGCGGCGATGTAGTGGTATTGAAGATAGGCCGCCGCCCCTCCTTCCGGCATGTAGTGGCCCACTTCGGGCTCGCCGCCCATGCGGTCCTTGAGCCGGGGAATGAACTCATTGCGGTAGTAGGCGGAGAGCGTCTGCTTCGCCTTGGGGGAAAGCTCCTCGCGTTCCGCCAGCCGGTAGGCAGTGCGGAATTCGTCGAGGGCGGCAACGATGGCGCTGTTCTCGGAGAGCGCCAGCACTTGGTCATGGATATCGGAGAGATAGGCTGCAACCTGCTGGGACTTGGCCTCGCGCAAGGTGGTGAGCTGATTGATCACCGCATGGGTCAACGCGTCCTTGCCGGAACGGTAACCCTGCCAGGCCACTACCAGCATGCTGACGATACTGGCAAGCAACAACAGCATCACCAGCTTCGAACGGATACTCAGGCGGCTCCCCGACTTCATGGACACATCCCCTCATACTTCCCGGGAAGGGATGATAACAGAGATCGGAGGACCGCTTTGGCCCGGGGGAACGAATGAATATGACAGGAAAGCGGGTGCCGGGGCCGGACGGCCCCGGCGGGAAACGAAGCGTGTCTACTTCAGGGTCGCCAGCCAGTCGGCGATAGCCTTCATCTCTTCGTCGGAGACGGTGGCAATGATGCCCTTCATGGCCGCGGTCTGACCATTGCTGCGCGCACCGCTCTTGATGTCCTTCATCTGGTTCAGGAGGTAGTCGGCGTTCTGTCCGGCCAGTTTGGGATAGACCGGCATGATCGGGGTCTTGGCATCCTGGCCATGGCAGGTGAAGCAGGTCTTGGACTTGTACAAGGCGGCGCCATCAGCGGCGGCGGCATTGCCCACCAGACCCAGCGAGAGCAGGCTGGCGCCCGCGATGATTGCAGCAATCTTCATTTTCATCGGTCGAATGTCCTCTTTTGGTTGGATCGAAACTCGGAGCAGACTCCTTTCACCCGGAGTCCCTCACACCGGTGGCAAATCATACCATCAGCACCGGATGCCGTCACAATGACGATTATCAACCCCTCAGATACCCACAGACAAAGGGAAGTTCCGGAGGATGGCGCAGAAAAGATATTAACCCGGCAACACTATATGTCGTATTCAGCCGTGGCGTGCCGGTTCGCGCCAAGGCGGCCCATCTTGCTGCAGCCACCCTGCAGCAAGATGGGGCAACGCAGTCTGCGGGCCGGCACGCCGCAGCCTGTCATTGAATATCATAGGGTTAAGGGCATCAGGCAGACGCCGGACCTGTGTTCCAGCACTTGGCAAGGGAATGACCCTTGCCTGCGCGCTGCGCCTTGTCCCGGCGTCTGCCTGATGCCCTGAATGCGACATATAGCGTTGCCGGGTCAATAATTTCACAAAACGTCACCTTTTGTCACCCCTTCAGTACCCGCTGCACCGTGGCGCCTATATCACCCGCGTTGCGCACCACATGCACGCCCAAGGACTCCAGGCGTTCCATCTTGGCCAGGGCGGTGTCCGCCTCGCCGGAGATGATGGCCCCGGCATGACCCATGCGGCGGCCGGGCGGGGCGGATACGCCGGCGATGAAGGCGACGATGGGCTTACTCATGTGTTCCCGGGCCCAGAGCGCGGCGTCCACCTCCTGGGCGCCGCCGATCTCGCCGATCATCACCACCGCCTCGGTGCCGGGATCGGCCTCGTAACCCTCAAGGATGGTGATGAAATCACAACCGTTCACCGGGTCGCCCCCAATGCTGACGCTGGTGGACTGACCCAGGCCGAGTTCATTCATCTGCTCCACCGCCTCATAGTTAAGGGTGCCGGAACGGGAGACCACGCCCACGGGACCGGGCCGGTAGATGTGGGACGGCATGATGCCCACCTTGCACTCGCCCGGGGCGATGATGCCGGCGGTATTGGGGCCGATGATGATCACATCGCGCCCCTGCACGTAGCGCTTGACCCGCACCATGTCCTGCACCGGCACGCCGTCGGCGATGGTCACCACCACCTTGACGCCCGCGTCCACCGCCTCCATGATGGCGTCGGCGGCGAAGGGGGGTGGCACGAAGACACCGGAGACATCGGCGCCGGTGGCCTCCACCGCCTCGTGCACCGTATCGAACACCGGCACGCCGACGTGCTCGATGCCGCCCTTGCCAGGAGTGACCCCCGCCACCACCTGGGTGCCCATGCCCATCGACTCCTCGGCGTGAAAGGTGGCGTGCTGGCCGGTGATGCCCTGGATCACCACTTTCGAATCCTTGCCCACGAATGCGCTCATGCCGAGACCTCCCCGATGGCGGCCACCGCCTTTTGGGCGGCGTCGTCGAGCCGCTCCGCCTTGATGTAGTCCAGGCCGGATCCCTCGAGGATACGGCGCCCCTCCTCCACGTTGGTGCCAGCGAGGCGCACCACCACCGGCACTTCGATATGTTGGTCGCGGATCGCCTGGACGATACCCTCCGCCACCCAGTCGCAGCGGTTGATGCCGGCGAAGATGTTGAGCAGGATCACCTTGACGTTGGGGTCCTCCAGCACGATGCGGAAGGCGTTGGCAATCTTCTCCGGCGAGGCGCCCCCGCCCACGTCAAGGAAGTTGGCCGGCCGGCCGCCGCAGAGGGTGATGACGTCCATGGTGGCCATGGCCAGCCCGGCGCCATTGACGATGCAACCCACGTCGCCATCGAGGGCAATGTAGTTGAGGCCGTGGCCGGAGGCCTCCACCTCCTTCGCGTCCTCCTCGTCGAAATCACGCAGGTCGGTGATGTCCGGGTGGCGGAACAGGGCGTTGCTGTCGAAGGACATCTTGGCGTCGAGGGCCATCAGCCGGTCGTCCGCCACCACCGCCAGCGGATTGACCTCCGCCAGCAGGGCGTCCTTGTCGCGGAAACAACGGTAGAGGCGTTTCATGATCTTTACCGCCTGGGGCATCAGCTTGCCAGTGAGCCCGATGCGGGAAGCCACCTTGCGGCACTGGAAATCGAGCAGCCCCACGGCCGGGTCCACCGCCTCGCGCACCACCGCGTTGGGGTCGCGCCGGGCCACCTCCTCGATCTCCATGCCGCCGGAGGCAGAGGCGATCAGGGTGATGCGCTGGCTGTTACGATCGATCACCAGCCCAAGGTAGTACTCCTGCCGGATCTCCTGGGCCTGCTCCACCAGCACCCGCTGCACCAAGCGCCCCTCGGGGCCGGTCTGGGGCGTCACCAGGCGCATACCGATCAGTTCGTCGGCCAGTTCCTGCGCCTGCTCCACGCTCTCGGCGATCTTCACCCCACCCCCCTTGCCGCGGCCACCGGCGTGGATCTGGGCCTTGATGACCCAACGTTCGCCATTCATCTCCTCGGCCACCGCCGCCGCCGCGGCGTCGGCATGCACCACCCGGCCCTCGGGCACGGGGATGTCATAGTGGCGAAACAACTCCTTGGTCTGGTATTCGTGTATGTTCATGCCGCACCTCCGCGCGCCGAGATATGCTCCATCTTCGCCACCAACACCTCGGCCTGGCGGATGGAGGCCGCATCCAGCAGTTTGCCATCGAGGGCAACCGCCCCCCGGCCCTCGGCCGCCGCCTCCTCCATCGCCTTGAGGATGCGCAGGGCCTGGGCCACCTCCGCCTCGGTGGGAGTGAAGACCTCGTTGGCCAACTCGATCTGGGAGGGGTGGATGGCCCATTTGCCCTCACCGCCGAGGGCGGCAAAGGCGCGCGCCACGGCGAGGTAGCCCTCCGTGTCTTGGATATCGCCGAAAGGACCGTCGATGGGCCGCAGGCCGTTGGCGCGACAGGCGACGATCATGCGCGACATGGGGAAGTGCCACTGGTTGGCCCAGTAGAAATGGCGCGCGCCCGCCTCGTCCGGATGGGAGAGGACGCCATACTCGGGATTGGCGCCCCCCATGCCGGTGGTGCGCGCTTGGGTGGAGGCGGCGTAGTCGGCGACACCGAACACCAACGCTTCCAACCGCTCGGGCACGCTCTCGGCGATGCGCTCCACGTTGGCCATGCCCTTGGCGGTCTCGATCAGGGCGTGAAGATTGATCCGCGGCCACCCCTTGGCCATCTCGATCTGCTCCAGCAGGGTAGCGACAAAGATGAGATCCGAGGGCGCGCCCACCTTGGGCACCAGCAGGGTGGCGAGCCGGTCGCCTGCCTGCTCCGCCACCTCGATGATATCGCGGTAACAATAGGGCGTATCGAGACCGTTGACGCGCACCGAGACGGAGCAGCGCGACCAATCGAACTCGCGCAGGGCCATGATGGCGTTCTTGCGCGCCTGTTCCTTGTCGTCTGGCGCTACAGAGTCCTCCAGATCGAGGAACACCATGTCGGCCCCGGTGGTCGGCGCCTTCTCCAGCATGCGCAGATTACTGGCGGGGACCGCCAGCTCGCTTCGGTGCAATCGGTTCTTCTCGGCCATCACCCCTCCCCGGCAACGGGGGGAATTCCCCCATGAAATGGAGGATCTTATAGGGAGGCGGGAGTGTGGATCAAGGAGAAAAGGGGCTGAGCAGGCTGCTGAAAAACGCCGTTTTTCAGCAGCCTGTGCGCGACACGAGGATGTACGGCCATGTTCGATGACTGCAACTCATTGAAAATGAAGGAACCGGGCTAGATCTCCCGCAATCCTTCCGACGGTTCGATCCGTGCCGACCGCAGGCCGGCGAGAATCGCCGCGAAGATGGCGGAGCCGACCGTGAGGCCCAAGGCAATAAGGTAGTGATCCGGCAACAGGCGGCACACCTCCTGGGTGTTGGCCAGTTGCCCGCCCAGCATGCGATTGATGGTGGAGGCCACGCCCTGGTAGATCAGCGCCGCCAGCCCCCAGCCAAGCACGGCGGTATAGAGTGACTGGATGACCGGGAACCAGACGATGTCGCCGGTGCGAAACCCCACCAGCCGCAACACGCTCAACTCACGCCGCTTGCGGTCCACATTGGCCCACAGACTGGCGCCGAGCGACAGGGCAAAACCGAACAGGCCGATCACGGCGATGGCCCAGAAGACGAAGGTGAGATTGTGGTCCATGCGCTGCACGATGTCGATGTCCTCCGAGCGGGTGCGCACATCGAGCCCCTGCGCCGCCAATTCATCGCGCAGCGACGAGACATCGTAGATGGAACTGGCATACAGCCGAAAACCGGGATAGGTGCGCACATCATCCGGAATGATATCGCCCTTCCAACCCAGATCGGGCACCGCATGCCCGTCACGGAAATCCTCGGCGGCCTCGGCCATTGCGAGGGTGACGAAAGCGCCATCGCGGCCGAAGGCCCGTGGCCGCGCCACACCCACCACCTTCAAGGGCAGATGCACCCGCTCCTTGTGACCCGCAAAACGGCGCGAGAGACTGCCATCCACCTGGTCACCCACCTTCACATTGAGTTTGCGCGCCGCCTCCGCGGAAAGGACGATCTCGTCGATCTTCACCGGCACCGCGGCGCCCGGTTCGAATAAGGGCTCACCCTTGGCGGTGGGGATCATCTCCACCGAGAGGATACGTGGACTGCTATTGCTTTTAAGCCTTATGGTGGCCGCAATGCTGCGGGTGAGGGGAATGGCGAAGGCCACGTCAGGCCGCTGACTCAGTTGATCCAACCAGGCTTTCTTGTAGTGGCCGCTGGTGACCGGATGGATCTCGCGGTTGCGCGGATCCTGCACCAAGTCCTGCAACATGCTGCCGACGATGCCGAACTTGAGGCCGAACAGCACCATCATGGGGCCGAGCACCGCCGCCAGCGCCAACACGAAACAGCCGGACATCTGCCATTCGTGCAGATAGTCGCGGGTCGCCAATCTCAATATGTTGAAAATTCGCCTCACGCGCGTATCCCTCGTTTCATCCTGTCACGATGCTTTCGGTGGTGCCGTCCTTCAGCCGCTGACTCTGATGCGACAGCCGCCGCAACCCCAGGCGTTCAATGTGCCGCCAGGCGTGACTGGCGATGATGACGGTGATGTTCAGTTCCTCCACCAATTCGATGAACAGGGACATGATGCGTTCGGCCGCGATGGGATCGAGGGAGGCGGTGGGCTCGTCGGCGATGACGATGGAGGGCCGGTGCGCCAATGCCCGGCCAATGGCCACCCGTTGCCGTTCGCCGGCCGAGAGCAGCCCCGGGAGCTTGTTCAGGTGGCGTTCGATACCGAGGTGCCTGGCCAATGCCTCCACGGTGCCATCGCTCGGCATCCCCAGCAGACGGCGTGACAGGCTCATGTTTTCACGCACGTTCATGTAGGGCAACAGCCCTCCCGTCTGCATCACGTAGCCGATGCATTCCTTACGCAGATCGCCCAGCCGGTTGTACTTGCGCCGCGCCCAGAGCTCAGAGATGTCCATCGGCGCCCCCCCTCGCTCCGGACGGAAGCGGAAGGAACCCACCTCAGTGGGTTGCAGTATCATCGCCAACATGTCGAGGAGGGTGCTCTTGCCGCACCCACTCTCGCCGATGAGGGCGATCTTCTCGCCCAGCGCGATCTGCAGACTTGGCACCCGCAGACGGAATGCGGCACCCTCGGTCTCCCGGGTCTTGACCACATCCCGCAGGTGATAGATAAGTATCTTTTCTCCCATGCTACAACGTCAGGCGACCCCGGGATCAGGGCAACATATCGAGCGCGATGGGAAAGACGGAATCACCGCTGATGGGACCGCCGTCGAGGGAGACCCACAGATCCGTATGGTCATGCAACACTTTGTAGTAGTTGATCTTCTCTTCCAGGCGGTGGATGAAGGCGAGCTGGCGCTTGGCCGGCCACTCCTGCCAGTCCTCCAGGGAAAGATTCATCACCTCGCCGGTATAGGGCAGATCTTCCACGTATTCCCGCATGAAACCCAGATCGGCCAGATTGCCGCCGCTGGCCCCGGTGGCGCGCGTGGTCTCGCCCAGTTCCTGGGGGTCGCGCGCGACGGTCGCCGCCAGGCTCTTGAGGTCGTTGAGAAAATTGCGTGGTGAAAGCAGCCCCTCTTCCGCCGTCTCCAGCACCTGCTGCAATACGTTGTACAAATCGCTGAGCTGGTCGCGGGTGAGGAGCACCCGTATATCGAGGGTCTGGCGCTCGGGGTGGCGGAAGTCGCGGTCCACCAACCAGGCATTGAACACCTCGGGGATCTGCCCACTGTCGTCCTGTTGCAGATAACGCATCTGCAGCGCGTATCCCAGTTTGGCGACCTTCGACTGGAGTTCCGCCAGTTTTGGATCCTCCTTCGCCCTTGGCGCGCTTGCCGCCACTGGCTCAACGGATTTCGAGTCGGCCGCCGCCTGCTGCGTCTGCCCCGTCCCCTGCGCCACTTCCCGCACCTGGTTGGTGATCTGTTCCGCCAGGGCGTCCAGCACCCGGCCAAAGGCGTTTACATCGCCGGTTTCCACGCCATAGTAGAGGCTGCCCACCCCCGGATAGTAGGAAAGCTTTTGATACTGTCGCCGCGCCCGCTCATGGTTGTTCGCGCCCGCGGGGGTGAGCAGGTGAAGAACGGCGACCGCGATACCCTTGTCCCGCGCCAACTGGTTGAGGCTCTCGGCCGTCATGTGGGTGGAGGAGAGGGGGTCGTGGCCAGGACGGGCCCCGGCGTCGGTAATGACGATGACATAACGCGCCGCCAGCGACGTCCAATCCATATCTTCGATGGCGGTCTTGACGCCGGCATAGGTATCTTCGACGAAATCGCGGCTCGATACGGGGGCCGGCTTGATCGCCTTCACCCTTGAGAAAAAGCCCTTGGCGCTGCGGCCCTCCTTGAGGGTGGCGAAGGTCTTGACGAGATACCCCAGGTCGGGCACCTCGCCCGGGTTGTCGCGATAGGCCACCAGCCCGAAATTCACGTCCCCCTGGAGACCCGCCTTGGCGATGGTGTTGTAGATCTTGCGCACCGCCTCGCGGGTGCGGTCGATGTAAGGCCCCATCGATTGGGTGGAGTCGATGACAAACACCACGCCGGAACGGAAATGCTTCTTGGCGGCCTCCCTGAGCGCCTTGCTGACCGTGGCCGCCGCCGCGTGGGCGGACGCCGCCGGCGCCGATCCGGCAGACGCGGATGCCTGACCCGGCTGGTGGCCCTGCTTGTTGCGCAAGGGCACGGTGGCCACCTGCAACAGCATCGCCTGTTCGTCGCCCATGTAGACATCCTCATGCTTGCGGATGGGCACCAGATAAAAATCCTTCCGGATATCGATATAACCCTTTGGCTGAATCGCCACCACCGGCGAGTCGGAGGACAGCTTGCCGGACTCGGCCTGTTGATAGAGGGCTTCGTAACGCTTGAGATCGCGTTTCTCCACCAGATTCTTCAGCGATGACTCGTCCTTGAACAGCAGCACCCGGTCCTGACCGACGGGATCGCGAAAGGCCACGGTGAGCCCCTGGTTCCACTCGATGGTCTCGCTGGCCGGTATCCAGCCCTTCACCGCGCCGAAACGGTCGGTCCCCACCTCCAGCCACTCGCCACCCGCGGCCTGTTTACGCGCATAGACATAGAACACCGAAAACGGGGTGGGCCTGGAGGTCGCCTCACCGGTCCCGGGCTTGGTGTAGAGCGCAGCCTCGGGCTTTGCCAGCACGCGCTGAAACAGGGTGTGCTTGCCCGGCAGCAAGAGCGGCTGTCGGCCGTCGGCCGCCTGCGCATCGCCTGCGGCGGCAACAACACATAATAAGAATGCCAAAAACCACGTCAGGTATCGTTCGCCCATTTCCGGATTCTGTCTCCTCATTGAAACTGCAACAACAACCGCTGCGCCGCCTGATCGCCATCCCGGGCTTGCTCCTCCAGACGCTTCTTCAGCGCATCGAGCCGCGCCCCCGCCTCTTTTTCGCCGCCCTTGGCTGCCACCTTGTACCACTTGATCGCCTCGCCTGGATCGGGTTCATCCAGCATGCCGTTATCGGGCCGGTAACTGGCGGGATCGGCAATGCTCGCCAACACCATGGCCGAAGGGGCGTATCCCCGACGCGCCGCATAGAAGTGCAGCAGATAGGCATCCACCGGTTTACCCTGATCGGCAAAGGTCTGGGCGTTCCGGTAGATATCCTCCAGGCCGGTGTTCCCGTCGTCGGCCTCCAGACTGCTGATAATCACCCGCGCCCAGTCCCCCGGGCGCATCTCGCTGCTATTTTGCCGAATCAGCCCCGCCCCCGGGGGAGCGTCCTTCATGCCATCTTCCACGCTGACCACTTTGCCCGTGGCCTTGTCCACCGCTTGCGCGTCCGCGGCACCCCCTGCATTCGGATCGGCGGCATGCGGGCCAACGGCCTCCTGCGCCGAACCCCGACCCGCGCCAGACGGGCGGACAATGGGTTCGACGCCGTCTTTGATAGTGACTTTTACACCTTTGCCATTGCCGGCCCCTTCCGGCTGGACCCCGTACAAGGCCCAGGCCAACAGGGCGACAGCCCCCAGGACACCGAGCAGCCGAAGCTGCATGGCACCTGTATTCCTCGTCCGGCGACCCCAACGATCACGCCTAACCTGCCTCATCGGTCTTTACTCCCCAGTAACGGGACATTCCAGCCTCCCGGCGGCACCGCGCCATGCGCCACAGGTGAACCCCACAGGTAAAAACAGTGTGTCCGGGCCGCGCCGACACATGGATGCAGGAAAGGGAATAGTGCTGGATTCAGTCAAAAAACAACGCCACGGAAATCGGATCATTACATGCCGAAGGTCATCAGGCATTTAATTCATTTTCGCCGGATTTTTCAAAGAATACCAGCCCATTGAACCCCAATACACAAGAACAATTGCTTATAACGCTTACCTCTGAAATCACTCTAAGCATTTCGGCCGAACAGCCCCATGGGAACCCCTCAGGAAGGCCCGGTCCCGCCCGATTCGCCCTTAAGACTGACGCATTCTATAATCGCCCAATCAAAAATATGACTTGGATCCCCCATGCCCCCGACACATACCGAACACCGCTCCGTCTTGCTGGAGGAATTGCTCCGCCAGCGCATCCTGCTCCTCGACGGCGCCATGGGCACAATGATCCAGCGCCACAAGCTGGAGGAGGCGGACTACCGTGGCGAGCGCTTCGCCGACTGGCCCACCGACCTCAAGGGCAACAACGACCTGTTGGCGCTCACCCAGCCGCAGATCATCCGCGGCATCCACGAAGAATACCTGGCGGCAGGGGCCGACATCATCGAGACCAACAGCTTCAACGCCACCCGCGCCTCCATGGCCGACTACGGCATGGAGGACCTGGCCCAAGAGATCAACGTCGCCGCGGCGCGGCTGGCGCGGGAGGCCGCGGACAAATTTTCCACCCCCGACAAACCCCGCTTCGTCGCCGGGGTCCTGGGCCCCACCAGCAAGACCCTCTCCATCTCGCCGGACGTGAACGACCCCGGCTACCGTAACATCACCTTCGATGCACTGAGGGCGATGTACCGGGAGGCGGCGCGGGGGCTGATCGAGGGCGGCGCCGACCTCCTGCTCATCGAAACCATCTTCGACACCCTCAACGCCAAGGCGGCAGTGTTCGCCGTGCAGGAGGTGTTCGAAACGGACGGGGTGCGGCTACCGATCATGATCTCCGGCACCATCACCGACCAGTCCGGCCGCACCCTGTCGGGCCAGACCACCGAGGCCTTCTACAACAGCCTGCGCCATGCCGAGCCGCTCTCCATCGGCCTCAACTGCGCCCTGGGTCCCGACCTGTTGCGCCAGTACGTGGAAGAGATGAGCCGCATTGCCGGGACCTTCGTCTCGGCGCACCCCAATGCCGGGCTGCCCAACGAGTTCGGCGAGTACGACCTGGACGCCGAACACATGGCCGGTTACATCGGCGAGTGGGCCGAATCGGGCTTCCTCAATATCGTGGGCGGCTGCTGCGGCACCACCCCCACCCACATCCGCGCCATCGCCGAGGCGGTGGCCGGCAAACCTCCGCGTGTGCCGGCGGTGCCCGAGCCCGCCTGCAGGCTGTCGGGGCTGGAACCCCTCAACATCACCGAGACGTCGCTGTTCGTCAATGTGGGCGAGCGCGCCAACGTGACCGGTTCCGCCAAGTTCAAGCGCCTGATCCTCAACGAGGCGTATGAAGAGGCGCTGGAGGTGTGCCGCACCCAGGTGGAAAACGGCGCCCAGATCGTGGATGTGAACATGGACGAGGGGATGCTCGACGGCAAAGCGGCGATGACCCGATTCCTCAACCTCACCGCCGGCGAGCCGGAGATCGCCAAGGCGCCGGTGATGATCGACTCCTCCAAGTGGGAGATCATCGAGGCGGGGCTGCAGTGCGTGCAGGGCAAGGCGGTGGTCAACTCCATCTCGCTCAAGGAGGGGGAGGAAAAGTTCCTGCGCGAGGCGCGGCTGTGCCGCCGCTACGGCGCGGCTGTGATCGTCATGGCCTTCGACGAAGAGGGCCAGGCCGACACCTTCCAGCGCAAGATCGGGATCTGTGAGCGCGCCTACCGCATTCTCACCGAAACGGTGGGTTTCCCCGCCGAGGACATCATCTTCGATCCCAACATCTTCGCCGTCGCCACCGGCATCGAGGAACACAACAACTATGCCGTCGATTTCATTGAGGCCACCCGCTGGATCAAGACCCACCTGTCCCACGCCCTGGTCTCCGGCGGCGTCTCCAACGTCTCCTTCTCCTTCCGCGGCAACAACCCGGTGCGGGAGGCGATCCACGCGGTCTTCCTCTATCACGCCATCCGGGCGGGAATGGACATGGGCATCGTCAACGCGGCGCAACTGGTGGTCTATGACGAGGTGCCGGAGGAACTGCGCGAGGCGGTGGAGGACGTGATCCTCAACCGCCGCCCCGACGCCACCGAGCGGCTGCTGGACATTGCGGAGAAATACCGTGGCGACGGCCAGGCAGCCGACAAGAAAGAGGACCTGGAATGGCGCAGTTGGCCGGTGGAAAAGCGGCTGGCCCATGCCCTGGTGAAGGGCATCACCGAGTTCATCGACGAGGACACCGAGGAGGCGCGCCAGCAGGCCACCCGCACCCTGGAGGTGATCGAGGGACCGCTGATGGACGGAATGAACGTGGTGGGCGACCTGTTCGGCGCGGGCAAGATGTTCCTGCCCCAGGTGGTCAAGTCGGCGCGGGTGATGAAAAAGGCGGTGGCCTATCTGGAGCCCTTCCTGGAGGCGGAGAAGGCGGAGTGCGCCGCGGAGGCCAACGGCCGCATCCTGATGGCCACGGTGAAAGGCGATGTGCACGACATCGGCAAGAACATCGTGGGAGTGGTGCTCCAATGCAACAACTACGAGGTGATCGACCTCGGCGTAATGGTGCCCGCCGACACCCTCCTGCAGACCGCAAAAGAGAAGAACGTGGACATCATCGGCCTCTCCGGCCTCATCACCCCTTCGCTGGACGAGATGGTGCATGTGGCCAAGGAGATGACGCGCCAGGGCTTCACCATCCCTCTGATGATCGGTGGCGCCACCACCTCCAAGGCCCATACTGCGGTAAAGATCGAGCCCCACTACGCGCACGGGGCGGTCTATGTGGCCGATGCCTCGCGCGCGGTGGGGGTCGCCAGCCAGCTCCTGTCCGAGGACCTCAAGCCCACCTTCCTCGCCGAACTGAAGGCGGAATACGAAGAGGTGCGCCAGCGCCGTTCGCAAAAGGACGAGGCCAAGCGCCTGGTCGCCATCGGGGCGGCCCGCGCCAACGCCACCCCCATCGACTGGGACGCCTATGACCCGCCGGCGCCGGCCCTGCTCGACAGCGGCGCGGACACCGTCGAGGTGGGCGGCGTCCCCTGTCGCCTGCTGAAAAAAGGCGATGACGGCATGCTCGCCGTGCTGGACGAGATCCCCATCGCCACCCTGATCCCCTACATCGACTGGACCTTCTTCTTCCACGCATGGCAACTCAAGGGGCGCTTCCCCAAGATCCTCGACGACCCCGACAAGGGCGTCGAGGCGCGCAAGCTGTACGCCGACGCCGAGGCGATGCTGACCCGGATCGTGGAGGAGGGCTGGCTGGGGGCCCGGGCGGTGGCGGGCCTGTTCCCGGCCAACGCCGAGGGCGACGACGTGGCGGTCTACCGCGATACCGGCCGCAGCGGCCTGCTCACCACCCTGCACTTCCTGCGCAAGCAGAGCCGTCAGCCACCGGGGAAATACAACGAATGCCTGGCCGATTTCATTGCCCCGCGCGAGAACGGCGCAGTGGACTGGATCGGCGGCTTCGCCTGCACCGCGGGGATCGGCATCGACGCAAAAATTGCGGCATTCGAGGCCGACCACGACGACTATTCCGCGCTGATGCTCAAGGCGCTGGCCGACCGCCTGGCCGAGGCACTGGCCGAGTGGCTGCACGAAGGGGTGCGGCGCGAGCTGTGGGGCTACGCCCCCGACGAACGTCTCCACAACGAGGCGCGAATCGCCGAGCAGTACCGCGGAATCCGCCCGGCCATCGGTTACCCGGCCAGCCCCGACCACACCGAGAAGGACCTGCTGTGGGCCCTCCTCGACGCCGAGGAACACACCGGCATCTGGCTCACCGAATCCAAGGCGATGGTGCCCACCGCCGCGGTCAGCGGCCTCTATTTCGCCCATCCGGAGGCGCGCTACTTCGCGGTGGGCCGCATCGGCCACGACCAGGTGGAGGACTATGCCCAACGCAAGGGCATGCCACTGGCCGAGATGGAGCGCTGGCTGGCGCCTAATCTCGCCTATGATCCGGACGAGGCGCCCACCGGTTGAGGGGAGGGCGAAAACCGCGCGCCTTTCCGCCGTCCGCCAAACCCCAACCTTTCCTGTGTTGACCTCCGGCGGCCAGGCAATATAGCGTTGTCTCCACGGCAGACACAGAAGCTGTTGGGACACCCCGGAGGAGACACCATGCTGAAACGCGGAGACCCCGCCCCCGAATTCGAGCTGCCCGACGCCGACCTGCAACGGGTCACGTTGGCCGACTACCGAGACAGAAAGAATGTCGTACTCTACTTTTACCCCAAGGACAACACCACCGGCTGCACCATCGAGGCCATCGAATTCACCGAGCTGATCGACGATTTCAAGCAACACGATGCCGTGATCCTCGGCGTCAGCACCGACAACTGCGTGAGCCATGCCAATTTCCGTGACCAACACGGGCTCACCGTGCGCCTGCTGGCGGACATCGAGGCCGAGGTCTGCAAACTGTACGACGTCTGGCGGGAGAAAGAGAAGAACGGCATAAAGCGCATGGGCATCCTGCGCTCCACCTTCCTCATCGACAAGGCGGGCACCATCGGTCACGCCCTCTACGATGTGAAGCCCAAAGGTCACGCCGCGGAGATCCTCGCCCTGATCCAACAGATGCACCCATGATGCCGCGCTGGCGGAATGACACGAACGGCAACCCTCTCTTCAACCAATATGGCGTCTGGCGCCAGCCGCTCCCCCTGTTGGAAAGAGGCATATCGCGCAAGGAGTAGGCGCCCCCCATGACACGCCGCGATGTGGGCCTCACACCCCGCGGGCGGGTACCGTCCAGGTCCGATATACTCTCTTCCGGATTAACGAGATGAGGTTTCCCGCGTTGAAATTGCGCACCCAGATCCTGCTGTTTCTGCTGCTGTTCGGCCTCGTGCCCCTGCTTGCGGCGGTGACGATCAATTTCCCCCTCGTGCTGGGTCAGTTGGAGTTGTTTTACCACAAGGCCTATCTACAGAATCTGCGCGCGGATTTCCGCGACCTGGACGAGCATCTCGCCAGCCGCCATGAAACGGTGAAACTGCTGTCAAAGCTGCCGGAACCCGGGCTGCTGCTGGGCAATGATCCAGACAAAAAGAGCAGCGACGAAGACATCGACCTGGCGCGCGCCCGCTATACGGAGTGGATCAATCAGATATTGCAGGATCAGATGGACATCGTCCAGATCCTCTTCCTCGACGCCCGGGGGCGGGAGCGATTCTGGCTCGAACGGGACCCGGATACCCACCGTTGGCGCCCCACGACACACCTCCCCACCCGCCCGGGCGAGGCCCTGGTGCAGGCCACGCTGAACCAGAAACAACGCCGCGTGCTGGTCAGTCCTCTCCGTGTCGATCCCGAGGCGGGACGCAAGGACCCTCGCCGGTTCATGAATCTGCAATTGATCGCCCCGATCATCGACATGCGCTCAGGTTCGCCCAAACCCATTGGCGCAGTGGTCATCAACATCGACGTGGGAGGCATCGCCAAAGCCTACCGCCGCACCCTGTGGGTCACCAGCGATGGCCGCTATCTGAACTCCGCCGTTCTCGACACCAAGACCCCCACCGCCTTCGAGGATTTTCCCGGCCTCGACAAGATCTTCGCCAAGGGCAAGCTCGACCTGTGGAAGGGCAACCATGATGAACAGATCATCTGGGTCCCCATGTTCCTGACCGAGAACAACAAATTCCTGTGGGTGGGCCGCTACGTGGACCCCTCCCCCCTCGCCGCCTTCCGTAACGCCCTCACCGCCCGCGTACTGGGCATCATCTTCGCCCTCACCATCATCGTCTGGATCACCGCGCGCTGGGTCGCCCAGCGCATCGCCCGTTTCAGCCAGGAGCTTACCGAGGGCATCGGCCGCGTACTGCGGAACGACGATGCGGTCTCCTTCTCCTGGGGCGGCCCCCGGGAGCTTCACACCCTGGGGAGCAACCTCACCAAACTCGCCGAAACCCATGCCCGGCATAACCAGGAGCTGGTCCAGCATGCGGCGGAGTTGGAAGAGTCCAACAAGTACAAGTCGGAATTTCTCGCCAACGTCAGTCACGAACTGCGCACCCCGCTCAACTCCATCCTCCTGCTGTCCAAGATGCTCGGCGACGAACAGTCGGGACTCAGCCCCGAGCAGCGGAAACAGGCGCAAGTCATCCATGAGGCGGGCACCGACCTCAAGAACCTGATCGACAACATACTCGATCTGTCCCGTATCGAGGCCCGGCGGGCCACCTTCCACCTCGACCAGGTCGACCTTCGGGACCTGCTGCAGGACATGATCGAACTCATGCACCCCCAATTCGAGGCGAAGGGACTGTCATTGACCATCGAGATCGCCGACGACGCGCCCCCAAACCTCCTCACCGATGGCGATAAGGTTCGCCAGATCATCAAGAATTTCCTCTCCAACGCAGTGAAGTTCACCCTGGAGGGCGGCGTCCGGGTGACCCTGCGCCGTGAGCCGGACGCCGCCCTGCCGGTGCGTATCGAGGTACGGGACACGGGCATTGGCATCCCCAAAGAAAAACAGGCCTTGATCTTCGAGGCCTTCAAACAGGCGGACGGCTCCACCAGCCGGCGGTTCGGCGGCACCGGCCTCGGCCTCACCATAAGCCGCGAGCTGGCGGAACTGATCGGCGGCCGCATCGAACTGGAGAGCACGCCCGGCAAAGGCAGCACCTTCTCATTGCTGTTGCCTCTGGAATTCGACCGCGCCAGGGTACAGCCCGAACATATCGAGGAACCGGAACAAAAGGCCCTTTCCGCCGACGACGATACGGCAGGGGCCGGCTTCCACGGCGAGCGCATCCTGCTCGTGGATGACGATGTGCGCAACCTGCTGGCCTTGACCCCGCTCCTGGAGAGCTGGGGGCTGGAGGTCCTCGCCGCCGCCGATGGCGCCGAGGCACTGGAGACCCTCCAGGAGGAAGAATGCGCGCTGGTTCTGATGGACATCATGATGCCGGAAAACGACGGCTATGCTACCATCAGACGTATAAGGGACATCCCCCAACTGCGGGCGTTGCCAATCATCGCCCTGACGGCAAAGGCGGGGAACGAGGCGCGAGAAAAGGCGATGGACGCAGGTGCTGACGATTTCATGGACAAACCCGTCGATCCAGCGGATCTGAAGGCACTTCTGGAAAGGCATCTGCGGTCCTGACGCGTCCGGTGTCCCATGATCATACGGGTACGCCCATGAAACGTTATTCCGGCTTCAAGCTCCTGATCGTCGACGATCACCAACATAATCTCTTCACCCTGCGGACGCTGATCGAGCAGCACATGGATGTGGAGATCCGCGAGGCCACCTCGGGGGCCCGGGCGCTGGAGATCGCGCTGCAGGATCCCGATATCGACCTCATCATCCTCGACGTGCAGATGCCGGAGATGGACGGGTTCCAGACCGCTTCCATGCTCAAGATCCACAAGCGGACGAAGGACATCCCCATCATCTTCCTCACCGCCGCCTTCAAGACAGAGGAGTTCCAGCAGAAGGGCTACGAGGTGGGGGCGGTGGACTACCTGCTCAAACCCATCGACAACAATCAGCTGATCAACAAGATCAGCACCTACTTCCGCCTGATCGAGAAGGAACGGGCGATGAACCGCGTGCTGGAACAGAAGGTGGCGGATCGGACGGCGGCGTTGGCGCAGGCGAAGCAGCACCTGGAAAATATCATCAACCACATGGGTGAAGCACTGCTCGTCCTCGATCCGGACGGGCATATCACCCAGGCCAACCCGGCGGCCTGCCAGATGCTCGGCTACACTGAACAGGAACTGATCGGGCTTTCCATCGGCGACGTATTCGAGGAAGGGGAAGACGAACAGGCCGGGGCCTTCATGGGCACCTGGCTGGAGGCGCTGATCCGGGTGGGGGCATTGAGCAAGATCGAGGCGCGCTTCATTGCCAAGGACGGCCGCCGCGTGCCGATCCTCTTTTCACGCACCGCCATCAAGGGGCCGGAGGGCGAGATAAGCGACATCATCTGCATCGCCAAGGACATGACCGGTTATGTGCGCGCCTGCGATGCCCCTACGACAAAAACCGCAAATCATGTATCCTGATGACTGACATGAACGAGCCGACAGACCCGCAAGTCCCGGACGAGGACACGACCCTGACCGCCAATGCATTGAAGGCAATGGCCCATCCACTGCGCTGGAAGATCCTCTGCTCGCTCGGCGACCGGGAGCTTTCAGTGGGCGAGATCGTGGAACACACCGGCACCTCGCAGAGCAACATCTCCCAACACCTGGAGCAATTGCGCAACAAGAACATCGTGGTTTCGCGCAAGGAAGCCAACCGTATCTACTACCGTATCCGTAACGGCCAGTTGCTGACCCTGATCGGGACCATGCGCGAGGTGCTCTGTCCGGCCAACCTCGACGACCGTTATCCCCGGTCCTGACGCGGCGCCCCCATGCCCCTCTGGCAACAACTCCTCGTCGGCGCCTTTGCCATTCTGTTGATCTTCTGGTTCCGGCCGGGGATCAAGGCCGCCATGGCGCGCTCCCGCGCGGCGGAGAAGGACTGGCCGGCGGCGCTGATTCCCATTGGGCTGGTGGTGTTGTTCGTGGTCCTGCTCATCATGCTTGCCAAGGCGTGATCGGGATGGGAGAGAAAACCCAGGAACGCATCGGGGAGCTGGAGAGCCGCATCGCCTTTCATGAGGAACACATCCAGGCACTGGAGCATGCGCTGATGGATCAGCGCAACCTGATCGACGCAATCCGCCGGCAGTTACGGGAACTCAGCCAACAAGTACGGCAGATACGGCCGGCCGAGGCCAATGCCCCGCCGGAGGACGAAATCCCACCCCATTATTAACCCGGCAACAATATATATCGCATTCAGGGCTTCAGGCAGGCGCCGGAACAAGGCGCAGTGCGCAGGCAAGGGTTATCCCCTTGCCAAGCGCTGGAACGCAGGTCCGGCGCCTGCCTGAAGCCCCTAACCCTATGATATTCAAAGACAGGCCGCGGCGTGCCGGCCCGCAGGCTGCGTTGCCCCATCTTGCTGTAGGGTGGCTACAGCGGCGATGGGGCGCCTTGCTGCGAACCGGCACGCCACGGCTGAATACGATATATATTGTTGCCGGGTTAATATAACCCGAGGCGCAACGCTGGTTCAATTCCCCGCTGGTGGCTTGAGCAACGACTCCACAGGCGGTGGCAATTGGAGGTGATAGCCCTCCCGGCGCAGGTTCTCCATCACCCGCATCACGTCCTCCCGGGCCAACGGCCGCCCCGCATGCAGATCGAGCTGCATGACCGGTTCCGGGGTGCCGAAGCGCTCGAGCAAGGCGGCAGGCACCGCATCGAATCCCGCCTCCTCCACCAGATAGAGATACATCCCCTCCTTGCGCGGGCTGCGGTAGATCCAGCAGGGCAAGACCTCCATGGTCACCCGACGGGAATCGCCGGCACCGGCGTCATGCGCCAGATATCCTCGTTGTATTCCTCGATGGTGCGGTCGGTGGAGAAGCGCCCCGACGCGGCGGTGTTGAGGATACTCATGCGCACCCAGTGGTCCTGATCCTTGTAGGCCGCCGCGGCGCGGGCCTGGGCATCGACGTAGCTGCGAAAATCCGCCGCCGTCATCCAGGGATCATCGGGGCTGCGAATGGCATTGACGATGGGATCGAACAGGCCCGGCTCGAACTGGTTGAAGTGGCAGTTCTCGATCAGGCGCATCACCGCGGTGAGATCGGCATCGGCGGCGATGATGGCATCGGGATTGTAGTGACCCCGCGTCGCCTCCACCTCTTCCGCGGTCAGGCCGAAGAGAAAGAAATTCTCGTCACCCACCTCTTCGCGAATCTCGATATTGGCCCCGTCCAGGGTGCCGATGGTAACCGCGCCGTTCATCATGAACTTCATGTTGCCGGTGCCCGAGGCCTCCTTCCCCGCGGTGGAGATCTGTTCCGACAGATCGGTGCCGGCGCAGATCACCTCCATCGCCGTGACCCGGTAGTTGGGCAGAAACGCCACCTTGAGCAGACCGCCCACCTCCGGATCGTTGTTCACTACCCGCGCCACGTTGTTGATGAACTTGATAATCAGCTTGGCCATGGCGTAGCCAGGCGCTGCCTTGCCGCCGAACAATACACAACGGGGGGTCCAGTCGGCGGTTTCTCCGGCCTTGATGCGGTTGTACAGATGGATCACATGCAAGGCATTCAGCAACTGCCGCTTGTACTCGTGGATACGCTTCACCTGCACGTCAAACAGGGCATCGGTGTCGAATTCCACGTCGCAATCGTCTTTCACCATCCGCGCCAGGCGCGCCTTGTTCTGCTGCTTGATCTCGCGCCAGCGGCGGCGGAACACCCGGCTCTCGGCATGGGGCGCCAATCTTTCCAACTGCTCGAGGCGGGTCACCCATGTGTCGTCGATGGTCTCCTCGATGAGGGTCCGCAGGCCAGGGTTACACATCGCCAGCCAGCGGCGCGGGGTGACGCCGTTGGTCTTGTTGTTGAACTTCTCCGGCCACAACTCATAGAAATCGTGGAACAGCCCCTCCTGCAACAGCCGCGAGTGCAGCGCCGCCACGCCATTAACGGAAAAACTGCCGACGATGGCGAGATAGGCCATGCGGATCTGAGGCTCGTGCCCTTCTTCAATGAGGGACATCCGCCGCAGGCGGTCCGTATCCCCCGGCCAACGCGCCGCCACTTCCCCGAGGAAGCGGGCGTTGATCTCATAGATGATTTCCAGCAGGCGCGGCAGCAGGGTTTCGAAGAAGCGCACCGGCCAGCGCTCCAGCGCCTCCGGCAACAGGGTATGGTTGGTATAGGCCATGGTCCGGGTGACGACCGACCAGGCATCGTCCCAGGACAAGTGCTCGTCATCCAGCAGCTGGCGCATCAACTCGGCCACCGAGATGCTCGGGTGGGTATCGTTGAGCTGGAAACAGTTCTTGTCGGCAAAGGTGCTGAAGTCCCTGCCGTGATGATCCTTCCACACCCGCATCACGTCCTTGATGCTGGCGGAGGCAAGGAAATACTGCTGACGCAAGCGCAGTTCCTTGCCGTTCTCGCTGGCGTCGTTCGGATAGAGCACCATGGTGATGTTCTCGGCGGTGTTCTTTGCCGCCACCGATTCCGGATAGCTCCCGGCATTGAATTCGCCGAGGTCGAAGACATCGGTGGCCGCCGCCTTCCACAGGCGCAGGGTGTTGACCGTGCCATTGCGGTAACCGGGCACCGGGATATCATAGGGCACCGCCAGCACATCGTGGGTATCGACCCAGCGGGTGCGCATCTCGCCGTTGACTTGATGGGTCTCGGTGCGGCCGCCAAACTGCACCCTCTGGGTATACTCGGGACGCTCCAGTTCCCAGGGACAGCCGTCCCGCAGCCAGTGATCCGGGTCCTCCACCTGACGGCCATTGGCGATGTGCTGCCGGAACATGCCGTATTCATAGCGCAGTCCATAGCCCTTCACCGGCAGTTGCAGGGTGGCGCAACTGTCCAGAAAACAGGCCGCCAGGCGGCCCAGCCCGCCATTGCCGAGCCCCGCATCCGCTTCTGCCTCGGCAATCTCCTCCAGCACCAGGCCGAGGTCATAGAGCGCCTTCTCCACCTCGTCATGGATCCCCAGATTGAGCATGGTATTGCCCAGCGCCCGCCCCATGAGAAATTCGAGCGAGAGGTAGTAGGTGCGTTTGCAGTCCGCCTCCACATAGGCGCGGCGGGTGTTCTTCCAGCGCTCCATCAGTCGGTCGCGCAGGGTAACGGCAATGGCCTTGTACGGATAGTGGGGGGATTTGCAGTTCTTGTCCCGACCGAAGGTATGGCTGAAATAGTGCCGGAAATCGTTGGCGACATGTTCAGCATCCATGCCGAGCGGAGGCAGGTCCGTCAAAAGGGAATTCGGGCGGCTCTTACAGAGCGGGATAAAGGAGTCGTTATGAGGTTTGTACATATCGCCAGTCATCGTCTCGAAAATTGAATATTATGCCGTCAGTGACACAAGAAAATACACACGTGCGGCAAGGGTGTACCCCGCAACCGCGACGGATCATGTAAAGGCCAATCGATAGGGGCGCTCGATCTCCGCTTGCAGCCGGCCAAGAGAGAGATTACGCGAATGGCGTATCCATTCCCGCCCGTCGAAGAAGACCAGTAACGTCGGCACCGCAAACACCCGGTGGGCGGCCGCAATGTCGGGATGCACGGTGCCATCGACCCGATACAACCCGATACGCGGGAAACGGTCACGCATCAACGCCGCGATCTTCGGCTGCAACACCCGGCACACGCCACATTCCGGACCGCCACTGAACCAGACGGCAAGCGCGGAACGAGTGGCTATGAGCCGCTCCAGCGCCTCCAGGGTCTCGCAATCACTGTATCCTGACTCCATGGCTGCGGCATCCTATCAAACAGCCACACCGGCGACGAGTCTTCGTCGTCTGTCCCCGCCCGGGATCAGAAGTCTTCGCCCACCACCAGAGAGGGGGCCTCTACGTGTCCGCTTTCGTCCAGCCGTATCTTCAAGGCGAGGTTATTGCGGGAATCGGCATTGCGCAACGCCTCTTCGAGAGTGATCCGGTCCTGTTTGTAGAGATCGTACAGGGCCTGGTCGAAGGTCTGCATGCCGCGCTCGTTGCCCTGCTCCATCGCCTCCTTGATGGCATGGATATCGCCCTTGTTGATCAGTTCGGACACGTATGTGGACAGCAGCAGGACCTCCACCGCCGGTACCCGGCCGCCGTTCTTGCCCTTCACCAATCGCTGCGAGATCACCGCCTTGAGATTGAGCGAGAGGTCCATGTAGAGCTGATGGTGGGCGGTATCGGGAAAGAAATTGACGATGCGGTCCAAGGCCTGGTTGGCATTGTTGGCGTGCAGGGTGGAGAGACAGAGATGCCCCGTCTCTGCGTAGGCGATGGCGTATTTCATGGTCTCGATGTCGCGGATCTCGCCGATCAGAATCACGTCCGGCGCCTCGCGCATGGCGTTTTTCAGGGCATTCTCGTAGGAGAGCGTATCCAGCCCCACCTCACGCTGGTCCACCACCGACTTCTTGTGGGTATGCATGAACTCCAGCGGATCCTCGATGGTCAGGATGTGCCCCGCCTGATTCTCGTTGCGGTAGTTGATCATGGAGGCCAGGGTGGTGGACTTGCCGGAGCCGGTGGAACCGACCACCAGAATCAGTCCGCGCGGCTCCAGAATCAGATCCTTGAGAATGGGCGGCAGATGCAGTTCCTCTATGGCGGGGATATGGCCTTTGATATAGCGGATCACCATCGCCGCATCGCCACGTTGCTTGAAGACGTTGACCCGGAAACGCCCAAGTCCTTGTACCGAAATGGCGAGGTTCGCCTCATAGGTGGACTCGAACTCCTTGATCTGGTCATCGTTCATTACAGAGTAGGCGAGCTTGCGCACTTGCCCGGGCTGAAGAGCGGTCTCACCGACGGGCAGGGTATGCCCTTCTGCCTTGATATTCACCGGCGCGCCGGTGCTGAAAAACAGATCGGAGGCGTTCTTCTGAACCATAAGTTTGAGGTAGGGAACAATATCCATCCAATACTCCGTCGATTCACAGGCGCCTGTAAACGGGCCTGATGGTTGTGTCAAAATGGGCGTACTTACCCCTCTATCGACCATCACAAACAGGAATTAAGGGCAGAAAATGAAAAAAAACGTGCACTGGATCCCGCGATGTCTTCCCTCATCCTGAGCGGCATCGCCATCTATCCGGTCAAGTCGCTCGCGGGTCTCGAATTGAGTGAAGCCGTGGTGGGTGAGCGGGGATTCCTGTTCGACCGCCACTGGATGGTCGTGGACGACAGGGGCGTTTTCCTCACCCAACGGGAATTGCCGCGAATGGCATTGATCCAGCCGGCATTGAACGAGAATGGCCTGGAA
>Ga0256841_1000893_pt1 | contig 27944 bp, 24 predicted proteins | sample 356308metaG_FD_185971 | JGI IMG/M metagenome (GOLD analysis project Ga0256841, IMG submission 185971) | Hydrothermal vent microbial communities from Mid Atlantic Ridge, Atlantic Ocean - 356-308 | ecosystem: Environmental > Aquatic > Marine > Hydrothermal vents | place: Atlantic Ocean: Mid...
GACAAGGGCGATGGCAAAGCGCTTTTAAGAGGGCGTTTCACCCTGCGAGGGGTAAGCCGTGACATCGAGATCGAGGTCCACCACCTCGGTGCGGGCCCCGATCCTTGGGGCGGCTACCGACGCGGTTTTGAGGGCACCACAACCCTGCACCTCTCCGACTACAAGATGCGCGAAGCCAAAATTCTCGGCCCAAACGCCGAGGAGATCAAAGTATGGCTTTCCATCGAAGGGGTACGGCACCCTTGAACGGTATTATTAACCCGGCAACAATATATATTCCATTCAGGGCTTCGGGCAGGCGCCGGAACAAGGCGCAGTACCAAGGCAAGGGTCATTTCCCTTGCCAAGGTCGCTCCAGTGCATCCATGCACGCGCGACACTCGGACATCCTGTCCAGCGTGCTGGAACGCCGATCCGGCGCCTGCCTGAAGCCCCTAACCCTTTGATATTCAAAGACAGACCGTGGCGTGCCGGACCGCAGACTGCGTTACCCCATCCTGCTGCAGGATGGCTACAGCAAGATGGGGCGCCTTGCTGCGTACCGGCGTGCCACAGCTGAATAAAAATATATATTGTTGCCGGGTTAATATACCCAATGGATTCCCCGGACCAGCGCTGCTCGCACGGCATTGTGGACTCAGATTTTTCATCTTGTTCGCCGAGCTGTTGTTGAGCTTCGCCTCGTTGACCTGCGCGGCAGCCGATGGCCATGACACGGCTGACTCCACCACCCACGACGAGGCAAACAAAATCGCCCGCCAGGTCTATTTCGTCAACCACTTCCTCGCCGTGCGCAACGCCCGTTTCGGCGACGAAAAACACCCGATGGTGCTCATAGACCGATCCCGGACGGGTAAATTACGGGTCATGACCATGGTACGCCGCCTCAACAACGCCTATGACGACGGCGTGATCCGGGCGCGTGATATGGCAATCTTCCGCTCCGGCAAACTCAGAGGTACCGGGGTGCTGGTCACCGACTATGTGGACCCCAACAAACGGCTCAGCTTTTCCATCTGGCTGCCTGCGTTGCGCAAGATCCGCCGCCACGCCGAGCCTGACCAGAGTGACAGCTGGGGCGGCAGCCTCTTTACCTATGGTGACATCTACCTCCGCCGCCCCACGAACGAGCGTCACGAACGGCTGCCCGACGCCCCCTTTCCCGACTGTCTGCAACCCCTTGATTTGCCAGAGTCGAAACGCAACCGTTACACCCGCCGGCTTCCCGAACCGCGCTGCGACCTGAAGGGCCAACCGATGCTGCGTATTAAGAGCCGGACCCGCTTCGCCCACTGGTGGTATGACTACCGTATTATCTGGATCGATCCTGCAAGCTTCGCCGACTACCGCAGCGAATACTTCAAGGATGGAAAAAAGATCAAGGTGATCGATAAGGACTGGCACAGCATGGGTCTGGATGACCCCCGCGCCCAATACTGGCTGTTCTGGAGCGGACGGCATCTCCTCAATGGACAACAGGGCATGGCCTTCATCCCGGAAGGGCACATCTTCTGGAACGAGGAAAAAGTGGACCCCAGGACATGGACCGAGTCCACCCTACGAAGGATCAAGCGATGAGAAATTCGGATCAGGCGTTGTTCCACCTGTGCCTGTAGCCACCGCGTGTATGGCGTGCCGGCCCGCAGACTGCGTTGCCCCATCTTGCTGGAGGGTGGCTACAGCAAGATGGGGCGCCTTGCTGCGAACCGGCAAGCCGCGGCTGAATACGATATATAGTGTTGCCGGGTTAATAGAATAGGGGTTATCCCTCATCACTCAGGATGTTACCCCCGGCATCCACTGCAAATATCTTGATTCATATCATGGATCGGGTAGAACGATTCTAAATAAGATCGATCTTGCGAAGGCTGGAGAAAACAAGATCAACAGGCATTCGCGCAGTCAGCGGAACCATGCTGTCCCCGTGCTGCATAACAATAATGGGGTTGGAGGAGGCACGCCCTCCCATCGACTGTCGCCATCGATCAAACCGGACCCGTGCGGGCTCTACGTACACGTAGACGTACCGGCGTCGGTCGGGTGTTTGCGGTACTTTCCATGACCTTTGCCTTGCCTGCGAGTCGCGCACAGTGCGTGACCGTTACGTTCAATACCGAGGGAGGTGAAGACCAATGAAGAAATGGTGTCTGATGGGAATCGGCGCCGCCGTGCTCCTGGTTCAGGGGCTGGCGGTGGCGTCGGTGAAAGAACCCCCGAAAGAGTTCTCGAAGGAGACCAAACAGTGCATCAAATGCCACAAGAAAAACAATCCCGGGATCGTCCAGCAGTGGGGGCACAGCAAGCACTACCGGGCCAATGTGGGCTGCTATGAATGCCACAAGGCGGACAAGGGCGATCCCGATGCCTTCATCCACGACGACAAAAAGGTCAAGAAGCTGATCTCCATCATCGTCTCGCCCAAGGACTGCAGCAACTGCCACGAGAAGCAGGTCAAGGAGAACAGCGAATCCCATCATGCGGCGGCGGGCAAGATTCTCGGATCGCTCGACAACCTCCTCGCAGAGGTGGTGGAAGGCAACAGCGAGTTTCTCACCGATGGATTTCCCCAGGGGAACTCCGCGTCGGCGGTCAATGGCTGCTGGCAATGCCACGGCGCCCCCGTCAAGGTGCTCGAAGACGGCGAACTGGACCCGGCCACCTGGCCCAACTCCGGCATTGGCCGTCTGAACCCCGACGGCTCCAACGGCTCCTGCACAGCCTGTCATGCCCGCCACGAGTTCTCCGTGGCCCAGGCGCGTCAACCAGAGACCTGTGGCAAGTGCCATCTCGGCCCCGACCATCCGCAGAAGGAGATCTACGAGGAATCCAAGCACGGCATCCAGTTTGCCACCCATCGCGCAAAGATGGACCTGACGAGTCCAAAGTGGATCCCGGGAGAGGATTTCTTTACCGGTCCCACCTGCTCCACCTGCCACATGGGCGCCACGCGTAACCAGTCGGTCACGCACGATGTAGGACTCCGTATCTCGTGGAACAACCGTCCTCCGGTGTCGATACGTCCTGAAAAGGCCGACGCCAAGATGGGATTACCCGGGGCCAACGTCAATTGGGAAGATCGCCGCGACAACATGAAGGATGTCTGCTCGGCCTGCCACAACGAGGACTGGGTGGACAACTTCTACACCCAGTACGACGGCCTGATCAAACTCTACAACGACAAGTTCGGCAAACCCGGGCTGGCGCTCTACAAGGCCGCCAAACCTCTACTCAAACCCGCCAAGTTCAGTAACAAGCTGGACTGGATCTGGTTCGAGATCTGGCATCACGAAGGACGCCGCGCGCGCCATGGCGCGGCCATGATGGGACCTGACTACACCCACTGGCACGGCATGTATGAGGTGGCCCAGCATTTCTACACCAAGATGGTGCCGGAACTGGAACACCTGATCGAGCAGGGCAAGGCATCCGGCGACGCCAGCAAGAAAAAGGCGGCGGACATGCTCCAGGCCAAGTTGGATGAGGTGCTGAACAACAACAATCACAAATGGTATCTCAACAAGATGGACCCAAAAGAAAAGGCGCGGCGCAAGAAGGCGGCAGCCGATTTCAAGAAACGCTACAGCAAGTAGCCCGAAAACAACGGCACACCCCAAGCATCGATGGGCGTGTGCCGTTGGTTCTGCCGTGGAGGAGACAACCATGAGTCTGACAAGACGTGAATTCATCAAGGCCCAGGCGGCGGCCGCAGCGGCCGCCGTCGGGGGTGTCCCCTTGCCCTCCGTCGGCAAGGAGGATATCCGCACCGATCCCACCGTTCGCTGGGACAAAGCGCCCTGTCGCTTCTGCGGCACCGGCTGCGGCGTGCTGGTGGGAACAAAAAACGGCGAGATCGTGGCCACGCAAGGCGACCCCGATGCGCCCGTCAATCGGGGCCTCAACTGCATCAAGGGTTATTTTCTGGCCAAGATCATGTATGGAAAGGACCGTCTGACCCAGCCCCTGATGCGCAAGAAAGATGGCAAATACAGCAAGATCGGCGTCTTTGAGCCAGTCAGTTGGGACGAGGCCTTCGATGTAATGGCGGAACAGTTCAAGAAGGCCATCCGCCGAAGCATGCGCGAGAACGCCGGCAAACCGGTGGACAAGATCACCTCCCGCGTCGGCATGTTCGGGTCGGGACAATGGACCATCTGGGAGGGGTATGCCGCCGCCAAGCTGTTCAAGGCCGGCTTCCGTTCCAACAACCTGGACCCTAATGCCCGCCATTGCATGGCCTCGGCGGTCGGCGGGTTCATCCGCGCCTTTGGCATCGACGAGCCCATGGGGTGTTATGACGATCTGGAGCAGGCCGACGCCTTCGTGCTGTGGGGCTCCAACATGGCGGAGATGCACCCCATTCTCTGGTCACGCCTCACCGACCGGCGTCTGACCCATGAGGGATGCGAGGTCCACGTCCTCTCCACCTACGAGCACCGCTGCTTCGAACTGGCCGACAACGGCATGGTGTTCGTGCCCCAGACAGACTTGGCGATTCTCAACTACATCGCCAACTACATCATCCAGAACAAGGCCTATAACAAAGCGTTCATCGACAAACACGTCCGTTTCAACAAGACCCCTACCGACATCGGCTACGGACTGCGTCCGGAGGATCCGCGAGAGCGCAGAGCCAAACACCGCGCCAAGGGCAAGCTGACCAAGATAAGCTTCGAAGAGTATGCGAAATCGCTGGAGCCCTATACCCTCGACTATGTCGCCCAACTCTCCCGCGTCCCGCCCGAACGGCTGGAACGGCTCGCCAAGCTCTATGCCGACCCGGAAAAGAAGATCACCTCGTACTGGACCATGGGCTTCAACCAGCACAGCCGCGGAGTATGGGTCAACGGCCTGATCTACAATGTCCACCTGCTGACCGGCAAGATCTCCGAACCCGGCAACGGCCCCTTCTCCCTCACCGGGCAACCCTCCGCCTGTGGAACGGCCCGCGAGGTCGGCACCTTCGCCCATCGCCTGCCGGCCGACTACGTGGTGAAAAAGAAATCCCACCGCGATCTGGCGGAAAAGATCTGGAAACTGCCGGAAGGCACCATTCCCGGCAAGGTGGGGTACCACGCCGTGCTACAGAACCGCATGCTGCGGGACGGCAAGCTCAACGCCTACTGGGTCATGTGCAACAACAACATGCAGGCCGCGGCCAACATGAACCAGGAGACCTTCCCGGGATACACCAATCCAGAAACCTTCGTGGTGGTTTCCGACCCCTATCCCACCGTTACCGCGCAGGCGGCGGACTTGGTGTTGCCCACCGCCATGTGGGTGGAAAAAGAAGGTGCCTATGGCAATGCCGAGCGGCGCACACAGTTCTGGCGCGAGCAAAAGCCGGCCCCCGGCGAGGCCAAATCGGACCTCTGGCAAATCATGGAGTTCTCCAAGCGCTTCAAGGCGGAAGAGGTCTGGCCAAAGGCGTTGCTGGCAAAAAAACCGGAATACCGGGGCAAGACCCTCTACCAGATCCTGTTCGAGAACGGACAGGTCAATCGCTTCCCCTTTGACGGCAAGATCACCGACGAACGCGGCAACGAATACGGCAACCACGAATCGGCCCATTTTGGCTACTATGTACAAAAGGGACTGTTCGAAGAGTACCGCCGTTTCCAACAGGAAGGCCCGAAACAAGGCCACCAGCAGGCACCTTTCGAGGCCTACCACAAGGCCCGCGGCCTGCGCTGGCCAGTGGTCGATGGCAAGGAGACCCTGTGGCGCTACCGCGAGGGTTACGATCCCTTTGTCTCCAAGGCCAACGCCAAGATTGCAAAGGGCGAGGTCTATTTCTACGGAAAGCCCGATGGCCGGGCCAACATCATCACCGCCCCCTATGAGCCACCCGCAGAATCGCCGGATGACGAATATGACCTTTGGCTCTGTACCGGCCGGGTGCTGGAGCACTGGCATTCCGGCTCCATGACACGGCGGGTGCCGGAACTGTACCGCGCCTTCCCGGACGCGGTCATCTTCATGAATCATGACGATGCATTGCGGCGGCGGCTGCGGCGGGGCAAACTGGCCCGGGTGATCAGTCGCCGGGGCGAAATTCTGGCGAGGGTGGAAACGCGGGGCCGGAACCGGATGCCGCCCGGCCTGATCTTCATTCCCTGGTTCGATGCCGGCCGCATCGTCAACAAGCTGACCCTGGACGCCACCGACCCGCTTTCAAAAGAAACAGACTACAAAAAGTGTGCGGTCAAGGTCAGAAAGGCCTAGTGGGAGGAGACAACGATGAACAAGCTGAGCACCCTGATCCTCACCGGCATCGTCGGTTTCTCTCCGATGCTGCCCGCCCAGGCGGTCGATCTCCGTTCATTACGCGGAGACCGGCCCCTGGACATCGGTTCCAAACGGCCTGCCCGGGCCGACGTCATCCTGCCCGACGCGGGAGAGTTTCCAAAATCCTACGACACCCATCCCCCCATGATCCCCCACAAAGTGGACAAGACCCGCATCAGCCTGAAGCAGAACCAGTGTCTGCGCTGTCACGGTGAACTGGAGCACAAGGAGATCGACGCTCCCATGGTGAGCAAGACCCACTTTATCAACCGCGCAGGGAAGCGACTGGGCCATGTCTCGACCCGGTACTACTTCTGCACCCAATGCCATGCCCCGCAGATCGACAAGACACCGCTGGTGACCAACGTCTTTGGTCAACAATCGTCCCACTGAATTTGTTTGGAAAAAGCGCCATGTCCACATACATCAAGCCCCTCGTTCTCGCCCTTCTTTGTGCCACATCCATGGTGATTGCGGGCGAGAATCCCCCGTCGCTCGTCGACCAGGGTAACCTGGAACTGAGCAAACACCATGTCGAAAAGGCCGAGGCACTCTTCAAACAAGCGATTGCATCAGACCCGAAATCGGCCCGGGCGTATGCCCGCCTGGGTGCGTTGTACCTCACCACCAACCGTTCCCGCGCGGCCATCGAGCCTCTCCAGCAGGCCATCATGCTCGATCCGGACAACCCCAAGTTGTTCATGCTGATGAGCATCGCCTACATCCATCAGGCCCATTACAGCATGGCGGATGCCATGGCCAAGGAGGCGCAACGGCTGGATCCAGACATGAAAAACGCGCGAAAAATGAGGGAATATATCAAGGCGAAACAGGCAGCGCTGGCAACGGATGCCCCGCCTGCCCCGGCCAAGAAACGCTAAGACCAACGATAGTAAAGCAGGTTCAGAACGTCCCAGACGTTCCGGCTCGGCGTTGCAGTCCTTGGCAAGGGCGCACGCCATTCCCTGTGGCCTGCGCCCTGCTCTGGTGCCTGCCTGAAACCCTGAATGCGGCATATGCTGTTGCCGGGGGTAATGATAATGGCGGTTCTCTGACGACGTCGGGAAGGTTACGTGGTCACACACACGTATTGCAATCGGCTTCCCGGTCGGTGCATGATATTTTCATGACGCAAACGAAAATCCTCCCTATTCTCAATCAAATCCGGCTTTTTCAGGATCAACGCACGGCCATTCTGGAAGAGATCGCAAAGGGCGCCAGTCTGCGGCATCTCGGGGCAAACGAACGCCTGTTCGACAAGGGCGACCCGGCCGACCACATCTATTGCATCATCGACGGTCGGGTAAAGCTTTCCTTCCTCTCCGATCAAGGGCATGAAAAGGTGGTCGAGATCGCCGCCACCGGCGATACCTTTGGCGAGGCCGCCGTCTTCCTGGAAAAGCCCTACCCCGTGTATGCCGATGCCCTGGTGCCCAGCACCCTGATCGCCATTCATGGAAAAAGCCTGATGCGGATGATGGCCACCAACCACGAAGTGGCCTCGAGGATGATCGCCACCTTGAGCCAACGTCTGCACCGCATGATCCATGAAATGGAGTCGTTCTGTATTCTCAACGCCCGTGAACGGGTGGTGGGCTACCTCCTCCACCTGATCGAGACCCAGGCCCCGAACCAGCCACAACCGAAGGTGGAGCTTCCCGCCACCAAGAGTACCATTGCCTCCATGCTCAACCTCTCACCGGAAACCTTCTCCCGCGTCCTGCACGGCCTGAAACGCGAAGGCGCCATCGAGATCGAAAACAGAAGGATCGCCATTACGGACATGCAGGCCCTGCGATCCCGCGTTCCCTGCTGACAATCCCGCCATTCCCTTACCCAAACTGGCGCCGAAAACGCCATACGCCGAAGGCAAATACCAGACTGCCCAGCAGGGCGAGTTCCAGCATCAATCGCCACAGGACCCCCAACCCGGCCCCCTTGAGCAGGATGGCATAGCTCATTTCTGTAAAGTAGAAAAGAGGCGAGACGTGCATCGCCTGACGTAGAAAGGCCGGCATCGCCTCGGGGGGCGTCCAGGCACCCGACAGCAGCAGCAACGGCATCATGATAAGAATCACCAGCATCACCACCTGACCGAGATTGCGACTGAGGGTCGCGATGAACAGACCGAGCCCGGAAGTGGCGAAAACATAGAGCGCCGTCATGATGAAAAACAGCATACTGCTTCCCTTGATGGGCACATGGAACACGGCCTGAATGACCAGGAACAGACTGGCAGCGGCGCCGACGAGCACCGCCAGCCCCATGGCCAGCACCTTGGGCAGCAGGATCTGCGCGGGACTCAAGGGAGACACCGCCAACTGCTCGATGGTGCCCCGCTCCTTTTCTCGCACCGCAGCAGCCGCCGGCAACATCAGCGACAACATGGTGATGACCGTCAACATCTCGGAGATGGCCATGAACCAGGGATCGCTCTGATTGGGGTTGTAATAGACACGGTGGCGATTCTCGACGACGGGAATGGCCTGCAACTGCGCCTTCCCCATCCCGAGATGCATTTTTGCCCGTTCGAAACCATAGCGCGCCACGATCCTGCCCGCATAGGTGGAAACCAGCGTTCCCAACATCGCATTGCTGGCGTCTACCTGCATCTGCACGACCGTCTGCCGACCCGCCAGCAGATCGCGCTGAAAATGGGCGGGGATATCGAGCACCGCCAGCACCTTGCCCTCATCCAGCAGCCGGACCGCCTCGCGGATGCTCTGCGGTTCCCGAACGAGGCGAAAATACGGCGGCCGGAAACGGTAGATCAGCTCGCGCGACGCTGCACTGCGGTCGTGATCCATCACCGCAATGGGCGCATTGTTCAGATCCATGTGCACCCCGGCGCCCGCGATATAGATATCGGCGGTAAAGAAATAGACGATCACCACCAGCAGGATGGGATCGCGCGACAACTGCTTCAATTCCTTCAGCGTCATCGCACCGAGCCGGCTCAACCAGAGACGCAATCCCCCGCTCATTGCCGCGGCCGCTTGTGAAAACTGAGAAAGCCTACACTCCAAAGTACCGCCGCATAGGCGACCAGCGCCGCCACATTGCCCCACAGCATTGGCCATCCCAGCCCTTTCAGGAAACTGCCCCATACGATACGCAGATAGTACAGGGTGGGAAACAGATGGGCCTCGATCTGAGTCTCCCTGCCCATGGACTCGACGGGAACCAGCAGCCCCGAGTAGAGCATCGCCGGGATAAAGGTGATGACCATGGTCAGTAGCGCCGCGGCTGCCTGGGTGCGCACGATCAGCGACACCAGCAGGCCAATGCCGGCAGTACAGATCACATACACCAGCGAGGCGGTGAAGAAAAACAGCGGATCCCCCTTGAAGGGGGCGCCAAACAGCCAAACCGCGAACCCCCACAGAATGAAGATATTCATCGCCGAGATCACCACATAGGGCAACAACTTTCCAACGATAAACTCGCCGCGACTGACGGTGGAGGCATAGATGTTGTAAATGGAACCGTTCTCCCGCTCGCGCACCACCCCCAGGGCAGTCAGGAAGGGTGGCGACACCATCAGCACCAGCATGATCAGGCCGGAACTCATGGACCAGCGGCTGCGGATCGCCTGGTTATAGAGATAGCGCGCGTCCAGCCGTATGGGGGTCACGAACTGGCGGGCCCGCGCCCTCGGGATACCCTGCCGCTGGGCAATGGCGTCGGTGAGCAGATGGGCGCTGAAATCCGCATTGATGGCAGCGACATAGCCCTTGCTGACCTGGGTGCGGTAAGGGAAGACCCCGTCGATCAGGCTCTGCACCGCCACAGGCCGGGACGCCGCCAGCCGCTCCTGAAAGCGCGGCGGAACAATGATGGCGAAACGAATCCGGCTGGCGGCAAGCAACCTGTCCAGTTGCTGCACGTTCCGGGCCTCGCCGCGATAATCGAAATAACGGGAGTCGATGAAACGATGCAGATAATCACGACTCAAGGCGCTCTTGTCATAGTCGATGGCGGCGAAAGGGATATTCTCCACATCCAGCGAAAGACCGTAGCCCAACACCAGCAAGATCATGCTCGGCACCACGAAGGCCATGGCAAAGAACAGCCGGTCGCGCATCACCTCGCGCCACTCCTTCCACGCCACTGCCCAGGTGCGCCGCCACTTCATTGGATCCCCTCCCGCGCCTGCCGCTCCATCGCCATAATACGATAGACGAACACATCCTCCAGTGTCGGTGCACGCGGGGTCACCGAGATCTCCCGCAGACCGGCAGCCGTCAGTTCCCGCCGGATGGCCGGGATGGCCGCCCCCACATCGCGGGCCAGCAGATGGACACGCCGGCCGAACAGGGCCACACCGGCATAGCCACCCCGCTGCAACCGCTCAAGCGCCACCAGCGGCCGGTCGCTGGCCACCTCCAGCAGTTGCCCGGCTGTGGCCTGGAGGTCCGCCTTCATGGCCTCGGGCGAGGCATCGGCGATGATACGGCCGGCGTACATCAGCGCCAGGTGGTCACAGTGTTCCGCCTCACTCATATAGTGGGTGGTCACCAGGATGGAAACCCTTTCCGCCCGCGACAACTGGATCAGAATCTCCCAGAAACGGCGCCGCCCCACGGGGTCCACACCGGAGGTGGGTTCGTCCAGAAACAGCACCCGCGGCTGATGAACCAGAGCACAGCCCAATGCCAGCCGCTGACGGATGCCCATGGGCAGACGCCCCGTCAGTCGACCGGTGACCCCGGCCAGTCCCGCCATCTCCACCACCCAGTCGATGCGCGCACGCAGGTGGCGATGGGGCACTGCATAGATACGCGCATAGAGGCGAATGTTCTCCAGCACAGTGAGATCCTGGTAGAGCGAAAACGCCTGGGACATATAGCCGATACGCGCCTTGATGGCCTGACCGGCGCGGCGCATGTCCGCCCCCGCTACCGCCCCCTCCCCCTCGGTGGGCGGAAGGATGCCGGTGAGCATCTTGATCACCGTGGTCTTACCCGCTCCATTGGCCCCGAGCAGACCGAAGATCTCCCCAGCCCTGACCTGGAAGGACACCCGATCCACGGCCCGGAAGGCGCCGAAATCGCGAACCAGCCCCCGCGCCTCGATGCTGACCACCGGATCGCCCGTCCCGCCATGAGACGCGCCATCGGACGCGCCCCCCGGTGCGCCGGGATCGAACCGCCCCCATTTCCCCTCCACATAAGACGCATCAGACGCGGGGGGCGAAATGCGGGTGAGGCGGCGCTTCTCCAACAAGGCGATGAAGGCGTCCTCCAACTCCGCCTCGCCGGCCTTGAGGTCCTTCAGCCTGAATCCGGCCAGCGTCGCGCCCACCCGCTCGGCGGCCGCCTCCGGCGGGGCATCCGGGACGAAGACACGCACCCGCGGCCCGATCCCCTCCACCTGGGAAAAGGACGTGCCGAGCCGCCGCAGGGCGGCGATCTGCGGTTCGACCTCCACCGATACCACACTGCCGGGGGCCTGCTCCAGAATCGCTTCCGGTTCGCCGGCGGCCAGCACCCTGCCCTGGTACATCAGGGACAAACGGTGAAACCGCGCCGCCTCATCCATGTAGGCGGTTGAGACCAGGGCGGTCACGCCCTGGCTGCGTAGCAGCTCCGCGAGAATGGCCCAGAAATCGCGCCGCGAGACCGGATCTACGCCGGTGGTGGGCTCGTCGAGAATCACCAGATCCGGCCCATGGATCAGGGTACAGATCAACCCGAGCTTCTGCTTCATACCGCCGGACAGATGCTTCATCGGGCGGTCTCTGAACTGCGCCAGCCGGGTCATGGCGAGCAGTTTCTGCTTGCGCTCCGCCAGCACCCCCGCGGACAACTCGCGCAACTGGGCGAAGAAGTCGATATTCTCCTCCACCGACAGCTCCGCATAGAGATTCAGCCCCAACCCCTGGGGCATGAAACCGATCCGCGCCTTGATGCCCTCCGCCGACGCCTCGGAATCGACCCGGTGGCCAAACACCTCCAGCCCGCCGCCCTCAAAACTGAGCACCCCGGCGACGGCCTTCATCAGGCTACTCTTGCCAGCGCCGTCGGGACCGATCAGGCCATAGATCTCACCCCGCCGGACCGTTAGATCGACGCCCTCCACTGCCACCTGCCGACGGTAGCGCTTGACGAAACCCCGCACGCGTACCATGGGCGGCGCGGCGGCCGATGCCTCTACCAGCGTGGCCTGACCCATGGGGCATCCTCACGCCAGCGGATCACTGCATCCGCCGGCATCCCCGGCGTCAGTCGGTGGTCGGGGTTCTCATCGAGATAGAGCTTGACCGCATAGACCAGCTTGACCCGTTCGTCCGGCGTCTGCACCTCCTTCGGGGTAAATTCGGCCCGTGATGCGATGTAACGCAACGTGGCCGGAAAGGCGCGATCAGGAAAGGCATCGACAAAGATACGCGCCGGCGCACCCAGATGCAGCTTGCCGATCTGCTTCTCCGGCACATAGACCTTGAGATACAACCGGTCCAGATCCACGATGTCGAAAAGCGGGCTACCCGCCACCACCACTTCGCCGGTTTCGACGAGCCTCGTGGTCACGATGCCGCTTGCGGGGGAGACGATCGTCATATCGTCAAGAACGCTCCGCGCCTCGGCAACCGCCGCCCGCGCCTGCTGGAGCTGGGCCTTCAGCGCCTCGATCTCGTGTTGTTTCGCCTCGAGGGTCTCGCGCCCCAACTCCGCCTCCGCGCGCTTCTTTTGCGCCTGCTCCAATGCCGCCTGCGCCGTGGCGAATTCGGCGCGCGCCACCTTCCAGGCCAGATCCTTCTGCTCCACACTCTCCTTGTCCACGGTGTGTTCCTTCAACAAGGAACGAAAACGGCGCGCATCGCGTGCCGCCTGAGTCGCCGATGCCTTGGCCGCCGCCAACGCGGCCTCGGCATGCGCAACGGCGGCCTTGGCGGTCTCGATCCGCAGGGGCACCTGCTTCTTCAACGTGTCCAACGCCACCTGCGCCGCCGCCAGCCGCGCCTTCAGGGCATCCGCCGCAGCGCGCGCCTGTTCGACCTTGGCGCGCACGCCCGCATCGTCCAGGCGCGCCATCACCTGTCCCCGTTTCACCGCGTCGCCCTCCCGCACCTTCAATTCGACGATGCGGCCTGGCACCTTGCCCGACACCGTATAGTGATCCCCTTCGATGCGTCCATTGGCCTGGATCAGACCCTCCGGCAATGGCATCGGCCGCAGCCACATCCACCACGCGAAGACAGCAGCCAACCCGATGACCGCGCCCCCCGCCGTTAGGACAAGCGCCCGCTTTCCCGTCTCCATCCCGATCCCCTTTACTCAGTGGCCCCGTGGCATCAGAGTGCCCCCGTGGCGCGTTTCAGGCGCAAGGTTGCCAGTACGGCATCGTACACCGCATTGTCGTGGTTGCTCTGGCTGCGAACGCGCAGGGTCTCCGCATCCAGCACCTCTGTATTGGTAGACAGACCGTTTTCGTAGCGATTGCGGTTCACCTTGAGGTTCTCCTCGGCCTGGGCGACGGCCTGGCGCGTCACCTCGATGCGTTTCTCCGTCTCCTGAACGTCCAGCCACGCCTGGCGCACCTGCAGAGTGATACGACTGACGAGATCGTCGATCTGCTCCTGTGACGCCGCCGCTTGGCGCTCGGCTGCCGCAGCCTTGTGACCGATCACCCCGCCGTCGAACAGTTTCCATTGCACGCCCAGGTTGACGGCCCATTGTCCCTCGTGTACCTGAAATGCATTTTCCTTATAGGTATAGCCGCCACTCAGGGCGACTTGCGGTCCCTTTTCCGCACGGACGCCAGCCGCCTGCCTCTGTAGCGCCGTCATATTCTGGCGCAACGCCGTCAGCTCGGCGCGCTGGCGAAGGGCCTTTTCCGTCAGCTCCTCGAGCGACATCCCGACAGACGCCGGTTCGATCTCATCCAGCGCAACCTCCTGGCCAAGGGGGCGGCCGAGGCCCCGGTTGTAGGCGGCGCGGGCGAGATCCAGGGCGTTCTGCGCCTTGATCGCCTCCTGCCGCGCGTCGGCCAGAGCCACCCGGGCCGAGAGCAGATCGTTACGTGAGACCATGCCTTGGCGGTACATGTTGGCCACATCGCGGGCATGCGCCCGGAGACTGGCCACGTGACTCTTCGCCACCCGCATGGCGCTGGCGGACCTCAACACCCCGACATAGGCCTCCGCCACCGCCATCTTGATATCCTGCCGTTTGCTTTCGATCTCGGCGGTCCGGGCGCCGAGGGCGGCATCGGCCGCCTCGATGCCATGGCGGATGCGGCCACTGGTATAGAGCGGGATGCTTGCCTGCGCCTGGTAGGAAAGGCTGTTCTTCTCGCCAATGGGGAAGGTGGTGGGTGTCGGTCCGAAGTGGGCCTTCGAGGCGGGGGCGTTGTCCAGCGCCGTGTAACCGGCGCCGAGGGTCACTTCCGGCAAGCGCGCAGATCGCGCCGACTCCAGTTTTTCAGCGGCGGCCGCCCGGGCCTCTTCCGCGGCGCGCAGGCGGTGATCCACATGCAAGGCAGTATCCCAAGCCTGTTGCAGGGTCTCCGCCGGCAGCGCGGGGACGATCGCAATCCACACCATCGGCACCCAACCGTATCTCATGCCCGTCCCTCCTCGCCTGCTTCATTCGCGGAACCACCCCATCCAAGCCTGCACCTCACTCGCAACACGCCATTCTCCGTCAGAGAATAGACGGCCGGGACTACCACCAGGGTCAGCAGGGTCGAGGTCAGTATGCCACCGATCACCGCCACCGCAAGCGGGCCGTTGGTATCCGCCCCGGCGCCGAGTCCCAGGGCCGGCGCCAACATAGTGACCACGATGGTGAAAGAGGTCATCAGCACGGGACGCAAGCGGATCGGACAGGCCTCCATCAGGGCGGTACGGATATCCCGTCCCTCTTCCCTGAACTGATTGGTAAGATCCACCAGCAGGATCGAGTTTTTGGCCACCAGCCCCATCAACAGTACCAGGCCGATCATGGAGAATATGTTGAGCCCCATGTCCATCAACCACAGCCCCGCTACCCCGCCGATGATCGCCAGAGGTTGGGCCACCATGATGATCAGCGGCTGAATGAAGGAATTGAACTGGCTGGCCAGCACCATATAGACCAGCACAATGGCGGTGACGAAGGCGAACAGGATATATTTGGCCGTCTTTGCGAACTCTTCAGCGCGCCCGATCATCTTGACCTGATAGCCGGTGGGCAGCATGTCCGCCGCCACCTTCTTGACCCGCTCCGCCGCGTCGCCCTCGGCAATCGCCGGGGTGGAGAAGAACTGCCCGGAGTAACGCAGGTCGAACCGGGTCACCACCGCCGGGCCGGTGCCCTCCACTGGCCGCGCCACCGCATCGAGCCGCACCAGCCGTCCATCGCGCCCGCGCAGAAAAATGCGGTGCAGGTCCTCCGGCGTTCGGAAACTTCCCTCCCGTGCCTTCAGGCGAATGTCATAACGCTCACCATCCCCCGGCTGGTCGTTGTACTTGGCCACATTCAATCCGCCCACGAGGACATCGATGGCGAGCGCCACGTCGCGGGTGGAGAGCCCGAGACCGGCCGCCCGCGTGCGATCGATTTCGAAGCGCAATTGTGGCAGATCGAGCTGCAGATCGAGATCCACCGAGCCCAGTTCCGGAATCCGGTCCAGTTCTTTTTTCAACAGCCCGCTGTAGCGCGCCACGCCGGCCACATCCGGCCCCAACACCACAAACTGCAGGGGCTCGCCACGCTGCCCACCCACCGCCGGCACCGGCGCGGGAAAGGCCTCGATGCCTGGAATCGACGCCAGTTCCTCACGCAACTGGTCGATGATACGGTACATGTGCAGGCGGCGCTGGTGGCGTGGCGTGAGCCGGACGAATATCTCGCCACGGTTGACCTGGCCGGTCTCGCCGGTCCCAATGGTGGAGAACCAACTGGCGATCTCAGCATGCCGTTTAAGTACCGCCTCCACCGCCCCGAGACGTTTGTCGGTATAGGCCAGATTTGAGCCCAGTGGCGTTTTGAAACTGACCAGAAACCGCCCCTCGTCCTCCTCCGGCAGAAAGCCCTTGCCGAGTTGCGAGAAGAAAAACCCGCTCGAATAGACCACCAGCACAGTGACGAGCACCACCGTCCAGCGGAAACGCAATGCACCGCGTAACAGCGACCGGTAGGCACGATCCATCAAACGGAATCCGCCCTCCAGAATCCGGTATGCCAGTCCGTGTTCCCGGGTCACCTTCAGATAGCGGGAACAGAGCATGGGCGTCAGGGTGACGGAGACGAACAGCGAAACCAGCACACCCAGTGTCACCACCACCGCAAAGGAGCGAAAAAAGCGGCCGATGATGCCCTCCATGAAGATCACCGGGGCAAAGATGGAGACCAATGTCAGGCTCGCCGCAACCACGGCAAATACCACCTGATTCGTTCCCAGCAACGCGGCACGGCGGGGATCCGGCTCGATCGCCTCGCGATGGCGATAGATGTTCTCCAACACCACGATGGCATCGTCCACCACCACGCCGATCAGCAGCAACAGACCAAGGAGCGTCATGGTATTGAAGGTGAAGCCGGCGAAATACATCACCGCCACTGCACCCAGTAACGACACCGGAATCGCCAGGGCGATGATGGCGGTGGCGCGCAGGCTCTTGAGAAAAAGCCATACCACCAGCGCGGTGAGCAGGGTGCCGAGCATCAGGTGCTCCTTCAACGCCCCAACCAGTTCCAGGATCAGTTCGGAATCGTCCGAGGCGATGGAGAGCTTCAGCCCTGGTGGCAACTGGGGGATGATCTCGTCATGCAGACGCGCCTTCACCGCGTCGATCACCTGGACCGCATTGGCGCCGGTGACCTTGACGATCCCAAGCCCCACCGCCGGCACACCGTCGAAACGGGCCAATCGCCGATCATCCGCCAAGCTGTCTTCCACCTTGGCGATATCACCCAACCGGATCGGCGCACCCTCCCGGTACGACACGATCATCTGCTCCAGATCGGCCGGTTTGTGAAACTCCAGATCGAGCTTGAGCAGGAATTCCCGCTGCGCCCCCACGAGAAAGCCGCCTGGCAGCTGTAAATGTTCGCTCTGAAAGGCGCGCAGCAGATCCTGAGTGGTAATGCCGTAGGCGTTCATGCGTTCCGGATCGAGGGCGACCCGGATGGTGCGGTCGCGCCGTCCACCGAGGCGCACCTCCCCCACCCCATCAATACTCTCCAGCCGTTTCCGGATCACGGTGCGGGCGTACTGATTGAGTTGCTGCACCGTGCGGTCACCGGTGAGAGTGAGCCAGAGCACCGGAATGGCGCCGAATTCCACCTTGGCCACCACCGGCGGGTCGGCGTCGTCCGGCAGGTTTCGGAGCACTTGGTTGACCTTGGCCTGGACCTCGTTGAAGGCCACATCCACGTCCTTGGTCAGCTTGAAGTTGACCACGACCACCGAGGCGCCTGGAGACGATTTGGACTGTACATGCTCGATCCCCGGCACGCTGTTCACTGCGGTTTCGATCAGATTGGTGATGCTGGCGTCGATGATCTCGGGATTCGCCCCTGGCAAGGTGGTGGTCACGGAGATCATCGGGAATTCGATCAGAGGATAGCGGTCCACGCCGATGCGCTGATAGCTGATAACACCAAACAACACGATCACCGCACTCATCATCCAGGCCAGCACATGGCGGCGGATGGAGATCTCCGGCAACGTCATGGCCGCTTGACCTCCACTGTTGCGCCCTCGGTGAGAAACCCGGCGCCGTCCACCACCACTCGCTCGTCCCCCTTGAGCCCCTCACGGATCTCGGTCTCGCCATCACGGGTGATCCCCTTCCGCACCACCCGCTGATGGGCCACGCTCCCCTCCACCACATAGACCACCATCCCGGTGGGCCGTGGCACTACGCTGGTCTCCGGCACCAGCAGGGCCCCCTTGTGCCGCGCCACCCGCACCCGGCCGCTGACGCTCGCGTCCGGCCGCCATCCCCCGGGGTTTGTCACATTGACGATCACCTGCACCGCCCGGCTGCCGGCCGTCACCGAGGGACGCACTTCGCTTACCACCGCATTCACCTCGCGCCCAGGCGCGGAGGGGCTCTCCAGTCGCACCGCCTCACCCGGCCGCAGGCGACCGATGAGGCTCTCGGGATAGGGCAACCGCGCACGCAGCCGTGCCGGATCGATGAGCCGGAACAGGAGGGTACCGGGCGCCACATAGTCGCCCACCGAGACTTGGCGCGCGTCCACCCGGCCGTCGATAGGACTGCGAATCGCCGTCTTGGCCAAACGACGCTCCGCCTCCTGCACCCGCACCATGGCCGACATCCGCTCGGCGCGGCGCGCCGCCAGTTGAGCCACGGCATCATCCAGAGCCGATTGTTTGGCAGAGCGCTCCTTGACCAAGGCGCGAAGCCGCTTCACCGTCAGCCGTTGGGCCCGAATCAGGGCGTCTATGCGGCTCACATCGGCCTCCGCCGCCTGCTTCGAGAGACGGGCATCCTCACTATCGAGGGTGGCGAGTGTAACGCCCTTCTTCACCTTGTCGCCCACATCAGCCTGCACCGCTATCACCCGCCCCGCCACCTCGGCGGCGATCCGTGGCGCCGAACGCGCCTCCAGATAGCCCACGGCCGGCTGCCAGATCTCGAGGTCGATGCGTTTTGGCGTGGTCACGGTGACGGCCACGCCCTTTGGCTCTGCCGCTGCATCATTCTTGGCCGCAGCCGCAACGGAGAGGCCCGCATGCAGCCAGACGCCGCCGGCCAGGATGGCGCCCAGGCGCCGTGAGTAACGTATCCTCATGCTTCCTCCTCCCACACGTTTGACGATGCGCCGGCCCCATCCATCAAGAGCCCGAAGATCTGTTCGCTGAAGGTCTTGGAGTCGAAGGCAAACCCCGCCCCCGGCAGATGCTGGAGGATGGGCAGGGCCTGAAAGAAATGGACGTTCACGGCAATCAGCGTGAACGCCAGCAGGGCGGGGTCGAATCCGCCGCGAAGCCAGCCCGCCTCCTGACCCATGCGGACCCAGCCGACAAGGCGGGTGAAATAGTCGGCAAAGATGCCTTCCGCGAGCGATTGGCCACTCTCCGATCCGTTCTCCAGCACTTCACGCAGGATCAGTCGCGTGGTCTCCGGTTGCTCCAGCAGGGCATCGAGATGCTCGCTGAAAAACTGCTTCAAACGGCGGTCCGACTGTGCCGGATCGGCGGGCGGCGGTCCTTTTGCCAATATCCCCGCTGAATGCGCCACCGCCCTTTTCAATACCGCAAGGTACAGGCCTTTCTTGGAGGTGAAATGGTGAAAGATGTTGGCCTTGCTGACGCCCGCCCGATGCGCAATATCGTTGATGGATGCACCGTCGAACCCTTTTTCTGCAAACAGGGATTCGGCCGCTTCCAGGATGGCGAGGGCGCCCTCGGCGGACGGCGACCTGGCCGGTTGACGGCTCATGCTCATTGGCAGCTCCATACACTGACTGATCGTTCGGTTAGTATGGAAGCCAATGCACGACGATGCAAGGGGACACCACCAGCGTTCGGGACATCAGACGACGTCAACCGGTGGTTTTCTTACCCGTCAGGCGTTGCCAAAGAGGCCTTCCGGCCAGGGCGGCGAAGACCGGCGCGCCCGCAATCAGATACCAGTAGAAGGTGACGAGGCGCCAGATAATGATGGCTGCACCGGCAGTGGCAGGTTCCAGGTAGGGCGCCAACAGCAGCGTGCTGCTGGCTTCGGCCCCGCCGCTTCCGCCCGGCAGGAGCGTGACATGGCCGGCAGTCAGGGAGAGCATCTGAACGATAAAGGCATAACTCCATGAGATATGGCCGCCGAGGCCGAGGATGGCGAGATACAGTATGCTGTAACGCAACAACCAGTGGATGGAACACAGGGCCAGCACCCCCACCAGCCGCGGACGGGAGAAGGAACGGATGAGCTGAAGCGAGTGGCGGAACTCGATGGCCCAGCGCGCCAGACGCCGGCGTGTGGAGGCCTTGACCTTGAAACGCCGCAAAATGTGGCCCAGGGCCAGCATCACACGGCGGTAAAACCGCAACGACAGGGCGATCAACACAAGACCACCCAGCAACATCCCACCCATAACCATGAGTTGCCATCCGGGGTTCCAGATGGAGGGCGCCAGCATCCAATAGAGAAACAGTAACAACATGGATACGACAAAGAAGATCATATCCATGAGCTGATCGGTGGCATACATGGCAAAGGCCCGGGGGCCGGGTATCGCCTTGGGACGTAACAACCCGGCATAGGTGATGGGGGCGCCACTTCCCCCCGGGGTCGCGCTGAAGGCGAATTCCGTTGCCATGACGATGGCGAGTGCCTCGCCCTGGGACAGGTGCACACCCGACCCGCCCGCCAACAACCGGAGACGGCCGGCGTTCATGTTCCAGCCGACAAAGATCATCAGCAGCATCGCCACCATCAACCAGGGCGGGAACCCCGCCAGCGCGGGCAACACCTCGGTTCCCCCAAGCAGCAAAGGGATTCCAAGACTCAGTACAATGCCCAGGACCGCCAGAAAACCGAAACGGTGTTTCATCCCGTTCTACCCGACCGACCTGCGGCCCGAAAATTCAGACTTGCTGGTTCTCATGCATAGAAACGCGGGTTGTGCACCCAAAAGGAGACACTATATCAGCCGCCTAAGCCCACTTTCCAATCTGTTACCTTATTAACCCGGCAACAATATATATCGCATTCAGCCGTGGCGTGCCGGTTCGCAGCAAGACGCCTCATCGCCGCTGTAGCCACCCTACAGCAAGATGGGGCAACGCAGTCTGCGGGCCGGCACGCCACGGCCTGTCTTTGAATATCATAGGGTTAGGGGCTTCAGGCAGGCGCCGGACCTGCGTTCCAGCGCTTGGCAAGGGAATGACCCTTGCCTGCGCACTGCGCCTTGTTCCGGCGCCTGCCTGAAGCCCTGAATGCGATATATATTGTTGCCGGGTTAATAATTCAGGTGGGGAATACGATGGGGACGGGCTTGGATTCGCCCTACCCAGGAGTCTGTCGGGTTTAGGTGATCGTCGCGAGCATGGAGGGAAAGCGAGGCCAGTTTTTCCCGATTTTGAGGCGCATCGTGGGCCTACGCAACGAAAAATCGAGGAAAAATGGACCGCTTTCCCACCAGCGCACGACTGCATGGATGCAGGAGGTAGAGCAACGCATGGAGCAGTTGCCGAGTAGATTAATCCTAAATCCGACAGAATTGCCGCAGCGATGGCAGACCGGTCCCGCCAATTGATGACGCCGCGGGCGCTCTTACCCTGGCAGGATGCGGACCCGCACGAGCTTCGAAAGGTGGCTCTCGCCTCCGTCAGGACGGTAGGCGGTAACGCCAACCCAATAGTCGCCCGGCCCGAGATTGGAGAACCTGTACTCCATGGCATAGGGATCGTTCACATCCACAACCGGATTCATCTCGTCGCGGCGGTGGCCCACATAGATACGGTACCCCGCCAGTTCATGCATGGAGATACCGGACCCATCCACCTTGGATACAGGCGCTTGCCACCTGACCACGAACGATGCATGGCGAATGTACTTTTCCGGTGACGTGTTCCCCGCGCTCAAGGTCTCCGCTCCGGCACCGGAAGCGATGCCGAGCGCAGCCAAAAAGAGCATGATGACGGTGGCGATGGGTAGACTGTCGAGTTTCCGCATAATTAACCTCTGCTGATCAGGTTGGCCGGCTTTCGCCCCACTCTCTATCTAGCCCGGCCGTATGTTCATCGATGGATCCAACCCCGTGCGCAATGTATCCCAAAGCCAACAGAAAAATCCACTTTTTGTTTACAAAACATGGTTTTAGCAGGTTACGCAGAATTTTTATCCCTTATTCGAATATTTACCCTCAACTCCATGAAATTAAGGGATTTCCCTAGCCAACATCCGTAACATTACCCACGCCCTGCCCAGGCGGGCCGGCATGTTGTGGCGGGCGGCTTTCGTCCTTACCATTGGAGCCTTTGATTCGAGAGGGATACCCGGTGCAATGAGTCAGACCAAATCAAACAAAAAGACGGTTTCCGAAGCGTTGCGCGCCGAGCGCCACCGGCTCTACGAGCTGGCCGTACAGAATGCGGAGGCAGAGGTGGATTTTGTGGACGAGACCTTTCGCGCATTGCGGGGTCGTAAGGCCCATCTGCTCCGGGAGGATTTCTGTGGTACCGCGAACGTCTGCTGCGAATGGGTTCGGCGGCGCAAGAAAAACCGGGCCATCGGCGTCGACCTCGACGGCGAGGTATTGGACTGGGGCAGGAAACACCGCGTCGCCGCGCTGAAAAAGGATCAGGCCCGTCGGGTGGAGCTGATCGAGGCCAATGTCCTCGACGTGGAGACCCCCGCGCCCGAGGTGGTACTGGCGATGAACTTCAGCTACTGGCTGTTCAAAAAACGTGCAGAGCTGATCCAGTATTTCCGGCGTGTGCGCGAGGCGCTGACCGAGGACGGCATTCTGTTCATGGACGCCTATGGGGGCTATGACGCCTTTCGGGAGATCGAGGAGGAGCGCGAGATCGAGGACGGCGACCTGACGTTCACCTATATCTGGGAACAGGCCCGTTACGAGCCCATCAGCGGGGATCTTCTCTGCCATATCCATTTCGCCTTTCCCGACGGCTCGCGCATGGAAAAGGCATTCAGCTACGACTGGCGCCTGTGGACGCTGCCGGAGATCCGCGAACTGCTGGACGAGGCCGGGTTCCGCAAGACAACGGTCTACTGGCAGGGCTGGGATGAGGATGGCGAAGCAGATGGAGACTTCAAACCGGCCACCGAGGCAGACGCCGATGCGGGATGGATCTGCTACATCAGCGCGGAGAAATGACTATTCAACCCCCTCGAGGGTCCCAGCCTGCCGGGCCAGCAGGGTGGTCCGCGCCGAAAGTTCCAACGAACAGGTCCATTTATAGGCGAGATTGAGGGTTTCGCCGCAGGCATAGACGCCGTGCCCCCTGACCACCATGATACGGTGATCCTCCAGCATCTCGCTCACCCGTTCCGGGGCTTCGTCCAGGTAGCGAGCGTAAGGGATGGTCACGACGGGCACGCGCGGGAAATAATATTGCCCCTCGAAGTCCACCGGTTCGAAATCCGCGCCGTCCAGGGTGATGGCCACTGTGTGCGGGCCGTGGCTGTGCAACACCGCCCACGCATTGGCATTGCGCTGATAGACACGCTGATGCAGCGGCGCATCGAGGGACGCGCCTTCTCCGCAGGCGCCATGCATTGGACACTGGATGAGATCGTCGGGACTCAGAGTATCGGCACAGGCGCCGGTGGGCGTCACCCAGAAACTGTCGCCGTCACGCACCGAGGCGTTGCCACTATGGGCGTCGTTGCAGCCATACCGGTGCAACCAGCGGTAGTGGCGAACAAGTTCCTGCTGGATCGTCATCCCCTCCCCCTCACGCCATGATATGTTCCAGTATATACCCTGCAATCCGGTCGGGTGCATCGAGATCGAGCAGTGGCAGGTTTGTGGTCACCGGCAAGGGGCCATCAGCCGCCACGGCGATGATGTGGGGATCGCCAGGAAACAGCAGGGGCCGGTCCAGCACCCGGCGGTGGAGTTCGATCTTCGGGAAGGCCTCATGCCGGAATCCTTCCACCAAGAGGAGATCGACATCCTTGGGATCGACCCGCCACACCTCCTCCTGCAGGAGGGGATCGCAAGGCGTCTCACGTTCCGCCATCAATGCCCAGCGACGGCCGGAACTCAACAGCACGGGCGACGCGCCGGCCTTGCGCAGTTCGTAGCTGTCCTTCCCCGGGGTGTCGAATTCCACGTTGTGATGGGCGTGTTTGATCAGGCCGATCCGCAGGCCCTTTTCGCCAAGCAGGGGAATGAGACGTTTCAGGAGAGTGGTCTTGCCAGTACCGCTGAATGCGGCGAAACCCAGCAAGGGCCGGGGGTAGTCGATCATAGCGGGAAACTCCAACAATGGATGCCGAACGATGTTATTAACCCGTATTACGTTCCCCGTGGAGACTGACGAGCAATTCCGCCTCGTTGCGGCTGAGACCGTATTCTAGCATCAGTTGCTCGACCGGCATGCCCTGCCGGGCCTTGGCGATGGCGTCGCCATAGGGGCTGTCCGAGGTCTTCTGCTGTTCCAGATGCGCCTGACGTTCCTCGAGATGCCGCTCCTTCTGTTCCAGGCGAAGGATACGGCGATCGACCCCCACGGCGCCGGAACACAGGCCACTAAGGGTTTGATTGAGACTCTCGATCTCCCGTTGCAGAAGGTGGAAGCGGGCATGCTGACGGCGTAACGCCCATCCCAGCACAATACCGGCGCCAAGCAATACCGCACCTGTGCCGAACACGACCGTCCATATAAGTGTCAAATGGGTTTCCGTCATGCGTATTCGTCGATGTGATTGTCGTCCGGCGTGTCGTCGTCGGGCCGTTTCTTCGAAGGGGGCCGACGGTCATCCCGCTTTGCGGACGATCCCACCCGCTCTCCCCTGTCGGGCGTCTTCCTTCCCGGCGTGGTGGGCCAGACGGGGTGTATGGGCGTGGAATTTCCGATATCAGCCACTGCGGTCTCCTGCCCAATCAAAACAGATCGGCACCGCCCAGTTCTTCTTCGGTGAGCAGTTTGTTCAGATCGACCACGATCAAGAGGTCATCGTTGCGGGTCGCCACGCCCTGGATATAGCGGGAGCTTTCATCGTTGCCAACGCTGGGCGCGGTGTCGATCTCGGAGAGACGCAGTTCCACCACCTCCGCAACGTTGTCCACCAGCATCCCCACCACCTGGTCCTCGGACTCGATGACGATGATCCGGCTTCTGTCGTCCACCTCGTGCGGGGGCAATCCGAAACGCCCACGGGTATCGAGGACGGTGACGACGTTCCCGCGCAGATTAATGATCCCTAGGACATAACCGGGGGCACCGGGCACGGGGGCAATCTCGCTGACACGCAACACCTCTTGTACATGCATGACATTGATCCCGTAATTCTCCTCCCCCAATCGGAAGGTGACCAATTGCAGGACGGGATCGTTCACTAGATTCTCTGCGGTTGCTGAACTCATGATCTTTCCTCTCGCTCTCCTTATATGAAGCGTCAATTTACAGACGCCGGAACAGGGCCTTGGCTACCTCTTTGCATTTTCCATGCCCATTCCTCCTGGCCTGCCGACCGTGAACCCGACGGTATGCGCGAAAACCTTCCCTACCTGATCCCTGCCGCCACTGCCGCGTCCATTCCCACCTGCGTCCCATCACCCGCCATGATCACCAGACGAACCCGCCGGTTCTTCGCCCGCCCCGCTTCCGTACCGTTGTCCGCAAGGGGATGGTGTGCGCCATATCCCACGGCGGCAAGGCGTTTGGGATCGACCCCCAGCCGAGTGAACAGGTGCACCACGCTGGCCGCGCGGGCCGCCGACAGCTCCCAGTTGGACGGGTATTGGGCAGTGTGAATGGGCACGTTGTCGGTGTACCCTTCTACGATAATGGGGTTGGGCAGCGGCTTCAGAAGCTGACTCACGTCACGCAGCGCCTCGATGGCTTCGCGCGCCAGTTGAGCGCTGCCGCTCTTGTACATCATCTTGTTGCGCATGGTGACGGTCACCCGCGTGTTGTCCTGTTCGACATCCACCAAGCCTTTCTCGATGAAAGGGGAAAGGACAGACTCGATACTGCCTGCAATGTAGCCCAAACGCCTTTTCGCGGAACTGCCGGCCCAGGCGGCATGATCCTCCGAGTCCGCCGTTTGCTGCAACGCGGACGGCAAGGTCACAGGGTCGTCGATTCCCGGTCCCCGTTTGACCGGCGTGTCGATGAGCGCCACGCTTCGCGCGTCTCCCACATAGGAGACGCCGCCCTTCACGGGAGGCGTGATATTGACAGGATCGCTGCCGCCGCCGGTGCGATCGAAGACCTCGTTGAGGGTCTCCGACAACACCCGGTACTTACCCTCATTGACGGAAGAAATGGAATACATGACCACGAAGAAGGCGAACAGCAGGGTCACGAAATCGGCATAGGACACCAGCCAACGTTCATGATTGGGATGCTCTTCCTGTCGGATGCGTTTCTTGCGCGCCATGGACTGCCTCCCGACCTCAGTTGAGGAAGCCCTGAAGCTTGGTCTCGATATTGCGGGGGTTCTCGCCCTCGGCGATCGACACCACACCTTCCACCACCATCTCCTGAAACTGGGTCTTTTCCATGGTGAGCGTCTTCAGTTTGCTGGCGAAAGGCAAGAGAAAGAGATTGGCAAGTCCCACACCGTAGATGGTCGCCACGAAGGCGGTGGCGATCCCCTCGCCCAGCAGGCTGGGATCGGCCAGGTTCTGCATCACATGAATCAGGCCCATCACCGCGCCGATGATGCCGATCGTGGGCGAATACCCCCCCATCGCCTCATACACCCTGGCCGCCTGCATATCGAATTGCTCCTGGATCTCCACCTCCACATCCAATATTTCGCGAATCGTTTCCGGTTCGTTTCCGTCCACGAGCAACTGCATCCCTTTTCGGATCAGTGGATCAGGCGATCTCTCCGCCACCTCCTCGAGCCCGAGGAGCCCCTCGCGGCGCGCCGTATTGCTCCACCGGACGAATTTCTTGATGGTGTCGCGCGGCTGGATACGCGGAGGCACGAAGACCCGCCCGGCCAGACGCAGGGCATGCATGAACACAGATACCGGCGTCTGCAACAGGATGGCGCCCACGGTGCCCCCCAGTACGATGACGATCGCGGGGCCATTTAGAAGGGAATCGAGGTGTCCCCCTTCGAGGACATTGCCCCCAAGGATCGCCGTGAAAGCGATGATCACTCCCAGAACGCTGAGAAAATCGAGCCTCATAGCGGGATCCTGCCCAACATCGGCCCGATCTCGGCGAGCGCCAGTTCACGATCGGACAACCCTGCCTGGGTGACTGCCCGAGGCATTCCATAGACGACGCAACTCGACGCATCCTGGGCCCACACAGTCGATCCCGTGGACTTGAGCAGTTCCGCACCCTGCTTGCCATCACTCCCCATCCCGGTCATCACGATCCCCAGCACTGCCCCGGGATAGAGGCGTGCCGCCGACCCCAGCAGCACATCCACACTGGGCCGGTAGATATGTTCACCTCCCCCTTCGACCACCCGGGCCCTTGCCAGGCCATTGCCGTAAGACTCCACCAGCAATTGCTTTCCACCGGGGGCGAGCAGCACCCGGCCCGGCCGCAGTTCATCACCGTCGGAAGCCTCCTTCACCTTGATCCGGCACTGCGTATCGAGTCTTTCCGCAAAGGTACGGGTGAAACCCGCGGGCATGTGCACGGCAACGATCACCGGCAGGGAAAAGTCCTCCGGCAGAGCACCGAGCACCTGCCGAATCGCAAGGGGCCCCCCGGTGGATGCGCCGATGGCAACGAGGCGGTAGCCCTCGCCACGTGAAAGCGGAAGCACCGGCTGTGGATGGGGCGCGGGAGCCGGCGCCGGGTTTGACGATGCCGGGGGTGTCAACGCGCCACGACCGACTGCAATCACCCGTTGCACCAACGTATTGTCTGCAACGGGCCGGCCCAGCTGACCCCGCTCCAAGGTCAACGATCGTTTCGGCAGAAAATCGAGGGCCCCGGCCTCCAACGCATCCAGGGTGGCAACGGCCCCCTCCTCCGTCAATGACGAAAACATCAGGATCCGGATAGGCCGCTGCTGCATGATAGTGCGCACGGCG
>Ga0256841_1000894_pt1 | contig 27932 bp, 27 predicted proteins | sample 356308metaG_FD_185971 | JGI IMG/M metagenome (GOLD analysis project Ga0256841, IMG submission 185971) | Hydrothermal vent microbial communities from Mid Atlantic Ridge, Atlantic Ocean - 356-308 | ecosystem: Environmental > Aquatic > Marine > Hydrothermal vents | place: Atlantic Ocean: Mid...
GCTGCAAATTTTTTATTTGCTATTGTAAAAGTAATTATATCTAAAATCATTTTATTCCTTGTATTTTTTTTCTTTATTAATTTCAACAACAGTGCCAATAAGTTTTATTTCTTTTTACACGATTTATGAACTTAATTGAAAATGTTGTGTTAAAAAATTTAATTTTTATAAAATATTTTAATTTCAATATTTAATCTTTTTTTTCGTGGGAATCGGTTTTACTTGAGTGCGAATTATTCAATAGAAGAACAGAATAACTCTAATCTATTGTAAAAGCAGTTTATTGTAAAACATTAGGAATTGTTTAGTTAAAAAAATCTTTTTAATTTTTTGCATCTTATAGTTTTATAAGCAATTTCTAAATTCCAATGCATAATTTGGGTTAAAACAACCGGAATTATAAAGCGATAAAGATAAAATTGTATGTTTTCTACTAAAGTATTCTTAAATAAGAGTGGATTTATTTTCTTGGGTCGTTGAAAAAAATAAGAGATTATTTGTAATTGACTATTTCTATAAGATTGTACTTTTCTATTTTACTATAAAGTGTAGGTTTGGAAATACCTAAAATTGAAGCGGCTTTATTTTTATCTCCGTTCACATTTTCAAGAATTTTTATAATGTGCCTTTTTTCCACCTCTTCCAGACTTAAATTTTGTCCGCAACAATCATTTTTAGTATTTATTGATTTATCTGGGGCAAGTAAAATATTTTCATCCAATAAAACATCATTGTTGGAAAGAACAACCGCTTGTCTTAATGTATTTTCCAATTCTCTAACGTTACCCGGCCAGTTATGCTCCAAAAGTTTATCCATAACTTTGATTGGAATTTTTATAACGTTTTTATGTAATTCCTTATTAATTTTTTTCAACAAATGAACTACCAATAAAGGAATATCTTCTTTACGTTTACGCAGCGGGGGCATTGTTATTGTAAAAACTCTTAATCGGAAATACAAATCTTCTCTAAACTTTCCTTCTTCAATTAATTTCTCAAGATTATTATTACTTGCGGCAATAATTCTGGCTTTCATCGGAATTGTTTCTTCACCGCCAACTTTTTCAAATTCTCTTTCTTGTAAAACGCGCAATAGTTTTGCTTGTAGGTTTATTGAAAGCTCTGCAATTTCATCTAAAAAGATTGTACCGTCTTGAGCTAATTCGAATTTACCTTTTTTGCTTTTTATAGCGCCGGTAAATGCTCCTTTTTCGTGTCCGAATAATTCACTTTCCAATAAGTTTTCAGCTAATGCGGAACAATTAACTGCAATAAAAGGTTTATCTTTTGAAACACCGGAATAGTGAATAATTTTTGCAATCAGTTCTTTTCCCGTTCCGCTTTCGCCTTGCAATAAAACCGAAACTCTGTTTGAAGAAAGTTGACCAATATATTTTGCTATTTCTTGCATTGCCGGTGTTCGTCCTATAAGACTGTTTTCCAATTTATATTCTTCGGAATCTTCATGTATATAAACATCAAGCTGTTCGCTTATTTTTTGAATTTCCAAGGCTCTTTTTATTTTTATTCTAAGTTGATGAAGGTCTAACGGTTTATGTAAATAATCAAACGAACCTTTCTGCATAGCTTTAATAGTAGAGGATATATTATAATATGAAGAAATCAATATAACTTGAATTTTAGGATTACACTCTTTAATTTCTTCCAAAACTTTTATACCGTTTTTATCCGGCAAAATTAAATCGCAAATAACAAGGGCGGGATTTTCATTCTCTACGGCTTTCAAACCTTCTTTACCGTTTTCTACCAATAACACATTATGACCTAATTCTTTTAAGTTAACATTAAGAATTTCTCTTACTTGAACATCATCGTCAATTACAAGTATTTTAGCCATTTTTTATCTTTCTGAAGTATTTATAAATAAATTACGACAATAATATACTATTATTTATGAAATATTTAAATAGAAACCTTTGAAAATTTAATATTTATTCCTTGTCGATTTACTATTTTCCAAAGTTCTATTAGTATAGTAGAAAATCTTAAAAAAAATCATTCATTGAAAATTTACAGATAAAATATGGGAAAGATTTACGAAAAAAGTGATACAAAGCAAAATTAATAAAATGCCTATGATTAAATTACTTTTATATTATCTTTTAGAATTGAGATTACATCTTTTAGATTTTCCGCCTCATAATCAACAACTTTGTTGTATTGCATCGGGATAGGTTTTTTTGTTTTCCCGGTATATATCAAGATAGTTTCGGCACCAATATTTTTTGCTCCGGTAATGTCCGTATCCAAATCGTCTCCTAACATAAAAAATTTTTCTGTGCTTTTTAAATCTAACAACTTTAATGCCGCTTGGAAATATATTTTGGAAGGTTTGCCCAATAATTTTGCTTTTACATCAGCGGCAAATTCAAGTCCTTTTATAAAAGTTCCCGCATCCAATTGCAAACCTTCGTCGGGTTTGTTCCAAAATTTGTTTTTGTGCATTGCAATTAGTTTTGCACCGTTTTTGAGAAAAATAAAAATTCTTTGCATAATTTCATACGACCATTGTTTCCCGATGTCGCCTATTAAAACAGCTTCGGGTGTTGAATAGTTTAAGAACTGCGAAAATAATTCTTTAACTTCCTCCGTAGTATATACGGCAACATTTTTATAATTTCTTTTTACATAATTAAGTGCCGTGTCAACTGTTGTTATTATTGGCAAATTAATCTGAATGGAGTGTTCGGCAAAAAATTTCTTAACTTTTTCGGAAGAATAAAGAGAAGAATTGCTTAAGATACAAGCTTTAATTTTGCTATCTGATAAAAACATCAAAAACTCTTCCAAATAAGGTGCTGGTTTAATTCCTATTCTAAGTACACCGTCTAAATCTATTAACAAAGCTTGATTCATATTTCTTCTTTTAAAGTTATTAATAGCTATTTTTACATATCCGATAAAAACAATTTAAAATTAACAATAAATATTCGGAGTACAAATTTAATGAAAGCATTTCAAGAATACTATACGGAAGAATTCAGTTACTGCTATGGATGTGGTACAAAAAATATTTACGGTCATCAACTAAAAACATATTGGGAAGGTGAAGAAACCGTAAGCCATTTTACACCTAAGCCCGAACATACCGCTTTACCGGGCTTTGTTTACGGTGGATTGATAGCCTCTTTAATTGATTGCCATTCCACAGCTACCGGTTCGGCTGCCATTTACAAAGCCAATAACAGTAAAGAAAAATTTTACCCTCGTTGTGTAACGGCATCGCTAAAAGTAGATTTTATTAAACCCACACCTATTGATTGTACTTTGGAATTACGCGGGAAAGTTAAAGAAATTAAAGGGAGAAAAGTTATAGTGGAAGTTAATTTGTTTGCGAAAAACAAAATTTGTGCTAAAGGTTATGTTGTGGTTGTTCAAGTGCCAGATAGTTGGTTGGCAAAATAAAATTACTTTATTTATTTTTTTAATAAAAATGGAAACGGTAATTAAAACTATATACCTTAAATTTGTACAAAAGTTTCAAAATATAAAATATATCATTATACTTATTTACAAAAATATAGGAATTTTATGGCTTCAAAAGAAGATTTGAAAATGTTACGTGAAATGGTTAGGGATTTTACAAATACAGAAATACGTCCTATTGCCAATTCAATAGATAAAAATGAAGAAATACCTAAAGAATTAATTACAAAGTTGGGTGAAGTAGGTTTATTGGGAACAGCATTTCCAGAAGAATACGGCGGCGGAGGTTTTGGAGAAGTTGGATTTTGCATTGCTCAAGAAGAAATTACAAAAGCTTGTGCCTCAACCGCAACTTTTATAGGTGCTCATCAATCTATAGGAACAAATGCCATATATTTGGGAGGCAGCGAACAATTAAAACAAAAGTATATGCACAAACTTACAAGCGGAGAAAAAATTGCCGCTTTCGCATTAACGGAACCTGATGCCGGCTCCGATGCTTTTAATCTGAGTACTACTGCCGAACTTAAAGGAGATAAATGGATTTTAAACGGACAAAAATTGTGGATAACAAACGGAGCTATTGCCGATATATTTTCTATTTTTGCCAGAACGAAAAAAGGTATAACCGGATTTGTTGTTGAAAAAGAATTCCCCGGTTTGATAATAGGAGCAAATGAAAAAAAATTGGGGATTAAAGGAAGTTTTACAAATTCAATTACTTTGGAAAATGTTGAAGTACCCAAAGATAACATAATAGGAACGGATGGCAGAGGGTTTTTAATTGCAATGAATACATTAAATGCCGGAAGAATTGGTATTGGTGCCGCCGGTTTGGGTGCTTCCAAAGAAATGTTGGAACTTGCCACTAAGTATGCTCTGGAACGGAAACAATTTTCACAACAAATTTCCAAATTTCAAGCAATACAATTTATGCTGGCGGAAATGACAACAAAAATTTATTCCATGGAAAGCATGCTTTACAGAGTTGCCGAAAAATACGATAACAATGAACCGGTAGAGCAAGAAGCGGCAATAGTAAAACTTTACTGTTCCGAAGCAACTTCGGAAGTTGCCGATATGGCATTACAAATTTACGGTGGAATGGGATTTTCCAAAGAACTGCCAATTGAAAGATTTTATAGAGATGCAAGAATATTAAGAATTTTTGAAGGTACAAGTGAGATACAAAAACTTGTTATTAGCCGAAAAACCATTAAAAATAAAGGTGTTTGGAAATTATAATGAATAAATTATTGATAATACCTTCCATTGATATTAAAAACGGAAAAACCGTAAGAGTTGTTCGCGGTATTCCCGAACTCGGATGCAAACAATACGGGAACAATCCTATAGAAACGGCAATGATGTGGCGTGCAGAAAATGCCAAGGTTATTCATGTAGTGGATTTTGATTTGTCTCACCAACATTCACATAAAAATTTCAACTTACTTGGAGAAATCTGCGAATCGGTAATTATACCTGTACAATTTGGTGGCGGTATAACTTCTTTGGAAGAAGCCAAAGAAGTTTTTAATTTAGGTGCATTCCGTTTGGTAATTGGTTCCTTGGCTTATGATAAACCTAACGAATTTAAAAAAATATTGGAACATTTCGGACCTCAAAAAATTTCGGCTGCCATTGATGTTATTAATAACGAAGTGGTGGTTCACGGAAGAAAAATTAAAACCGGAATAACACCGGTAAAATATGCAAAAAAATTATCGGCTATGGGTGTAAACAGATTTGTTGTTACAGACGTATTTAGAAACGGTATGTTACAAGGTCCGAATATTGAATTAAGCAAATCAATTGCCGAAATAACAAATGCAAAAATTACACACTCCGGTGGAATTACAGACTATTCCGATTTAGCTAATCTAAAAAACCTTACTTCATCATGTATAGATTCCGCAATTATAGGTCGTGCTCTTTACGAAAATAAATTTCCTTGCCAAAAACTTTGGCGTATTGCAGAAACAGACATATTTGACTAATTTAAATTATTTTTGTAAATATCCGTATATAATTCCCAAAACATTTTAAGGAAATAAAATTATGTTTATTTCCATAACTTCTCATCCGTATAGCTTTTCTTATTATAATAGTATTTACATATTTCATTATAACATTATAGGAGCATAAAATCATGGAAGCTATAAAAAAAATATTAGTGCCTATAGATTTTTCCAATTATTCTAAAAATCTCTTATCCTATGCAAACGGTTTTGCCGAAACTTTTGATGCTAAAATATTTTTAATTCATGTTGTTGAACCAATCATCTATCCCGTAGATTTTAGTATGGGACAAATTGATTTTCCGGCAACCGATAGTAATTTAACTAATAAAGCCAAAGAAGAATTAAAAAACATGGCAAACAATTTAATCGGAAAAAATATTAAAACGGAAATTATTGTTAAATCCGGCAAACCCTTTGTTGAAATAAACGAAACAGCCAGAGAATTGGATGTAGATTTAATTATAATTGCTACTCACGGTCATACAGGCGTTGAACATTTACTTTTCGGAAGCACAGCTGAAAAAGTTGTAAGAAAAGCTCCTTGCCCGGTTTTAACTTTACGAGAACCGATTAAAGGTTTTAAATTTTAATATTCACAATAATAAGAAAAATATTTTGGCATTATACATTATTTTGCATAATTATAGGAATATTGTTCTTTTTTTTAATTTTCATAGAATTTTTTTTTGTTTATAATTCTTCGTTTTAATAAAATATTGCTATAATTTTATTAAAATAACGTAAATGAAGCCCATAAAGATTATATTATTTTCATCATTTATTACACTTCTTTTTTCAACTAATTTTCTTTATGCCCAAAACAAGTTTAAGATTAAAAAATTTAATATAAACAAATCAAATGTTAGAAAATCTAAACTTGATTTAATTAAGGCGAATCCTAATTATAGAATTATTTCAAAAAATGAGCTTCACAATAATTCCATTTCCACAATAACGGAAGAAAAACATAAAAAATTAAATGCCATAGAAGCACTTAAAAAAGAATTTAGTCGGTAATTTTTTAATAACCACAATATTTCATATCTCAAGAGATTTTTTTGAATAGGAGAACTTTGTACTCTATCAGCTAAATAGATTTAACCCGAATTGTGCAATAGAAAAAACAGAATAGCACAAAACTATTGTAATAGAAGCAATTATTTTAATACAAAGCATTAGGAAGGGTTAAATTAAAAACTCTCTTTAGCTTATTGCATATTATGGTTTTATAAACAATTTCTAAATTCTAATGCATAAATTGGGTTTAACTTTTGTTACTAAAATCAATATATTTTAATATCCAATTATCAAATATTAAAGTATTTGTCATAAACAATTTTATTTTTCATTCCCTTTTATTATTTTTAGGAAATTTATAAATAATAATTGAGAAAACGCCATGAATAATTTTGAAAAATTAGGTGCATTTTATTTAGGAAAAAATTATGATTCTACAACTAAAAAAATTTCTGACAACTTATTATTATATGATTCAAAAGACTTAACAACACATGCGGTTTGTGTTGGAATGACAGGAAGCGGAAAAACAGGTTTATGTATTTCCCTTCTCGAAGAAGCCGCTATTGATCAAATTCCCTCTTTGGTAATTGACCCCAAAGGTGATATTACAAATCTTATGTTAACATTTCCACAGCTAAAAGGCGAAGATTTTTTACCGTGGATTAACAAATCGGATGCAAAAAGAAAAGGAATGACAGACCAAGAGTTTGCCGATGCTCAAGCTAAGCTTTGGAAAAACGGACTGAAAAAATGGGGTGAAGACGGTAAAAGAATTGAAATGTTAAAAAACAGTGCTCAATTTAATATTTATACCCCGGGTAGCAATGCCGGTTTATCGGTTTCAATTTTGGATTCATTTAAAGCTCCGGCACAAAAAACTTTGGAAGATAGAGATTTGCTAAATGATAAGATTTCATCAACCGTTTCAAGTTTGCTGGGCTTACTTGGTATAGATGCCGATCCGCTTCAAAGCAAAGAACATATTCTTTTGTCAAATATATTAAAATATCATTGGAACAAAAAAAATGATTTGGATTTACCTCAAATAATTTTAAATGTTCAAAATCCGCCGTTTAATAAAATAGGTGTTTTTGAATTGGAATCTTTTTATCCGGAAAAAGAACGATTTTCTTTGGCAATGGCATTAAATAATATTCTTTCGGCTCCCGGCTTTCAATCTTGGCTTAACGGTGATCCGTTAAATATTGATAATTTTTTATACACTGAAAACGGAAAACCAAAAGTTTCAATATTCTATATCGCTCATCTTTCCGAATCCGAACGAATGTTTTTTACTTCCTTACTTTTAAATCAATTGTTAGATTGGATGCGTACGCAATCCGGTACAACAAGTTTACGTGCTCTTTTATATGTTGACGAAATTTACGGTTATTTACCACCTGTTGCCAATCCTCCTTCAAAAAAACCGTTTCTTACTCTATTAAAACAAGCTAGGGCTTTCGGTTTGGGTTTGGTACTTGCCACACAAAATCCGGCTGACTTAGACTATAAAAGTTTATCTAATGCAGGAACTTGGTTTTTAGGAAGACTCCAAACGGAAAGAGATCGAGAACGAATACTTGACGGACTTGAAGGTGCTACACTTCAAAGCGGAAATAAATTTAACCGAAAAGATATTAGTAAACTTTTGTCGTCCTTGGATAAACGAGTTTTCCTTCTTCATAATGTTCACGAAGAACATCCGCAAGTGTTTCATACAAGATGGGCTATGTCTTATTTACGCGGTCCGCTTACTCGAACACAAATCAAAACCCTTGTCAAAAAGAAACCCGATATAGCAAACAAATCCAATATAAACGAGAATAATCTTACTTCCGTAAATACAATTAGTATTGCAAAACTTCCAAAAGGTATAAAGCCGCTATATTTTAACAGAGATATTAGCCAAGAAAATATTGAAGCTTTTTCTTACAAACCTTTTATTTTAGCTAATGCCGATATACGTTTTTATGATAGAATAAAAAAAATAGATTACGTTGAAGAAGTAAAATTTTTAACTGCAATAACAGAAGATGTAATTTCGGTCGATTGGGAAAATTCTTATAAAATTTCATTTGATGAAAAAAGAATTACAAAAAAAATCAAAACAAAACTTAAATTTACTTCCCTCCCATCCGCAATAAAAGATTCTAAAAACTTTACACTTTGGCAAAAATATTTTAAAGAACATTTGGTTAACGATTATGCTTTAACGGTTTATCACAGCGAATTACTGAAAGAAACTTCCAAACCCGGAGAAAGTGCAAGAGATTTTAAAATAAGATTGACACAATTAAGCAGAGAAAACAGAGATAATGCAATTGCCAAACTAAAAGAAAAATATGCAAGAAAAACACAAACTTTACAAAACAGAATTGAACGAGCTAAACAAAAAGTTGATAGAGAAAAATCTCAATCATCACAACAAAAAATCCAATCCGTTATATCAATAGGTTCAACAATATTAGGAGCTTTATTCGGAAAAAGGAAATTAACAACTACAACTATCAGAAGAGCCGGAACCGCATTAAATAGAGTTAGCAGAGCCGCAAAAGAATCTGGCGACGTTTCCAGAGCCGAAGAAACCTTAAATAATTATAAAATTCAATTGGAAGAATTACAAGATAAATTTCAAGATGAAATTGATTCTTTCAAAGACAAATACGACCTTGCAATCGAACAATTCCAAACAGTAAAAATACGACCTAAAAAAACAAATATATCAACAAAATTATTTAATTTTATTTGGATACCGTTAGCTGATAATGAAACAATTGAAGATATACCTGAATTTCAAATAATTGAATAATTAACTATCAAAGTGGAATAGATTAAGTTAAATTCATATATTATAATTTAAAATAAGTTAAATAAACAAAAATTACAGGAGAGTTATGAAAACAAAAGCATTATTATTTTTACTAATTTTTATTTCCACATTAAATGCACAAAAAACAGCTAAAAAAGATACCATCCCTCAACGCACTTGGATTCCTGCCGGAGTTGCCGGCTTAAACATCAGTCAAATTTCCCTAAGTAATTGGACGCAAGGCGGTGAAAATGCACTTGCTTTTGTTGCGTATGGTAATTTCGGTTTAAATTATTTTGATAAACCTTGGGGTTTTGTTAACACATTAAAAATTGCCGTAGGAAAAACAAAACTTGGAAAGCAAGATTACAAAACAAGCGATAACGAAATCTTTATGGAAAACCTACTTCAATATGAAGCCGGTTGGTTTGCAAAACCTTATTTCAGTAATACATTTCGTTCGGTTGTACTTCCGGGTTACGACTATCCGGATGGAGGAGAACCGTTTCAAAAATCCGCTTTCTTCGATCCCGGATATCTAATGCAATCATTCGGATTGGTTTATGAACCTTCCAAAACTTTTTCAACACGTTTGGGCTTTGCTACGCAAGAAACTTTTGCTAGTAAATTTGCTCCACAATTTACTGATGATAAAGAAACATCTGAAATTGAAAAATTCAAATTTGAAGCCGGCGTTGAATCTGTTACTAAAGCTCTTTTTAAATTGGATAATAATTTAGCCTATGCAACCGAACTACGTTTATTTAGCGCATTCAATGCTTTGGATGTTTGGGATGTTCGTTGGGATAATACTTTAACTGCACAAATAAATAAATATGTAAATGTTAACCTCAATGTTTTGGCTGTTTATGATGTTGACCAAATAGCTAAAACTCAAATTAAAGAAGCTTTACAAATTGGACTTACTTATGTAATTTTCTAATCAAATAAACTTACTTATTATAAATAAATATGGGAGAAAACATTATGTTAAAAGAATTCAAAGAATTTATTATGGGCGGCAATGTAATTGAATTTGCTGTTGCCGTTATTATGGCAGGTGCCATTGGTTTAGTGGTTAAAGGCTTTGTAAGCATGATTGTAATGCCGTTTGTTAGCCACTTTGCCGGAGGTCTAAGTTTTAAAGAATGGAAAATTATTTTGGACGAAGCTGTAAAAGAAGGTGACAAAATAATCAAACCCGCCAATGCCATTATGTATGGCCAATGGATTGATACGATTATTAATCTATTGATTGTTGGTTTGGTTATGTTCTTGATTGTAAAGGCATACAATAAAATGAAGAAAAAAGCAGAAGAAGAACCTGCCGCACCACCGGAACCCAGTAAAGAAGAAATTTTACTTGGTGAAATAAGAGACCTATTAAAAAAATAAAACTTATATTTTAAGGCAAATAAATATGAAAATCAAAACTTTATATATAGTTACGTTAATTTTAATTCTATCATCAAATTTATTATTTGCTCAATTTAACAATTACGGTATCAAGGGCGGAATCCAAGGATTTGGATTGGTGCCCGATACCGATTTTAAAAATGATGATATAAAACTTTCATTTTTAGGAAGAGCCGTTTTACGAATTGAATTAACAAATGTTGTGGATCTTGAATTAGGCGGTGCTTACGGTATTTTAGCAGGAGACGACCCGATAAACAATTACTGGAAAACCAGAATTGTGCCTGCGGATTTTCGTTTTCTCATATCCCCTTTCAATTCAAAATTGGTTAATCCTTATGCTTACGGTGGTGTTGGTTATGTATTGTGGAATGTATTGGATAAACCCGCCTACTTAACACCGGCTCCAACAAAAGAAAGCGGCGGAACATTATTCGCTCCTCTCGGCGGAGGTTTTGAAATAAAGCTTTCCAATAAATTGCTTTTGGATATTAGCAGCGGTTATAGTTTTACTTTTACAGACGACTTAAACTACTACAATAATAAAGATTCCAGAACAAAAGGTGCTAACGACGGTTATTGGGCGTTTGGATTAGGACTTATATTTACAAATGAAAGCGGAAGTTCCGATGCGGATAATGATGGTCTTACTAAAGATCGAGAATTAAAACTAGGTACCAACCCCAATCTTGCCGATACAGACGGCGACGGAATTATTGACGGTTTGGAAGTTACTCAATACAATACAAATCCTCTAAAAAATGATAGTGATGGAGATGGTCTTAGCGATAAAGAAGAAATTAAAGAATATAGCACCAATCCGAATTCCAAAGATACCGACAGTGATAATATCTCTGATGGAGATGAAATCAATAAATACAATACAGACCCGTTACGCAGCGATACGGATTTTGACGGACTTAGTGATGATAACGAAATATTTAAAACCAAAACTTTACCTTCGGAATCCGATACCGATCATGACGGATTGAAAGACGGAGAGGAAATTCAAAAATACAATACTTTACCTAATACACCGGATACAGATGAAGACGGTCTCTCCGATGGTGATGAGGTATTAAAATACAATACTAATCCCACCGTTGCCGATACGGACGGTGGAGGTGAAAATGATAAAAAGGAAATTCAACAAGGTACCAATCCTCATAATCCGGAAGACGATATAATTTTCAATATGAAAAAACCTATCGTACTCGATGGAGTTACATTCGAAACCAACAGTGCCGAACTTACACCGGAATCGGAAAAAATGTTAATGAAAGCATTAAATACCTTAAACGCATATCCCGATATGAAAGTTGAAATTCGAGGTTATACGGATAATGTTGGAAGTGCTGCATACAATTTACAACTTTCTCAAAGAAGAGCCGATGCGGTACGTAATTGGCTTATTGCAAAAGGAATTTCTCCTAATAAAATTACTGCACGCGGTTACGGAGAACAAAATCCTATTGCCAGTAATTATACAAAAGAAGGTAGAAGATTAAACAGAAGAATAGAATTTGTAAAAACAAATTAACCCTCTTTATTGAACTACCGGCGTGTTTTAGCCGGTGGTTTTTTTTATCTGTTAGATTTTATGTAATTTATATTGTACATTTATTTACACTAATATATTTTTATAAAAAATAGGAGAGTTCGATGAAAATTAAAACAATACTGATTGTCTTTTCATTTTTAGTGTTTTCAACAACATTCGGACAGTTCCATGATTACTCGGTAAAATACGGAATACAAGGACATTTTTTAATTCACGACACAGATTTTGACAACGACCCTTATCGATTTTCACATCAAACCAGAGGCTTTTTACGTTTTGAATTAACTTCTGGAGTGGAAACCGAATTAGGCGTAGGATTGGCTAAGTTAACTGCATTTGATTTCTTCAAAAGCCAATGGGAAACGGTTTTAATTCCAGCGGATTTAAGAATTGTTTTTGCACCTTTTAATTTCGAAAAAGTTAATCCCTATGTTTACGGTGGTTTCGGAAGTTTAAGATGGAACGTAAAAATTAAACCTAAATCAATTTCACCCAAAGCAACTCAAGAAAGCGGTTGGACGCAATTTATTCCTTTTGGTGCAGGTGTTGAACTTGCCGTTAGTGATAATTTTTTACTCGGTTTTTCCGGCGGCTACAACCATACTTTTTCAGACGATATCAATTATTATAACAACGGAAATGCTAATGACGGATATTTTGATTTCGGAGCAAGTTTTATTTTTGTTACAGGTTCCGGTAATACGGATGCCGATAACGACGGATTAACAGAAAAACAAGAAAAAGAAATAGGTACCAATCCTAAAATTGCCGATACGGACGGCGACGGAATTAACGATGGCGACGAATTGAACAAGTATAATACTAATCCGCTTGCTAAAGATAGCGATAAAGACGGGTTAAACGATTATGAAGAAATTTTTACATATAAAACCGATGCCAATTCTTCCGATACGGACGGAGATGAATTATCCGACTATGCTGAAATTATAACTTATAAATCTAATCCGAATAAAAAAGATACCGATGGCGATTCTCTTGGTGACGGTTATGAAGTAAACAAATATAAAACTAATCCGATTAAAAAAGATACCGACGGCGACGGACTTGACGATAACATTGAGTTAAATAAATTCAAATCAAACCCTTTACTTAAGGATACGGATAACGGCGGCACAGACGATTTTACTGAATTTAAAAGAAAAACCGATCCCAATAAACCTGAAGATGATGTTGCAATTAAGAAAACAGAAATTTTAGATATTAATGCACCAATGATTTTAGAAGGTGTTACTTTTGAAACCGGCAAAGCAATTTTAACACCTGAATCGGAAAACATTTTAACCAAAGCATTAAATACACTTAAAGCTTATCCTCACTTAAAAGTGGAAATTAGAGGTTATACGGATAATGTTGGTAGCGCAGCATTCAATTTGAAACTTTCTCAAAAAAGAGCCGATGCCGTTAAACAATGGCTTGTTAAAAAAGGTATAGATGCTACCAGACTTAGTGCAAAAGGCTATGGTGAAGCCAATCCTATTGCAAGCAACAGAACCAAAGAAGGACGTAGAAAAAACAGAAGAATTGAATTTTCAAAAATTAAATAATTTAATTATTATTTTTTAATGTTAAAAAAAGCCTCCTTTTTTATGGGAGGCTTTTTAATAAATACCGTATTAAATTTACAAAAGAAATATATACCTAACACAGTTGCAAAACATTATATAATATTCATTTTACGAATCCAATTATACATTATTTTTCATTCCGTTTAAGTAATTTTTATTTATTAAAACAAAACTTTGTGAAAAAGTAATAAATAAAAATACATTTATCATAATATTGAATAAACATCCAAAGCAATAATAACGGTAGCATGAATAAAAAAACCGTAAACCATTGATCTGGTACTTAAAGCCAATGCACCTAAAAACACACCACCGACAATAGCGCCAAAAGTTTCCAATATGGGTTTCCCATTGTGTAAAATAACAAACGGAATCATTTGAATAAATATTGAATACCAACCGAATTTAGATTCGAGACCGAACAACATAAATCCTCGCCAAATAAATTCCCAGGCAAAAAGAAATAATAAAAAAAACGATTCGTAAAGAAGAAATGTTTTTATATTTTGATTAAAACCGGAAAACATAGGATAATAATTTCTAAACTCCGGCATAGTGGAAATAACATAGGTTAAAGGTAATATTATAAAAGCCGAACTTATAAACAGTAAAAATCCCGTGTGAAAGTTTTTGAAATTTATTCCGTAATTATAGATCTTTTCCTTAAAAAAAAATTTAATTATAAGAATGGGAATAATTAACAAAACAACTGTATCGGAAGCAAACCAATATAAAAATTCGTATAAATCAATATTATCACTTTTAAGAAAATATGAGTATAACGAGCTGTTAAAAAATTTTCTGGATGAATAATACCAGGAGACAGTTTGAAGAATAGCAATACAGAAAAATATTGTTATTACTTTCTTATCCAGCAATTTAATTTTGCTGTTTATTAGGGCAATTTCGTTTTTCAAGTAATTCCGCATACCGAAAAATAATAAAATGGATTTAAGATTATAAACTATACCGAAATAGTAATTTAATTCAATCGAAATAAAAAACCTCCGCAAAAAATAATAACGGGAGGATTAATTTAATTATAACAAAACTATTTATGATTTTTTTATTTAAATATCAAACTTAATGCCTTGAGCCAAAGGCAAAGTTTTACCGAAATTAATAGTATTTGTTTGTCTTCTCATATAAGCCTTCCAAGCATCCGAGCCGGATTCTCTACCGCCACCGGTTTCTTTTTCACCTCCGAAAGCTCCGCCAATTTCTGCACCCGATGTTCCGATGTTTACATTCGCTATTCCACAATCAGAACCTGAGGCGGATAAAAATGTTTCTGCTTCCAATAAATTGTTTGTAAAAATTGCAGACGATAATCCTTGAACAACATTGTTGTGCAATTCAATAGCTTTTTTAATACTTCCCTTGTATTTTATTAGGTATAATATCGGAGCAAAAGTTTCTTCTTGTACAATTTTATAATGATTTTTTGCTTCCACCAAAGCCGGACGAACATAACAACCGGAGCCGTAACCTCTTCCTTTAAGAACTTCTCCGCCATAGATTACTTTTCCTCCTTCTTTTTCTACCAAACGCAATGCATTTGTAAAATCTGCAACTGCAGCTTTATCAATTAACGGTCCAACATGATTTTTTTCATTCATCGGATTGCCTATTTTTAAACTTTTATAAGCTTTAACTAAAGATTTTTTAACTTTTTCATAAATACTTTCGTGAATGATTAGTCTTCTTGTAGTTGTGCATCTTTGTCCGGCTGTACCAACTGCACCGAAAACAATTGCCGGCAATGCCATTTTCAAATCCGCATTGGGTGTTAAAATTATTGCATTGTTTCCGCCAAGTTCAAGTATAGCTTTCCCGAACCTTTTGGCAATAGTTTGTGCTCCGTGTCTTCCAACGTGAATGGAGCCGGTTATTGATATTAGAGGTAATTTTTTATCATTTAACATTTTTTCGCCAATAGAAGAACCTTTGCCTATAACAAGATTAAATATTCCTTCGGGTAAATTGTTTTCTCTAATAACTTCACCTATAATATTTTGAACCGCAATTGCTGTTAAAGGAACTTTTGAAGAGGGTTTCCACAAATTCGTATCTCCGCAAACGGAAGCTATCATCGCATTCCACGACCAAACAGCAACGGGAAAATTAAAAGCCGAAATTGTTCCTACCACACCAAGCGGATGATACTGGTCGTACATTCTGTGATGAGGTCTTTCGGAAGCCATTGTATAGCCGTATAATTGGCGAGCTTGTCCAACGGCAAAATCGCAAATGTCAATCATCTCTTGAACTTCTCCTAAACCTTCTTGTAACGATTTTCCCATTTCGTAAGAAACCAAATGACCAAGCGGATTTTTATATTTCCTTAACTTATTACCAATTTGCCTAACTATTTCTCCTCTTTTGGGTGCGGGAATATTTCTCCATTCTAAAAAAGCTTCGTGTGCTGTTTTTACTACCGCTTCATAATCTTCTTTTGATGCTTGATAGACAGAAGCAATATATTTGCCGTCGGTTGGTGAATATATTTTTAATTCGCCTTCCGTTTTAGTTTTGTTCCATTCCAATCCTGTTGAAGAACCGTAATTAATTTTTTTAATCCCTAAAGTTTTTAAAAAATTCATAAATATTTCCCTATTAAATTTGTTAAAGTATTACTTCAAATTTAGCAAGTTTTTTTTAATTCTTTCATATTTTTTTTGCTTTCTTGTTCACTATCTTTTTATTGATTTTTTTGAAATATCATATTAAAATATTATTTTATATTACCAAATAAATTAAGGATTTATTCACTACTTGCAATAATGCGGCTCCATATTAGGAGTCGTATTACTTTTAAACTATGACTACGGGAAAACTTTATATAGTTGCCACACCAATTGGAAATTTATCCGATATTACATTAAGAGCAATCGAAACATTTAAAAAAGTTAATTTTATTGCTTGCGAAGATACAAGAGTTACTTCCAAATTATTAGCTTTATATAATTTAAAAACAAAACTTATTTCTTTTAATGCAAGAAATGAAACAAGTAAGATTAATTATGTTATAAAAAAAATTTTCGAAGGAGAATCTTGTGCTTTAGTTTCTGATGCTGGAACCCCTACAATATCCGATCCTGGCGGAAGGTTGGTAAACGAAGCAAAAAAAAATGGAATTGATGTTATAGGAATTCCCGGAGCAAATGCAGCAATATTGGCTTTAAGTATTTCCGGCTTACCAACGGATTCTTTTTTATTTGAAGGTTTCCTTCCGCAAAAAAAAGGGAGACAAAAAAAACTAAAGGAATTGGCAACGCAAAAAAGAACAATTGTTTTATATGAATCCGTTCACAGAATTGAAAAACTTATTAAAGAATTAAATGAATATATGCCGGAAAGACTTATTGTTATTCACCGTGAACTTACCAAAATATTTGAAGAAACTTGGATAGGTATGCCAAACGAAATACTTCATGAACTTCCAAATAAGACCATTAAAGGTGAGTTTGTAGTAATAATTGCTCCAATCGGATGGAAGTAGAATTATCAGTTCTATTTTCTTAAAGTTTTTTTACAATGTTTTGATTATTTTTCAATACTTAAAATTTAATCCGAAAATTTAATGCTTGAAATAAAAAATGTTATAAAATATTACGGCTCCAAACCTGTTGTTAATAATCTTTCATTTACCGTATCCAAAGGAAGTATATTCGGATTGTTAGGACCAAATGGAGCCGGTAAAACAACTACTTTACGAATAATATTGGGTATTTTGCCTCCTACATCAGGAAATGTTTATTTTAACAATGTAGCCATAAATCACACATTTTTTAATATCACGGGATATTTGCCCGAAGAACGCGGTCTTTATCCTAAAAGCAGTGTAAAAAATATTCTTTATTATTTGGGCAAATTAAAAGGCTTAAATAAAACCGCCGTTGAAAAAAATGTTAATTATTGGCTTGAACGTTTGGAACTTTCCATGTATAAAAATCACAAACTTGATGAACTTTCAAAAGGTAACCAACAAAAGATACAATTTATTTCGGCAATTCTGCATCAACCGGAAATATTAATATTGGACGAACCTTTTTCCGGTTTTGACCCGCTGAATCAAAATATCTTTCATGATATTATTACAGAACTTAGTAAAGATAAATTTATTATTCTTTCAACTCATCAGATGGATTTGGCGGAAAGTTTGTGTAATGAAATATTTTTAATTAGTAACGGAGAAAAAATTACGGCAGGAAAATTGGACAATATATTAAATGCCGAAGCTAATATTTATTCGATAACTTTTTTAAACAAAACGGATATCGAAATTTTCAATAATTTTGAAAATATTAATGTTCTCTCTTTCCAAAATAATTCTTATACTTTAAATTTAAATGAATATTCGCCTGCTAAATTTATTAAAATTATTTCCTCTTCTGCCGAAGTATTGGAATTTAAAAAAAACAAACCCTCTTTACACCAAACTTTTTTATCTTTAATAAATTCCGAAGGTGATAATGTTTAAATCTTTAACTATTGCAAAATGGGAATTTATCGAAAGAGTAAAACGCAAATCTTTTATTCTTTCTATGATTGTTATGCCAATACTGATTATCGGTTTCAGTTTTATACCGTCGTTGTTAATTTCCGATATTAAAGATTCTCCTTTGCCAATAGGACTTGTTGATTTTACAAATGATTACAAAAAAGATTTTACCGAAGAACTTTCAAAATATGTTTTGCCCGATGGTCAACCTACTTTTCTGGTTTTAAATTTCGGTAATAACGGAGAGGATAAAAAATCTATTTTAAATTTTTCCGATAAACAAGTATTAAACAACAGTGTTGTTGGTTATATTGTAATTGAAAATAACAAAGCTCCCGTATTAACGTATCATACTAACGGTCTGTACGGTTTGGAAAAAATAAGTTTAATAGAAAAAGCCTTTAATAAAGTTATTGCCGTAAAAGCTTTGGCAAAAAATGGTTTGCATAATTCCGATATAGATAAAATATTCTCCAAATTCATATCAATTAAAAAAATATTTATTGAAAGCAAAGATGAAAACGATATATTAAAGACGTTTATAACTTCGTATCTTTTTATTATTCTACTTATATCCATGGTTTTGTTTTCCGGCGGTATGTTTGTTAGAAGTTTGGTACTGGAAAAATCGAACAGAATAATGGAAATTATTCTATCAAGTTGCACTTCCAAAGAATTGCTTTTAGGAAAGGTTTTAGGATTAAGTTTATTCGGTTTATTTCAATTTTTCATTTGGTTTTTGTTGGGTGTATTTTTATACAAAACAAACTCTTTCGATTTTTCATTAATTAAAAATATTGAATATCAAGTTTTGTTTTTTATAATCGGTTATATTTTTTATTCCGCTATCTTTATTGGGTTCGGTTCGGTTGTTACGGCCGATCACGAAGCACAACAACTTACCGGTTTGTTAAGTATTTTTTTAATTTTACCGATTCTTTTTGCTTATCAATTAATCAGTTCACCCAACTCAATACCTGCTTTATTTTTATCCTACTTTCCATTGACCTCTGCACCTACAATGTTATTAAGGTTAAACTCTACAACGCCTTCCTTTATGGAAATAATTTCGGTAGTTATGATTTTAATATTTAGTTTGTATATTGTTGTTTATGCCTCATCCAAATTATTCAGAATAGGTATTTTAAATACAGGCAAAAAACCTACACTGAAAGAAATTATTACCTGGTTAAAAATGAAATAAGGGATTACCGAAAACATGCAAATTTTAGCTTCATTACTTGCCGCCGCAGTGCCAATTTTATTTTATCTTTTTATTTTATGGAAATTAGATAGATACGAACCGGAACCGGTTGGACAGGTAATTAAACATTTTTTGTGGGGTGCATTCGGAGCTGTAATTTTCGGTATTGTTGTCTCTTCATTTTTCTTAAATGATAATTTTTATATTTACAATTCAAGAAATGTTACCTCCACTTGGGCTGTTGTTCTTATTGCTCCTTTTGTTGAAGAATTCGGCAAAGGTATTTTTTTATTATGGTCAATTAAAAACGACTATTTTGATAACATGACAGACGGAATGGTTTACGGCGGTGCTGTTGGTTTGGGTTTCGGAATGACGGAAAATTTCTTATACTTTTTAATGTACAATAATAATTTTGAAAATTGGTTATCAATTGTAATTATAAGGTCTCTGTTCTCGGCAACAATGCATGCAATTGCATCGGCTACTTTCGGTTCTATGTTGGCAATAGGAAAATTTTCTTTAACTAAGTTTAAAAAATTTTTTCTACCTTTTTTCGGGTTTTCTTCCGCCGTAGTTTTCCATGCATTGTGGAATTATTTGGTAAGTTCCGATTTTAATTATCTAATCGGAATTTCTTATATGACAATTTTAATTATTACATTCTTATCGGTGTATAGATTTTCCCTTTTAAGCGAGAAAAAAATCATAATAAATGAATTGGAAGAAGAAATCTACAAAATAAATTTTCCTCGTGAACATTTGTCGATTGTAAGTTCATCAAAAAAATTCAGACGCAATTGGATAAATAATACAATTAGAAAAAAATATGTATTGCTTGCAACCAAATTGGCTTTTAGAAAATATCAAGCAAAACATAGCAGGAATTTAAAAAGAGAATATTATCTTACAGACGTTGAAAAGTACAGATATGAACTTTCCGAAATCATCAAAGAAAAAATTGTTAATTAGATTTCCGTTAAGTTTATTTAAGAAAGTATTTCTAAAATTAAAAATTTTAATATGTTTTTAGTCTCAAACTTCATAAATCATAAATCAATTTATATCCGACCGAAGTACGAATTTTAAAATATTTCTCGCGCACCCAAAAAAAATATTATGAAATAATTCTTCGGTCTGATTATATTGCATAGTGTTTTTTACCAAATAATCGGAGAAATATTTTTGTCAAAAATAGGAATATTTGGCGGTACATTCGATCCTGTTCATTTCGGACATTTAATAAACGCACAATCCGTATTGGAAAAAAGAAAATTGGATAAAATTATTTTTGTACCGAATTTTATTTCACCGCACAAACTTCATTACGAATATTCATCTCCCGAAGATCGTTACAATATGCTTCAGCTTGCTATTGAACCTAATCCCCAATTTGAAATTTCGGATTTTGAAATAAAAAAAAATAACGTTTCATATACAATTGATACGGTTAAGGAATTTTCAAAAAAATATGTTGAAATGGAATTAATAATCGGCTTGGATAATTTAATAACTTTCGATACTTGGGAAAGACCGGATGAAATATTAAAATTTGTAGATTTAGTAGTGATGAAAAGAACATACGATAGACATATAAAAGCACCACACAAATATTTTGGCAAAGCAATTTTTGTAGATACACCAACTATCGAAATATCAAGCACCGATATACGAAAAAGAGTAGCAAACAATTTACCAATAAATTTTCTTGTTCCCTCAACAGTTAAAGAATATATTTTACAAAATAAACTTTATACAAAATCTTATAATAAAAATTAACTATAAAATATGAAGCTTACCGAACTGATTAACGGATTAAATAAAAATAATAAAATAATTATCTCCCGTTTAATTTCCTTGGTTGAAAATGAAAATAAACAATCGATAGAATTTTTAAAAAAAATAAGTACAAAGGTTGGAAATGCATACAGAATAGGAATTACCGGTCCACCCGGAGCCGGAAAATCCACACTTACAAATCAATTAACCAAACTGCTGCTACATAAAAATAAAACAGTTGGAATTATTGCTGTTGATCCTACATCACCATTTACCGGCGGAGCCGTACTTGGCGATAGAATTAGAATGAACGAAATTGCCACACATCCCGATGTGTTTATAAGAAGTATGGCAACACGCGGAAGTCTTGGCGGACTAAGTAAAAAAACCATTGATGTAGCAGACGTTCTTGATGCAGCCGGTTACGATTATATTATTTTTGAAACCGTCGGAGTTGGGCAATCCGAACTTGATATTGCCAAAACCGCCGATACAACTATGGTTGTGCTTGTTCCCGAATCTGGAGATTCCGTTCAGGCAATGAAAGCCGGACTAATGGAAATAGCAGATTTTTTTGTAATGAACAAAAGCGATAGACCCGGAGCCGACACAGCTTTAACTTCTCTACAAACTATTCTTATGTTTCGAGAACACGACGAACAAACTTATTTGCCTAAAATCCTTAAGTGTGTAGCTTCGGAAAACATTGGTGTGAATGAAATAATGGACGAAATTGAAAATCACCGAAAATACTTGATTAACAGTAACAAATTTATTGAACGACGTAAAAAAATAATAAAAAAAAGAATTACAACTATTGTTGAACGAAAATTATGGTTGGATATTTGGAATGAGAATAGAAATAATATTTTAGAAGAAAAAATAAATTCGGTAATTAAAAATGAACTATCGCCGTATTCTCTGGCTGAAGAAATTGTATTGAATTACAAAAAAGATATAGCAATTAAAAAAACTTAATTTTTTCTTAGTGCAATAAAAAATATTTGTTTACATTTTCAAGTTTAATTTTTATCAGGAGAAAAAATGTACGTACCAAAAAATATTTTTTTTACCAAAGGTGTTGGCATTGATAAAGAATACCTTGCATCATTCGAACTTGCTTTACGGAATGCACAAATAGAAAAATATAATATTGTAACTGTAAGCAGTATTTTTCCGGTGGGATGTAAAAAAATTTCAATATCGGAAGGGATAAAACAATTAAAACCCGGACAAATTATTCATGCCGTAATGGCACGTAATGCAACCAACGAACCGAATAGATTAATTGCTTCTTCAATTGGTATTGCGCGCCCCAAAGATCCTACTATGTACGGTTACTTATCCGAACATCATCCTTTCGGCGAAACTGCAAAAATTGCAGGCGATTACGCCGAAGACCTTGCCGCTTCTATGTTAGCTACTACTCTCGGTATAGATTTCGACCCGGATAAAGCATGGAATGAAAAAGAACAGGTTTTTAAAATGAGCGGTAAAATTGTTAATACTTCAAATATTACTCAATCCGCCAAAGGAAATAAAAACGGATTATGGACAACCGTAATTTCAGCCGCAATTTTATTGCCATAGCGAATAATTAAAACATTAAATAGAAATATATAAAAGAGAAAAATGACCTTCACCGGAATAAATTTTTAAGATGAAAAATATTCTGATTGTTAAAATTATTGTAACGGCTGTTTTCTGGGCTATTCCTTTACTTTTCGGTAATCCGGAATTATTTGAATTTTTAGGGATTCCCTTCCCCGAACCGGTTATATTTATGAGACTTCTCGGTATGGCATATTTCACTTTGATTTTTGTTTATTACAACGGTTACAAACTGATAAAACAAAAAAAAATATACTTTAACATTAAATATTATTGTTTCTACCGGTATAGTTAGTAACGGATTGGCTTTTATTGTTTTAATTACCTCGGGAATCTCAGGTGAATGGAATAATTGGGGAAAATTAGGACAAATATATATGTGGTTTTCTACTGTTGTAACGTTTTTGTTTGCCTCCGCTTTGCAAATGACACTTAAGAAAAATATTTTCTAACCACTTAGTTTTTTCGCATTGAAAGAAAGTACAAATAATTGTAGTAAATATTCTTAATTATTTTTACTCTTAAATATTTTAAATTTTAATTTTCTTATTCTTTTTTAAAGATAATTGTGCCATTTTACTTTTATATTTTTTAAACTTTTCTCTGATTGTATCATTTCCGACAGCTAATATTTGTACGGAAAGAAGTGCTGCATTTTTAGCACCGTTTATTGCTACAGTTGCAACGGGAATACCCGGTGGCATTTGAACTATTGATAAAAGCGAATCCAAACCGTCTTGAAAATTAGATTTTATTGGAACACCTATTACAGGCAAAGTTGTTTGACCAGCGGTTACACCCGGTAAATGAGCCGCCATTCCTGCGGCTGCAATTATAACTTTTAATCCCCTTTTATCTGCTGTTACGGCATATTCGGAATGTTCCTTTGGTGTTCTATGTGCGGAAAGTATTTTTACTTCGTAAGGAATTTCAAATTCTTTTAAAATTTTAAATGCATTTTCCATAATGGGCAAATCGGAATCACTTCCCATTATAATTCCAACCAAAGGTTTTTTTTTCATATTTTATTTCACCTTATAAATTTAACGAATGTAAAGAATCAGTTTTTAACTTTCGTAAATGTAGCTACACCGGAAATATCCTTTTTGATATTTTTTGCATTTCCATATAATTTAACGGAACTTACCCCCGATAAATCGGCTTCTAAAGATTTGGAGGAATAAATTTCAGCATTTGCTGCACCGCTTATATTTATTCTTACATTTTCGGCAAGCAGTTCTTTTGCAACCAAATCTGCGGCACCACTAATATCAATAAAAAGTTTTCTCGTTTTACCTTCAATTTTTATGTTGCCAGCGCCGCTTAAATCTATAAAAAACTTTTCCGAATTAACATGTTTAATTTCCAAATCATTTGCACCTGAGCATTCTACGGAATTTAAGTTTGGTGTATCAATTTTTATTTTCATGTCTTTTACGGGATGAATATTTCCCTTAGTGTAAATTATCAAATTATTTTTTTTTACTTTAACTTTTATATATTTTAGCAAATTCTTTTCGGCAATTACTATAATTTTTGTTTGCTTACCAACATCAACTTGAACATCAAATTTACCTGCAATATCTATTTTATTAAACTCGGAAACATTTCTTTCTTCTTTTACAATTTTTCCGTTTCCTCTAATACCGTTAAAATTACAATTTGTAAATAAAATAAATGAAAAAAATATTGTAACAATCCGATAAAACATTTTAACTCCATAATTTATATTTTAGACGTATCATATATTAAATTGTTCCGTTTAAAATAAAAATATGAGTAACTGCAAAAAGTGTTAATAAATGTTTTCTCTTTCATCAACAAAATTTTCGTCAAAAAACTTTTTTAATCTTCTTTTAATTTGTTTTTCAGTGCAAAAAGTAAGGCATTCTTTAGCTAATTCTTGAGTTTCTTTATAATTAATAGATCGGATAATTTTTTTAATATGTGGAATTGCAGATGCAGAAACACTTAAAGAATCCAATCCCAAACCTACAAGCAGAGGTGTTGCCAAAGTATCGGCGGCCATTTCTCCGCACATACTTACTCTGGCATTTCCTTCTTTTGCTCCGGAAATAATTCTATCTAATATTCTAACAACTGCAGGATGAAATTCTTGATACATAGTGGCAATATTTTCGTTACCTCTATCAACGGCAAGCAAATATTGTATAAGATCGTTCGTACCAATACTTAAAAAATCAACTTCACCGGCAAATTCCTTTGCCATCAAACCAGCCGAAGGTACTTCAACCATAATACCTAATTTAAGATTTTTGTCAAATTTAGATTTTTCGTTTTCCAATTGTTTTTTACATTCATCAATTATTTTTTTTGTTTTTTTAATTTCTTGAATGGATGAAATCATTGGCACCATAAACTTTACATTTTTATTAGCTCCGGCTCTAAGCACAGCTTTAATTTGAGATTTAAACAACGATAAATTATCCAGTAAAAATCGAATACCTCGCCAACCTAAAAAAGGATTCGGTTCTTTAATATCAACCGGAAAAACTTTATCACCTCCAATATCAAAAGCTCTTATGACCACAATATTAGGATAGAGTTTTTCTGCTAAATCTGAATATACTTTATATTGTTCATCTTCAGACGGGAAACCGTCTTGTAATTGAAAAATTTGTTCGGTTCTAACTAATCCGGTTCCTTCGGCTCCGTTTTTAATAATAATTTCAAGTTCTTCGTCAATATCAAGGTTGGCACGCAAAATAATTCTTCTACCGTCAATTGTTTCTGCAGGTTTATCTTTAAGTTTTGCAAGTTCAACATCGTATTCTTTAAGTTTTTTAACACGCTTTTTATAAATATTAAGTTGTTCTTTTGTGGGATTTATAATTACATCACCATGAAGACCGTCAACTATCAAATTATCGCCGTCTTTTATTTTCAAAGTAGCATCATGAATGCCGAGTACTGCAGGAATATTTAATGAACGGGCAACAATAGCCGCATGTGAAGTTAAACCACCGAAATTAGTAACGTAACCTCTAACATTAACTCTGGAAAATAAAACCGTATCAGCCGGGGTTATTGAATCTGTAACAACAATTACATCGTTTTCTATTCTTGATTTCCATTTTTTCTTTTTTAAATTTCTAATAATTCTATTTTTAATATCTTCAATATCGTGAGCACGTTCTTGCATATACGGAACATCTGAAGCTTCCATTATTTTTTGATATTTGGTTATTTCTTCATTTACAATAAAACATGGCGTTCGTTTTTCTTTTGCAATTCTATCGGTAATTGTTTTTATCAGTATGGGATCGTCCAATATCATAATTTGCGCTTCGAAAATTGATGCACGGTTTTTCCCCATTTTATCAACCGCAAGAAGAAGAATTTTATTAAGTTCTTTTTTGGATTTTTCCAGCGATTCCATAAAATTGTTAATTGCAAGATTAACATTTTCAATAAATTCATCTTCAACTTCTTGAATTTCTTTTTTGTACAAATATGCTTTTGCTATTGCTATACCGGGAGCAGCCGCTATTCCTTTGATAATATTATTTTTCATAATTCATCAAATCCTCTTTTGAAATAGTCTATTATTTCTTCGGAAGCTTCTTTTTCGTCTTCCCCGTTGAAAACAAGTTTTAATTCGGAACCTTTTTCTGCGGCAAGTGTCATAACGCCAATAATACTTTTCCCGTTTATTTCCATTCCGTCTTTAACAATAAAAAAATCACTTTTATATTTTGCCGCAATTTTTACAATTGTTGCTGCGGGTCTTGTATGTAACCCGGCATTGTTAATTATTTTAACTTTTTTTTCAATCATTATTTTTTTCTATCGGTTAATGAATTTGCAAGCCATATTAATGTAATTTTTGCTTTTTCATTTTTAATATCTTTTATGGAACGTAGTGCGTAGTTGGTATATTTTTTTACTTGTTTGCTTGCATCTTCAAAAACATTAAGTTTTTCATATAATTTTTTATAAGTCGATATCTGATTTTTTTCTATTCCTTTATTGGTTATAACTTTATTCAATAATTTTTTATCTTTGCCTTCTGCTTTTTCCAGTGCTTGTAACAACAGATATGTTTTTTTTCCTTCAATTAAATCGCCACCTATTTTTTTACCTAATGCTTTTTCGTTTGCCATAATATCAAGTAAGTCATCTTGAATTTGAAAAGCCAATCCCAAATATTTACCGTATTTTTTTAATGATTTAATCTCGCCGGAATTTCCGTTACCCAATTGCGCACCTATTGAACAGCAAGTTTCCAAAAGTGATGCCGTTTTTTTCCCAATCATTGTTATGTATTCCGGAATAGTTACTTTTTTCCTTTTTTCAAAATCGGTATCCATACTTTGACCTTCGCAAACTTCAATAATACCTTGCGTAAAATCTTCCACAACGTTTTTATGCATTACTTTACAATCTTTAAGGAGATTTTTGTATGCAAGTGCTATAAGATTATCTCCGGCAAGTATTGCGGTATTTTGATTGTACTTAATGTGTAGTGTTGTTCTTCCTCTTCTTTTATCCGCATTATCCATTATATCATCATGTACAAGTGAAAAATTATGAAGAAGTTCTACGGCATTTGCGGCATTCATAACGGAAGAAATATTACCGTTTACAGCCATAGCAGAAATCATAACCAAAAAAGGCCTCAATCTCTTACCATTGCTTTTAATAATATAATCACAAGGTTCATATAGTGAAGAAGGTTTTTTATTTTTTGTAATTATTTTATAATAATTTCTTTCAAATTTTAATATTTGCGTTTTATAAAATTTTTCCGGATCAAATTTCATTTTAGTATAAAATTGTTTGATAATTATTTTAAAGTTACATAAAGAATTACATTTTTGCATTAACCTAATTTTGTAAAAATATTATAGATAGAAATTTTTCGGTTTGATTGAACAATCAGAATTTTTCAAACATTTTTATTTACATTTTACAATAGTCTGTTTTTTGTATTCCAACCAATGTAGTTGAGGG